>Ga0256406_1000564_pt1 | contig 66854 bp, 46 predicted proteins | sample RumenRJG_03DNA_FD_185986 | JGI IMG/M metagenome (GOLD analysis project Ga0256406, IMG submission 185986) | Bovine rumen microbial communities from Lethbridge, Alberta, Canada - RJG_03 | ecosystem: Host-associated > Mammals > Digestive system > Stomach > Rumen | place: Canada: Alberta | collected... | reverse complement strand
AAGAAAACAAGCCCGATGATGTTACATATTTGATTAAAAATTTATCAAAATTTTACCGTACCAGCTTACATACCAAGGGTGATTTTGTAAAAATAGAAAATGAGCTGGAGCATATTTCATATTATGTGGCTATAGAAAATGTCAAGCACGACAATTCAATTAATCTCGATATAGATATAAGCGAGGATATAATGAATTTCAGCATTCCCAAAATTACACTGCAGCCGCTTATTGAAAATTCAATAAATCACGGAATACTTGAAAAAGACCCACCCTGCGGAACCATTTCCGTTAAAGCGAAAAAGGAAAATGATGACATTTACATTTACATAAGGGATGACGGTGTGGGAATCTCTCCTCACAAAATAAAAGAAATCAAAAACGGGAACACAAACCGAATAGGCATTTTAAACACCGACAAGCGTTTAAAGCTGTTCTTCGGGAACGAATACGGTCTTACAATCGAGGGAAAGGAAAATGAATATACCTTAGTGACCATCAAAATCAAAGGAGTTAAATTTTATGATAAGAATTATGATTGTTGACGATGAAACACCGGCAAGAAATCAAATCAGAAATGAGCTTATCCATATGGGAATTGATGAAAAATCTCTTTTGGAAGCACAAAACGGGGTTGTTGCGCTCGGGAAGGCTAAAGACAATAAAATAGATATTCTCATTACAGATATCAGTATGCCCAGAATGCCGGGAATTGAGCTTGCCAAGCATATTCTGACTTTATATCCCGATTGTAAAATAATATTTCTGACCGGATATTCGGATAAAGAATATCTGAAAGCGGCAATCAAGCTGAATGTTATTGATTATATTGAAAAGCCTCTTGATTATGATGAATTGGAGCAGGCGGTAAAAAAAGCCATAAGCGAAGCGGAAAAGCATAACAAATCAAAACAAGAGAATGAATCGGATTTCAAATTTCTTGAAGCCCTGTTTAAAAATCAACACCTTGACAAAAATGCTCTTCCCGTTCAATATTCCAAGGTGCTTGAAAGCACTAAATTTGTTGCGGCAATAATTGAGCCCTGCGGCGAGTATACAACCGCCGTAATCAGCATTTTGGAGCAGAGTGCCGAACGGTATTCAATAAGGACAATATCCCGGTACAAAACAAACGGCAGTATTGAGTTTTTGTTTTCCGGCAGCACTGTTAATATGAAAAGCGACATTGAAAAAATGTTTCATTCATTTTTCTCGGACTTAAATGAAGGAGAAAAATTTAAATGCGGAATAGGCAGCTTTGAAAAGCAAGTGAAAAATATTTATATATCTTATGAAAATGCCGTATGCGCACTTGACAACGCATTTTTTTATCACCCGAATACGGCTGTTTACTTTACGGATAATATTTCGGCATCTGCTGTTGACACCGATAAAATAACAAAAGAATTATATTCTTATTTTTCCGTGGAGGATTTTGAAAACGCTTGCAGCATATTAAATTCCTTATATACAGCGCTTTACCAAAGCAATAATTTGCTAAGCTCCAATGCCAAAAAGGTTTATTACACCATTTTGGAAAACATACATTCATGTTTTAAGAATTACTATTTTTCTTTGAGCAGCGAGCATTCTCTTTATGAGGATTCGTTTAACATACATGAAGCGCACTTTTTGGACGATTTACATAATCATATGATTTCAACCATAAATCTTATGAAGCAAATTCTAAAGGGCACAGATTTTAACAGTCTGGTAAAATCCGCGCTTATTTACATTGAAAGGAACTACCAAAACCCCAATTTGTCAATAGTTGATATTGCAATGCAGTGTAATGTTAATGCCAATTATCTTTGCAGTATGTTTAAATCCGTAACGGGTGAAACGATTAACTACTATGTGAACAAGCTGAGAATTGAAAATGCAAAGAAAATGATGCTTGAGACAAATATGACAATTGTAAAGATTTCCCAAAAATGCGGATTTAACGATGCAAAATACTTTTGCAAGGTTTTCGGGAAATATACCAATCAGACACCTACCGACTTCCGAAAAAAATACAAGTAAGGCTATAGTTTTTTTCAAATGGAGTAAAAAATTCCGATAAGGTTTAAATTTATCACGAGATTCGGCAAAGTTATTGAAGGCGGAATCATTAAGTGCTATAATAAAAAAAACTGATTAATCGGAGGAATATACATGAAAAAAATCAAAATGCTCAAGGGTGAATGTTGGTGGGGCGGAAAGGCCCCCGATGGGTGCTGTATGCCTTATGACGAAAACAGTGCTGTAACAGTGGATATAAGAGGCAGAAGCTCCGAAAATGACCAATCCGCAAGTATGTTTTTATCTTCCTGCGGACGCTATATCTGGAACGACAATCCCTTTACCGCAGAATTTAAAAACGGTGAAATTATATTGAAGGACGAAAGGGAAAGCCCCTTTGATATACAGGAGGGCTTTAAAACCCTTAAGGGTGCGTATATGGCGGCAATGAAAAAGCATTTCCCCTTTACCGGCAGCCTACCTCACAAGCTTTTCTTTACCTCTCCCCAATACAACACATGGATGGAATTGGGTACTGAACAAACAACCGAGAACATATTACGATATGCCCAAGGTATACTCGATAACGGACTGCCCACAGGAGTTCTTATGATAGACGGCGGCTGGCAGGAGGACTACGGTGTGTTTGAGTTCCACAAGGGTAAAATCCCCGACCCTGCCGCCCTTGTTTATAAGCTCCACAAAATGGGCTTCAAGGTTATGCTATGGACCTCTCCCATTGTTTCGGGCGCAGGAGTAAGATTTAAGGAGCTTAGAAGAAAGGGATATTTTCTTAAAACAAAGGATAATGAAATTGCCATAAGAAATTGGTGGAGCGGCTACAGTCCCATGATAGATTTTACAAATCCCGAGGCTGTAGAATGGATGTATTCACAGCTTGACAATCTTATGGAGCGTTACGGCATAGACGGATATAAATTTGATGCAGGCGATGCTTCTCTGTATGCCGATGATGATATAATATACAAGCCCATGCCGGCGCGAAACCAGACAACCGCCTTTAATCTGATGGGCGAAAAATACAAATTCAATGAGTTCAGAGCCGCTCACAACAGCGGCGGCCGTCCTATTGTGGCACGTCTGCACGATAAATACCACAGCTGGGACAATATAGGTCTTAACACCCTTATTCCAAACACAACGGTGCAATCCCTGTTAGGCTATGCGTACAGCTGTCCCGATATGGTGGGCGGCGGAGTGTACGGCACAATTGACGGCATTGACGAGGAGCTGTTTGTACGTTGGTCGCAAGCAAATGCCCTTATGCCTATGATGCAGATTTCTCTTGCTCCGTGGCGTGTTCTTTCGGAGAAAAGCTACAAGCTTGTTAAAAAGTCTGTTATGCTCCACAAAAAATTTGGTAAGTACATATATGAGCTTGCAAAGGAAAGCGCAAAAACAGGCGAGCCGATATTTCGTTGTATGGAATATCAGTTCCCCAATGAGGGCTTTTTGCATATTAACGATCAGTTTATGTTGGGCAGCGAATACATGGTTGCTCCTGTTCTTAAAAAGGGTGTTACAAGCCGAGAGGTTAAATTCCCCAACGGCATATGGTGTGACGAAAACGGAAAGGTTGTTTCCCGAGGAAATGAAACAATCACCCTTGACGCTCCCATTGATAAGCTGCTTTATTTCAAAAAATCTTAAATCAACCGACAAAATGGGCTGCCGCTTTAAGCGACAGCCCATTTTAAATGTTTTATATTAATGACTGCTGAACAATTATGAAACGCAGCCGCACAGCGGCTTACAAGCGTTTTATAATTGTTTTGGTACAAGGATTTTGTGCATTTTTGCAAAAAATCCTTGCACCATGAATAAATATTTTGCTACCAAAATATTTATTTGGGCAGACATTATCAATGCGAATTGTGTAAAATCTTTGATTTTACACGAAAAATTTTGACAATAGTCATAATTTTTCTAAATGCGATTGAAAATCGCATTTATTCAGTGAGCATTATATTATCTGTTTAATTTACTGCATAGGATATTCTAAGCTATGGCAATATGGCATTGCATTGTCAAAACTATCCCAGATAAGGAGCTTATATAGTGTCGGTGTTGTTGTAGTTACAGGTATTGAACCATTACTTATCGTTGCGACTGTATCTACAGCTACATTATTAACAGGGGCAGTGGATATGCCTAAAAGTTGGTTGCCGTCATAAGCCGCAATGATGAGCTCGCCGTTTATCGGAACATTTGAATTATTGATTATGTAAACCTCCTGCTTTTCAAGATCAAAGCCTGCTACACCTGTACCGTACACTTTGGTATAGTCCGGTGCAACGTCACCGCCGGTATTTTTTACACCCGAAACACTTAATGTATAAACCTTATCGTTTACGTTAACAGGTTGTGCAAAGGCTGCTGTGAGCTTATTGCCGGCTGCCGAAAGCTGTGAGCTTACCATATTGCCCAATGCATCTACGGCAATTACGGCCGCACCGTCAACATTACCTATTGTGTCACTAAATGTAATCTCCGCACTTGAACCGTCACTGCTTATCTCTGCATTTTTTGCCTCAAATTTAAGCGGTGCGTATGCAATTACATTGTCAAGAGCATAACCCGCAACGCCGAAATTGCCAATTACTACCGGCGAGCTTCCCGATGCTGTTGAAAACCAATTTGTTGCTAAATACCTTGTATCCGTACCACTAAGCAGACTAAGCTCTACACCGTTGACATATGCCTTGCTTAGAATTGCTTGATCCACTCCGTTCGCATCCTTCACTCTTTGGCATACAACGCTGATTTTTGTAAATGTATCTTTTGGGACAGCATAACCCGCTGCAAATCTCGTTGTCCAGGAATCAGTGCCGTTACACAAATATAGCTTCCAATTATTTTTGTTAGCAGTATCAGTATCAGCATATGTATCAAACCACAAACGCAATGCTAAAGTACTTGTATTGCCGCCAAAATAAATATTAAATCCTTGTTTTGCAGAAGCCTTAACATCAAATGACACAACGAATTTATCCGAGTCAACAGGTCCGGTAATTTTGGACTCAGGCTTGGCATATTTATTAAATACACCGTACTTGTTATCTCCTGAAGTCATAAGTCCGTAGTTTATACTGACTCCTGTATTGTTGTCTGTGAAAGTACCCTCGCTAAATTCCTTTATGCTGTATTCATAACTACTCGTTACTTTAGTGCCTGATGAAGTGGAGGACTGAAAAGTGTCGTCCAAAACCAATGTTCCTACTTTGGGAAGATAAGAGGGAACTGTAACCTGAGTAGTCTGTTTTTCCTCCTCGTTGACCGCCGGTGCATAAACCAAAACATTATCTAAATATCTGCCTGCATTTATAGTTTCTATATAGAAATTATTAGTATTCGGGTCATCAGTCCACCAGTCAATATCAGTTGTTGCTGCAAGGGTAGAGGTATCATACCTCACTCCATCCAAATAACATTCTCTCAAATAAACATCATATCCCGTTCCGTCAGAATTTAATACTCTTTCATATACTAATGTATTGTTTACCCAACGATTGAGAAGTGCTTCAAGAGCAGCTTGACCAAAGTCTTTAAACTTTTTACCTTCAAAAACAAATTCCGCTCCGGTACTCCATGTATTAAAATAAAATGCCATTTTTTTGTTGCTGATGTCTATTCTGCTCTTATTTACAAACCTATAACCTAAACCTTTTACCTCTGTAGCATAAATATCAAACGAAACAACCAATTTATTGCTCTTTATTGTTTTAGGCAAATATACAATGGCCGATTTCTCAAGTGAAACAGCAGTATTGTTGGACGCATCGTCCACTTTACAACCATCTGCTTTTGTTATTGCTGATACATTGTAATCCGACTTGGTTGTTCTGCAAGTAGGGTCATTTGAATCAAATGGATGCTGCGATTCTGTAATCAGAACATCATTAAAATCATCATCGTAAACAAGATTCCCCACCGCCGGCTGATATGATTTCAGAGCTACACGCTGCGTATAGTTACTTTCTGCAAAAACATTAGAGCTTCCGAACACGCTTACGGCTGCGTAAACCAGCACAGCTGCAAGACTTAAAATTCTTTTTTTCATAATAATCGATCCTTTCTGCATTAAGCATTTATATTTATGGTTTTCCATATACTAATCATACCACACTTACAGCAAAATTCATATTCCATATTCTTAAGATTTAGTGTAATTTCACGTGAAGCGAAAATTAATCCAAATACATTTCCTTTATTTTGACAACACCCGACTTAGTTTCGTTGAATACAAGACGAACCTTGCTCACCTTTTGTCCCGACAGGGTAACAAGATTTTCCCCCTGCTTAACGGCTGTTCCGGTATAGAGCTTTACCCAATTTTTGCCGTCATAGCCCATTACGGAATAGTTTACATTAACAGCCTCCACACCGTTTATCATCATACTGCTTACAGGCATATTCTCGCCGAAATCAATTTCCATAAATTCGTCTTTTCTGATTTCAGATGCCCAGAAGGTATCGGCATTGTTGTCAAAGGCATAGCGTGCATCTCTGTAGCCGTAGCCGTAATCGGCATAGGGATAAGAGGAGGTGTACAGCTTATTGTCCGACTTATATGTATTTGATGCCATAGCCGTCACATCATACCAGCCGTTTATCGGCTCGGCATCAATGCCAAGCTTGATATCAGGCTCAGTATTATCCGCATCGGAGAAAATTCCCAAATAGAGCTTTTTAGCTCCCGATGTGTTTTTAAATGAATATTCACTTGACACATATGTATATTTTCCGGCTTTCCAATCCTCTGGATTTACATTTTCAAGAGTCAGAGTATCTATTATATTTCCGTTATCGTCGGCAAGCGCCAGCTTAAGAGCAGAGTTTCTCTTATAGCCTGCATACAGCTGTGTTGAGCCGTCATTTTTCATTGTCATTGTGAAAAGTCCGTTTGTCAAGACCTCAGGATATGTAATCTTTGACGGCTTAAACCAATAACCGGTTTCATTTGCTATACGATTTGACAAATCGGTAAAACGGGTATAAAAGGTTTCCGGGTTCCAATATCCGAGTGAAATATAGCTTGCTCTGCCCTCTCTTATTACCTTTTCAATATATATGGGCAGATAATCATAATATCTTTCATACTTTTTCCCCTCATAAAAGCTTTCGGGCTGCATAAACCACTCCGCAACGGAAAAGTTTTTGCCGTCAACAGCCTTCATTTTCAAATGAGTGTCATAGTTATCGGGATTTAACGTACCGTCAACTCTTACGCCCGTATTATAGGTATCTATTGCATAATTCAGTGCGTCTGTATTAGAGGTAAACATCGCAAGCGGAAGTCTGAAATTCTTAAACATATCAACAAGTTTTCTAAAATCCTCTTTTGTGTATTTCGCTTGCTCCTGAGCCAGATATTCTTTAAATGCGTCGGAAGCAAAATGCCATTCTCCCCAGTTGCCGTAATTTCTCATATCAACGTAAGCAATATTGGGGTTGTCATTAAATTCCTCCGCAAAAGCGTTTAAGAAATTCTGCATCTTTTCCATAAAAACAGAGTCGTTGTAATAGGGCAGCTTTATAGTCTTGTTCGTAGCTTGTAAGCTGTAATAGGGTGCACCACAGCCACCGTTGTCTTTGCTTTCAAAGAGCCATTCCGGTGCTTGCTGCTTGCAGTCTGTTTTACTGTTATAGACTATGGTTGTACCTATGCCTATTCCAAGCATCATATTTTTTGCTTTTACTATTTCGATATTTTTTCTTATTTTATCAAAATTATATTTGCCCTCCTCGGGTTCAAGGTCTGACCAACCGTATCTTGCATACACAACATTTGAAATCGAAGCTCCGCTTTGTGTTAAATTCAAGGTTGAAAAATCAAGCGTTGTTGTGTAGTAGTTCAGTCCTTTATAAGGATTTTTTATTATCTTTTCGGAATTCTTTGGATAAACCTTAACGCTGCTGCCATGCTCGGCTTCATATTTTTCAATCAGCTGTGCAATTTCAAGAGCCGGGTCCTCTTGACTAACACAAGCGTTTTCTTTTACATAATCCTCATAAGAAATTGTTTTTCTTAAGGAGCAATCGTCCATATAGTAATCAGGATTTGTCGTTATATCTGCCTGCCAGACGGTTTCAACATAAAACAGGGCATCGTGCAGATTGTCGGGAACGTTTATATTAACAAATTTTTCTAATTTGCTCCATTCTCTGCTTGTCATATTTCTTACGTAGCAAATATCATAAGCATTGCCCTGATTTTTAAGATATATCTCATTACCCTCTTTATCCAACATTTTGATTGAAGCGTTAAAGACCTCACAGGCAGCATCAGCTCCGGCATCCTGCAAAACGTTGTAAACAAGGCGATATACTCCCTGCCCTTCCTTTTTCAGGTTTTCGGTAATATTTTGGCTGATTGACTCATAGGTTGCATTTCTGTTGTATACCCTACAGGAATAGCTGCCGTCCATTACATACGCATTGCTTCGCTCAATATCACACGGACTGCGTGATGTCCAGCCGCTTGTAATCAAATTATCATTTTCAAAGGACGGGTCAATAAACAGCTCATTTCCCAAATACCATTCCGAATTTCCGTTATAGGTAACCTTTTCGGTAGTATAAGCATTTGCCGCATCAAACGAAACCGCATCTGACAAAGGCTCCTGGGTTTCATCATTAAAAACAAACGCTTTTACAAAGTAATCTCCCTTAACGTTCTTCGGGATTCTGAATTTTATCTGACTCCAGCCCAAGCTGCCGCCGCTTAAGGTAACGCTGCTGCTTTTATATACATTCAAAAGTGAATTTTTGTCATACACGCCCAAATACACACTGTAGGAAAAATCCTCGCTTGCATTTGACATAACAGAGGCGGTAAAATAAAAATCCTCTCCCGGTGTCAGCTTGCCCGTAACCGTCGCTTTGTCCTTATCCAGCAAGCGAAAACCGCACAAGCCTGCCTTTTTGTCACCTATATCACTTACGGGGACGGCATATTCCGCAGTTATGGAGTCCCCGGCGGCAGACATAAGATTGTTTATTTTCAGAATATACGGATGTTGTATCGAGGTTATGCCCGAACATTCCAAAACAACCGTTCTTTTTGATGTGTCGGACGAGTCAAGATAGGCTTGCGAATCACAGCCCGATACGCTTATTGCACCAAGTGTGCTGTCATCAACCTCGTCTTTAAATTTTATAGAAAGTTTATTTGTTTGTGTATCAAATACTCCGTTTTCAATATCAAACCGATTTTCTTCAAAGGGCAGCTCCGGCTGCTCGGGCTGCTCCGTTTCCGCAGGCTGCTCCGGGGTCACTGTCACACCGTATACAAGTGCGTTATCGGCTGTAATCTCCTTGTCGTGACGTAAGTCAACGGCATTATTACCGGGGTCTGCCTCCCACCACTTTGCAAAGGAGAAATCGGAAACCTTGTATTTGTCAATATTTATTTCCGCACCGTCATAATAAAGCCCCTCAAGGGCAACGCTGTAACCGTTCTCTGTTTCTGTGCGCTTTAAAACAACGGAAAGCTTTCTTAACACTGAGTTACACGTAACATTTACAATCGGCGTTCCTGTTTTTGTTCCGTTGGGACAAAGATAAATATCTGCAGTATCTCCGCTGCCTTTTCTCTGAAAGAATACAACATTCTGTCCGTTTATACGAATTATACTGTAACCGCCTGCTACTGCCGTTGTCAAATCAACAGACACCACAAGAATATCCGTTTCGGCAGTAATGCTGTTCTTTGAAAAAACCAAGGTTTTCCACTCCGGAAGAGTAACAATTCCGTCGCTTACTGTTCCGCTTGCTATATACGCCAGCTTTGCCGCTCTTGCATCATCGGCATTTTTTCTTGCGTCATTTACGCTGTTAAAGCTATCGTCTATAAAAATTTCAGTCGGGGTTGGCAAATAAGAAATATCGGTATCATAAGCAAGAATGTTTATTGGTGCAAAAACAGAAACGAGTAATGCAATTGCCGCAAATATGCTTGTTAATTTTTTTACCATAATTCCATCTCCTTAACATCGGAAACAATTCTCATGCTTTCAACACTGTCCACAAAGAACATCTGTACCTTTTTTGCCTCCTCCGGGTTATCCAACTCAACATTTATCTCAACAGGCACTTCCCCGTCAGCCGGATTCAATTCCACCTCACTAACCTTAAAATCCATACAGCTGTTTTCATTCCAAACGGACATAACAGCATAAACTGTTTTGTTCTCAACAGCGTTTACATTAAATATACCTGTTACCCCTGTTTCGGTTTTTTCCGCATAAGCATCAGTTACATCTGCACTTTTACGGGACACAAGGTATCTTTCTTTTTCCTTTGTTTCACCGTTTAATGCCTTCAAACCGTCAATTGAAAGGTAATATGACTTATTTTCAAGGTCAAGCTCCTCCGGGAAAGTAAACAAAAGCTCCTTCCTGTTTTCGCCTGTGTCAACTCCACACTGTGTCGTTCCATCCTCACTTATTAAATCAACCTGCAAGCCGTCCTCAAGCTGAGCACCGACAGTAAGCTGTGCCTTTGCACTCATATTATCGTCATTGTATTCGATATTTTTGATTTTGAAATCCTCCGGTACGTATACAAGGAAGTTATCATAGTAATTGTCAAGAGTTCCCGCACCTGTTCTGTTTTGTACTTTTATTGTGGCATTTGCAGTATCGGACCACCAATTTGCAGCGTCGGAATAAGCGGATTTAAGCACATTGGTAATAGCCTCTTTTCCGTCCGTCGTAAGAACCTCTTTTCCGTTAAAGGACAGACTTCTCATATACACCTTATAGCTGTCGGAATCCTCATCCTTAACTCTTTCATAAACTGCCACAAACTTTACATAGCCGTCATCTTCACTGTTTGTTTGAGGTACAACTATAGTTGTGCCGTTTCCCCATGTAATCCAACCCTGTAATGTTTCGTCAGCTGCGCTGTTTACCGTAGTGCCGCTGTAGGGGCCCAGCCTTCCCGTTTCACCCGAACCGCCTGCATATATTCCGTAGGCAATGAACGCTCTTTTGCTCTTATCAAATGAGCCGCCTGCAATCGCATCGGCAAAGCTTGCACCGCTTGGCTTCATTCCGAAGGAAACAACAATTTTATCTGCGTCAATCAGCTTTTCTGCACTCATAACCACAACAGAGTTCCAGCTATTGAGCTTTACCGCCGTGTTTCCCGTTTCCTCCTCTGTTACGGAGTTGGAGCCGGTAAGTGCTGTCGAAATCGGATATAAGCTGCCGCCCTCCAGATTATCGTCAACATAAACCTCTTTTGCGTCATACATATAATCATCAATAGACACATCCGTAAATTGCTCCGCCAGTACACCCGACTGCGAAAGTAATACTGCCGCTCCCAACGAGGTGCAAATGATTTTTTTCAAAATGGTTTTCATTACGTTACCTTCTTTCATGATTTGATATATAACCCGAATTACTTAAATATCACAATAGCCGAATACTCCGAGGGATATGAGCTTACCAGAATTTTGTCTGCCGCACTTCCGCAATTCAGATAATCGTTTATGCTGTCGATTGAAACCGGTGTAAGAAAATCTTTTTTCTTGCTTGATGTTGTATCATAAACGTATACTGCCGGCTGCCTTCTCTTTGCCGCCACAACCTTACAGTCGGTAAAATCGGCACGTTCAATATTATCGTATTTGCTTTCCGGCAGCAGATAAACATATGACGAGCCTGCCGCATATGCCTTTCCGTAAAGCCACCTGGGCGTTGTTCCGTAGCTTGGCCCTGTTCCGTCATTATCTCCGGAAATGGAGCATGCGTCTTTAAAAAGCACTTTATTACGCACTGCGTCATACGCTTTATAGACACTTCCTATTTCACCGCCCAAGGTAAAACGAATATTCAGTATATCTCCCTTTTTAACGCCGTCAAGCTTGGAAATATCCTCTACAAGCCTTTCAATCTTTACATTTTTACACAGATCTAACGCACTGATACTGTATCTATGCTCATCGTTTTCGTCCAAACACTCCTTAACGGAGTCAAACATTATCGTCATATAGTTATCGCCTCGCATCTGCGATGCAAATTCTTGTGTCATGGCAATAACCACATATTCCACATCCGGTTTCTTTGCGCTTGTTGTATAGGCGGAAACATTCGGATATGTGACTGCGTTTGTAAGATCCGTATTCTTTAAAATTTTGTATTCATTTTCGTTTTGTGGATCGTCAATTATGTAGGTCATAAATACCGTTGTTGACGAGTCATAAACAAAGCCCGAAGCATAGTTTGCGGCAAAGCACTGAGCGTCACGGCTGAGTAGCTTGGAACTTTCCGTTCCGATCATTTGCAGCGAATTTTCGTTTTCCTCGCTTTTACTATAGAATGCGGTATCTATATTTGTAATTTTATCGTCCTTTACAAGATATCTTATCAGCTTTGATTTATACTTTGTTCCGTCATCCTTATACAAAGCATTGCAGGCATAGATATTTTTCTTATACCGTTCTCCGTCAACCGTTACCTTTTCGGCAAACTCAATTTCGGCAATGCTTCCGTCCTCACGGAATACTCTTATCCGGGCAGGCACATCATAGTCCTCCTTATCAACAAGCACCTTGATTATAAGTCCTGTTTCAAAAACGTCCTTAACCATTTCATAGCCCGCAACATATCCGGAAAAATCAAGCATAAGCTTATATTGTTCGCTAAGACCGATATTATCAAGATGACCTGCAAGGTTTTCGCAGACGTTATATATTTCGTCACCCGAGAAAATCCGCGCCGTCATATCGGTTTTATCATACGCAACCGAATCCACAACAGCCGTTACGGAATCAGATGATACTATGGCATACGCAACCGTTTTATCCTCCGATACCAAAACCGAAACCACATTACCCTTTTTTATTGACGAGAAGGGTATATCGTTTCCCTGTGTATCCCTTATGATAAACAGAGTATCGTACATATCCTCATCAAAGGATACCGATTTTGAATCGTTGTACTTGTCAAATATTACATTCCCATATGTGCTGATTCTTGAAACATAAATTGTATCATATGCGTTTATCTCGATAAAATCATACTTTCCGTCACGATCGGTATCTGCCATCTTAATATAGCCGTTTATATTTCCCTGATAGCTTTCAAGTCCCTTATTCGTAACCTTTTTATTGTATACAAGGCAGTAGCCGTCCGAAACGTTAATGCTTTTCTCCCTGCCGTTCTCGGTATAATAATATATTTTTTTATCCTCAATGTAGCTGCCGTCATTTATGGCAGTTTCTATGATTTTGTTTCTTTCCTTGTCAAGCTCCATATACAAAAGCTCTGTTACGTCCGCATCGTTGTCTTTATAATAATATCTCACATTATAACCGAAGAAATCATCATATGCAGAGTTGCTGTTTACAAAATCAATCCCGTCTATTTGGATTTTTCCCGGATTGTATCCACCGGTGCCGTCCAAAGAGGTTACGGAATTTGCCGTTACCCTACCGCGGGCTTCGTATATTTCAAAAATTTCGTTTGCCACATTTACGTCACTTTTTGTTATTGACATAGTAGATCCCGAAAAGGTTCTGACCATAGGACGTACACTGAGAGAATTATACATCATAACACACAGCATACCATATGTGAGCTCGTCCTCACTGCCTACACCGCCAAGATTCTTTGTTATGCCGAGCTGTAATGCTTCCATAAGATATCCGGCAGGATAACCGCCTGTTTTTTCCGCCGCATTGTCATATCCCAATACCGACACCATGCCCTTTACCGCCTGGATATACTTTATTGTCCTTTTCGGATAAGCGCATGAGGAGGGCAAATAGCCGCAATCAATCATCAAATCCAATGCGCCGTCCTGATAATAATCATCTACTATACCGCCTATAAGCCCTGCAGCACCTGCAAATTCTTCATTTGTCACGCTCTGTTTAAGCATACCCTCGGTAAAAACCACTATGCCAAGGCTGTTTAAAACGTTCATTTCATAAAGCCCGACGGTTTCCTCCGGGCTGCTGTCGGCAACGGTTATTTCCGCCGCCTCGTCATTCTCGGCGAATACCGATACGGATGATAAAATAATGATTAATGCAAGAAGAATCGAAACAGCATTATATAATTTGTTTTTCATATTAATATCCTTTCATTCCAATTAATCTATCAGACTTAAAACCTTGTTAATCATAACTGCCGCCTCTGCTCTTGAGGTGTTTGCAAGGGGATTCAGATAACCGTTGTCATCACCGTTCAAAACACCCAGCTTGTTCAGAACAGATACCGCATAAATGGCATATGACGAAATATCGTCACTGTCGTTAAATGAAAGCTGACCGATTTCAATGCTTTCAACAGCTTCGGGCTTTGATATTTTTATAGCGTTATATAATATAACCGCCGCGTCCTGCCTTTTTATATTTTCTCCCACGCCGAACTGCTTTTCGCTGTGCCCCGAAACAAGCCCTACCTGCTTTGCGGCATTTATGTATTTTTCATACCATGCATCCTTCACAACGTCTTCAAAGCCTGCGTCCTCAATAGTCTCCGGCATTTCACAAAGCGCCGATGACATTTTTACAAACTGCTCTCTCGTAACCGACCGAGACGGAGCAAAAACCTTCTTTTCAACACCGTCTATAACACCTCTGTTATAAAGGGATAAAATATGCTCCTTTGCCCATTCATAGTTCGTTAAATCATCAAATACAGCTTCCTCAACAGCAACAACAACACCGCCGCCACCGCCGAAAATTGCGCCGGTGCCTCCGCTGCTGCTACTGCTTCCGCTGCCGCTGCCTCCGCCGCCCTTATTGCCCGATGAGGTGGAAATGTTTTTCTTTGCGTCGGTTTCAGCGGTCTTTTGCTCCTTTATCCATCCCTCGTACTTGGTTTTAAACGTTGCAAAATCAGAATATTCACTGCGTTTGTCCAACACCTTGGAATCTACATTATAAGTATTCTCCAGAGTATCATAAATACTGAAATCAATATTAAAGTATTCCTCTGTGTTATAGGAATCAATAAACGGCTTAACGTCCTGATAATATGTTATTTCCTTAAATTTGTTAAACAGAGCGCATTTATAGATACCTCTTACAAGCTCCTCATTTGTAAGGCTTGACGTTTTCTTTGAAATCGTTTCGGCAAAAACAGACATTTTTTCATCATCAGTCATTTTTGAAATAATGTTATCATACACGTCGCCCTTTTGAGTATCAATACTTTCATAAAATTCCAGAATCAGCTCTGCCGCCGTATCCGCTGTGAGGCTGTTAACGGCAAAATTCACATACGGGTCTATGAATTTATCCGCAAAATCATTAATTATATCAGCTGTATTTAGCTTTAAAAGCTCCTCTGTAAGTGCGTCCTTGTTTTTATTCAAAAGCTCACTTCTCAGCGTAGGAACAAGCTTTGAATTTAAAATGATTTTCAGAGCCGTTTCATCATTTACAACATTCTCCATTTTGCTCTTATCCTGATTGGTTATTGCCTCGTTCCAATTGGAAAGTATTGTATTAATGCTCGATGAGGAATAAAAATCAAAAATATCCTCTGCGTATTTTCCCACAAGCGGTTTTACCGATATTCTTTTAGTGCCGCTTGTTATTCTTTCGGGGAGCTTAAAGGTTACGGAATAGCTGCCTTCAGAGTCGGTATTTGCAACAACAATACCCTCAAGCTCTGCATCATAGTCCACAGCTTCATCGTCATAATTGAAAACCTCAATCAACACCTTGTCATCTGCTACAAGCTTACTTCCCGAAACCGTAATTTCCTGGGTATCCATATTTTCTTTTACACTGTCTATTGTTTCGGCAAAGCAATTTCCCAAACACAAAGAGGTCAGGCTGACTGCCGAAACAAGCAACGCTTTTACTGTAGTTTTCACACTATCACTCCCATATCTTATTTTATTTTCATTTCACTTATCTTTACAACGGCATCCTTGTCCTCGTCAATAACGAACCGTATTTTTTCTGCCTGTGCCTTTCGGAATTTCAGCACAGTGCCTGAAGAAGATATTGATATACCGTTTGCAAGCGTAACCCATTTATCGTTTTTTAACCCTTGAATCGAATATTTAAGGTTTATATTTTCCATGCTTGTAAGAGTAACGCTCGATACATTTTTAACCTCACCGAAGTCTACCTCAAGATAATCCCCCGCCACGCAATTGTTTGCCCAATATGTTGAGCTGTCGTTGTCGCAGCTGTGTTCGGGACGTCTGTAGCCGTAGCCCTCATCCGCATAGAGCGTTTTTGCTTTAAAAAGCTTGTTATGGGCAATATTTTCGGAATCGGATTTTGCCATTGAGCTTATGTCATACCAGCCGTTTATCATATCTGCCTGAATACCCAATTTGACATCGGGTGTTTCGTTTGACTCCCTTGTGAAGACTCCCAAAAGAAGTTTTTTTCCACCTGCGGTATTTTTAAATTCATATTCACCGATACAGTCTGTGTATTCTCCTGCCGACCAATAAATTGGGTCAAAGCCGTCAAGAACAACAGTATCAATGATTGTCCCTGCCTCGTCGGCAAGTGCCAGCTTTACAACCGCCTTCTTATCATATCCCGCAAAAAGCGGCGCAACGCCATCGTTTTTAACCTTCATTTTAAACAGCCCTTTTGTAATGTCGCTTGAATGTTCGATTTTAACGGGCTTATACCAATATCCGAGAAGGTTTGCCATTCTGTTATAAAAGTCAGGCCACTCCTTATATGCGTTATCGGCGTCCCAATTAAGAAAAGCCATAGCACTTATGCAGCCCTCCATAACCTGCTGTTCATACAAAACCGGCACTGAGTCATGATAATACCCATATTTGCCTCCCGGCTTATATATATACAAATACTGCTCAAACCACTCACCCACAGCCATAGCCTTATCTTTTAGCAAAGCCAAGGTTTTTGATTGAGTAGACTCATTTGGACTTACAAGACCGTCAGCACGCACACCCGCTCCAAAGCTCTCGTAAGCATGCATCATAACAGCTGTTTTTGAAACGAACGAAAGGGCGGGTAGCTTCATATCCTTAAACATATCTATGTACTCAAAATACTGTTCGTTTGTTCTCTTAGCGTCAAGGGCGCGGTTTACAGGCAGCTGATAAAAATGCCATTCTCCCCAATTGCCGTAGTTTCTCATATCAACGTACGCTATTGTAGGATTGTAATTGTATCTTTCGGAAAATGCGTCTATCATATTCTGCATTTTCTCTCTGAAAATCGGGTCATCATAATCGGGAACCTTTAGTACACAGCCATTGCCCATATCTTCAACGGTATATCCGCAGCCTGCCTCAAACACCCATTCGGGAGTGTCCTGGTTATATGAGGTTGTGGAATTGTAATTTACCGTAGCCCCTATTCCTAAGCCGAACTGCATACCGTATTTTTGACAAATCTCAATGTTTTTATCAAGCATTTCCCAATTGTATACGCCTTCCTCCGGCTCGATATAGCACCATGAATATCTGTGATAAAGTATTGAGCCTATCTGCCCTGCTCCGTTGTTCATATAGCCCGAAAAATCACGAACACCCGGATATATGATAAGACCTTTATATGGATTTATCAAAATTTCTCTATTCTCCGAAGGATAATATGTTACAAGCTGCTCATCTGCATATTTATCCACAAGCTGATTGTACTGCTCCTTCTCTTTATTTATCCTATCTTCTTCTGCTTTTTTCTCTTCAAACCGCTTTGTAAGAAGCTGTTCATAGTCTTCATAGGACATAAGCTTTGTTAGGCTGCAGCTGTCAACATAAAAATCCTGCCGTTCCCATGCTTCGCCTTTATTTGACGGTGCTTCAACATAAAACTCCGCTTTTGTTACATCGCCGTCCCACTCTACATCGGCAACATAATCCACAAGCGTCCATTCTGTGTTGCTTACCGGAGTCACATTTTCATAATCATGCTTTACTCCCGTAGAATCCGTAATAACCAGCTTCAGGTTCATATTGCACGACTCATCCTTAACCATTACATATGCACTTATTCTGTATTTGCCCTGACCGTACTCCGAAACCTTGGTGTTTACCAATTGCACAATGGATGCCCAACCCGTAGGTCTGCTTGTTATCAGTGCCGAATGGGTTCCGCTCTGCGCTCTGTCCTTTACGTACTCTACGACTGAGCTGTTTCTGTTCGACCAACTGCCGTCCAGCGTGAAATCGTCCTCAAGATTCGGATTTTCCAAAAGCTCCTCCGACATATACAAGCCGTCAACCGGCTTTGAGCTGTTTATTGTTGCCTCAATTTCAGATGCCTTGTAAATATTTGCGGTTTTATCCGCCTGTGAATATTTTATCTGAAATCCCAATGCTTTTACAACATCATCAAGCGGAACAAAAAAATCGGAACCGGATATATACGAGGGTGTATCCAATGTTCGGGCAATACCGTTTACATAAATGATATCGCTTTTGTCCTCTGCCACAACCGATATATTATTAGCGGAAAAGACTGTTTTTGATCCGTTTGAATATTTAAAAACCTTTGCGCCTATAATTTTAATGCCTTCTGACGAAATCATATAAATATCATCGTTTTTGATAATATTTAACAGCTCCGTTTCTTCACCGTCAATCAAAAAATTATATTCATCATCCGCAAATACCGTTGAAACAAAATACATTGAGAAAAGACAAAAAATCACCAAGAAAGACGTCAATCTTTTAAGCATAAAATTACCTCCTCATTTCTCAGCAGCTTATTGACAGTTTAATTTTAACATAGCAGCCCTTTTGTGTAAAGTGGCTATTTTTCACATATGGTGTAATATTGTTGTCAAACTGTTGTGCAAAACACCGGTATAATCATTTCATTGATTTCTACCAAATTTCAGACGGAAGTCTTTTTCTGAAATACACCATTAATGACGAAGCAAACGAAGGATTTTTATTATTGGATTCCGTATAACCTCAGAAAAATTGAAGATATGCTGCTTCTTGTATTTATACATTTTTACAACTCCCGTAAAACAAAAGTGCAAGGCTTTTTGCTTATTTCAGCATTTTCCCTTGCACTTGTTATATCATAAACAGCTTGAAATATCATTAGTTTTGCCGTTTTTATTCAGCATTAAATATGTCAAAAGGTTTTTTCTTTTTTGAAACCGCCAAAATGCCCTTTTGAATATCATTTATCGTTTTTGTGCTTTGCCCATAAAGTATTTTTGATTTTCGTCGGCATAGTCTCAGCCTCAGCTTCAAATTTAACTGTTGCCTATAACTTTGTCGGCGGCAGCCATTATTTTTTTTATTTCGGTCTGTGCAGCCTCCTTGGTATTACCGTTTGCACCGAAATACAGTTTTATCTTAGGCTCCGTTCCGGACGGGCGCACCGCAAACCAGCCGTTTCGGGTAAAGAATTTAAGTACATCGGATTTTGGGAGTCCATCTATACCGTTAAGATAGTCGAGCTTTTTAACCGTTTCTATCGTCAGACTTTCCTTTCTGAAGCGACTCATTATATTTTTAATCTGCTCTGCTCCGTCAATGCCCTTTAAGGTTATTGTTTTAAGCTGCTCTGACGCATATCCGTACCTTTGATATATCTCCTCTAAGCCTTCATACAGCGTCATTCCCTTTGCCTTATAATCGGCGCAAGCCTCGCATATAAGCATTGCGGCAACAACCGCATCCTTATCTCTTGCGTATGTTCCTTTAAGGTAGCCATAGCTCTCTTCAAGTCCGAAAATAAATCTTTCCGCTCTTCCCTGCTGCTCAAAGCTCTTGATTTGGTCGCCTATAAACTTAAATCCGGTGAGAACATCTATTGTGTCAACCCCGTAATCGGCGGCAATTGCTCTTACCGTTTCGGTAGTAACTATTGTTTTGACAACCGCTCCGTCACTTGGCAGCGTGCCGTTTTCCTTTGATTTTCTCAATATATATTCGCAAAGCAGACACCCTGTCTGATTTCCGTTCAATACTATGTATTCGCCCGCAGCGTTTCTTACCACAACCCCAAGGCGGTCACTGTCGGGATCTGTTCCGAATACAATATCCGCATTCTGCTCCTTTGCGTATTTTACGGCAATATCAAAGGCTTCGCTGTTCTCGGGATTCGGCGACTTAACCGTTGGGAAATTGCCGTCAGGCTTTTCCTGCTCGGGTACGGTGAATACGTTTTCGACACCTATTTCTGAAAGTATTTTCCTTACAAGCAGATTTCCGCTCCCATGTAACGGAGTGTATACCGCCTTGAATTCCTTAGGAATAACCGTTCCCATACTCTGCCCCTTTACGGCATCGATATACGCACTGTCCACATCAGCTCCGATTACGATATTATTCAATGTGTCTGTAAGCCTTACACCCTGAAAAATATCCGTTTCGTCAATAAACCGCTGTATCCTTTCGGCTGTATCGGGCGGTATCTGTCCTCCGTCCTCGCCGTAAACCTTATAGCCGTTATATTCCTTCGGATTATGGCTTGCGGTAATTACAATACCTCTTGCACATTCAAGCCATCTCACCGCAAAGGACAGCTCCGGAGTAGGGCGCAGACTGTCAAATATATATGTTTTTATACCGTTTGCGCAAAGAACTCTTGTACACTCGTTTGCAAATTTTGCCGAGTTATTTCTCGAATCGTATGCAATAACAACACCTTTTTTTGCAAACTCTTCACCGTGGCTCAGTATTTCACGCGCCAAGCCTTGAGTTGCCTGCCTTACGGTATAAACGTTCATTCTGTTTGTTCCGGCACCCATTACACCACGCAGTCCGCCTGTACCGAAGGAAAGACTTCTGTAAAATCTATCCTCGATTTCCTTTTCATTATCAGCCGCAGACTTAAGCTCCTCTTTCGTATCAGCGTCAACTATGTCGCTTTCAATCCATATTTTATACTTTTCCTTATAATTCATTATGTATCTCTCCTATATTGCAGTTCATTTATAAAAAGTCAATACCCAAAGATAACATCACAATTAATTATCAATACAATTATTATACTGATAATTGATAAAACAGTCAAGATATAAGGCTAATTTTTAATACAAATGTTAGAATTCCGCAATACGTTCTCACCCCCGCTTCAAAATGAGATATTCATGGACATCAAAAAATCCGTTGCAGCATCATATGTTTCACCTTCATTTCTTTGCAGAAGTCCTTTTCTCATTTTCCAAGTATATCTCTTTAGACATAGTATAAAAAATGGCAGGGCAGAAATACGCCCCGGGTGTGCGATACCGTTTTAAAGTATTCCTCCGTTTTTAATACTGCATTTTCTCTCGGTCGCGGAAGATGTATATCGACAACCGCCGAAAGTCTTGCCGGATTTGACGAAAGCACACATACTCTGTCGGAGAGAAATACCGATTCGGAAATATTGTGCGTAACAAATATTATCGTTTTTCCCGTACTTCTCCATATACGAAGCAAATCCCCGTGAAGCCGCGCTTTTGTAAATTCATCCAAAGCCGAAAACGGTTCATCCATCAAAAAATTTCCGGATCCGACGCTAAAGCACGCGCTATTCCTACTCTCTGCTGCATTCCGCCGCTCAATTCTTTGGGATAACTGTTTTCATAACCCTGCAAATCCACAATTTCAACCTGCTCCAAAGCTCGTTTTCTGCGTTCCTTTTGGGGAACCTTTTTAAGTTCAAGAGGCAGCTCTATGTTTTCAAGCACTGTTCTTGTATTTTTTTAGAATCCTGATAAGTAACCGATATCTTATCAAGTGCCACTGCATTTTCTTCCATTTTCTTTCACTCCGTTTCTTTCCTTTTATGTATATATTTTGTTTGCATAATAATACCCCCTTATTGATTATAGATAATAAAAAACGGAAGCCCTATAAAAAAGTTCTTCCAAGTAACTGCATATTCGCTTTGTATTTGCTATATTCAAGTTCTTCCCAAAGAAAGTCTGTATTTTAACGCATACAAAAGCCGTATGATGCAATTACCCGGTATACACATCATACACATACACATTATGCTGTTAATAAGTACTGTTGTACGCATAAAAATCACCTTTCTCTTTATAATCTATAATACCTATCTGTTTAGTATGCTATTACTATGCCACAAATATTTTCATTTGTCAATACCTTTTTTAAATTTTTTTAAAAAAAGATATTTAATCAGGACAAACCGGCAAAAAGACGCATATACACTATCAGAAATCACATTAACGTGTCCATCTGACAATGATATGCGTCGTTTCACTAATAAATGAATATATAAATTTTTCCTTTTACAATAGCTCCGCAAGGATAAATATTAAAATCATCCGCCGATATTAAAGCTTATTTTTTCACAAAGCGGAGCTTGATTCTCATCCCAAACAAACAACGAAATCGTATCCGCATTCATCATATCAAGATCGATCGTATTAAGCTCTATAACCGCATAGTCTACGATATCCTGCATTGTAATATCCGTAAGATTTCCGCCCTTGTATGCCGCACCGTATGCCGTTGTATTTGCTCTGTCGGTCACAATATAAATCTTGCTCGGTGTTATACTCATGCCGAATGTTCCTGCTTCCAGCCATTTTGCCGTAAGCGTCAGGTCGCTTGATACGGGTTGTGTGAAATCGTAAGGAGTATCACCGATATACCAGCCTCCGAAGCAGTAGCCTTCGAGATACGGGGTTTCTTTCGGTTCGGACACCGTCGTATTTCTGTCAACGATTTCTTCATACCATATATCATCTCCCATGTCAAAGGTTATGGTATATGTTCCGACAATCTTTACAATTTTGTCCGAGTCATCATAATAAACCCTATCTTTTTCGGAATCCGGTATGATACAATTGCTGTAATCGGTATCGTTTGCAGCAACAACATTTGAATGTCCGTCCTCAACAGTTACACCGATTTGTGCATACTTCACCGTTACCGCATCGTCCGAAACAATTTCTGAAGAAGGATTATCAACCTGCATTGTTGTATCATTTCTCAAATAAACATTATTCTCAATTTGTGTTGTTCCCGATACAAGCTTATTTCCGGTGATTTGTATTCCGCCTTTGATTGTTATATGATCCGTTTTACAGCAAATACCGCCCGCTTCAACTTCGGCTATGTTTTCCGTAATATTACCCTTATATAAGTTTAAGAAAACATCGGCATCATAAGTATACACACCGCCGCCTTTGTAGCCATGATTGTTTATAACATTTGCGTCATTAAAGTTTATTGTTGATTCACTGGTCCAAATGCCTGCTCCATAAATTTCAAGATCATTGTACATTCCGTCTGCTGAACCGTTTTCCGATATTTCGACGCCATTGTTAAGATGTGCAACCGCCACGTCTATTCTAATGCCGCAGCCCTGCTTTGAAGTATTATCGGAAATTTTTCCTCCGTTTATGGTAACCTCAGAAGAACCCTGTGCAGATACTCCACCACCTCCGTATGTGGAGTTTCCGGTGATTTCTGTGTTAGTGATGGTTACATTTGAGTCATTTGCAGCTTGAATACCGCCGCCGAAATTTGTCGATGTATTTCCCTTTATAAGAGCATTGCTGATGGTTCCTGTCGCGTTATCAAACATGATACCACCGCCGTTGTACTTAGATGCAGTATTACTCTCTACTGTCCCGCCGGTCATTGTAAGAGTTCCGCCGTTACCAACGTATATTCCACCGCCATCATTTGATGCTTTGTTTCCGGAAATTGTTCCGCCGGTCATTGTAACGATTCCTTTGGTTGTATCGGATGATTCGTATGGTTTTGTATATAAACCTCCGCCGTTTTGGCTTGCGGTATTATTCTTAATTTCACCGCCTGTAATATTAAGCACACCGTAATTATTGATACCGCCGCCGTTGGTGCTTGCAGAGTTGCCGGATATTATTCCGCCGGTCATTGTAAGAGTTCCGCCACTACTAACGTATAATCCACCGCCATTTTCGCTTGCGGTATTATTCTTAATTTCACCGCTTGTGATATTAAGCTCACCGTAACTATAGATACCGCCTCCACTACTTCTTGCATGACAGTCGGTTATTGTGCCACCCTTGATAATAATATTGGATTTACAAGCATATATGCCGCCGCCGTGCTTTGCGCTACAGTTTGAAATCGTACCTCCGTTCATCTCTACCACTGCGGACGAAGAATAACTTTTTATACCTCCTCCGGTGTTATTGATACCTTCGCTCGTTGTACACTCTGTTATGGTACCGCCGGACATTACTATATTACCGTAAAAATTAAAGATGCCTCCTCCGCCGGCATACTCGGGGGACGACGAGTCCCAACCGTTAGCTGCACACTTTGATATGGTACCTCCGGCAATTTCTAATTTACCGTTATAATTAAAAATACCGCCTCCGCGAGATCGGAAATCACCGTCAGCCTTACACTCTGTTATGGTACCGCCGACTATTTTTAATTCACCGGAACGCTTATAGATGCCGCCTCCGTATTTTGCTGTACAAGATTTTATAGCTCCGCCGTTCATCGTCATCTTTCCATAATCGATGTATATACCGCCGCCGTACTCTGTATCTGTCGAGCTGTTTGTAATTGTTCCTGTTTGTTCTGTGCTGCTGTCATCTAATATAAAATTAGAGTTGGAATCTGTCAGCTTTATAACACTTCCGCTGCCTGTCATAGTTATTGTATGACCGCTTAAGTCAAGTGTAACCTCACCGTTTCCTATGGTAAGTGTTTCGGTTATATCATAATCCTGAAGCAGTTTTACTGTCTTATCTGTGTCTGAAGCCAATGCCGCATTTATCGCTTCCTGTAAATCGACATAATATGTATCACCGACAGTAGCACCACATATTTCGTTGCAAACCGAGCATATACCATTTTCTCCGAGCGTGTGTCCCGTTGCCTTAATTGTATTTATCACAGGGACATCGCACTTTAAACATCTATATTCAGTTTTACCCGGAGTCGTACAAGTTGGTTCGATTATTTCGGGCTCGCCGAAGGTATGCTCACAGCCTTTTCCTATTAGCTCAAATTCTCCGAGCTGCATAACATCAGAACCTTGAGTTGCTGAAATTTCGAATTTGAAATATTTATATGCCTTCGTATTATTTATGGTGAAATCATACGACTTACGATTTACGTCTTCGAGTATGGCATCGTTCGTGACAGTAGCAATTACCGTCCACGTACCTGTTTTTTTGTTTTCGTCATAATCGTTACAGCCATACAAAACCCAGTCCTTCGGATTTCTGTTCGGATATGAAGCATTGTCATCTCCGGTGGTCAGCGTGTATCCGACAGGTATTGTATAAGCGGAGGCTCTTAAAATAACCTCTGCACCTTTAAAGCTTGTCACGCACCATTTTGAAAACTTACCTGCTATTTTTTTGCCGTCAACAAGCTTATCATAACTTTCGCTGCTGGCTCCGGCAGTTCCCGAAAGAGCCGTAAGGGTTACATTTGCAAGGCAGTCCTTATCCGTTGCTTTCCATTTTGCATAAACCGTTGTATCGTTATTTATGACTGCACCATCCAAATATTTTTCGCCCCAGTCGCCTGTGTACATACCGTTTTTTGTATACCAGCCGTCAAAGGTAAAGCCCGCCATTGTCGGTTCCGTTTCCGGCATTTCTCCGTAGAAAAGCTGATTTGGCTTTTCCTCTACTTCGCCGTTGTTGCTGTCAAAAGTGATTGCCGCAATTTCCCATTGCGCATAAACCGTCATATCCGCAGTTGCCGCATCGCTCATTTCCTGCGTAAAGGGTATAAGCTCAACGCCGTCATCTCCGTTTGTGGTGTACCAACCGACAAATTTGTAACCGTTACGAGTCGGATTTGTCGCCGGCAGCGGCTCTCCGCTTGAGATTACACTCGGATTCGCATCCGTATCTCCTCCGTTTTTGTCAAAGGTGATGTTGACTGTATTCCATTTTGCATAAACCGTTATATTCTCGGTAACAACAGTGTCAAGCGAATATTGCTCGCCCCAATCGCCGCCGTTTTCTTCACCGTTTTTGGTAAACCAACCGCCGAATTTCACATCAGCCTTTGTCGGAATTACTGTTGGTAACGGATCACCATGATAAATCGGATTTATTGCCGAATCAGCCGTACCTCCGTTTAAATCAAATGTAACCCAATAAAGTTGTTCCCACTTTGCATAAACCGTTGTATCCTCGCTTACCGTTGATCCTGCGGTAAACTCCTCGCCCCAGTCGCCGTCCGTACCGTCTTTTGTGTACCAACCGAGGAATCTGTGATCCGTTTTTGTCGGAAGTGTTGTCGGGAAGCCTTTTCCCCATTTAATTGTTTGAGGACTTGCTTCGGTTTCGCCGCCGTTTTTATCAAAGGTAACATAATTAGCTACAGTCCAGTTAATCTCCATCTCGCCAAGCTGCATTGTATCTCTTGTTGTACCATTTACTAATTGATTTTTCAAAATGACAAGCTTGTAATATTGATACATCTTGTCGTTATCATCAATCTTAAAATTATACGAAGTAAAATTCACATTCTGCATTACTGTATTATCAGTCACAGTATGTATTGCATCCCAGGTACCGCCTGTTTTGTTTTCTTCGTCATAATCGTTACAGCCGTACAAAACCCAGTCCTTCGGATTTCTGCCCAGCCAGGATTTATTGTCGTTTCCTGTGATAAAGTTATAATCTGTAATAATAATTTTTTGTGATGCTTTAAAAATTATGTACGGGATATACTTTATGCCGTTAATCAAACCTATTTTGTCACACCATTTTGAAGGATTACTGCTTGTTTTTTTGCCGTCAAGCAGCTTTTCATAATTTTCACCTTCGCCATTTTCTCCCGTTCCGTCAAGAGCAGTAAACTCTACGCCGTTATAATCCACCGCAAATATGCGTGTCGGAAAAATTGAAATACACATAGTAAGCGCAATAATAAGCGCTAAAATTTTTCTCATTTTCATGATTTTTTACCTCCATATTAAACATTCATAAAGGCTTGCACTTGCCATACCGCAGTATTTTCCAAGCTCCTTTATGCCTGTGTCACGAAGACCGTTTTCACAGTAGCATTCAAAGCATTTTTCCATTATTTCCTTCTTTTTTTCTTCTCTGTATTCCGGACTCCTCATAAAATACCTCCCTGCAATTTATTGATTGATAAATAAATTATACCATATTTTTTATTATTTTGTCAATAGTTTCAGATATATTTCAGCAATGTTTTTTGTCAATCAAAGCGATTCTGAAAAGACGAAACAGCAGAAAAGCACAAGTGTAAGACAAAATGTTTTTATCTATACCATATTTTTTAAGTGTCACCTCCACAATGGTGAAAAAAAACACTCGCTGTTGAAACGAGTGTCATTTGTTAAAATTAACTTATTTTTTATCGAGAAAGCATCTGCTTGTTTACTGATGTCTGTTTTTTTCCGACAGCCTGCCTTCAAACCTGTCTTTTCTTGTATCGACCGGAATGGCTGTAGGATAAATGCCGTCAAAGCAGGCGGAGCAGTATTCGCTGCTGCCTGTCAGCTCACACAGTCTGCCTGCCGGAAGATAGCCGAGACTGTCAGCGCCTATAATCCTTGCGATTTCTTCAATGCTGTGATGGCAGGCAATAAGATTATCCTTTGAATCAATATCGGTCCCGTAATAGCAGGGATTTGTGAAAGGAGGCGAGGAAATGCGCATATGGATTTCCTTTGCGCCGGCATCTCTTAAAAGCTTTACAATTCGTCCGCTGGTTGTGCCGCGCACAATAGAATCATCAATAAGAACAACCCTTTTTCCTCTTACCGTTTCGCTTATTGCATTGAGCTTTATTTTAACCTGATCCAGCCTGTTGCTTTGTCCCGGAGAAATAAAGGTTCTTCCGATATATTTATTTTTAATGAAGCCTATTCCGTAGGGTATGCCCGATGCCCGGGAATATCCCAGGGCGGCATCAAGTCCCGAATCGGGAACTCCCACTACAACATCAGCCTCAACCGGATGCTCCCCGGCAAGAATTTCCCCTGCGCACATCCTGGAAGTATGCACCGGCTCGCCGTTTATTACAGAATCGGGACGGGCAAAATAGATATACTCAAAAATACACATTTTATGAGGCTTTGTATTGCAATGCTCTGTATAGGATTTTACTCCGTCTGAAGAAAATACCACCATTTCGCCGGGAAGAATATCCCGGACAAAATCAGCACCCACGCTTTGGAGCGCACAGCTTTCCGAAGCCACAACATAGGTGCCGTCCGGGGTGCGTCCGTAGCAAAGAGGTCGGAAGCCGTAAGGGTCGCGAGCGGCAATAAGCTTTGTTGCCGACATTAATACAAGAGAATATGCCCCCTCAAGCCTTGTCATTGCGCGGCTCAGTGCTGCCTCGATTGACGGTGCGGTCAGCCGCTCTCTTGTAACTATATAGCATATTGTTTCCGTATCGCTTGTGGTATGAAATATTGCTCCCGACATTTCAAGCTCGTTTCTTAGCTGATAGGCATTGCTGAGATTGCCGTTATGGGCAAGCGCCATTTTGCCCTTGTTATGATTAACCTCAATGGGCTGGCAGTTGTTTCTGTTTGACGCGCCTGTTGTTCCGTATCTTACGTGTCCCACCGCCATAGTACCCTCAGGAAAGCGTGCCATAACATCCTTGGAAAATACCTCGCTTACAAGACCCAGATCCTTATGGGAGTAAAACACTCCGTCATCATTTACAACAATTCCGCAGCTTTCCTGACCTCTGTGCTGAAGAGCATATAATCCGTAATATGTCATATCCGCAACAGCATCGGCCTTTGTTGAAAAAACACCGAACACTCCGCATTCCTCATGTAAACTGCTCATACAGCAATCCTTCCTTTCCTTTATGCCGTCTGTCGGGCAATACCGTTTCCTTATAATGGGCATTGCCTATTTGTAGGTTTTAATTATATTTTCCGCAATTTTTCGCTTTGTTGCCCGCTCGTTCATTGCCTGCTTTTCTATGTATCTGTGAGCCTCCTCCTCGGTCATCTTTAAATTGTCGATTAGGGCCCACTTTGCTTTGTTTACTATTCTTATTTCCTCCATTTTTTCTTCAAGGGAGGCAGTTCTTTTTTCGTAGCCTCTGAACCGCTCATGAGTTGCATATATCAGCTTCATTGACTGATTTACCATTGTTGCGGAAACGGGCTTTGAAAGAGTAAGTATGCCGTAATCGATAACCTTTGACAGAATATCCTCATACATATCGCCTCTGACAAAAATCAGTACGCTGCTGTGGGGATTTTCCATAATATCAATTGCAAGCCTTTCCCCAAATTCGTCGGGAAGAGGCGTGTTTATAAGTACAATATCGTAGCTTTTTTCAAGAAGCCTCCGTCTTGCGGCTCCTACGCTCTTAACAGTATCTACGGGATAATACTCGTTTTCGGGGAGCATTTTTTCAAGCTGAGCGGTAAACTGCTCGGCTGCCGAAACTATAAGAACGCTGTAGGTGTATTCCTTGAATAACAAAAATGCTCCCTCCTTTTGATATATCGGAAAAAATGATTATGCCGAAGGTAATATTGAGTCTTACTGGGACTGCAAAATATACACAAGCTGTATCTCAGTATCTTTGAGAATATGCTTTTATTATTGATTTTGGCAGCAATTTATTTACAAAGCTGCTTGCCTGTGCGGTTTTTGCAGCCTCGCTGAAGGTCATGGGCAGCTTTTTGTATTTTTTAATATCCTCATATTCCGCATCATACAGATTTACGTCAGCCGCCTCGGGGGGAAGCTCATGCTTTTGTAACCCGTCAAGACAGGAATGTATAATCAAAGCAAAGGCAAGATACGGATTTGCGCATGGGTCGGGAGAGCGCAGCTCAACCCTTCTGTGTTCACTGTCTGCCGCTGGTATTCTGATAAGCTGAGAACGGTTTTCGGCAGACCAGGTAATATAATTGGGTGCTTTATTATTCCCCAGACGCTCATATGAGCTTTCAAGTGTATTCAGAAACAGCGTGATATCGGGAATTTTGTCAAGTATTCCCGAAACCATATAGGGAAGCAGTGAGGATTTACCCTCATCCAGAACCGATATGTTGATATGAAATCCGTTTCCGGGCTTATCCTTTATTGGCTTTGGTGAAAAATCGGCATACAGACCGTTTCGTGCCGCAATTGTTCTTACAACCGTACAAAAGGTAACGGCATTATCCGCAGCCGCTAAGGGGTCGGAGAATTTAAAGTCGATTTCGTTCTGCCCCGGTCCCTCCTCATGATGGGAGGATTCGGGTATTATTCCCATTTTTTCAAGGGTAAGACAGATTTCACGGCGTACATTTTCGCCCTTGTCCTCCGGCGCTATATCCATATAGCTTGCATTGTCGTATGGCTCCTTTGTGGGATTACCGTTTTCATCTGTTTTGAAAAGATAAAATTCGATTTCCGAGCCGAAGGTAAACCGATAGCCCTGTGACAAGGCGGATTTTACCGCATTTTTCAGTATGGTTCTTGTATCCGCCTCAAAGGGCTTTAAATCGGGATATTTTATATCGCAGTAAATTCTGACAACCCTTCCATGCTCCGGACGCCATGGGAGAGGAGTAATTGTTGCAGGGTCGGGATGCAAAAACAAATCCGAATGAACCTGTCCGCCAAAGCCGCATATGGCTGATGCGTCAATCGCAATACCGCCCGTGAAGGCTCGCTTCAGCTCCCCCGGCATTATTGAAATGTTTTTCTGCTTACCGAATACATCGCAAAAAGCCAGACGAATAAATTTAACGTCCTCCTCTTCAACATATTGCATTATTTCTTTTGCGGAGTAATTCATTTTTCTTTCCTCTCTTTCTTATAATTATAAGGCAGATTATTAAGGTTATCTTAAATTTCTTGTACCCGATGTCTCTATCGGGAGGGACAATCAGTTTGCCACGTACATCTGCTTATAGGGATTTTTTGTGTCGGGGATAATCACCGTAAAAGGAGCGTCCATTATCTCCTCAAGGTCATATCCGAACTTATCGCAAAATTCGCTTATATATTTTCTGATTTCTTCCTTGTCCTCATCTGAGGCGGCGCATACATTCACCTGATTGGGGAATTTTATATTTTTACAGTCCGAGCGCAGGAACATTTTACCGCCGTGCATTCCCGTACAAGGGAATTTTCCGACAATTTCCTTTCCGTCATCATTCATTCCGAGAACAATAATAATGCCTCCTGCCTGATATTCGCCCAAAAAGCTTCCGCTTCTTCCGCCTATAATCATTACCGGCAGCTTTTCACGGTATGCCTTCATATGAATACCGGCGCGGTAGCCGGCATTTCCTTTTACGAAAATCCTGCCGCCTCTCATAGCATAGCCTGCCGCATCGCCGATGTTGCCGTGTATTATAATTTCACCGGCATTCATAGTATCGCCTACAGCGTCCTGTGCATTTGAAAAAACCTCAATCTGACCGCCGTTTAAATATGCGCCCAACGCATTTCCGGGAACGCCTGTTATTTTCACTCTGCGTTCGCCCAAGCCTGCGGCAATAAATCTTTGACCCCGGCAGCCGGAAATTTCACAATCGCCCTCTGTCTGCCTTACCGCCTCATTCAAGGCTGTGTATTCCATTTTACTTGCATCTATTAACATTATACCACACCTCCGAGCTTTTGTCTACGGTAATCTGCACCAAAAGGCAGCAATGACGGATATTTTTTTATAGTTTCAAAATCTATGGTATCGAGAGGGATTCTTTCTCTTATCAAAGCTGTATATATTCCCGTACGGTCGGTATCACCGATAATGATAAAGCCCGTAAGATATCCGTCCTTTGTATATAGCCGCTTGATTTTTCCCTCGCCCTTTTCCTCGTAAACCTCGCCGCCGTTCTCCGGAGTGAAATAGCTTCCGGCAGTCATTGCGTGAAGCCCGAAAAAGCCGATTGAATTCATGGGTACAGCCTTGTTAAACTCGCTGTCCGCTCCTGCCATATTCTCTCCGGCGCATCTGCCCTGCATATACGCATTCGGGAGAAGTGCAAGTATTTTGTTTTCATCACAGGTAATATCATGACTTTCGGTACAGTCGCCTGCGGCATAAATATCCTTAAACGATGTTTGCATATAACTGTCGCAAATAATACCTCTGTTTACTTCCCCACCGATATCCTTTATCAGTGACATGTTGGGACGTACTCCCACAGCAAGAACAAGAACGTCAAAATCAACGGTTTTTCCGCTTTTCATAATTGCCTTATTGCCCTCAAAAGCGGCGGCACTGTCCCCAAGCAGGAAGTCGATGCCGTTTTCCTCTAATGTTTTCTGCATCAATTCCGCACATTCATCATCGAGAATACTTGAAAGAACTCTCGTAGCCAAGTCGCAGACGGTAATGCTTTTTACTCTTTCGCAGAGTCCTTCGGCGCATTTTAAGCCGATAAGCCCGGCACCGATTATGAGAACCCTTGAAGCCTCTGTAATTACATTTTCCAAAGCAAGCGTATCGTCAAGGGTCATAAAGGAAAATTTATTTTGTACCGTATCCAGCCCTTCAAAGGGAGGAACAAAGGGGGTAGAGCCTGTTGCGACGCATAAAGCGGTATATTCAAGCTCACTGCCGTCATCAATAACAACCTTTTTATTTTTTTCATCTATTTTAACGGCATTTTTTCCATACAAAACCTTACAATTATTATCCTCATAAAAATTAATGGGACGGTATTTCATTCGTTCCAAATCGGTTTTTCCCTCAAGGTAATAAGAGATTAGAGGTCGGCAGTAAACGTGTCTGTTTTCTGCGGATATGACGGTAATTTCGGAGGTCTTGTCAACGCTTCTGATACCCTCAATACAGCCGACTGCTGCCGTACCGTTTCCGATGATAACATATTTTTTCATACTCATTCACCCCTATCCTCAAATATAATCGCCCTGTTCGGGCAGCCCGTTACACACGCCGGCTCGCCGCAGGAATTTTTAATACACAGCTCACACTTCTGTACGGCACCTCTTTCGTCCTGCGACAAAGCACCGTAGGGACATACAAGAATACAGGTAAGACACCCGACACATTTATCATGGTCAATAAACACAGCTCCGTCCTTTTTTGACAATGCGCCGGAAATGCAGCTCTTTACACATATAGGGTCGGTACAATGACGGCAGGACACCGCATATGTTATCTTATCATCTGCTTCAATATGGATTTTAGGGTGGATAACCTTATCCTTAAGTGCCTTTGGCATATTGCTTTCGCCGGAATTTGCAAAGGCACAGTTATATTCACAAAGGTGACAGCCAAGACACCATTTTTCATCAACAAAAACTCTTTTCATTCTCCTGCGTGTGAGATACCGAGAATCTCAAGCTCCTTTCCGTTTAATCCTACTCCGCGCAGCATTAATCGGTTACCGCGCAGCGCTTCAATTGAGTTTATACCCATACCGCCCATAAGCTCTTTGATTTCGTGCTTCCAGGCTGTCATAAGGTTAATAAGTCTCTCGCTTCCGATATCGGGGTTCAGTCTTTTTACAAGCTCCGGTCTTTGGGTTGCAATTCCCCAATTGCATTTGCCCGTCTGACAGGTTCTGCAAAGGTGACAGCCCAAGGCAAGCAGCGCCGAGGTTGCAATATAGCAGGCATCGGCTCCAAGAGCGATTGCCTTTACAACATCTGCAGAGCTTCTGATACTTCCGCCCACAACAAGCGACACGTTGTTTCTTATCCCCTCGTCTCTTAATCTCTGGTCAACAGAAGCAAGCGCAAGCTCAATGGGAATACCCACATTATCTCTTATTCTTGTGGGAGCGGCTCCCGTACCGCCTCTGAAGCCGTCAATTGCTATAATATCCGCACCGCTTCTTGCGATTCCGCTTGCAATTGCCGCAATGTTATGCACAGCCGCAACCTTTACGATTATAGGCTTTTTATATTCGGTTGCCTCCTTCAGAGAATAAACAAGCTGCCTTAAATCCTCAATTGAATAGATATCATGGTGAGGAGCCGGAGAAATAGCATCCGAGCCCTCGGGTATCATTCTTGTTCTTGAAACGTCACCGACAATCTTTGCTCCGGGAAGATGTCCGCCTATACCGGGCTTTGCGCCCTGTCCCATTTTTATTTCAACCGCAGCACCTGCCTCAAGATAGTCCTTGTGTACTCCGAAACGTCCCGATGCAACCTGTACTATTGTATTTTCACCGTAGCAGTAAAAATCCTCATGCAGACCGCCCTCGCCGGTGTTATAGTAAATACCAAGCTCCTTTGCCGCTCTTGCAAGGCTTTCGTGAGCGTTATAGCTTATCGAACCGTAGCTCATTGCCGAAAACATTACAGGCATTGATAATTCAAGCTGAGGAGCTGTCTCGCATATGATATTTCCCTTATCGTCTCTTTTTATCTTTTCGGGCTTTTTCCCAAGGAATACCTTTGTTTCCATCGGCTCTCTCAAGGGGTCGATGGAGGGATTTGTAACCTGAGAAGCATTTATCAATATCTTATCCCAATATACCGGCAAAGGCTTCGGATTGCCCATTGATGAAAGCAGCACTCCTCCGCTTGATGCTTGCTTATATATTTCCTTGATTGTGTCATTGCTCCAATTTTCGTTTTCTCTTAATGTGCAGTCATTTTTTACAATCTTTAAGGCTCTTGTGGGGCAAAGCGAAACGCATCTCTGACAGTTTACACACTTTGCCTCGTCCGCAAGCATAAAATTGCCGTCTGCATCATATGAATGTACCTCGTTTGCACATTGTCGTTCACATACTCTGCACCGGATACAGCGGCTGTCGTTTCTTACAACCTCAAATTCCGGATATATATAATTGATTCCCATTAAAATGCACCCTCCTTAAGCCTTACTATAACAGGCTCGCCGCCTGCCGGAGAATAAATATTTTCCGCATTCTCCTCCATAGTTCTTATAGCCGCTTCCTCACTTGCAATAAATACCTTGTCGTCCTTTTCGCCCACAACCATAGAACGCAGCTTCAGTCTGTCGTTTAAAGCCATAAGACCGCCCTCAAAGCCCAGAACTATCGAGAAAGGACCTGTTATCAAAAGGCTTGAAAATACGGTTCTTAAATATTGAAGCTTCTTTTTTTCGCTCTCGTCCTTTTCTTCTATGGTACTCCAGAATGGAGCCGCAATTACCGACGCGGTTTCCTCTAAGGTTAAGCCTTGACGGCGGATAAGATAATCCGCAATATAGGTAATAACCTCGGTATCGGTCTGAAGTGTGCATTTATAGCCGAACATTTCAATAAATCTGCGGTTTGCGTCATATGAGGATATTTCTCCGTTATGGACAATTGAATAGTCCAAAAGAGCAAACGGGTGCGCTCCGCCCCACCAGCCGGGGGTGTTTGTGGGATATCTGCCGTGAGCGGTCCAGGAATAGCCCTCATATTCGTCCAGCCTGTAAAATACGCCTACGTCCTCAGGAAAGCCCACAGCCTTGAAGGCTCCCATATTTTTGCCGCTTGAGAACACATATGCCCCTCTCAGCTCAGTATTTATCTTCATAACCGTTCTTGCCACAAATTCCTTTTCATCAAGCTGTGCGGCCGATAAAACGCTTGCAAGAGGAGCAACAAAATATCTCCATATCAGCGGTGCGTCTGTTATGGCAGGAATTTTTCTCGTGGGAATGTTTTCCGCTTTTACTATTTCAAAGCCGTCCTTTAAAAAGGCTTCACATTCGGTTCTTGACGCATTGTCATTATAAAATATGTGCAATGCGTAATATTCTCGGTATTCCGGATAAATACCGTAGCCGGCAAAGCCTCCGCCCAGCCCGTTGGAACGGTCATGCATGGGCTTCATACTTTCAATTATCGATTCTCCTGTCATTTTATTTCCCTCTCTGGAAATAACGGCTGATATTGCACAGCCGGACGGAATGCGAATCTGCCCCTCCATTAGTTTCATTTTTAACCAATCCTTTCAGCTTGGGAATCCCTTATCATTATCAAGGTTTATTTCTCGGAATCCCCCGAATACGTAAAAAGGCGCTCATCTTCAGGGCGCAAAAACCCTTCGATGAACACCTTTGTTCGAGAACAATTATATCACCAAAACAGCACTTTGTCAATACCTTTTTTTATTATTTTTTGTTTTTGCGGTTAACAGGTTACTGTTCGGGTATAAATTATAGCTGAATACTATTGATTAGCGTAAAGCCTTTATTACTCCGCACGCAATTTTCATTCCTGAGTTACCTGAGGGCTGAGTGGTAAAATCATCGGGAGAGGAATGAATTATGACTGTTTTTCCGATAATTTCCTTTACCGCAAATCTGTCGGTAAGGAATGCAGAAAAAGCAAGCCCGTTATTACCGAACAGCGGCGGCAAATCACCTGCATGATAGGGATGCGGACAGTTATAAGGATTGTAGTGCGTCATAGCGTCCGCAAACGGGTCGGTGTCGTTGCCGCTGCAGCTGCCTCCGCTGTGAATATGAAAAGCAAAAACAGGTGAACTGCATTGTTCCGAGCCTGACGGCAGGTTTGCAATATGAGCCGAAACAATTACTCCTGCCCTTGTCTGATAAAAATATACATTGCCGCTGATGCGAGGGTAGGAGCTGCTGCCCCTGATCTCTGCAAATGCCTGCGGTCTTTGTCTTAAAAGCGATAGAAAATTCATATTATTATACAAAATACTGCCTCCGTATCATTTAATTTTAATATTAACGAGTTTTACAGTGTCCGCCTAACTGCCCAAAGGGTATAAAAATACCTGTTTTGTCCCGCCCTTAAAGCTGACGGGCGGTAATAAAAAGACACTGCATTATAATATATGAAATATTTCCCTGTATTGTGAAAGAGCCTGACGACGGAAAATTACAGCATATTTATCCGATTTGCGGAATATTAATAAATATACTATCCTGTCAGACCGGAGGGGTTTAATTGATTGTAGTAAGATCAAGACGAGAGCTGCTAAAGGATTTAATTATTGCCGTATGTGCCGTTGCAATCGGTGCCGTACTGAGAATCGAGCCGCTGAAGAATGTATTTGTATCGGAGGCAGACAGAAAAAGCGTTGTTGTGGTGGACGCAGGTCATGGTCTGCCGGACGGCGGCGCAGTGGGGATTAACGGTACCGTTGAGCAGGAAATAAATCTTGCGGTTGCGCTTAAGGTATGCGAGGTGCTTGAGGGAAAGGGTATTAAGGTAATAATGACCCGAAGCACCGACAACTGTCTTTGTGAGAATACGGAGGGAAAGAGTATACGCAAAATGAAGGTTGAGGATATGAATAAAAGGCTTGATATAATAAAAAAGAGCAATGCGGATTTATTCATAAGTATACATATGAATTGCTTTGAGAGCGAAAAGGTTCACGGGCTGCGGATATTTTATGACAGCACTCACCCCGAAACAAAGGAGCTTGCGGAAAAGATGCAGCAAAGTATGGCAGAGGTTACGGGTGCTCAGACATATGCGGTAAAGGCGGCGGAGCAAAGCCTGTTTTTAATGAAAAAACCGTCCGTTCCGTCTATTCTTGCCGAATGTGGGTTTATATCAAATGCAGACGAGGAAAAAAAGCTGAATGATGAGGATTATCGGGCAAGGCTTGCCTGGGCAATAGCAAACACAGCGGAGGAATTTTGCTTAGAGGGCAGAAGAAAAAGTATTTGAGCCGAACAGGCAGGAAACAAAAATTGATTTTTTATGGGAGGAATAGGAATGTATAATCGTGAAAAGGCGGTAGCATACGCAAACAAATGGGCTTATTTCCGCAACCCGGAATTTTATAACTTTCAGGAGCTTGGCGGTGACTGCACTAATTTTGCATCTCAGGTTATTTATGCCGGCTGCGGCGTGATGAATTATACACCTATATATGGGTGGTACTATATTTCGCTGAACAACAGATCGCCGTCATGGACGGGAGTAAATCAGCTTTATACCTTTCTTACAACCAATACCGCAGAGGGACCCAGAGGCAGAGTTGTAAATCTGTCCGAAATTGAAAAAGGGGATATTATTCAGCTTGATTTCGGCGGTGACGGTTCCTTTGACCATACGCCTGTGGTGGTTGACGCAGGAGAGGGAACACCGGAAACCATAAGAGTTGCAGCTCATACAAATGATGCCGACTGCCGTCCGCTTGCGTCATATAATTATGTGGCATACCGTGCAATTAAGATTTCCTGTCCTTGAAAGGTAAAATAACAACATACCATAATTTATATATATCCCGATAATATTATTATTAATTTATGTATTGACAATTGATAAAATAAAATTTATAATAATCAAAAGAGAGGTCAATATAAAATACTGAATAATCGGAGGATATAATGAATAAGCTTGAGGTTGGAAAAATAGTAAACACACATGGTCTTAGAGGAGAGGTGAAGATTGTCACTTGGACAGACACTCCTGATGTTTTTGAGGATATAAAATATGTATATGCGGTCAGAAAGAACGAGGAAATAAGCCTTACCGTAAAGGGTATAAAATATCAGAAGAACAATATAATAGTAAAATTTGCGGAAATAGAATCTATAGACGAGGCGGAAAAATATAAAAACTGTATTCTTATGGCGGACAGAGAAATGCTTGGGGAGCTTCCTGAGGGAGTGTATTATATTGCCGACCTTATAGGCTGTGAGGTGTATGAGGATAACGGAAAAATGCTTGGTAAAATAAGCGATGTATTTAACACCGGCGCAAATGACATATATGCGGTCAGTGCTCCCGAAAGGAAGGATTTGCTTATTCCGGTAACTGACGAAACGGTAATTGATGTTAACATTGAGGATAAAAGAGTTACAGTACATCTTTTGGAGGGATTGGACGAGCTATGATAAGATTTGATGTGCTGACGCTGTTTCCCGATATGTTCAGAGCCGTTCTTGGGGACAGCATAATCAACAGAGCCTGCGAAAAGGGACTTGTGCAGCTGAATTTTATTGATATAAGAGATTTTACCAAGAATAAGCATAGAAAGGTTGACGACTACCCATACAGCGGCGGAGGGGGAATGCTTATGGCGGCGCAGCCCATATATGACGCATACCAATCCATAGTGAAGGATTTGGACTATAAGCCGCTTACAATATATATGTCCCCCCAGGGCAGTGTGTTCGATCAGAAAGCGGCGGTTGAGCTGTCGGGATATAATCATATCGTGCTTTTGTGCGGTCATTATGAGGGAGTTGACCAGCGTGTTCTTGATCTGATAGTTGACAGGGAAATTTCTTTGGGGGATTTTGTGCTTACGGGCGGCGAAATTCCTGCAATGGCCGTTATTGATGCGGTGAGCCGTATGATACCGGGAGTTCTTGCAAGCGAAAGCTCATATGAAAACGAAAGCCACTATTCCGGGCTGCTTGAATATCCGCAGTATACAAGACCGGAGGAATTTATGGGAATCAAAATACCCGAGGTGCTGATTTCGGGGCATCATGCAAAAATTGAGGAATGGAAAAGACAGGAGGCTGTCAGAAATACCTATATGAAAAGACCGGATTTGCTTGAAAAAGCGGAATTGACAGAAAAGGATATCGCCTTTTTGAACAAACTAAAGACTGCGGACCGTTAAAAAAAGAACAGATTGTAAATTAAGTGAAAAAACTCTTTTCATATTGAAAAATTTATGCTATAATAGCCCTGAAGCTCTGATTCGGCAATGCTTCGGGGCTTTTATACGGATATTTATACTTAAATTTTCGTTTGATTAATACAGCAATTGACCTTTGAAAGGGGTAATTTAATACATGAATATGAGCTTATGTTCAAAATGCGGAAAAAATCCCGCAGTTATATTTGTCACAAAGCTTGAGGGCGGAAAGACAACCAATGAAGGACTGTGTCTGCCATGTGCCAAGGCAATGGGCATTGCTCCTCTGAATCAGATGATGGAAAATCTCGGAATCAAGGACGATGATATTGAAAGCTTGAATGATGAGATGTCGGAATTTATGAGCAATATAGGAGATATGTCCTCTCCCGAGGATATGCAGAATATGTTAGAAAGCATCAGTGGCGGAATGAATGACGAGGGCGGTGCGGCAACGGCTCCTCTCGGCTTTTTATCCAATATGTTTTCGCAGAATAATGACAAAGAAAGAAGCCAAGGTGAAAAAACCGACAACAGAAGCGCAAGAAAAGCTGCCTCAAAGAAAAAGAGTATGCTTGATACCTACGGAACCAATCTTACCGCAAAAGCGGCAATGGGAAAGGTTGACAGGGTTATAAACAGAAATGAAGAAATAGACAGGGTAATTCAGATTTTAAACAGACGTTCAAAAAACAATCCTGTTATTCTGGGTGAGCCGGGTGTGGGCAAAACCGCCATTGCGGAGGGACTTGCCTGCCGAATATTTGAAAGAAACGTGCCGCCGAAGCTGTTCGGGTATCAGCTGTATCTGATAGATTTTACGGCACTTGTAGCCGGAACACAATTTCGCGGACAGTTTGAGGCAAGACTGAAAAGCCTTTTAAATGAAGCCACCGATGCAGGAAATGTTATTCTTGTTATCGATGAAATTCATAACATAGTTGCCGCAGGTGACGCTGAGGGCGCAATGAGTGCGGCAAACATCTTAAAACCGGCTCTTGCAAGAGGGGAAATACAGATAATAGGCGCAACAACCCTGTCGGAGTATAGGAAGCATATTGAAAAGGACAGTGCTCTCGAAAGACGCTTTCAGCCTGTAATGGTTGATGAACCGTCGATTGAGGAAAGTATAGAAATTCTTAAGGGAATAAAGGATTATTACGAAAAATATCACAATGTTAAAATATCGGATAAAATTATTGAAACGGCAGTAAGACTTTCCGAGAGATATATAACCGACAGATTTCTGCCCGACAAGGCAATTGACGTTATTGACGAGGCAGGTTCAAGGGTAAATCTGCGGAATAAGGCGTTGTATGACCTTAAGGTTTACAATGATCAGCTGACAGAAAACAAGGCTGAGGCGGAAAAGGCTGCCGAAGAGTCTGATTTTGAGAGGGTTGCCGTTTTAAGATCGGAGGAACTGAAGCTCAATGATTCGATTAACACCGCAAGGGCTGAGGCAGACAAGGCAGAAATTACATCTGAGGACGTAGCTGCCGTAATCGAGGGTTGGACTAAAATCCCCGTTCACAGGCTTACCGAGGACGAATCTGTAAAGCTTTTGGAGCTTGAGGACAGAATACATGAAAGAGTAATCGGTCAGGATAATGCCGTTGAAGCGGTATCACGTGCCATAAGACGCGGCAGAGCCGACATTTCTGTGAAAAAACGTCCCGTTTCCTTTATTTTCGCAGGACCCACAGGAGTGGGAAAAACCGAGCTTGTAAAAACCATTGCCGAGGTTCTTTTCGGAAATGAGGACGCATTAATACGCTTTGATATGTCGGAATTTATGGAAAAGCATTCCGTTTCAAAATTGATAGGCTCACCTCCCGGATATGTAGGCTATGACGATGCCGGTCAGCTTACCGAAAGAGTAAGAAGAAAGCCCTATTCGGTAATACTGCTTGACGAGATTGAGAAGGCGCATCCCGAGGTATTTAATCTGTTTTTACAGATTCTTGACGACGGCAGAGTTGCCGACAGCCACGGGAAGCTTGTAAATTTTGAAAATACCGTAATAATAATGACAACAAATGCCGGCTCTGAGTTTAAGAGTACGGGTATGGGCTTCGGGGCAAATGATGAGATAACTTTGTCCGACAATGTCGATAAGAGCTTAAAGCAGCATTTCCGACCGGAATTTCTGAACAGAATAGATGAAATCGTAACCTTTAAACCTCTTGCCAAGGAGGAATTGAGCAAAATATGCGACCTGCTGTTAAAGGATATAAAGGCAAAGCTGGCGGAGAAAAACGCATCGCTTAACATATCGGACAGCGCAAAGGAATTCATCCTCAAGGAGGGCTATGACGTTAAATACGGTGCAAGACCCTTAAAGCGCTCAATTCAGAAGCTGCTTGAGGATAAGCTGGCAAGGCTTACGCTTACCGGTAAAATAACGGAGGGCTGTACAATTCTTGCAGACGCAAAGGACGGGGAAATTGCCGTTACGGTTGTAAACCTATAGGCAGCAGGCGGCACATAATTTATTGGATAATATATACATTTACGTAACATTTATATTAATAATTAACATCATTGTTTGACAAAGAGCAGGTTATGTGATAGAATTAGGTATATTATGGTAGAATAAGGATATTGTTTGAAAAAATTATGCTGCTGTCAGGCGGCAGAACGGAGGGCAGGAATATTGAAAAAGAATAACACTGTAGTCGGCTCTGCCCTACTTGTAATGATAGTATCTCTTTCCTCCAAATTGCTTGGCTTTGTAAGGCAGATGGTGATTGCATCCTCCTTCGGTTCAAATACAAGCACCGATATATTTTTTGTATCAAGCGAGTTTATGCTCGGTCTGTCGGGAGCGCTGCTTGCTTCGCTTACCACTGCTCTTGTAACAATTTATATTGATACTGCCGTTAATAAGAGTCGTGATGCGGCAAATGCGGTGGCGTCGAAAATGCTCACGCTGTTTCTTGCTGCAAGCGCGGTATTTATTCTTATTATAAATCTGTTTGCACCATTTATTGCCGGACTGCTTGCGCCGGCATACTCGGCGGATGATTTGAATGTGCTGATAAAATATCTCAGATTTTTTTCTGTTGTGTTTATTTTCACCGCCTTTCAATCTATATATGCGGCGGTGCTTAATGCAAATAATTCCTTTGTGCCGGGTAAGCTGTACGGATTGGTATATAATCCGATTGCGATTATATTTGTTCTGCTTTTCGGTTCACGTATGGGAACGGGAGCGCTGGTAATAGCTTTTCTCATTGCAAACATCGGACAGACCTTGTTGTTAAGGGCTTTGTGCGGTAGGGTATTCACCTTCCGTCCGTCCCTTGATTTTAAGGATGAAACAATCAGGCATCTTATTATACTGTCCCTACCCCTGCTTTTAAGCAATATTTTTATGCAGCTGAACGGTATAATAGATAAGGCAATATGCTCTGTTCTGGGAGAGGGAATTGCTTCAAATTACTCATATGCATACACTCTGGAGCAGTTTGTAACGGCAACTATAACAATAAGCGTAAGCATGGTGCTGCTGTCAAAATATGCATCATATGCTGCAAACGGCAATACGGAAATGGTAATCAAGACCTTCCGCAAATCCTTGAGCGGACTTATTCTTCTGCTTACTCCCATAACTGTTATAGCCTGCGTTACGGCTTATGAAATCGTTGCGGTCGTTTATATGAGAGGACAGTTTGACAATACGGCGGCGCAATATACTGCATATGCGCTTATAGGCTTTTGCGTGGGCTTTGTTCCGGTGGCAATAAGAGAAATGTATATTCGTCTGCACTTTGCGTACCAGGATACAAAAATGCCTATGCTGGCAAATATTGTGGCAGTAATTGTCAATGCAGCACTGAGCTTTTTGCTGGCAAAGTATATCGGTATACTCGGAATTTCTCTTGCAACGAGCCTGTCTGTGCTGCTGACGATTGTCATACTTAACCATTCAGCAAAAAAATATCTGCCTGATTTCCGATTTTTCTCCATATACAAGCTACTGATAAAGGTAGGAGCAGCAGCAGCCTGTGCACTGTTGACGGCATTGCTTTTAAAGAATGTGCTTAATGTAAATCTTCTTCTGAAATTTATTGCTTCTGCCGTGGTTTCGGGAGCGGTATATATAGCCGTACTTATCCTGTTGAAATGCGGTGAGCTTAAGGAATTTTATATTAATATAAAGGAACTGATAAAGAAAAAAATAGGAGCTGTAGCCGACACGGGAAAATAAATTTGACATTTGACCGAATATCTGTTACAATGTGATTAATAATTATTAATTAGACGAAAGGATGATGGTTGTGGATTCAATCCCTCCCCGATCTATCTGGATCGCGGTATTTATGATTTTCACCGTATTGCTGAAATTTGCGCTTGCGGCGATTGACGATGTAAGTGAAGCAAGGCTTTCAAAGCTGAGCGAAGAAGGAAACCGAAGGGCGGAAAAGGCGCTTTCGCTTCTTGACAAAACCTCAAGAGTAAGCAACAGCCTGCGTATGATAACAGTGTTTTTTGAAATGCTGTGTGCGGGACTTGCCGCTCAACTGATAATTGATATGACCGCCGGTGCGGTGGCAAATTGGATGCTGCCCGCGGTTATACTGCTGATATCGGTTTTGATATGGCTGTTCGGTATCATTCTTCCGCAAAGGATTGCGGCTGTCAGAGCGGAAAAGGTTATGTTTTCGCTTATGTGGCTCATAAATCTGGTATATTATGTGTGTTTTCCTTTTGAACGCGCGTTGTCGGCAATTGTATATGCTGTCTTGCGGCCCTTTGGTGTTGACGCATATGACGATGATGACGACGACGTAACCGAGGAGGAAATACGCTTTATGGTTGACGTGGGAAGCGAGTCTGGGGCAATTGAGCAGGAAGAAAAGGAAATGATACATAATATCTTTGAACTGAACGATACTCCGGTCAAGGATGTTATGACTCACAGAACCGATGTTGTTTTTCTATGGAAAGAGGACGGTATTGATGTTTGGGAGGACACCATTTCCGAAACAAATCACTCGGTTTATCCCGTATGCGGCGAAACGGTTGACGATATAATAGGAGTAATAAAAGCGGCAAGCTTTTATAAACTGTTAAGAAATGCCGAAAAGGGAGAAACGGCTGACAGAGAAACGATAATAAAAAGCCCGTATCTTGTACCGGAGTCAATTAAGGCGGACGAGCTGTTCAGACAGATGCAGAAAAATAAAAATCATTTCGCAATCGTGCTTGATGAATACGGCGGCCTTGCCGGAATAATATCAATGTCCGACTTGCTTGAAGAAATTGTCGGAGATCTTGATAACAACGCAGAGGCTCAGAATGAGGCTGAAATTGAACAGTTAGACAGTAATACTTGGAAAATCCGCGGTTCGACAGATATCGAGCTTGTTGCCGAAACGCTTAATGTGGAGCTGCCCGTTGAGGATTTTAATACCTTCGCCGGAATGATTCTTGCCGAATTGGGCGCAGTACCCGATGATGGTACAACAGCAGAGGTTGAGGCATTCGGGTTGCAGATTAAGGTTACACGAATTGTGGAACATAGAATTGAGGAGGCTCTTGTGTGTAAGCTGGAGCAGACGTCGGAGGAATAAAGACGGTTGAGGACATACATTTTGGTATCAAAATATTTATTCATGGTGCAAGGATTTTTTGTAAAAATACACCTAATCCTTGCACCAAAACAATTCTGAAACGCTTGTAAGACGCTGTGCGGCTGTGTTTCGTAATTGTTCAGCAGTCATTATATAAGAAAGGAAATTACCGCGCACCGTATTCATTGCGCATTTCTGAGGAATGCAAGAAAAGCAAAGGCTTATGGCAACAGACCATAAGCTTTCGGAAAACAGAGAAATTGAATATGCGCTTTAAAAATACATTAAAAATAATGAGCGTAAAAACGGTGAAATAATTATTACAGACATATGAATATGAATTTTTTTGACGAAGGAAAAACAATATGCGTATGCTGTCAGGAACGTGTATGCAATAACGATATGCAAGTAATATGCGGTGATATCGGTGTTTGCAAAATATGCTCAACAAAGCTCATGCCGGTTGCAAAGGATTCACCCTTTGAGGGAACGCCCGACGTTGACTATGTTCTGTCGGCATACTATTACAATAAGGCAATAAAAAGGCTGACGCACCGTTACAAATTCAGCTGCGAAAATATGATTGGAAATTTGTTTGCCGCTATGCTTTACGAACGCATAAAAGAAGTGCCGGTTTTTAGCGATTTTGATTTTATTGTCGCAATGCCTCTTTCACGAAAGCGTTTAAAGGAGCGTTCCTTTAATCAGGCTGAGGTAATAGCCCAAAGGCTTTCCGAGTATATGGGAATACCACACATTTCCTGTGTATTCCGCTCGAAACACACTCTTGCGCAAAGCACGCTCAGAGCACATGAAAGAGTAAAAAATATTGCCAATGCGTTTGTTGCCGATAAAACAAAGGTCAGAGGAAAGCGTATTCTGCTGGTGGACGATATTTTCACAACCGGCTCAACAATGAATTCCTGTGCGAAGGAGCTTAAGGAAAACGGTGCATTGTCTGTTGTGGGAATAACCTTTGCCAAGGTTTACAGATAAAATTAAAAACAAAGGATAATCATATGATTTTGTGTTATTATATGCTTATACTAACATAAATAACGAGGTGTTTTTATGAAGAAAGTTTTAATTTCAACTCTCTTACTGTCTATATTATTATGTGGTTGCTCTCAAAAACAATCTGACCTAATGGTGTCTAATCCTTATGAGATAGGTGTAAATGGAGATGTCTTATCTTATTACGACGACAAATCCCATTTTGAAAGTTGCGGATTTGAAATTTTGAACAATGCCTTAAAAAGCACACAATCAAAACGAAATAATATTTTTGTCAATAAAGATGACCACATAAGGAATATTGTTGTAATCGATGAGAACATTATTACATACAAAGGTATTTCTGTAGGAGATGGTGTAGACAAAATTTTAAATAATTTTGAATATGAAAATCCTGGGCGATAATTATTCTGTTTTGTTTGATGGAACAGCAGAAATCAATTCCAAAAGCAAATAGGTTCTTTTTTGTTGGCCGGTTAATCCAAGACTGTGTCTGTACCCCCACCTTTGAATGACACTATATTACAATCGTTCCACATTCCTCAAAGACAGGTATAATCACAGGTTTTTCCATTCTGTCATCTACCACATTTTATCAAATGCGAATTTACGCAAAAAATTTCCGAGGTGCATTTCACAAAGAAATATGTACCTCGGAAATCTATAAAAAGCTCCGGAGAATTTTTATTTTTTCAATACGGCTAAAGCAAAATTGATATGCTCAAATGCAGTCAGTTCCTTTCCGCAGTTCGAAAAATACTTTTGCTGCACAGCCTCATCGCTTAAATGCTCGTAAATCAAGAAATTATGAGCCTCGAGCAATCCTTCAAGCTCTCCGAAGCTAAAGCAGGATTTCATCGGTTCTCCGCTTGCCTCTGCCAATTTCAGCAGATTTTTCACTCTCGGTATATCTGATGAAAACAAATGATTATCCGCAAAATCAAATACAACCGTACTTCCCTCCGCTGCAATTGAGGCTATATTTTCAAATAATTTTTCAATATCCTCCTTTGTCAGATAATAAATCAGCCCGAGGCAGGAAAAAAAGGTTTTTTTGCTTTTGTCAAAGCCGTTTCTTTCAAGCACCGCCTTAATATTCTCCTTTGATAAATCAGCCGGAATAAGCTGCACATTGTCGGGAATTTTAATTCCCGCCCTCTCGAGCCGCTGTTTTTTATCGTCAATTGTTTCCTTTCTGTCGATTTCAAAAACAGGCAAGGATTTATAATTGCTTCTGAAAGCAAAGGTATCAAGTCCGCTTGCAAGAATTACATACTGTTCCGTTCCGGTTTTAACTGCGGTTTCAAGACTGTCCTCGCAAAATTTTGCTCTTGCAAGCGGCGTAGGCGCAAGCTGTGTATTAACATACGTCCTTATATCTTCCCCGTTTTTCAGAATACTGCTTTTAATCTGCTCATATTCTTCTTCCGAAAAAAGCTGTCTTGCAACGGTGTCGCAGAAAACAGGCTTTTCACCGGTTTCGTAATGATATGCTCTGGCAAATGCAGACATAAGCGACGTTAAGCTTCTTTTCTTATCCGACTGCTTTCTTTTTCTGTTATCAATCTGATATTCAAACAAGCCGTGCTTATTGCAATAGTAATAAAATCTGCCGCCGTACATCTTGGGGAAACGAACGGCTGAGTCCTGTTCGGGGTAAAGCCGTATTATCATTAATCTGTCATAGGCAACATAAGCAATAAACCCTATATAATGCTCCTTTGTCATATCATGCTTAAGGGTTATATAGTAATCGTTTTCTATTTCCGAAACAGCCAATTCGTGTTCATTATCTGCCTCAACAGCCTTCAAATGCTCAAGAGGCTTTCCGCAGCAAACAATATTACATTCACCCGTTCCCTGAATTACCGCCCCGCAATGGGGACATACATAGAATTTTATTTTTTTCATATTACCAACCTCCTCTGTATTGGTATTTAAATTACCTGACAGAATAGTATCCGAGCTTACACCCAATATTTTTGCCAAAGCAGATACTGTGGAAACATCGGGGAAGCCGTGTCCCGTTTCCCATTTGGATACGGTTTTAGGCAGTACTCCCAGCCTATCGGCAACCTGTTTCTGTGTCATTCCTTTGGATTTTCTCAGACTGCCTATCAGCTTTCCGTTTTTACTTAAATTCATAAAATCCACCTCCAACAACTATTATACATTGATAATACAATAAAAACAATCCACCGTTCGTTCATAAAGCTTAAATTCTTTTTTATAATTTACCCTTAGTATCGTTTTTTTTACTTGACTTTTTATAAAAATATTATATAATAGATACGAAAGAAATTCAACAATAAAAATTATACAGTAGGTGTGAAAAACAGATATGCTTACCATTAATGCTTCAGACTGCCGTTTTGCGGGAGCCGGTTATTTTACAACCGAAAAAGAATGGATTCATCCGGTCAGATGTGAAGAAACCTATAAGCTGATATATGTTACCGACGGATTTGTCTGCCTTGAAAGCGGCGGACAGCGTATTCTCTTAAAAAAAGGCAGCCTTATTATCCTGCGCCCCGGCATATTGCATCGGGGATACGAAAAAAGTGTCGGTAAAACCTCCTTTTACTCTCTTAGTCTTTATATTGATAATCCCGATGGTCTTCCCTATCTTATTGAAGATTTTAATGACGCTCATCTTTTCGAGGAGCTTTTACGACATATTAACACTCCCGGTACTCCCGATTTACTGAAAACCGGAATCATACTCCACCTTATGGGTCAGATATACGCCGAAAATGAGCTTCAGGCAAAGCCCAACGGCAGACTTGGAGCTGAAATATCAGAATGGATTCGCATTAATGCAGATGCCGAAATGACAGTAAAAAAGGTAGCGGAGCATTTTGGATATAATCCCGAATATTTATCAAGAGTAATAAAAAACAATTATAATACCGGAATAAAAGCGCTCATTGATGGTTGTATCATAAAAAAAGCCAATAACTATCTTTTGAACACAAGCTATTCCGTAAAGGATATTTCAGAAATACTAAAATTCAGCGATGCAAACCTGTTTACAAATTTTTATAAATATCACGAGCATACCGTTCCTTTGAAATACAGAAATTCATCAGGCAACAAATAATCTTAAAATTATCCGCTCATATAAAAAAAGACATATTTTTGATTCGTCTTAAATATGTCTTTTTTTCTGCTTGTTAATAATGTTCTTGTTTATAGGCTGTAAAGAAACAAACAATCATCAAAATTATAACCCGACAGAGTACGGACACAGTCTCAGATTAGCGTTATACGCAATCTCAGGCTATGCCCACATTCTCCTCTATCTCGCCGGGAGGTTATATTTTTGCATTTGCAGTTTTCAGCGTTACATCATGATATCCGCCCTCAATAATACTTGTAGAAGAAACAAGTGTGATTTTTGCATTCTTCTGTAAATCAGGAATATTCGTAACACCGCAGTTACACATAGTTGACTTAACCTTATAAAGGCTCTTTTCAACATTATCATGCAAACTTCCCGCATAGGTTACATATGAATCAACGCCCTCCTCAAAGGACAGCTTAGACTTTCCGCCCAAATCGTATCTCTGCCAATTTCTTGCCCTGTTTGAGCCTTCGCCCCAATACTCCTTTACGTAGGTGCCGTTGATATTCAGCTTTGTTGTGGGGCTTTCGTCAAAGCGCGCAAAGTATCTTCCAAGCATTATGAAATCCGCGCCCATTGCAAGAGCAAGTGTCATATGATAATCATGTACGATACCACCGTCTGAGCATATTGGAATATATATTCCGGTCTTTTCATAATATTCATCACGTGCAGCCGCAACCTCAATAACAGCGGTAGCCTGACCTCTGCCTATACCCTTTTGCTCTCTTGTAATACAAATCGAACCGCCGCCGATACCTATTTTAATAAAGTCAGCTCCCGCCTCGGCAAGGAACATAAAGCCGTCACGGTCAACTACATTTCCTGCGCCGACCTTAACGCTGTCGCCGTATTTTTCTCTGATAAATTCAATCGTCTGCTTCTGCCATATTGAATAACCCTCAGAGGAGTCTATACAAAGCACGTCGGCCCCTGCCTCAACCAGTGCCGGAACTCTCTTCTCATAATCAAGAGTATTGATACCTGCGCCAACCATATATCTTTTTTCAGCGTCAAGTATTTCATTGGGATGCTCCTTGTGTGAGGAATAATCCTTTCTGAACACAAGATACAAAAGCTGCTGCTTGTCATTTATAATAGGCAGCGAATTAAGCTTATGCTTCCAAATGATATCGTTAGCTTCCTTAAGAGTTGTGTTTTCCGGTGCGGTTATCAGCTTATCAAATGGTGTCATAAACTCAGTAACGCATAAATCCGGACTCATTCTGCTTACTCTGTAATCTCTGCTTGTGATAATACCCAAAAGCTTTCCGTTTGCGGTTCCGTCATCGGTTACAGCAATTGTTGAATGTCCCGTTTCCTCAACAAGATTTAAAACATCCTGTAGTGTGCTTGTGGGCGAAAGCTGTGAATCGCTTACAACAAAGCCTGCCTTATAGCTCTTAACTCTTGCCACCATTGCCGCCTCATCCTCAATTGACTGTGAGCCGTAAATAAAGGACATTCCACCCTCCTTTGCCAAGGCAATGGCAAGAGTATCGTTGGATACCGACTGCATAATTGCCGAAACCAAAGGAATATTCAGGCTTATGGGTGATTCCTCACCTCTTTTGAATTTTACCAGGGGAGTTTTAAGTGATACGTTTGACGGTATACATTCTCTTGATGTATAACCGGGTATCAAAAGATACTCGCTGAAGGTGTGTGACGGTTCATTATAATACTTTGCCATAAATTATTCCTCCTTGATTATTTAAAATATTTCACCGCCGATGTGAACATATTTATGTCATATTCACCGGCAACGTTTTTATACAGGTTATTTCCTATTCTTTCGGAATGTCCCATTTTACCTATTACACGACCGTCGGGAGATGTGATACCCTCAACCGCCATATCCGATCCGTTAGGATTAAAGTGTATATCATAGGTGGGCTTTCCGTCAAAATCTACGTACTGTGTTGCAATCTGACCGTTTTCGATTAACTTTTTCATCAGCTCGTCATTGCAGATAAAGCGTCCCTCGCCGTGAGAAATTGCAACGTTATAAACCTCTCCTACCTCGGTTTGCGCAAGCCACGGTGATTTATTTGATGCAATCCTTGTTCTTACAAGCCTTGACTGATGTCTGCCGATTATATTATATGTCAGCGTAGGACAGTTTTCGTCTGCTTCTATTATTTCTCCGAAGGGTACAAGTCCCAACTTGATTAATGCCTGGAAGCCGTTACAGATGCCTGCCATAAGACCGTCTCTGTTCTTTAACAGATTATTTACGCTGTCGGCAATTTTCGGATTTCTGAAAAATGCTGTAATAAATTTACCCGAACCATCAGGCTCATCTCCGCCCGAAAATCCTCCGGGAACAAAAATAATCTGTGATTCTTCTATCTTTTTGGCAAATTTCTCAACAGATTCCGAAACTCCCTTTGCCGTCAGATTGTTTATAACAAAAATCTCCGGTTCCGCTCCCGCACGAATTATTTGCTTTGCGGTATCATATTCGCAGTTTGTTCCGGGGAATACCGGAATCAATACCTTTGGCTTTGTTGCCTTTATTTTTGGCGAAACTCTTGTTTCTACCTTATATGAAACCGTTTCCAAAGCCTTACCGCTTTGCTTAATATTACATGAGAATATACTCTCTAACTTATTTTCATAAAGCTCTTCAAGCTCGTGCATATCAACAGACGTATCATTATATTTTAAAACATAGCTGTCTATTGTTTCACCAATTAACTCGCCGATTTCACAATCCCCGTTTGTTTCAATAACAAATGCACCATAGCTATATCCAAACAGCTCATCCTCTGTAATATTCTTTATCTCACAACCAATTCTGTTACCTAAGCTCATCTTCATGATACCCTCGGCAACACCGCCGTAAGTCGGAGTGTATGCCGAAATAATCTTACCCTCTTTTACAAGGTCATGGATTTTCTTTGAAGTATCAAGAAGATATTTTGCATCCGGCAAGCCGTTTTTATTTAATTCTGCTCTGATAAGACGAATTTGTGAGCCTGCTTTCTTAAATTCCGGTGAAATAATACTATTTGTATTTCCAACAGTAATTGCAAAGGAAACAAGTGTCGGCGGAACGTCAATATTTTCAAAGCTGCCGCTCATGGAATCCTTTCCGCCGATTGCACCGAAGCCCAAGTCCATTTGTGCATCAAAAGCGCCCAACAATGCTGCTAAAGGCTTTCCCCACCGTTTTGGATCATTTCCGGGCTTTTCAAAATATTCCTGGAAGGTCAGATAACAGTCATCAAGAGGTGCTCCCGACGCTGCCAGCTTTGCCACCGATTCAACCACCGCAAGATATGCGCCGTGATACGGACTTTTTGAGGTTATAAACGGATTATAGCCCCATGCCATTACGGAACAGGTTGTTGTTTCCTTTTCAAGCATAGGAATTTTAGCCGCCATTACCTGTGTCGGTGTCATTTGATATTTTCCGCCAAAGGGCATAAGCACTGTGTTTGAGCCGATAGTCGAATCAAAGCGTTCCGAAAGTCCTCTCTTTGAGCATACATTAAGGTCAGCCGCCAAAGCCTTATATTTTTCCGCAAAGCTGCCCTTTATTTCCTTATCGTAGTCCTCTGCCTTTGATATCGTTATATTTATATGCTTTTCGGCACCGTTTGAATTAAGAAATTCCCTTGAAATGTCAACGATATTCTTTCCGTTCCAATTCATTGTAAGTCTCGGCTCAGCCTTAACGACCGCAACAATTGTGGCCTCAAGATTTTCCTTGCCTGCAAGAGAAATAAATTTGTCTGCGTCCTGTTTTTCAACAACAACTGCCATTCTCTCCTGTGATTCGCTTATTGCAAGCTCCGTACCGTCAAGACCCTCATACTTTTTAGGCACCTTATTCAAGTCAATATCCAAACCGTCCGCAAGCTCGCCTATTGCAACACTTACGCCGCCTGCGCCAAAGTCATTACAACGCTTTATAAGCCTTGACGCTTCGGGATTTCTGAATAATCTTTGCAGCTTTCTTTCCTCCGGGGCATTACCCTTCTGCACCTCTGCGCCGCACTTTTCAAGAGAATCGAGCTTGTGTGATTTTGATGAACCGGTAGCACCGCCACAGCCGTCACGTCCCGTTCTTCCGCCGAGAAGTATTACAACATCACCCGGCTCAGGCACCTCACGTCTTACATTCTCTGCCGGAACAGCCGCAACAACCGCTCCTATCTCCATACGCTTTGCGGCATATCCCTCATGGTAAAGCTCGTCTACCTGTCCTGTTGCAAGACCTATCTGATTACCGTATGAGCTATAGCCTGCGGCAGCTGTTGTAACTATTTTTCTTTGCGGCAGCTTACCCTTTATTGTATCCGCAACGCTTACCAAAGGATTTGCCGCACCGGTTACTCTCATTGCCTGATATACATATGCTCTTCCCGAAAGGGGATCTCTGATAGCTCCGCCGATACAGGTTGCCGCACCGCCAAAGGGTTCGATTTCTGTGGGGTGATTATGGGTTTCGTTTTTAAACAGCAAAAGCCACTGCTCTGTTTCCCCCTCAACCTCAACATCTATTTTTACCGTACAGGCATTAATTTCCTCCGATTCGTCAAGCCTGTCAAGCTGTCCGTTTTTTCTCAATGCCTTTACCGCAAGTGTTGCAATATCCATTAAATTTTGAGGCTTTGTACGGTTAAGGCTCTTTCTTGTTTCTGTGTATCTTGCAAATGCCTCCTCGTGAATTTTATCCTCAAATGTAACCGAATCAATAGTTGTTAAGAAGGTTGTGTGACGGCAGTGATCCGACCAATAGGTATCTATCATCTTTATTTCGGTAATAGTCGGATTTCTGTTTTCCTTTATAAAATAGGTCTGACAGAATTTTATATCGTCAAAGTCCATAGCCAAGGACAGCTTGTCCAAAAGCTCCGAAAGTCCCTTGTCGTCCAACTCTATAAAGCCGTCAAGCACTTCAACCTCTGTTGGTATTTCGCACTCAATATCAAGAGTTTTATACTCTTCCAAAGAAGCAAGACGGCTTTCAACAGGGTTGATTACATACTTCTGAATCCTGTCAAGCTCATCGGCGGTAATGTCGCCTATGAGCATATATACCTTTGCCGTTTTCACAACGGGACGCTCCTGCTGTGACATTATCTGAATACACTGCGCCGCCGAATCCGCTCTCTGGTCATACTGACCGGGCAGATATTCAACCGCAAATATTTCTGCATTCTCTTTCGGCAGCTCATCATATGTCACATCGGTCTGAGGCTCAGAAAACACCGTTTTCCTGCTATTCTCAAAAAGCTCCGCATCAATGTTTTCAACATCATAACGGTTAAAAAGTCTGATTTTCTCAAGGCTCTTTATGCAAAGCAGATTGTTGATTTCATCAAGCAATGCTGCCGCTTCATTGTCAAGACCTGCTTTTTTCTCCACAAATATTCTGTAAACCATATCAAATTCCTTTCGCTTTATGCTAAAATATCCAGCGCTTTTTTTCCTATGTCTTTTCTGTAATATGCGTTATCAAAATGAACCTTTTCAACGGCCTCATATGCCTTTGCAACTGCCGCCTCAAGATTTTCCGCAGTTGCCGTAACACCGAGAACGCGTCCTCCGTTTGTTACAAGTCTGTCACCGTCTGCCTTTGTTCCCGCATGATATACCACCGTATCATCAGGCAGCTGCTCCTGTGTAACCTCAAAGCCCTTTTCATAGCTTGTTGGATAACCCTTTGAAGCAACAACCACGCAGCAAGCCGCACCGGAAGAAAATTCAACCTCTGATTCGGCAAGCTTACCTTCTTCAACCGCAATCATAATTTTCAACAAATCAGACTTTAAAAGCGGTAATACAACCTGTGTTTCGGGATCACCGAAGCGGCAGTTATATTCTATAACCTTAGGCCCGTCTGCCGTTATCATAAGTCCGAAATACAGACAACCCTTAAAGGTTCTTCCCTCCTTATTCATTGCATTGATTGTTGGGAGGAAGATTTTGTCCATACATTCCTTTTCAGCTTCCTTTGTGTAGCAAGGGTTGGGAGCAATTGTTCCCATTCCGCCGGTATTTAATCCCTCGTCATTGTCAAGCGCACGCTTGTGATCCATCGAGGAAACCATAGGAACAACGGTATTCCCGTCAGTAAAGCAGAGAACCGATACCTCCGGGCCTGTTAAAAATTCCTCTATAACAATATTGTTTCCGCTGTCGCCAAAAATTTTATCGTTCATTATGGAATTGATTCCGTCCTCTGCTGTTTTGTAGTCGGGGCATATGATAACACCCTTTCCGAGCGCAAGTCCGTCAGCCTTGATAACTGTAGGATATTTTGCGCTTTTTAAATATTCTATAGCCTCCTCCGGCTTTGAAAAAACCTCATAGGCGGCAGTGGGAATATTATACTTTTTCATAAGATTTTTTGAAAACACCTTACTGCCCTCAATAATTGCCGCCTTTGACTCCGGTCCGAAGCATTTTATTCCTGCCTTGTGCAATGCGTCAACCGCGCCGAGAACAAGAGGGTCATCGGGTGCAACAACGGCAAAATCTATTTTATTGTCAACCGCAAACTTAACGATATTGTCAATATCCTTTGCACCTATATCAACGCATTGCGCATCTCTGCCAATTCCGCCGTTTCCGGGCAGGGCATATATTTTTTCTGCCAAAGGGCTTTCCTTAAGCTTTTTTATAATGGCGTGCTCTCGTCCTCCGCCGCCGACTACCATAATGTTCATTTTATCCTCCGTTCCGCCGTAACAACGACACAAATCACACTGCTTTTTTGCTATTAATGATGGAATAATCTCATACCTGTCATTGCCATTGCAATTCCGTATTTATTGCAAGTATCAATAACATTATCATCTCTTATCGAGCCGCCCGGCTGTGCAATATATTTAACACCGCTCTTTCTTGCTCTTTTAATATTATCTCCGAACGGGAAAAACGCATCGCTTCCGAGCGCAACATTTTCAACCTTAGCTAAAAATTCCTTCTTTTCCTCCGCTGTCAATCTTTCGGGACGAACAGCAAAATACTGCTGCCATACATCGTCCCCTATAACATCATCACATTCATCCGAAATATACACGTCAATTGTATTATCTCTGTCGGGTCGTTTGATATCCTCTCTGAATTGAAGTCCCAAAACCTTCGGATGCTGTCTTAAATGCCAGATGTCAGCCTTATTTCCCGCAAGCCTTGTGCAGTGTATTCTTGACTGCTGACCTGCGCCGACACCTATGGTCTGACCTCCTGCCGCATAACAAACCGAGTTGGATTGAGTATACTTTAATGTTATCAAAGAAATTATCAAATCAATTTTTGCCTGTTCGGGTATTTCTTTATTGTCGGTTACAACATTGTCAAGCAATGCCTTGTTAATTTCAAACTCATTTCTTCCCTGTTCAAAGGTAATACCGTAAACCTGTTTTTTCTCAACAGGTGCAGGCTTATAATCGGGATTTATTTTTACTATATTATAATTTCCCTTTTTCTTGCCCATAAGAATCTGAAAGGCTTCATCGGTATATCCCGGAGCAATAATTCCGTCCGACACCTCTCTTGCAATCAGTGTGGCAGTTTCCTTATCGCAAACGTCCGAAAGAGCAATCCAATCTCCAAAAGAGGACATTCTGTCCGCTCCTCTTGCTCTTGCATATGCACAAGCTAAGGGTGAAAGCTCCAAATCATCCACAAAATAAATTTTCTTCAAAACCTCTGATAACGGCAAGCCCACAGCCGCACCGGCAGGGCTGACGTGCTTAAAGGATGCCGCTGCCGGAAGTCCCGTTGCTTCCTTTAATTCTTTAACAAGCTGCCAGCTATTGAAGGCGTCAAGAAAATTTATATATCCCGGCTTTCCGTTTAAGACCTCAATAGGCAGCTCCTGTCCGTTTTCCATAAAAATTTTTGACGGCTTTTGATTCGGATTACAGCCGTATTTTAATTCTAATTCTTTCATAGCAAATTCTCCCGTAATTCTATACTTATTTAATTAATTATTAGCATTAATTATCTTTGTCTTTGTTGTCTTGTCCTTTAAATTAATATATCTCACAAATAATGATACCTTGTTATCCTTGTCAAGACTTTCCCAAAGCTCATTTGTGAAAGCTTCAAAATCATTATTCAATTCAATAGCCTTAGGCTCGCCCTTAAAGGTCGGAATCGGATTTCCGTCCGTTTCGTAGGTATGTATCAGATGACCGATACCGGCTGTACCCTTTTCGTATTCATAAAAATTTCTCTGACATGAGCCGTTATTGTATTTTAAAATACTCAACTTATATGAAAAACCCTCGGACAAATCAACCATACCGCTTATTCTCGGAGTAAAATTAGGCTCGTCCGGCTCATATTCCCTTGTTCTCAAAGCATCGGCAAAGGTTTTGCCGCTCTTTAAAAAGTCATAAACGGTATCTGTTTGGTCGCCGTTTGTAACAACGGTTACATCACCCAGCACCCTTACGGGTGAGTAAATAATCAATGACGGATCTGACATTTTTGACTCGTCAAATGCCTTTGTCTTTATTCCCTCTCCGTCTTCAACAAAAACCCTGTTTCTGCTGTTAACGCTTCTGCCCATAATGAAATATGCGATTACCGCATTTTCCCCGTCGGGTGTTTCTCCTATTATTATTCCTCTACCGGGATATTTGTTATAATAAAGTTCATTAATCATTGTGAAATTCCTTTCCGAAACAAAACGCATTAATTTTCCGATATCATTTTCTTTGACACCTTTTCAACCGAAAGCGGCAGTATCTTCCATTCTGCCTCCTCCATTACTCTCCTTTGAAGCAGCTCCGGTGTATCGCCCTCTTTTATTTCCACAGCCTTTTGCATTATAATCTCGCCGCCGTCTGTGATTTCATTTACAAAATGAGTGGTCGCTCCTGTGAGCTTAACACCTCTTTGCAATGCCGCCTCATGCACCTTAAGACCGTAAAAGCCATCACCGCAAAAGGCAGGTATCAAGGAAGGATGAATATTTATTATTCTCCTGTCATATTTCTTCACAAAATCCTCGCTCAGTATCACAAGAAATCCTGCAAGAACAATTAAATCTATCCCGTTTTCTTCCAAAACGGAAACAAGCCTTTTTTCAAAATCAGCGTCCTTTTTAATATAAAGCGACTGTATTTCATTCTTCTTTGCTCTTTCTAAAGCATATGCATTTTCCTTATTTGAGATAACAAGCTCAATTTTGCCGCTTTTTATGATTCCCGATTTTTGCGCATCAATCAGCGCCTGTAAATTGGTGCCGCCGCCCGAAACAAGCACAGCAATTTTTGCCGTCCTCAGCACAGCACAACACCGTCCTCACCCTTAACTATCTCGCCGATAATATACGCATCCTTAAGGATTTGGAGTGCCTTGTCCGCATCGTCCTTTGCGACAACAACGCTCATTCCCACACCCATGTTATATGTATTGAACATATCTCTTTCGGGTATGCTTCCTGTTTTCTGCATAACGTCAAATACAGGAAGAATCCTGACAGCACTCTTTTCAATTTTTGCACAATAGCCCTTAGGTATACTTCTGGGTATGTTTTCATAAAAGCCGCCGCCGGTTATATGAGAAACAGACTTTATTGTAACGGAATTGTACAAATCCATTATCTGCTTTACATAAATTTTTGTAGGCGTAAGAAGCTCTTCTCCGAGAGTCTTGCCAAACTCATTAATATACACATTCAAATCTCTGTTTTCAACATCAAACACCTTTCTTACAAGAGAAAATCCGTTTGAGTGAATACCCGAGGAGGGCAGTGCGACAACAACATCGCCCTCACCGATTGCAGAATTATCTATAACCTTTGCCTTATCCACAATACCAACAGAAAAGCCTGCCAAATCATATTCGTCAACAGGATAGAAACCGGGCATTTCAGCCGTTTCGCCGCCTATCAGGGCGCAACCCGACTGCACACAGCCCTCCGCAACTCCCGACACAATTGAAGCAATCTTTTCGGGAACATTTTTTCCGCAGGCAATATAATCAAGGAAGAACATCGGTCTTGCTCCGCTGCATATTATATCGTTTACGCACATTGCAACGCAGTCTATGCCGACGGTGTCATGCTTGTCCATAAGAAAAGCAATCTTCAGCTTTGTGCCTACTCCGTCCGTTCCGCTTACCAAAACAGGCTCGCTCATTCCCGTCATATCGGGCGCAAACAGACCGCCAAATCCGCCTATATCCGATACAACTCCTTTGTTCATTGTTCTTTGTATATGCTTTTTCATCAGCTTTACAGCGTCATATCCGGCGGTAATGTCCACACCGGCAGCCGCATAGCTGTCAGATTTTGATTTATTCATAATTATTACCATTACTCCTTTCGTAAAGCCAAGCCAGAAAGAAAACCGTCAGTATTGCCGATTTGCAGCGTCACGCGCAATAAGCGGTGAGATTGGCGATTTTTTTCAAGTCTTCTATTCTTTTCCGTTCCAACAATACGTACATAGCTTGCAGGGTTCTAAGCCGATAGATTTAATAACACCCTCAAGAGACTGAAATTCCAATGATGCGAAATTAAATTTTTCACAGATTGCTTTTCGCAGGTTCTTCCCTCTTTCGGTTGAGGAATCGCTGTATTCCTCCAAATAATTAAAGCCCTCTTCACCCTCAAGCTCCATTATTACCCGTCTTGCAAGCAGCTCCATTTCACTTGTGGCACGGGAAAAATTAAGATATTTACATCCGTACATTATCGGCGGACATGCCGAGCGCATATGCACCGATTTTGCCCCGTTGGCATACAAGAAATCAACCGTTTCCTTAAGCTGTGTTCCCCTTACGATTGAATCGTCAACAAACAAAAGATTTTTGTCTGTTATAAGCTCTTGGACAGGTATCTGCTTCATTTTTGCAATTTTATTTCTGTCCGTCTGATGTGACGGCATAAAGCTTCTCGGCCATGTGGGGGTATATTTTATAAAGGGTCTTGCAAAGGGAATACCGCTTTCGTTTGCATAGCCGATTGCATGAGGCGTTCCCGAATCGGGTACTCCTCCCACATAATCTATTTCCTGAGAATGACCGTTTTCCTTGTCATTCTGAGCCATTATCTCACCGTTGCGATAACGCATAACCTCAACGTTCACGCCCTCGTAATTCGAGGTGGGATATCCGTAATAGGTCCACAGGAAGGAGCAAATTTTCATTTCCTTTCCCGGTGCCTGAAGCTGTGTGATTTTATCAGCCGTCAGCTCCACAATTTCACCGGGGCCAAGCTCCTTTTCGTCCTCATAGCCTAATTTTTTATATGCAAAGGATTCAAAGGAAACGCAGTGACCGTCCTCATTTTTTCCGATAAGAATCGGAAGTCTTCCCAGCCTGTCACGAGCGGCTATAACCGAACCGTCATCTCTTAAAATCAAAATTGAAGCAGAGCCGTCAATCGACTTCTGTGCAAATTTGATTCCCTCAACAAAATCACTTTTCTGATTGATAAGTGCCGCCACAAGCTCAACCGAATTTACCTTGCCTCCGGTCATCACGCCGAAATGCCCTCCGCTAAAGGAAAGATACTGTCTGATAAGCTCCTCGGAATTATTAATCATTCCGATAACACATATTGCATACTTCCCGATATTTGAACGGATAAGAAGGGGCTGAGGGTCGGAATCACTGATACAGCCGATTGCCGAGTTCCCCTTCATTTCTTCAAACACGTGATCAAACTTAGTACGAAAGGGTGAGTTTTCAATGTTGTGTATTTCTCTCTGCAAGCCGATTTCACTGTCATATGCCGCAATGCCGCCTCGCCTTGTTCCGAGATGCGAATGATAATCCGTTCCGAAAAACACATCGCCGATTGCGTCACGCTTGCTTACTGTTCCAAAAAAGCCGCCCATATTTTAACCGTTTTCTCCTTTCAAAAGAGCCTCAGGTAATTGTAAAATTCACATTTTACAATTACCTGAAAAAGCCAGATTACTCGCCGAGTATTCTCTTCATCATTTCCTGATATGCGTCCTCAACATTTCCCAAATCACGTCTGAAGCGATCCTTGTCCAGCTTTTCATGAGTTTCACTGTCCCAGAAACGACAGGTATCGGGAGAAATCTCATCGGCAAGTACAATTGTTCCGTCAGAGGTTTTTCCGAACTCTAACTTAAAATCAACAAGGTCAACCTTCAGATTTTTGAAAAATGTCTTCATAACGCTGTTTACCTTAAATGCCATATTCTTTATTGTTTCAATTTCCTCACGTGTAGCCAATCCGAGGGCGATAGCGTGGTAATCATTGATAAGGGGATCGCCCAGGTCATCGTTTTTATATGAAAATTCAATTGTCGGCTCGCTGAATACTATTCCCTCTTCAACGCCGTAACGCTTTGCAAAGGAGCCTGCGGAGATATTTCTGATTATTACCTCAAGCGGCACAATTGAAACCTTTTTAACAAGAGTTTCACGGTCGGAAAGCTCCTTCACAAGATGAGTCGGAACTCCCTCCTTTTCAAGTATCTGCATCATATAGTTTGTAACTCTGTTGTTGATAGCGCCCTTTCCGCTGATTGTACCCTTCTTTAATCCGTTAAAGGCTGTGGCATCATCCTTGTAATCAACCAATAAAACCTCAGGGTCATCTGTTGCGTAAACCTTTTTTGCCTTTCCCTCATAAAGCAGTTCCTTTTTTTCCATAGTATTATCCTCCTGAAATATAAATATATAAATATATAAATTTAATTAATTAACCGTTAAACTGAGCCGATATTTTTGCGTCCTTTTCAAGAACGGCGGCAGCGTCGTCAGCTCTTTTTTTATCCAGCCTGTCCGCCAGGTCCTTATCCTCAACCGCAAGAATCTGCGCAGACAATAAAGCGGCATTAACACCTCCGTTGACAGCTACGGTAGCTACAGGTATGCCTGAGGGCATCTGAACCGTAGACAGCAGAGCATCAATGCCGTCGAGATTTGACGATTTACATGGTATTCCGATTACCGGCAGAGTTGTATTTGCCGCAATTGCGCCTGCAAGATGAGCCGCCATACCGGCAGCGGCAATAATAACACCGAATCCGTTTTTGCGCGCATTACAGGCAAATTCCTTTGCCTCTGCAGGTGTCCGGTGCGCAGAATAAACGTGTACCTCAAAAGGAATTTCAAACAGCTTAAGAGTATCCGCCGCTTTTTGAACTATCGGCAGATCGCTGTCGCTTCCCATAATAATAGCAACTTTTTTCATAATAATCCTCCATTCCGCCGCACTGCGGCGACACAATCCAGCATAAAAAGCAAAGCAGCACGCAAAAGCCCTTTTACGTGCCGCTGAAAATCAAAGAACAAAAAAGCACTGTTCACATAAAACATTGCCTGCCTTTATATATGCCATAGCGTAGGCGATTTACGGTTGCCACGTAGAGACTCTCGCACCCTATCTGCGAGCTAATATGGACTGCATTTCTTACTATTATAATATCATATAAAAATACTTATTTCAAGTAAATGCGGCAAGATATTTTATTTTTATCAAAAATTAATAAAAAAGCCGGATTTAGTGCATTAAAGATTGTCAATATGTGAAACGGGCGGATAAAACCCTTTTCAGCCCTTATCCGCCGCTGTATTATCTAATCAGCTTTATTATATCGTTAAAGGAAATCACAACGGTCAGACACAACAGAAGTATAAGTCCGATTGCGTGTACCATACCCTCCTTTTCGGGCGGAACAGGTTTTCTTCTCACAAGCTCAATAAGCATAAAGAACAGTCTTCCGCCGTCAAGAGCAGGAAGCGGAAGCAGATTGAATACACCGAGATTGATTGTCAGAATGGCTGTAAGATAAAGAATGTTCACAAGCCTGTAAGCCCCGGTATTCACCGCCGTATTTACCGCCGTTACAATTCCCACAGGTCCTGATACCTGATCAAAGCCGGCAGCACCGGTAAGCATATCCCAAAAGGCTCTGTAAACCATTCTGACAACAAAGCCCGTATAGTGGAATGAATACACAAAAATATTATTAAGCCCGACAGCCTCGCTCTTAGGCGTAAATCCGATAATCAGTCTTTTTTCGTTTGCTGTCTGCCCCACAACCTTTTTCGCTTCTTCAATATTTCGCTCATCATATTCATAAACATTGGTTTCTTTTATTCCGTTTATCGAGGTTGTTACCTCAACAGAGCTTTCACCGTACCTGTACACCGTTTCACTTACTGACGGCATAACGTCATAGGTATATTTTTTACCGTCACGCTTTACGGTGATACGGGCTTGGGTATTTTCGCTGAACTTATCGGTATACAGACCGATATCATTATAAAAATATATTTTATGACCATTTATTTCAACAATACTGTCTCCGCTTTGTATTCCTGTTTCGGCAAGATAAGAATTTTCAATCACAGTATCCACAACAGGAAGATTAACGGTATTCGGCGTACCCTCCGGGTGCGGCTCAACAGCCGTTATGACAACGAACAAAACAAATCCCAGAATAACATTCAGAATTGCCCCTGCGGCAACAACCAAAAATCTTTTATACAGCTTCTGATTGCAAAATGCCTTCGGGTCGTCCGTTTTCTCGTCCTCTCCCTCCAGCTTGCAGTAGCCCCCCACAGGAAATATTCTGATAGAATAAAGCGTTTCCGCTCCCTGCTTTTTAAATATCGCAGGTCCCATTCCGATTGAAAATTCAATCACCCTCACACCCGACAGCTTAGACATTATAAAATGCCCAAACTCATGAAGCGATATGAGTACCAGAAAAATTATTATTGTGACAATTGCCGTCATCATAAACATCAACTCCAATTTGCCGAATTACGGCCTATATTCTGCTTTTTTTACAATCCGCAATTTATTTTATTTTTTTATAAACATTTTCCCTCGCCTCATTATCAGCCTCAAAAATCTGTTCGATACCGGGGTTTTCAACATTCCTTATTTCCTCCATAGCCTCGGAAATAAGTCTTGATATATCGAGGTATTTTATTTTGCCCTTCACAAACATATCCACCGCAGCCTCGTCTGCGCTGTTAAATACTGTCGGCATTATTCCGCCCTGCTCTGCCGCTTTATAGGCAAGGCTCAGCGCATAGAAGGTATCGGTATCGGGTTCTTCAAAGGTCAGGCACGGATATTTTGCAAAATCAAGCTCATTGCCCCTCATCGGCAGTCTTTTGGGATATTCAATCGCATACTGAATGGGCAGCTTCATATCGGGAGCCCCCAGCTGCGCAATTATTCCGTTGTCACGATATTCAACCATAGAGTGAACCACACTCTGACGGTGAACAAGCACCTTTATCTGTGAAGCATCTACCCCAAAAAGCCATTTTGCTTCAATAACCTCAAGCCCCTTATTAACAAGAGTGGAGGAATCTATAGTAACCTTTGCGCCCATGCTCCAATTGGGATGCTTTAGCGCCGCTTCAAGCGTGACATTTTCAAGCTCAGCTTTTGTTTTGCCGAAAAAAGGCCCTCCTGAGGCAGTTAATATTATTCTTTTAATATCCTCCTTATCAAAGCCCTGCAGCGACTGAAATATTGCGGAATGCTCGCTGTCAACCGGCAATAATTTTACACCATACTCACTGCAAAGCCTTGTTACAATGTGACCGCCCGTTACAAGCGTTTCCTTATTGGCAAGAGCTATGTTTTTTCCTGCCTTTATTGCGTTTATCGTAGGCATAAGACCCGATATTCCCACAACGGCGGTAACAACCGTCTCTGCCTCATTTACGGTTGAAACCTCGCTTAAGCCCTCACTGCCCGAAACAATTCTAACATCGGTATCGGCTGTTTTCAGCTTTAATTCCTTTGCCTTATCCTCCCGGACAACCGCCGCAACCTTTGGCTTATATTTTCTTATCTGCTTTTCAAGAAGCTCAATGTCAGAATAAGCCGATAAGCCCCATACTCTTATATTTTTACAGGCGTCAGCCACCTCTAAGGTCTGAGTTCCGATAGAACCCGTAGAGCCTATTATTGTTATATTATGTATTTTTTCCATAAATATGACCTCTTTTGTGTTTTATAGTATATTTTAACATATTGTATCGGTATTGTCAATTAAGTTACAATTTGTTTTCATTATTCATAAAATATTAAAATTTTTAAAAAATTACCTCCTGTGGTTTATATTTCTATTCTACCACAGAAGGCTTGAAATTTACAGGCTTTTTTTTGCAGGCTCAAGTATTGTGATTTTTTCGGGATTTATCAGACATTCTGCCATATGGCCCAAACTGTCGTACTGAGCGGCGATAACCGCATAATTGTCATAGCTGTCGCAAACCGAATAAACATTATATGTCTTTCCCTGTACAACCGATGCTTCGGTTGTATCAAGAGCAACTGCGTCCGAAAGCTCTGTTCCGCAAAGCTCAATGTTATTTATACCTGTGTTGCCCTTTCCGAGCATTTCCAATGTGTCTGCAAGCTCAAGTCCGTTTACTCCTTCGCCGCCGTCAATTTTGATTTTTATATACAGCGTTTCGGCCTTATCGACAGCACCGGGCAGAGGTATATTGCTGTATGTATCCTTAAGTGATGCTTTTGTTCTTACGCTGCTGTTTTCAACGGCGGTATAATTGCTGCCGTCGGTGCTGTATTGCAGCTTATAGTTTTTGGGGCCTTTTTTGACGCTCCGACATATGCGAAAAAATGTATATCCTTATAGCCCTTTGTGTAAAACATATGTTAAAAGTCATATGCAGCTTAAGCTGTCTTAGTGCTTCTTACGGTTTGCCTCTATATGCAAAAAAAGCTGCGGCTCAACGCATTGAAGCATTGAGCCGCAGACTGTGATAAAAAATTATACCTTATTCATATTTATTCTCAAGAAAGTTTTTAAGTCTTTGGATTCCTTCAACTATATTATCCATACTTGTTGCATATGACCATCTTACGAAGTTTTCGGCACCGAAGCCCGACCCGGGTACAAGAGCAACCCTTGCCTTTTCAAGGAATAAATCAGCAAAATCGTCTGAATTATTTATGATTTTTCCGTAATAGGTCTTACCAATAAGCTTGCTTATATTCATCATAATATAAAACGCACCGTGAGGCATTCTGCATGATACACCGTCTATTTCATTAATTGCCTCAACCATATAATCGCGTCTTTTTTTGAAATGACGTCTCATTCTTTCGATTTCCTCAGCACCTCCGCTGAGCGCCGCCACTGTTGCCGCCTGGGCAATGGAATTTGGGTTTGAGGAGGCATGAGACTGAACATTTGCCATAATTTTTGCAATTTCAGGTGCTGCCGCCGCATAGCCTATTCTCCAGCCGGTCATGGCATAGGTTTTTGAAACACCGTTAATGACTATAGTCAAAGCCTTTATTTTATCGTTAAAGGAAGCGATGCTTATATGCTTGCCTTCATATATAAGATGCTCATATATTTCATCGGAAACTACATACAGATTGTTCTCAACCGCAAAATCGGCTATTGCTCTCAGCTCTTCCTCAGTATATACCATTCCTGTGGGGTTTGATGGACTGTTTAATACGATTGCCTTTGTTTTGGGTGTCAATGCACGCTTAAAGTCCTCTGCTTCCGCCTTGAAATCATGCTCCTCGGTTGTATTTATAAAAACAGGCACACCGTCCGCCAGCTTAATCAGTTCCGGATAGCTTACCCAGAAAGGTGCGGGAACAATAACCTCATCACCGGGATTTAAAATTGCGGTAAAAGCATTCATCAGCGAATGCTTGGCACCGTTTGATATAACTATATCGGTAGGCTCATAATCAAGCCCGTTTTCCTCTTTGAATTTTTTTGCAACAGCCTTGCGCAGCTCAAGCGT
>Ga0256406_1000562_pt1 | contig 66907 bp, 54 predicted proteins | sample RumenRJG_03DNA_FD_185986 | JGI IMG/M metagenome (GOLD analysis project Ga0256406, IMG submission 185986) | Bovine rumen microbial communities from Lethbridge, Alberta, Canada - RJG_03 | ecosystem: Host-associated > Mammals > Digestive system > Stomach > Rumen | place: Canada: Alberta | collected... | reverse complement strand
CCATCGTCACCCTGGTGGAGCGGACCACAAAGAAGATGCTCATGGCGAAATCACCTAAAGGCAAGAACGCCAAGGCTGTCGCCCGGCTCGTCGTGCAAATGCTCCGCCCTTTCGAGCGTCACGTCCTATCCATCACCACCGACAACGGCACCGAGTTCGCCGAACACAAATACATCGCCAGAAAGCTCCATACAAATGTCTATTTCGCACACCCTTACTCCTCCTGGGAGAAAGGTCTCATCGAAAACACCAACAAACTCGTACGGCAGTATATACCTAACGGCACCGATTTCTCCTCCCTCTCCGACGATTACATCCTCCACGTCCAAACCGAAATCAACCTCCGTCCAAGAAAACTTTTGAACTTTTCCTCTCCAAAACAAAAATTCTTACTATCTTTGCACAACAGTGTTGCACTTGATAGTTGAGTCTACGAATTCAGCTTTCTAGCCAATCATGCAATAAATTAAAATATGAAGCGTTATGAAGAATTATAACTAAAAAATATATGACTTCAAATAATGCAAATTTTCCTCAACAAAGGGATGAAGCCGGAGTGAAGAATAAACTTGAGTGGCATCGTTTCAGTGTCATTATCCTGCTGCTTGCGGCACTTACGGCATCCTGCAACCGCGACGGCTTCACCATCAGCGGCACCCTCGACGGCGGCGCCGGCCACACCCTCTGGCTCGAAGAGATAGCCCCCGAAGGACCCATCTTCATCGACTCGATCCCCGTCGACAGTCGTGGCCGCTTCAAATACAGCTATACCCCGCCCTACCGCAGTCTCTACAACCTCCACACCTCGGAGAACAACTATATCGTCACCCTCCCCGACCGCGGCGAGCACCTCGAAGTGACCGGCCGCTGGGACAACCTCTCGCTCACCTATAAGGTTACCGGCTCGCCCGAGAGCCAGCAGCTGTGGCAGCTGCAGCAGTACACCAACGACGGCTCCACCCTGCTGCGCGGCCTGGTGGACACCCTCGGGAGATACGAGGCGATGCTGCTGGCCGACCAAATCGACGAGGCTGTGCTCGACAGCGTGAAGACCATCACCGACTCGCTCTACCACGTGGCCTTCCTCGAGCAGCAGGAGTATATCGACCGCTTTATCGACGAGAACCGCGGCTCGCTGGCCACACTCATCGCCCTCTACAAACCCTTCAACAACCGCCTCATCATCGACACCCGCTCGCCCGTGAGCATCGACTACTACGACATGGTGCTCGAAGGGCTGCAGGAGAAACTGCCCGACAACCCCCACACCCTGCGCTTCAAAAACACCACCGAACACCTGCGCAGCGCGCTGGCGCGGCAGGCGGAGCAGTAGTAGTGGCTAGTGGTCAGTGGCCAGTGGTCAGTGGTCAGCTATTTTTCCAAACGATTCAGGAAGGTGTGCAGCAGCATGTTGAAGTTGCTGTAGTGCTCCAGTCCGCAGTCTTCGCAGCGGTCCAGCGGACTGTGGTAGCCACCGTAGCGGCCGCCGAGCGTGTAGATGAACACCGCCGGACAGAGCGACGTGAAGGGATAGTGGTCGCTGTTGGGTGCATTCTTCCGGCGCGCAATCTTGGCGGCAAAACGGTGCTCATCGTTGATACCCTCCAGCAGGTCTACATACGGGCTTGTGCGCTCGTCGTGCGCGTTGACCACCATCAGCCCCTCGTCGCCGCCACAGAAGAGATCAAGGTTAATCAACAACTTTACTTTATCCAATTTAACAAGCGGAACATCAGCAAAATAGCTTGAACCCACAAGCCCCGCTTCCTCGCCACCGAAGAAGAGGAAGACATAGGTATAGTGGCGCTTTTGGGTGCTGAGTGCGCGTGCCAGGTCGAGCACGGCGGCGGTGCCGCTGGCATTGTCGTGGGCACCGTAGAAGATGGTGTCGCCATGCATGCCGAGGTGCTCGTAATGGGCGGTGAATACAATCATGGAATCGCTCTCGCCGGGGAGGTAGGCGCAGACGTTTTGCGAGCGGTAGCCAGCCTGCACGATGGGGGGACGGGTGGTGGTACGCGGGAAGCGGAAATACTGGAAGTAATTCTTGGCGAGCGGTTTGAGGCCGTAGGCGGAGAGCTCCTTGCGCAGGAAATCGGCGGCGATGGAGTCGCCGCGATGCTGCATGCCGCGGCCATACATGGCGGGCGAGGCAAGGGTGCAGATTGTTTGGCGCGCGAAGAGGGTGTCCTGCGCATGGAGAGCGTTGAAAATCAATGCCGAGGAAATCAATGTCAGAATCCGGGAAGGTCGAGCCATAAGGTGGGGAGCATGAGGATGAAACCGATAACGATAAGGGCGAGGATGAACTTCCACACCCAACGCAGCCAGGTGCCATAGGGGATGCGGGCGATGCCGAGGACGCCGATGAGGACGCCGCTGGTGGGGGTGAGCATGTTGGTGAAGCCGTCGCCGAACTGGAAGGCCAGCACGGTGGTCTGGCGCGAGACGTGGATTAGGTCGGCGAACTGCGCCATGATGGGCATGGTCAAGGCGGCTTTGGCCGAGCCACTGGGCATGACGAGGTTGAGCAGAGTCTGGAAGATGTACATGACGCCGAGCGAGGTGACCTCGCCGGTCTGCGCCAGCGAGCGGGTGAGACCGTAGAGGAGGGTGTCGATGACGCGTCCATCATTGAGTATCACGATGATACCGCTGGCCAACCCCACCACAAGGGCGGCGGAGAGGATGTCTTTGCAACCGGCGAGGAAGAGCTTGGCGATGTCGTCGGCCGACTGGCGGTCGAGGATGCCGGCGAGGATGCCCATGGCCAGGAAGAGGGCGGAAATCTCGGTGATGTACCACCCCCAGACCAAGACGCCGACAACGAGGGCGACGATGGTCAGGAAAAACAGGACGAGGATGAGCCCCTGACGGGTGGAGAGGCGCTGCTGCTCGATGGAGTTGGAACGGTTGCGCCAGTAGTCGTCGAGCTGATAGACGGGACTGCGCTCGGGGTTGCGCTTCACGCGATGGGCGTACCACAGCACGAAAGCAATTCCCAACACAGTGAGTATCAACCAACAAACCACCCTGTACTCCAAGCCGGAGAAGAGCGGAATGCCAGCGATGCCCTGGGCGATGCCGATGGTGAAGGGGTTGAGCATGGCGCCCGCAAAGCCCACATGCGCAGCCACATAGCACATGCAGACACCGACGATGGAGTCGTAGCCCATGGTGATGGCCAGCGGAACAAAAACCACAACGAAAGCAAGGGTCTCCTCGCTCATGCCGAATATGGCTCCGAAGAGGCTGAAAAGGAGCATCACCATGGCAATGATGATATTGTCCACCCCAAGCTTACCTATTATCTTATAGCGACTTAAACGATTCACATGACGAAGGAACGCCATGACGCCGACATCGATGGCGCGGCTATTGTTGACAATCCAGAAGGCGCCACCGACCACGAGGATGAAGATGATGATGTCGGCCTTGTCGACGAAGCCGTTGAACAGGGCGGAGAAGACCTGCCAGGTCTGCGGCGCGCGGTCGACAAAGTGGAACGAGTCGGAGAGCACCACCTCGCGGCCATCGACCGTGTGGCGGAGGAATTCGCCGGCGGGCACCACCCAGGTGAGCATCGCCGCCAGTACGATAAGCGAGAAGACTATGGTAAAAGTATGCGGTATGCGTTTCATGCTTTTCAATCAGTTTCGGAGTGCAAAGATACGCTTTTTTTATGACATGGAGGGGAGATACGCAAAAAAGTTGAAAAAGGGCCAAAATCGGCGTAACACGACAGACTGATAGTCAGTGAATTATAGGTATCCTCTTCTTCTCCTCTTTTTCTCAACTTCTTACTCTCCTGCACATGGGTGGGGGAATGAAAAAAAAAGCGTCAGATTTGGGCTAAATCTGACGCTATATTTTAGAGGGGATGGGGTCAACCCTGGAGTGCCAACCAGCTGTTGCGGTAGCGTGGGTCGTGGCTGACGTCGGGGCCGAACCATGCTGGGGGCTGGAAGTCGTCGGCGGCCTGGAGGGTGGGGAATTCGACCTCGACGAGAAGGAGGCCGCGGTGTGGGCCGTGGAAGATGTCGAGCTCGGCGGTGAGGCCGGCATGGAGTGGGATGCGATAGCGGGTTTTGCTGACGAGCCGGCCGTCGCACTTGGCGCGGAGGTGGGCGTAGCGGTCGGGCGAGAGGGCGAATTCTTCCTCGCGGTTTTGGATGGCTGTGGAGTCGGTGCGCACTTTCTCCTTGACGGTAAGGATATAAGCCTCGCCCGCGCGGCGGATGCGGAGGGTGGGCGATGTGCAGAGGTAGCCCTGCTCGATGTCGACGTGGGGGTAGGCGTCGAGGTCGTCGGGCAGGGATTTCACCAGGTATTTGCGCTCAATTTCCATTTTTTTTAGGAGGTAAGGAGTGAGGAGTGAGGAGTGAGGAGTTTAGGAGTAAGGAGTTTAGGAGTTAAGGAGTTAAGACAATAGTGTTTGTTGTCTTAACTCCTTCTTTGGTCTCTTTGATTATCCTTGCTAGAGTGTCTTCAGGTAGTCGGTGACGTTGCGCTCGATGCGGGCGGCGATGTCGGGGCAGTCGTCGGCTTTGTGGAAGGGTTCGCCGGTGATGTGCTCGTAGAGTTCGATGTAGCGGTCGGAGATGCTGGCGACTATCTCATCGGTCATCTCGGGCACCTGCTGCCCCTCCTTGCCCTGGAAGCCGTTGGCCATGAGCCACTCACGGACGAACTCCTTGCTGAGCTGGCGCTGGTGCTCGCCACGGGCGAGGCGCTCCTCGTAGCCCTCGGCGTAGAAGTAGCGGCTGGAGTCGGGCGTGTGAATCTCGTCGATGAGGTAGATTTTGCCGTCGCATTTGCCGAACTCATACTTGGTGTCCACCAGGATGAGCCCCTTCTCGGCGGCCATCTCGGTGCCGCGCTGGAAGAGAGCCAGGGCGTAGCGCTCCAGCTGGTCGTAGTCTTCCTTGGAGACGAGGCCGGTGCGGATAATCTCCTCGCGGCTGATATTCTCGTCGTGCCCCTCGTCGGCCTTGGTGGTGGGGGTTACGATGGGGGTGGGGAATTTCTGGTTCTCGACCATGCCTTCGGGCAGGGGCACGCCGCAGAGGGTGCGTGCGCCGGCTTTGTACTCGCGCCAGGCGGAGCCGGCGAGGTAGCCGCGGACAATCATCTCCACCTTGAAGCCTTCGCACTTGAGGCCCACGGTGACCATGGGGTCGGGGGTGGCGAGTTTCCAGTTGGGGAGGATGTCGGCGGTGGCGTCGAGGAACTTGGCGGCTATCTGGTTGAGCACCTGACCCTTGTAGGGGATGCCCTTGGGAAGCACCACGTCGAAGGCCGAGATGCGATCGGAGACCACCATGGCCATGTAGCGGTCGTCGATGTTGTAGACGTCGCGCACCTTGCCGACGTAGAGGCTCTTCTGCTTGGGGAAATTGAAATTGGTTTTTACAATAGCGTTCATAATATTATTCATCTAATTTATTGGCGAAGAAGGTGAAGTTGACCTTGCCGTAGGCGCGGTGCTGCCAGAAGCGGGGGTGGGCCTCGAAGGCGAAGTCGCGCGGGTGCTCGAGGATGAAGATGCCGTCGTCGGTGAGGATGTCGGCGGAGAAGAGGAGGTCTGGGAGCGAGGCGAGGCCGTCGATGGCGTAGGGCGGGTCGGCGAAGACGATGTCGAAGCGGCGGTTGGCGCGCTTGAGGAGGTCGAAGACGTCGGCGCGGACCACGCGGAGGTTGGGCACCTGCATGCGAGCGGCTTCGGACTTGATGAAGTCGGTGCAGTGGGCGTTGATGTCGATGGCGGTTACCTCGCGCGCGCCGCGCGAAACAAATTCGAAGGAGACGGCGCCGGTGCCGGCGAAGAGGTCGAGGACGGTGCACTCCTCGAAATCGACATAGTTGGAGAGGATGTTGAAAAGGCTCTCGCGCGCCATGTCGGTGGTGGGGCGCACGGGGAGGTTGGCGGGCGGGTTGAGGCGGCGGCCGCGAAGGGTTCCGGCGATGATTCTCATGGGGTTACAGTATCAGTGCGTGGCGGTAGGTGTGGAGGGTTTTGAAGGCGGGGTTGAGGAAGGAGGCGTGGGTGCCGGTGAATAGGGTGGCCGTGGGGAAGTAGGGGCGCAGGAGTGCGAAGCGCTCTCGGGTGGCGTCGCCACACATAAGCAACTCGGCATCAGGCGTCTCGAGGCCGAAGCTCTTGATGATTTCGACGGTGTGGAAGAGGGCCTCGTTGTCGGTGGCGAAGGGGATGGTGTTGCCGAAGAGGTAGGCACCGTCGCGATAGACGGCATAGTCGATGCGACCTTGCCGCCAATGGGCGAGGAGGACTGGGTGGCCCTGGCTGCGGAGGCAGAAGGGGGCGGAGGCGAGGCGCACATGCTGGTTGACGACTGTGGCGCCCGGCAGGGCCACCTTGAAGGCGGTGGCGACGGTGTCGTTGGCGGCGAAGACGGCAGTGGCCTGCAGCGAAGGGCAAGGGGCCGAGAGGATGGAGACGGCATTGCTACCGACGAGCTTGAGGTACTGGCGGTTGGCGGCCGGGGAATAGAGTTCGTCGGGCACCCAGGCACTGTGGTCGCTGAAGGCAAGAATCTCGATGGCGGCATAGCCCAGCGGACGGATGCCAACCTCGGCGAAGAAGGCCTTCACGTCGGCCATGACAGCTGTCATCGACATGGCATGCCGTCCCTCGGCATCGCCGAAGGTGAGCAGCAGGCCGGAGGCCGAGAGCTCGGAAAAAGAAAATCCATCGGCCCGAAGGCAAATGGATAGTCTTTTTTCGTGCGCTGCAACCTCGCTTGGGGTGACAATCAGGGACTTGCAGCTATAGGGCATAGGCCGGATTATTCAAAGTTACCATCGGTGACGGCCTGGGTCATGTCGCCCACTTTCCAGCCGGGGTAGCGGCCGGCGACCTTGGAGACCTCGTCGATTTTGTTGACAACGAGCTGGTGGTCCATGTCGGAGAGGAGCTGGGAGAGGGGCACCTTGCACTCGAAGACGGGGACGAAGAAGCCGCTCTTCTCAAGCATGCCGGCCTTGAGGTCGAACTCGTTCTTTTCCTCCTTGGGATAGGGGACATAGCGGAGGTTGCGGATCTCCTCGTCGGTGAGCTGGCGCTTCTTGCCGTCGGCACCGATGATGGGGAGCTTGCCGTCCTCGCGCAGTTTGGCGATGGGGTTGACGAAGACCTCCTGGCGGGTGATGTAGCCGAGTTTGACGGCCTCGTTCTCGGGCATCTCGTTGATGTCGACGTCGGCGGGGATGACCTCGCGGTTGATGACCTTGGAGACGACGCGCATGCTGTCCTCGTTCAAGAGGCGGTTGATGAGCGTGTCGAACGAGCCGGTGAACTTGCCGTAGGTGACCTTGTAGGCCTCCTCGAGGGTGCGGATGGATTTGAGCTTCTCGGCGCAGGCGTCGCGGCGCTTGGTGTACTCGGTGTCGAAACGGACGGGGGTCATGATGCTGTTGTACAGCCAGTAGGCGAGGCCGACGATGGCCACAGCCAGCACGATTTGGATGATTGTTCTACCTTTCATATTGAGTTTTCTGTTTTTGTTTCAAGAGTAAAAATTCGGGTGCAAAGATACGAAGAAATTTAGAATTGAAAATTGAAAATTGAAAATTAATCCTGCCAAAAACCATAATTCAAAGACAAGTGGGAGATTATCAATCGTTTGCAAAACCAACTTTTTATTTTTCGTTTCAGATGACGGAAATAAGAAAAGTGATAAAAATGCTTGCAGGTATCAATTTTTTCTTCCTATCTTTGCAGAACCTGGAAACTATCCGCGGATCTTGGCGCCGAGCTGGGTTTCGAGGGCTTTTTGGATTTTGGCCATGGCGGACTCGATCTGCTTGTCGTTGAGGGTCTTGTCGCGGTCTTGGAGGATGAAGCTGGCGGCGTAGGACTTGAAGCCGTCGGCGATGCCTTTGCCCTCGTAGACGTCGAAGAGGGAGACGGACTTGAGGAGCTTCTTCTCGCACTGGAGGGCTACCTGCTCGACCTGGGCGAAGGTGACGTCGCGGCGGAGGACGAGGGCGAGGTCGCGGCGCACTTCGGGGAAGCGGGGCACCTCCTGGTACTGCACTTCCTTGGAGGGGTAGTGCTTGAGGAGGAGGGTCCAGTTGAGGTCGGCATAGAAGACGGGCTGCTTGATGTCGAAGCGCTTGAGGGTGTCGCGGCTGATGCGGCCGAGGGTGCCGAGGAGCTTGCGGCTGTCGCGCATGACGAGGTCGAGGCCTTCGGCGAAGTATTTGGCCTGCGTGGGGACGAGCTCGACGCGGCCCATGTTTACGCGCAGGCGGTGCAGGAGGGTCATGACGTAGGACTTGAGGCAGTAGAAGTCCACCTCGGCGGGTTTGCCGCGCCAGCTTTCGGCCGACTGGTTGCCGGTGAGGAAGAGGCTGAAGTGCTCGGTCTCGGTGAAGCGTTTGGTGACGGGGAGTTCCTGATTGGCGGCCTCGTCGGTCTTGACGTAGCTGCGGCCGAACTCGTAGAGCTTCTGGTCGAGGATGCGGTAGTTGATATTGCGGGCCACGCACTCGAGGCCGCTGTAGAGGAGGGTCTGGCGCATGACGTTGAGCTCTTTGGAGAGGGGGTTGAGTATCTGCACACAGGTCGTGGCGGGGAAGTCGGGGTTGTCGTCATAATATTCGCCCTTGGTGAGCGAGTTGTTCATGATTTCAGAGAAGCCGTTGTCGGTGAGGTAGTCGGCGGCGGCGTTCCTGAGCTTGGCGGGGTTGGGCCTGCGGCCATAGGAGAGGCAGCTGCTGAGGCGCTCGTCGAAGGTGATGTTGTTGTAGCCGTAGATGCGCATAATTTCCTCGACGATGTCGCACTCGCGTGTGACGTCGGCCTTGCAGGTGGGGACGCGGAGGGTCATGCCGTCGGCGTCCTCGCGCACAATCTCGATGTCGAGCGAGCGGAGGGCGGTGCGGACGGCGTCGAGGGGTATATCCTGGCCGATGAGGTCGAACATGCGGCGGAAGTTGACCTCCACCACAGGGCGCTCGATGGGCGTCGGGTAGAGGTCTACCATGCTGCCGCAGACCTCGCCGCCGGCCACCTCGCGGATGAGTTTCACGGCGCGGCGGAGAGCCCACTCGGTGATGTTGGGGTCGCAGGTGCGCTCGTAGCGGTAGGAGGCGTCGGTCTTGAGGCCGTGGCGCTGGCTGGTCTTGCGGATGGAGACGGGGTTGAAGAAGGCGCTCTCGAGGAAGACGTTGGTGGTCTCGATGCTGACGCCGCTCTTCTGACCGCCGAAGACGCCGGCGATGCACATGCCCTCGTTTTGGTCGCATATCATGAGGTCGCGGGCGTCGAGGGTGCGCTCCACGCCGTCGAGGGTTACGAATTTGGTGCCCTGCGAGAGGGTCTTCACCACGACATGGCCGCCGGCAATCTTGTCGGCGTCGAAGGCATGGAGGGGCTGGCCGACCTCCATCATGACGAAGTTGGTGACGTCGACGATGTTGTTGATGGGTCGGAGGCCGACGGTGCGGAGGCGGTTCTGTAGCCATTCGGGGCTCTCCCCTACCCTGACGCCGCGGAGGGTGACACCGGTGTAGCGCGGGCAGAGGTCGGGGTCCTCCACAGTGACGCGGATGGCCTTGTCACTTTCCACTTTCCACTCTCCACTTTCCACTTCTGGCCACTTGATGGCAAGATTCTTCCCCTCGCGGGTATTGCGGACGGCGACGACGTCGCGCGCCACGCCGATGTGCGAGATGGCGTCCATGCGGTTGGCGGTGATGGCCACCTCGAGGAGGTAGTCATCCTGCACGTGGAAGTATTCCTTGGCGGGCATGCCGACGGGTGCGTCGTCGGGCAGGACCATGATGCCGGCATGGTCGGTGCCGAGCTGCAGCTCGTCGGCAGCGCAGAGCATGCCCTCGCTGACGGCGCCGCGCAGCTTGCCCTTCTTGATTTCGTAGTATTCGGTGTCGGAGGTGTAGATCTTGGTACCTATCTGCGCACAGACCACCTTCTGACCGGCGGCGACATTGGGGGCGCCGCAGACGATGTTCAGCGGACGCTCGCCGCCCACGTCGACGGTGGTGAGGTGCAGGTGGTCGCTGTCGGGGCGGGGCTCGCAGGTGAGCACCTGGGCGATAACCACGTGCTCCAAGCCGCCACGGATGGTCTCCACCTTCTCGATGCCGTCGACTTCGAGGCCGCTGAAAGTCAGCAGGTCGTCGAGCTCGGCAGGCTTCATCGAGCCCAAATCCACGTATTGCTTAAGCCAATCGAATGAGATATTCATATCTATATTAGAAGTTTAGCGTGTTAATGTATATACGTTGTCAAAAATGCAAAGATACAACTTTTTTTGCATACAGACGCGATAAAAATCTCACAGACAAAAAAAACAGTCCATTCTACAGCAGCGGTAATATCTCGCGTTCGAAGATGTCGCGGCGAATGATGCGGTAGTGGGGGTGGTAGGCCTCTTTGAAGGCCTGGCTGTGGGACATGACGAAGCGCTGGTCGGGCGTGGGGAGGCCCTCGGCGCTGCGCAGGAGGGCAGAGACGAAGGAGCCGAGCTGGAGGGTGCCGCGCTTGAGGGCGAGGAGGTTGACACGGACGAAGTGACTGTCGCAAAGCGTGTATTCGTAGAGGGGGAACGAGGAGTGAGGAGTGAGGAGCGAGGAATCGTTCGGCATTTCTTCCACCTCGCGGCCGATGTAGCGGACGGCGGCGAGCGAGTCGGTCAGCAGGTGGCCGGGGCCGTAGAGGTCTTGGAAGACAAGTTTATACAAATCCTGCGGCTCGGCGGCGGGGTAGCGCTCGGCGTAGGCGATGAGGGCGTCGGCACAAGGGGGATTTTGAATTTTGAATTCAGAATTTTGAGGGTTGCTACAAGATGCAAGCAGCAACAAGGCAGTCAGGCATGAAAAAACAGACTTCATTTTGCAATACGTTTAACAATCAATATACTGAGTTCCCAGAGGAGGTAGATGGGGGCGGCGACGAGGAGGAGTGTGACGGGGTCGCCGGTGGGGGTGATGACGGCGCCGAGGATGAGGATGGCCACCACGGCATGGCGGCGGTAGCGCACCATGGCTTCGGCCTTCAGCAGTCCCATCCGGCCCAGCATCGCGCAGAGGACGGGCAACTCGAAGAGCAGTCCCATCATGAGGCTCAGCAGGAGCAGGAGGTCGACATAGGAGGAGAGCGAGATGAGGTTCTGCACCTCGGCACTGACCTGGTAGGAGCCGAGGAAGCGGACGGCGAAGGGGAAGATGACGAAGTAGTTGAGCGCGACGCCGGCATAGAAGAGCAGGCAGGCGGCGGCGAGGGCGCGGACGGCCACGCGGCGCTCGGCGCTGTAGAGCCCCGGGGCCACGAAGGCGAAGAGCTGGTAGATGATATACGGCGCGGCTATGAGCAATCCCACTAATATGGATGCGCGCATGTGCGTGAGGAACTGCTGGGCGATGTCGACATTGATGAGCGTGAGGTCGGCGGGTTTGGGTCGCATCACCGCCGCGAAGAGCAAGTCTTTGAAGCAGAAGCAGGCCACCGCCGCCAGCAGCACGGCCAGCAGCATGCGCCAAAGGTGGGAACGCAGGGCGTCGAGGTGGTCCCAGAAGGTCACTCCTTATTGTCCTTGTCTTCCTTGTTTTCTTCCAGCCCGTTCATCCCGTCCTTGAAGCTTTTGACGCCTTTGCCGAGGCCTTTCATCATCTCGGGGATTTTCTTGCCGCCGAAGAGCAGCAGGACGACGAGTACGATGAGGATGATTTCCCAGCTGCCTAAAAAGAGGAGTCTCATACCATTGAATCTTTAAGTTGGTTGGTGTAATTCTCAATCATGTGCATCTTCTCGGGGATTTTGATGCCTTGGGGACAGTGCTTGAGGCACTCGCCGCAGTCGATGCAGTGGTCGGCCTGGCGCAAGCGCTCGATGCTCTGGTCGTAGGAGGTGAGGAAAGCCTTGCGTGCTCGGCGGAACTCGCGTTGTTCCATGGTGCCTTCGAGGGCTATGTTGCCCTCGTTGAGGCACTTGTTGTAGTGGGTGAAGATACCCGGAATGTCAAGGCCATAGGGGCAGGGCATGCAGTACTGGCAGGTGGTGCAGGGCACGGCGGGATAGTGGGCGAACTCGTCGGCTATGCGTTCGAGCAGAGCCAGCTCCTCGGCGTTGAGGGGTTTGAGGGGGGAGTGGGTGCGGAGGTTGTCCTGGAGGTGCTCCATGAGGGTCATGCCGCTGAGCGAAGTCATCACGCGCGGATAGGTGCCGCAGAAGCGGAACGACCACGAGGCGAGACTCTGGTTGGGCTCGCGGGCTTTGAGCTGGGCGGCGGCATGGTCGTTGAGGGTGGCCAGGCGACCGCCGAGCAGGGGCTCCATGATGACGACGGGTATCTCGCGCTTGTCGAGCTCGGTGTAGAGGTGCTCGCCCTCGACGTTGCGGGGGTTGATTTCCTTGGCGTAGTGCCAGTCGACGTAGTTCATCTGTATCTGCGCGAAGTCCCAGCGGTACTTGTCGTGCAGGGCCACCACCTTGTCGAACTCCGACTGCAGTCCGTGGAACGACCATCCGAGGTTGCGGATGCGGCCGGCCTCGCGCTCTTTCATGAGGAATTCGAGCATGCCGTTGTTGACGAAGCGGCGTTCGAAATCGCTCTCGCCCTCCTCGGTGACGTTGCCGAAGGAGTGGAGGAGGTAGTAGTCGATGTGGTCCACCTGCAGGGCTTCGAACGATTCGCGATACATCTTGAGGCTGGCCTCGGGAGTCCAGTTGCGGAAGTTGGACATCTTGGTGGCGATGAACCATTTGTCGCGCGGGTGGCGCTTGAGGGCGATGCCGGTGGCGGTCTCAGAGCGCCCCTGGCAGTAGACCGGGGCGGTGTCGAAGTAGTTGACGCCGTGCTCGATGGCATAGTCCACCTGCTGGTTGACCATCTCCTGGTCGATGGGTGCGCCGGGGTTTTCGCGGCCGCTGCCGCCGCCCTCCACGGGGAGGCGCATCATGCCGAAGCCGAGCAGCGAAATCTGCTGCCCGTGGGCGTCGGGGCGATAGGTCATCTGGCCCATGGGCACCTCGCCGGCGGTCATGCCCTCGGCGGGCACGCTGTTGGGATTGTCGCAGCCCGCTGCCATCGCGGCGCCGGCGGCCACCGCCCCGGCCATTCCTTTCAGAAAATCTCTTCTATCCATTGTTGTATGCTATCTCTTTTTCATTTCTTCCTGCAACTGCTTGCGCTTCTTGTTGCTGAACCAGGTGCCGTAGACCTCGCTGACGTTGCCCGCGGTGGTGAAGGCGCTGATTTCGTTCTCTTTGAGCCAATGCATGAGGCTGCTGAACTCGTCCTTGCCGAGCAGGGCCACGAGCTCGATGCTCTTCTCGCCGCTGTAGCCGCCGGTGACCTCGTAGAGGGTGCAGCCACGGCGCAGGTCGTTGATGATATACTGGCGGATGCGGTCGTAGTCCTTGCTGACGATGCAGACACGCTTGTGGTTGTTGAGGGTGGCGGTGAAGTAGTCGACCACCAGGCCGTTGATCCAGGTGCCGATGAGACCGATGACCACCATGCGGAAGTCGTTGATGAAGAAGGCGGTGCAGCAAATGACGGCGCCGGCCACGGAGACCGAGGCGCCGATGTCGAAGTGGAGGAACTTGTTGACGATCTTGGCCAAGATGTCGAGCCCGCCGGTGGAGGCGTTGATGCTGAACATCAGGGCCTGCGAGGCACTGAGGAGAAGCACGAAGCAGCAGAGGTCGAGCCAGGGGTCGCCCATCACCGAGGGAGTGCCGGTGACGAGGTTGTCGTTGGCGATGTTCTGCCAGGGAAAGACCCAATCCCAGAAGTCGGTCAGCGGGCCGAGGATAAGGGCGGTGTAGACGGTCTTGAAACCGAACTCGCGGTCGATGAGGATGAAGGCGAGGATGAGGAGGACGATGTTGATGCAGGTGATCCAGGTGCCGAGCCCCTGGCCGCCGGTGAAGATGTTGGAGAGCACAATCGACAAGCCGCTGATGGTGCCGATGATGAGTTTGGAGGGGACGAGGAAATAGTAGACGGCGGCGGCAGTGACCATCATGCCGAGGGTCATGATGACCAGCTCTTTCCAGAATTTGAACGTGCCGACATAGCGGACGGCTTCGTTGACTTTGGCTTTAATATCCATGTTGATAGGTTGATAAGTTGATATGTTGAAAAGTTAAATTGCAGCGTGTTGTTGGCGGCCCTCGACGTAGATGGCGGTCATGGGGCGTGCGGGGCAGTAGTACTCGCAGGCGCCGCAGCCGGTGCACTTGTTCTCGTTGACCACGGGGAGGGTCTTGCCGCCGGACTCGACCATGGTGATGGCCTGGGCGGGGCAGTGGCGGGCGCAGGAGCCGCAGTTGACGCCCTGGGCGGAGATGCAGTTGTCGTGGAGCGTGACGGCGAGGCCGATGCTGATGGCGGTCTTCTGCTCCTTGGTGACGGGCTGGATGGCGCCGGCGGGGCACACCTCGCTGCAGCGCGTGCAGGCCATGCGGCAGTAGCCCTGGTCGTAGGCCATCTGCGGCTGGAGGAACGAGCCGAGGTCGGTGGAGGGGCGCAGCACCTTCTCGGGGCACTGGCTGACGCAGAGCTGGCAGGCGGTGCAGCGGCTCTCGAAGTTCTTCTGGCTCATGGCGCCGAAGGGATGCAGGGGCACCTGGCGCTTGGGGACCGACTTGTCGAGCAGCACGGCCAGCCCGCCGTCCATCTTCTGCTCCTGGGCGTGGAGGGCGGTGGCGGCACCGATGGCTAGGCCGGTGGCAACAAAGGCGCGGCGTGAGGGGTCGATGTCGCTGGCCTTACTAGTATTACTAGTGTTACTAGTCTTACTAGTCTTACTAGCAATACTGATGGCGTCGAATTTGCATTTGCTGAGGCAGTTCCAGCAGTCGACACAGCGCGAGTCGTCGACCTTGCAGCCTCCGTCGATGTCGATGCAGCCGCACTTGCAGCCACGCTCACACTGGTGGCAGCCGACACACTTGGAGGCATCGATGCGGATGCCGAAGATGCGGTGCTTGGCCACGAGGCCCAGCAGGGTGCCCACGGGGCAGACGGTGTTGCACCAAAGGCGGCCGAAGAGGGTGAAGCCGACCATGAGCACAAGGGTGGCGATGGCCACCACGCGCAGCACCCCGGGGGTCATAAAGCCCTCGACCATGCGGGCATAGGCGCTGTAGGGAGCGATGAGGACTGCCAGACTGTTCAGCCCGAAGACCATCATGACGACGAAAAGCACCAGCACCGTGTAGCGCAGCCAGGCCAACGGCTTGCGATAGCGGAACTTGCGGCGCGAGGGCCACACCTTGTGCATCCAGATGAGCACATCCTGGAAGATGCCCAAGGGGCACACCAGCGAGCAGTAGATGCGGCCGATGAGGACGGTGACCAGCAGGACGGCGATGACGGTCACGGCGTTGAAAGCCAGGATGGCGGGCAGGAGCTGGAGCTTGGGAGCCCAGCCGAGCCAGTGGCGCAGCACGCCGGTGCAGTCGAGCAGCAGGGCGGTGATGCCGACAAGCATCAGGCCCGCGAGGAACATTCTTACGTACTTGAAATATTTCATATCCTAATTCTTTTTCAGCATGGCGTAGACGGCGAGGCCGGCCACAGACTTGATGCCGGTCTTGCGGGTGATGGACTTGCGGTGGGTGTTGACGGTGTTGACGGCGATGTTGAGGCGCGCGGCTATCTCCTTGCTGCTCAGCCCCTGGGCCACGAGGTCGAGCACCTCCTGCTCGCGGTCGGAGAGCGAGTGGTCTTCGGGCGGCAGGAGCAGCATCTCCTCTATCTCGGCGTGCTTCTCCAGGTCGCGGCTGAGCTGCATGATGTCGAACACCAGCTCCATCATCTCCTCGTTCAGGCGCTCGCCGGGGATGTATTTGTAGATGATCTGGGTGAGGTCGGAGAGCTTGTCCTTGATGCTGTCGTGGCTTTTCACGTAGTGGTCGCTGACGCCCTTGCTCAGCGGCTCGCCGTCGCGGAGGGCTTCGAGCATGTTGGCCAGGTTGCGCTCCTCGCGGCGCACGTGGTCGCGCACCTCGCGGCAGTAGTCGGCGAAGTACTTCTTCAGTATGGCGGCCGACTGCTCGCCGGCCGAGTCGGCGATGTGGTCGAGGTGGCGCTGCATGTGCGGCAGGCGCTCTTGGGTGTAGTAGCGGTGCGACGCCTGCAGGTGCTCCACCACGAGGCGGTTGTCGATCTTGGCGATTTCCTCTTCGTCGGGGCGGAAGTCGTCGAAGGTGTAGATGTTGCAGACGGTGAGGAAGAAGAAGTCGTCCACACCGAATTCGCGGCACACCTCCTTGATGGTCTTCTCGCCGAAGCCGAGGTGGATGCCGAAGCGGGGCAGCATGAGGATGAGGTCGTAGTTGGAGGCGATCATGTCGGCCATCTTCATGCGGCCAGTGAATATGGTTCGTTTGCCCACGGTCTGAATGCGTTATATTATGGAATACCTATATATTAAAAATGCAAAAGTACAAAATAAAACCGACATAGTAGAAACAAATGTCGGTTTTTTGTTCAAATTTTGGACTTGAGGTAGGCGGGCAGCTGGTCGATGGCGACGCGCTCCTGCTGCATCGTGTCGCGGTGGCGCACGGTGACGGCGTTGTCGGCCAGGGTGTCGCTGTCCACGGTGATGCAGAACGGGGTGCCGATGGCGTCCTGGCGGCGGTAGCGGCGGCCGATGGCGTCTTTCTCGTCGTATTGCACCATCATGTCCTGCTTCAGCACATCGATGATTTCGCGTGCCTTCTCGGGCAGGCCGTCCTTTTTGACCAGCGGCAGCACGGCGGCCTTGTAGGGCGCCAGGCGGGCGGGCAGGGAGAGCACGGTGCGGGTGCTGCCGTCCTCGAGGGTCTCGTCCTTCAGCGCGTGGCTGAAGATGGCCAGGAAGGTGCGGTCCACACCGATGGAGGTCTCGATGACATAGGGCGTGTAGCTCTCGTTGAGCTCGCTGTCGAAGTATTGCAGCTTCTTGCCGCTGAACTCGCTGTGGCGCGAGAGGTCGAAGTCGGTGCGGCTGTGGATGCCCTCGAGCTCCTTGAAGCCGAAGGGGAAGCGGAACTCGATGTCGGTGGCGGCGTTGGCGTAGTGGGCCAGCTTCTCGTGGTCGTGGTAGCGGTAGCACTCTTCGGGGATGCCGAGGGCGAGGTGCCACTTCAGGCGCTCCTCTTTCCAGTAGCGGAACCACTCGAGCTCGGTGCCGGGGCGCACGAAGAACTGCATCTCCATCTGCTCGAACTCGCGCATGCGGAAGATGAACTGGCGCGCCACAATCTCGTTGCGGAACGCCTTGCCGATCTGCGCGATGCCGAAGGGGACCTTCATGCGGCCGGTCTTCTGCACGTTGAGGAAGTTGACGAAGATGCCCTGCGCCGTCTCGGGGCGGAGGTAGAGGGTGTCGCTGTCGTCGATGACGGACCCCATCTTGGTGGCGAACATGAGGTTGAACTGGCGCACGTCGGTCCAGTTGCGCGTGCCGCTGACCGGGCAGACGATTTCCAGGTCCAGTATCATCTGCTTCAGCCCCTCCAGGTCGTTGGCATTCATCAGGGCGGCGAAGCGGTCGCGTATGTCGTTGATTTTCTGCTGGTGTTCGAGCACACGGCCGTTCGTGGCGCGGAACTGCGCCTCGTCGAAGGCCTCGCCGAAGCGCTTGCGCCCCTTCTCCACCTCCTTCTCGATTTTCTCCTCGATTTTGGCTATGTGGTCCTCGATGAGCACATCGGCGCGGTAGCGTTTCTTGCTGTCCTTGTTGTCGATCAGCGGGTCGTTGAAGGCGTCCACGTGGCCGCTGGCCTTCCAGATGCGCGGGTGCATGAAGATGGCGCTGTCCAGGCCCACGATGTTCTCGTGCATCTGCACCATCGCGCGCCACCAGTACTGCTTGATATTGTTCTTCAGCTCCACGCCCAGCTGGCCGTAGTCGTACACCGCCGCCAGCCCGTCGTAGATCTCCGAACTGGGGAAGATGAAGCCGTATTCCTTGGCGTGAGCCACCACTTTCTTGAAAATGTCGTCTTGATGTGCCATATAATAGTCAGTTTTTTTCTTAAACTGTCACAACGCCGCATCGAAACAATTATTGTGCACCACCCAAAAACTTTTTATTCCAAGTGCCCGACCATGCCGGCAGACCATTTGCGGGCGGCCTGTGTGCGGTTCGGGGCAAGGGGTGCGGGCCATGGGGTGTGCAGCGACACGAATAACGCATGCCGAACCAACCCGAGAGGTTACCACAAGGATCCGTAGAGGAATGGCAGGGGTTCTCTTCGCCTGTTCTTCGTCTGTTCTTCGTCTGTTCTTCGGTTGTTCTTCGGTTGTTCCTCAACCCGTGAGGAAAACCACAGCAACGAAAAACCGAGAAAAAACGCTCCAACCCTCTCTCCCGCAACACCTTATCCCCCACCCCACCGCTTACATCCGAAATGCAAAGATACAAAACTCCGCGGACATTTGCAAGCCCCGAGGGAAATATTTTCCCACACCTGTGCGATGTGTTGATTCCCAGTCATTCCGTGCAAATTGCTCCGTCTCGGCAAAGCATGCGAGCTTACTCTGCGCTCGACTTCCTTAACGTTGGTGTATTCACGATTGGTGAATACGAGGTAGGGCGAGGGGTAGAGGGTGAACTCGTCCAGTCCGGCGGCCGTGTGCATCAGATCGGCGTTGACATCCAGTTGATGGCTGTGCCCTGTGACCTTCATGGCGCGTTCCCCGGCGTGGTCGTAGGCGTAGTAGCTGTGGTGGCGGTCGTCGACGACGGTGTGGAGGCGGCTGTCCTCGGTCCAGAAGAGGAAGCGGGACTGGATATCGCCCCTGTCATGAGCGAGGGTGGAGACCTGGCCGAGATTTCCGGCGGGGTCCCAGCGGAGGTCGTGGAGCGTGTGGCGGTATCCGTCTTCAACCATGATGCGCTGCGGTGCATGGGGAGGCGTGTGTTCGCCGTAGGCATAATGCTTTACCATGCCATTTGTCGACATGGACAGCGGGCGGCCGGCACGGGACAGCTCGAAGGCTTGTTCAAATCTGTATTGATTTGACCCGCCTGCGCGGGTGAGCCGGTGTAGCGGATCGTATTTGTAGTAGTTTTCATAGCGGCCGCCGAGGGGTCCGATGTTGGGTGCGTTGTTGGCGATGTGGGTGATGTTGCTTGACGGGTCGAAGGCATACTTGATTTGCTGCATGGTGTTGCCGAGGCTGTCGATGCTTTCGAGATAAATCAGTCGGTGGAGGGCATCGTAAGAGTACTGGGCGTGGGTGCCGTTGCCGTAGTGGATGTAGGAGCGCTGGCCGTAGGCGTTGTAGGCGATGCTGTCGATGTAGCGGTAGCTGTCCGCCCCCTTGGTGCCGTGGACGGAGAACAAGTCGCCGCCCCAGCGGTAGGTGTAGGTCACCTGCTCGCCGTCGGGGTAGAGCAGGGTGCGCATACGTCCCCAGGAGTCGTAGGTGTATTCCGTGTGGAAGGCAATCACATTGGCGCTGTTGGGGATGGCGATGTAGCGGTCTTCGTGCACCATGTTGCCAAGTGCATCGTACCCTAACTTGCGGTGACCCGTGCCGTCGGTGATTGATTCAATCCGGCCGCCAGGGTGGTAGGTATATGCGACATTATTTCCGTCCATGTTGCTATAACGTTTGTGGGTGAGGCGGTAGTATGTGTAGTCGAAATTAATTTCGCCCAGGGGGGTGGTTTGTTTGGTGATGTTGCCTGCGGGGTCTCTAGGGACTCCCTAGGGGATCTCTAGGGGAATACATAGGCCGTTTCCCATTATTTCCCATCGTTGGGTAAATTTGGATACTTTTACTTGAGGGGTGGAGTGCCGCCGGTTTTATGAACCGTTGTTGCATCAATCAGTTGTTTCCTCTTTATGACAAGTACCAGCCCCTCGTTCCATCAAGACACTTTCGCTATCGTCGTCTGCGGTATTTTTTCAAGACCTTTGTAGTGTATGTTTTGAACAAGCATGGCGCAACGAAACTCGCGAGGTCTGGCATTCTATCCATCCAAATCGGAATTTCCACCATCAGTGGCCCCGACAATGATACATATAATTCTGTAGAATCCCTCGTCAAGACGTATGTGAGCTTCATGTTAGAATGGAATTCCCGCAATACTCTAGCCTTTTTCATCTCGTCTATCATGTAGGAAAACTCTAAATCGAGATCCCTGTGAAGACATACCGTGTCGGTCAGCCGGTATTCTATGACTTTCTTTTTTACGTATTCCTGTATCGTCGCGCCTAGCCAACATCCATCTTTTTTATAGACCAGCAAGTTGACACGGTAGGGCACATTATCTTCCTCAAATTCACGATAATCAGACGGCAGGCTGCACAAAAAGAATGTGTCAGGCTCTCCAATCAATGCCATTACGTCGGGGAATGGGTAATCGGAAAAGTAATTCATCTCAATGGGGGTCGGTCCTTCATGCTTCTCAATACACTGTGCTATCGAGAGATAACGTATGCCTAACAAAAAAAGAAAGATTAATATATTTTTTTTCATGATTGAACGATACCAGTTAGTGTTTATTCGATGCTTTGCCCGACCTAATCGCAAGAGTTTCCATCCTGTCATTTGTCCGGAACATGCCACGAACCATATTTTCAAAATTCTCCGTCATAGTGTTATTCGCGTCGCCCGTAATTCTTTGAGAAAAAAAGTACGCATGACCGCCGATTTCGTGCATGATTGCCAATGCCTGATATGCTTTTGAGTATTTTCTCTTTGTTATTTTGCCCCTTTTTGAGTCTAAGGGTTGAGAACTGATGTATACTCTAGCGCCACTCGGCACACCTTTGGAATCCCTGCTGTTAAGAGTTACTCCTAGAGCAACGTCTTTGCTTTTCTCATCGACGAAACCCTGCAGCGTATTTTCGTTGCCATCATTCACATGGTAATAGAAGTCATTGTCAACCACATGGACAGACACATCGTAGGATTCATTTGTGCTCAATGAAGAGAAATGGTCGATAATTGTTTGCTCTTCAGCGGAATATTCCACACCTTCTTTGGGAGCATACAGTAATTTCCCGCTCTCGGAATTGTAAGAAAAAGGAACATTATCCAAACCGCCATTGAACGTCGAAGAAAAAGCGTACTTTAGAATTTCCCAAGCCTGCCTTGATAACGTAATGCTGTCTCCGTTGAGGTCAACACTATTGAGGGGATTCCAAGCACAGTAGGCATAGGGGCTTATGGAAGGGTACTTGTCCGCCAGCGGGTCGACCGACAGCCACATCGTCATCAACTCGTGGTCCATATATCTCGCACCGAAGTATCCATAACCAGTTTCCTCATCCCGTTCTTTGCCGGTGAATGTAAAGCGTTCACTGTAGCCGGAGACGCGCTGGTTAATATAGGGTTCTCCGTAAGGCAGATATTGCAGGTGCTGCACGGGATTGCCGTCCTTGTCGGTAATCCACGACGCGCTGCCGAGGTGGTCGCTATGGTAGAAGTAGACGTCGGGCTCGGGGGCGTCGGCCACCAGGTCGCGCATCGCCTGCAGGAAGTTGCTGTTCCATATATCCGCATGGGCCTCGAGGATCTCGGGGACATGGATATGGTCGGCCATCCTGCCGAACACGGCATCCTCCAGATGCTTCTCCCGGTGAATTTCCGGGGCCGCCAGCGGGCGGGGCTTCCAGATGCTCTTGAGGCTCTGGTGGAAGAGGTGGTTGGCTTGCCGGACGGTGATGTCGTCGTGCTGCTGCTCGGACAGGACTCTTTCCCCGAAGCCGCCGCCCTGGCGCGCGGCGAGGCGCTCGGCACCTGCGTAGTAGTGCTTGGTGTAGCCGTGGCCGGTAACCACCAGATAGGGCGAGGGGTAGATGGTGTAGTCCTGCAATTTTGAGTGGGAGTGGATCAACCATGCATTGAGATCCAGCGCTTCGCACGGCCCCGCAATCTTGAGGGTGCGCTCGCCCGCGTGGTCGTAGGCGTAGTAGCTGTGATAGCGGTCGTCGACCACGGTGTGGAGGCGGTTGTCCTCGGTCCAGTAGAGGAAGCGCGAGCGGACGTCGCCGCTGTGCTCATCCCGGGTCGACACCTGCCCGAGGTTGCCGGCCGCGTCCCACCGCACGAGTATGGAACGGCGCGGAGGATGTGTTCTATGTGCATTTTCAGTCATTGCCGGGGCGGTTTCTGCGGTGCAAAGATACGCACTTTTTCTGACATGCGGCGGTTTTTTTTCCATGGCGAGCGAAGGCACCCCCTAGGCACCCTCTAGGTACCCTCTAGGTATCCCCCTAGGGCATTTGTTCGACCCTTTCCCATCATTTCCCATCGATGGGAAAACTTGGATACTTTTTTCCGAAGGAATGACTATCACCTGTGAAAACAAAGGGGTGAAACCGCATGTTTTGAATGCGGTTTATCCCTTCGGTGTTATGTGCTGATGTGGTCAATTAGTTGTTGTTTTCATTTGGATTTTATTCTTTCTTCTTGTAATACCAATTTCCCGAAAGATGACGGTAATACATCGTGTCACAATCCGATGAACTATAAAGATGAAATTCGGGTGTTTCCATAAAAATAGTGTTCCCACCGCACAGATGCACTTTCGTTATTGTATACTTCCTACAGAATTCTATCAGTTTAATCATATCGCACGCCTTGCAACCGTACAATCTCTCGAATAGCAACGCCTCTTTCTCAAGGGAGCGGAATGTGGTATCCTTCTCCAAGCTGTCATTGTTTATTTTGAATGTATATTTCCATCCAGCATTTTCAATCCCATTTCCCTCTGCAAACATCTTTGTGGGGGTAGCTGAAATAATGACATTAAAATAACTTTTTCCCAGCTGTTTCATTTGTTCTGATGGAATACACAACGCATACCCTTCATGTCTTGGTGAATATGAGCGTAAAGAAATGCACTCACAGCAATTCATCAAGCTTCTCACTGAATCCTGACTATATATGCGGGTCATCTCTGTGATGTCTATAAGCTGGGACTGATTATCTCCTCGGTTGCACCTGTCGAACAACAGGATGCTTGCAATTAATGGAATCAGAAGTATTTTTCTCATAATGATGTTACTTTTTAAGACGGTTTCTTTGCATAGCGGAACCCCCATAAATAGCCATGCCTTATTGATAGTTGGTCGTCACTAGAGTCTGGTTTCCGATTGTACCATTTCTTCTCAGTATTTTCGCAATCATTTAAATAATTATTTATATGAGCACCCAGTAATGCTGCTGGCAAGCTAGCACCGATAACTTCCGCACTAGCCCCCCATAAAAAATTTCCAAAATTATATGCATTGTGCCCACGATAGCCGCCACTAAAGGCACGCTCAACCAAATATATTGTGCTTTGATCCAAATTGGCATATATCATAAAGTCAAGCTCTCCTTCATTTTTGCTTGCGTTACTGTGGTTAGCAATATAATGCAGTTTGCTGATGTAAAGAAATGGTTTCTTGTCAAAAACCTTTGAATTATCGAGTATCTTGTTTATATCATCTCTTTTCATCAGCTGCACTCTCTTAATATCTCCTTTCTTTATTGAATTAGGGTCATTAAGTGGGTCTGCAAATGTGAAAACAATAGGCTTGCCGGAAGGACACTCATATTTTCCCACATGCTCCCCGTCGGATTTTATCGAGTGTGAATAGTTTCCATATTTATTGAAGACCAATGTATCTCTCCCATCCGGATCCACTAATTTAATTGGGTTCCACATGCAGTAGTTGTATGGACTCAAACTTGGGTACTTGTCCGCCAGCGGGTCGACCGACAGCCACATCGTCATCAACTCATGGTCCATGTAGCGGGCGCCGAAGTAGCCATAGCCGGTTTCCTCGTCCCGTTCCTTGCCGGTGAAGGTGAAACGTTCGTTATATCCACCAACGCGTTGGTTTAAAAAGGGTTCGCCGTAGGGGAGGTACTGGATATGTTGGACGGGTTTGCCACCAACTTCAGTAATCCACGAGGCAGAGCCGAGGTGGTCACTGTGGTAGAAGTAGACGTCGGGTTCGTCGTCCGTGTCCGGTGGGACAGTGGAAGGGGACGAGAGGAGATCCATCGCATGGAGAAGCTTCCACACGTTGAGTTTCAGGCCTGCCTCCAGGCCTGTCGGTGCTTCGTCAAGCCACCATGGTGCGTCCATCCGGTCGCCGTCGATGGTGCGGATGTCCAGCGACGAGAGGTCGAGGGGCGCGATAGCCGTCTCCTTTACCTGCCGGAGGCACCAATCAAAGACCCTGTCGGCGCGTTCCATCGCTTCTTCGTCCGCGACAATGCATGCGGTGTCGTGGTCGAGGTTGCCCCCACCGATGCGGGCGGCCACGCGCTCGGAACCGGCGTAATAGTGCTTGGTGTAGCCATGGTTGGACAGGACTATGTACGGCGAAGGGTAGAGGGTGGACTCTGTCAGCTCGGTGTGCGTCCGCAGGAAGTCGGCGTTGATGTCCAGCTGGTCGCTCGCCCCTGTGAGTTTCAATACACGCTGTCCCGTGTGGTCGTAGGCGTAATAGCTGTAGGAACGGTCGTCGGCCACGGTGTGGAGGCGGTTGTCTTCGGTCCAGTAGTGGAAGCGTGCCGCGAACGCGGGGGCGTCTCCATGTGCAATCACCTGTATCAGGTTACCGGCGGGATCCCATTGCAGTCCGTAGCGGCTGTCGGTCGCATGGTCGGCGATGAGGCGCGGGGCGTGGGGCTTCTCGCCGCTGGCGACATATCCGTACTCCAAATGCTGCGCCCCGTGTCCGGCTTCGGTGCTCCACCATTGGATTTTGCTTCCCACACGACCGGAAGCGGAGTAGCGCATCTCGTCCAGTTTGTAGTCCACAGCGCGACCTTCGCGGCTGTCGCCGGAGGCATGCACAAGCCGGTCAAGCCCGTCATAAAAATAGTTGTTCTCGAATGCTCCGCCCATCCCGTCGATGACGGATGCCGTGTTGTGGGTTTGGGTGATGTTGCTCACCCTGTCGTACGAGTAGCCTATCTCCTGCAGGATCCGATTGCGTGCATCCCTGCTGCGGAGTCTGTCCAGTCGTCTCAACGGGTCGTAGGAGTACTCTGTGCGCGCGCCATTACCGTAGTCGACATAGGTGCGCTGGCCGTATTTATTGTAGCCGATATCGTCAATATATTTGCGGGAGTGGTTGTTCTTTTCTCCGTACATACGCAACAGGTCGCCGGCGCGATTGTATTCGTAGTGCACACTCTCGCCATCGGGGTAGGTCATTTGGAGCATGCGCCCCCAGCTGTCGTAAAGAAAGGAGTGGGTAAAGGCGAATGCGATGCCCGACGTGGGGACGGACGTCACACGCACGCTTTTGCTCACATTTCCCATGGCATCGTATTCGAGGGTCAGCGAACCGCTGCCGTCGTTGATGCGCACAGGCAATCCCGTGGCGGTACCCTCGGTACCATATTCATATATGACATCATTTCCCGACATATTGCCATAACGTTTGCCTGCCAACCTATAGTATGTATAGTCATAAAAAATCTGCCCCAGGGGGTTCTCTTCGGCAATCAGGTTGCCCGCAGGGTCGTAGGCGTACTGCGTGGCACCTGCATCGGGGTGGGAGCGCAGAATGAGATGTCCCAGGTTGTCGTATCCGTACGCGGTCATGAAATTATCCGGGTCATAGGTGCGTCGCAATTGACCAAGTGCATCGTATTCGAACCGCGTTACCCCATGCAAAGCATCGATGTGGTTTGTGGTCAGACCTCTGGCATCGGTATATGTATAGCTTATGCGTCCCTCGGGATCGGATGTCTCCTCAAGAAAGTGCGTTACGCCACCCATGTTGGAATAGCCGTAAGTGTGTGAAGTGACAATATCTTCTGGGAAAAGTTTCCTGTACACAACACGGTCCAGTTCATCGTATGCCATCTGTTCGAAGACTTCGTCATCGGTCGGTGGAACATAGGTGCAAAGTTCCGCCCATGTCGTGAAAGGCTCAAACGTTTTTACAGCCCGTCCGGCGTCATCGTACACGACATGCCCTGAAGCCACCTGCTGCACACCGTTGTCAAGCACGGCTGTTTTTCTGGTTTGCAGCACGCGTCCGTGTCCGTCGGCGAAGAGGACGGTCGTCTGGTCGAGTTCCTGGTCCAGCTGGGAGCGGTGTTTGGTCTGTGCCCAGACAGGCCCGCCTATGTAGTGGTGGCATTCCGGCTCTGCGAGCAGGCCTGCCAAAACCCTTACGCCTGTAAACGAGCGGAAGGCGGGGTTGGCAATCTGGGGAGCCATGCTGCCGCGGTCGTCCCAATAGAGGTATTGTATTGTTGGGTGTCCATTGGTGTCATGCTCCTGCGGAGCCCTGATGGTTCGAGTTCTCCCCCATCCGTCATAGGTGTAGCTGATGCTGTCGCCTCCTTTGGAGTAAACCCGCAAGGGGCGGCCGAGTCGCACGTCGTATTCGGTCCGGCTGGTGTCGCCGAAAGCCCCGTCCACAATGCGGGTGCGGAACATGTGGACCAATGAGTCGTAGGTGTATTCAAACCGCGGGCGCTCTCCATTAGCGTTGGGAGGCAGCAGAACGGACAAGATATTTCCATAGGCGTCGTAGGTGTAGTTTGTCTTGGAGGCATTCCCATGTTCAACTGTGTGGTGCGCCAGTTCCGCCAGGCGTCCCAGGCTGTCATAAACCGCCGATTGCCTGCGGAATATTTCGCCTGCGGTGCTGTCGGTAACGTTTATTTCCACCGGGAGAGCATATTGGTTGCGGATGCCGCGGACGTATTCCACTTCGCAAATAACATCGTCGTCCGGGGTAGCCAGATTGTTGTGGTTGATGTACTTTGTCACCCTTCCACTGTCGGCATGCCAGTACCTGACAGCGGTTTCGATTGCGACGGTACGCGATTGAGGATTGTAGTGGCGAGAGTAAGCGGCATCGAGAGCCGGCCATGTGGCGCCAAAACAATGGGCCCTGTCGGGAGGCACGACAGCCCCGTCCCCGATTTGCTTCAACCGATGCATCCATTCCTTTTCCACATAAGGACGCCCCCCGGCGTCGGTCACCAGTTCCTTTGCCAATCTGCCACGCATCTTGTAGAGGTCGGTTCGATAGTGTCGGTGCGTGATGCGGTAAGGCCGACCGTCAGCATATTGCGTTATGAGAACGCTGTCGAAACCGAAGGCGGTGCGTTCGTTGACAGAGTGTACATAGTTTCTGTAACAGAAGTGGTATTCCCGTTTGTCGAGGCTGTTCAAAGTGGCGTCGACCACTGTCAGATGCGCCATCACTGTGGGGCGTTGGCGTGCAGCTGGTGAGTAATCAGCCTGTGCATAAGAGACATCCATTCGGTTGCCATAGAAAGACTGCACGGAGAGGAGCTTGTCGACATTGAAGAGTTGATTATATCTCACCTGGATGCTGCCATCGCTGCCACAGGAAACCCGATCGGGCAGACCGTCAGCATTTATGTCCAAAAACAAAGCCTGTGTGGTGGAAGCCGAACTGCTGCCAGCCGCCCCTGCGCCCCCCTGAGCTTTGAATCCCAAGAACGGTGCCCCCAGGGTGATGCCGGCGGAATAGCCAGAGGTGAAGCTGCGATTCGAGGGTGTGTCGCTGATTTGCAGCCGCTGGGCTGTGTTTGAGAATCCCCATCCCGTATTGTAATATAAATATTCTTCATCCACCAACTTGTCCACCAAACCGTCGCCATTCATATCAACGTACATCACCTCTTTGTCGCTATTTGATCTGGTGGCGCTTGTGCCTGCGGTGAAACTATGATTCACGGTGCCGAGCATATTGCAGTTCAAATTATGCGAATTGTTGAAACAGGTGCTGCTGTTTTTGGTCGGCTCGAAGGAAGGCAGCCGATGGCCTTGGTTGTAGTAGTAACTGTAGCCGAGATTCATCGCCACATGGCTATTGTCGTCCAGGCAGTCGGGCAAGCCGTCGCCGTTGATATCCATCCAAATGAGTTTGGAGTAATCCGAAGAGCGGGCGACGCTTCCCGATAGACCAACGGACCGAGGCTGGATGTGCACTGTGGCGGTCTGTTTGCCGTTCTTCTTGTAGCAGGCATAGGATGCCCCGCCCTGCAGGCTAAAGGCTTCATAGGCTGTGGTTTGGATGCCGGTTTTCCCCAAGGGGTTGATGCCTGCCGTCAGCGCAGAGAGCCCACCCCACGGATTGGAGTACTGGGCATCGGTTTCGCTTATTGCATCCGGATAGCCGTCACCATTGAAATCGGTGAAATCAGCAGCAAGGTGATTGTTGCCGAAGGAGTAGTTTACGCATCCATTCAAATCGGCGTCATCGTTGATATTCAGTCCGCCGGAAGCATGGACGCCCACACCACGCTGATAGGAGCCCTTGACCGGTCCCACGGCGGTCAAGCCTGATGCGGCAATGCTTTGGTTGGTGACTGGCACCAGCAGCGTGCTGTCGGAAAGAGCCGCCTGAACGGAATACCAATTATAAAGACTCATCTGGGTGGGCGTCGCATAACATCGAGCCGCAAATCCCACAAGGATCCGATTGCTCACCCTACCCGGCTCGTACAGGGCTTTCAAAGAAGCGACATCGGCTCGGTCGGGGTTGGGAAGGATTCTGTTCAATCCTGTCTCAACACTATCCACAGAGAGCACACCTCCATAGTTCGTCCTGACATTATCCAAAGTGTTATCGACCATGGCAGTGTCGCGGAAGCTGGAGGCCATTGATATCTTGCTTTCGTCGATGGGGGTGCGCATGGTGTCGCTGTTGTAAACAAAATGGCCCCACTGGCGGTAGAGGTTCCCAAACACGGAGACATCCACAGGCACATCCGGCAGGTTCGCCGTATCGGATGGGAAAATGGGGGACAGATAGACATCAACCCCATTCTTCTCCACGGTGTTACCTTGTCCGTCTTGAAAAGAGAACCGGAAGTCGCTCCCATAACCGGTGATTCGGGGGAACCACTGAAGTTTCGACCAATTCACATCATGTGAACATTCCGCCGTGAAATATATTACTTCGGTTGTATCCAACACGATATCCATCTCCCAGGCTTCCGAGTAGCATGAACCGATGGGCGGGAGATATGATCCGATGACACGGCTGCCCAGAATGACATCGCCGATTCCCGCGGTGTCGCTCTTATGGATCTTCAAAGTAATGTTTTGATTAGGCTGAAGCGCATGGCAGAATTGATAATTGGCTGCGATATGGAATGTGCCATTCATGGGAGCAGAGAAGTATTCTTTATTCCAAGCCAGAAAGTCCGTCTCGGAAGAAAAGCGAATGCGAGGACTTTCGGCACCGTCAGCGATGTGGATTGGAGGTGGCGTGGAGGATAAGTAAGTGACGATGGGGCTCCAGTCCACGATGTCATACAAATCGTTCTCCAGAGCCTCGACGCGGAAGTAAATGCGGTCTCCCTTGACGACAGTGCGCTGGGGAACCGCCATGTTACAGACAGCGCCCGGCAGGGTGATGTCATGGCTTGTCCCGGGAATGAGATTGCCGTTGTGTTGAATACTGACGTGCACGCCGTCGGCAATGGTGCGATTTCTGGCCTCGTCGAACCTGCTGTCCAGCTTGGCTGTCCCGGTTATTCTTACCTTGCCATTGTAAGGGGCAATCCACACGCGAACGATACTGCGCCTGAGTTGCAGTGTGTCCAGGCGAGAGGTGTTGGTCGTGGGCAGGGCGGACGAGGTGTCTTCGTAGTTATCGTATTTATCCTTGTTCCAAACTATGTGGGTGGTTGTTTGCCTCCCCTGGGCGAATATAGCACTATCCAGGCCAACGCTTCTGTCCATCGTGAAGAAGCTCGTCTCGCAAGGTTGATTTGGGGAGCTCCGCGGGATAAAATCCCGGTCAAAGGAGACGGTGTCACCGTAGGAATTGTTGAACCACACCGTACCGTCCCTCACAATATCCGGTTTTCCGTCCGCGTTGACATCGGAAAAATACATGGTGATGTCGGAATTGCTATGGGAGTATTGAGCACCGACATTCACACCGATACTGGTATTTTCATATTCCCATCCGGCATGGGCCCCCATGCCAATGGAGAAGTTGTCCTTTGTAACAGACTCGTCAAATCCATTGGTCGGGAGAGACACGTGGCACTCATCGGCAGGTCGGAATTGGTTTTCCTGCGGAGAAAAAAGCTGGCATAACCACAATCCGTTTTTCCTGAACAGCAGGTCGGGATAGCCGTCGCCATTGATATCAATGATAGCGGTTGTACCCTCGCTTGTGCTCTTCGGCGAGAAACTGCCCACCCCCTCTATGTTCAGTGTCCTTTTTTTAGGGTCGCCCAATCCCACACCCGCACTGAAGTTATACGTGTCATTGCTAGACTTGCTTCCTCCAAGCGGGCTTGCTTCAACGTTTGGCAATCCACTATCCGCATTGCGGATGTCCGTGGCCAGTCGAGTGGGGGGACCAAAAGCCTCGACATTCGCCGGATAATAGCCAAACTTATGGTATTTTAGAGAGCTGGCCGATACCAATCCCTGGACGGACAGACTCGCTGCACGGCTTTGCCATTCATCCGGACTCATTTCCACGATGGCCGCCAAGAGGGACTTCCCTGTTTGGGAGTAGGTGTAAAGCAACCGGTAGCCTCTGATCATGCTGCTGTCGTGCTGTTGGGGAAGATCCTTGTTTGCGTTTCTTCCCGACAGATAATCCCTATTCCACTCCACCGGCTTGTTTCTCACATACCATGTTTTGATTGAATCCAAACGTCCATGGATGTTTTCTTTCACGCCATGATTGCCGGATACAACAGGGTCGTCTCTGTGAGAACCATAGTGAAAAGAAATGCTGTAGCCATACCACGCGCTATCGGGGAATCCTTCCCGAGGAGAGGAGTAAGAGATCTTATCAAGCAGCACGGAGGTGCCGGAAACCCTACCATCGCCGTCATTTCTTCTTGTACGGTATTGATAGCGGGTGGTGTTGCCGTTGCGGTCGATGACCCTGGTCAGATACCATTTGGCGACAGCATTTTTCATAGAAGACCTCAGCTCCCCGTCGCCCAGGCCATAAATATAGCGTATGCCCTGTCGGTCAAAAACTTCCCACCAATAGTTTTGAGGAGATGTACCATGGCGCAGGATGCTGTCGAAATCGCCTTCCACACGGGAATAGAATCTTTTTGTGGGATTCGTGTTACGGGTATCATATTGGCGGGCAAAAGCGGGAAGCGAATCGTGGGCGACAAGAAGATGCTCCCCCTTGTACAAATATGTTTCGGTTTCGCGGATACTGTCATACAGGGGGACACCCCATCGAGTGTCGACACTGATACAAGGCAGGGGTAGATCCCAGCCGACGCCACATACACCGTTGGCACCATTACTATTATAAGACAGTTCCAGATGGGGCTGTGCCTCACCTCTCCCGGCCGGGATCTGGATTGGGTAACTGATACTGGCGGTTCCCATATTATTGGCGACGGGAGGTGAGATGGTACTATAACCCGCAAGGGGGCTGACCGCCTCGAGGTCGGACATGGCAGTGGGCACGAAGGCCTGTGTTTCGGGCATTTCGGGGGCTTTGAGCAGTTCGTTGATGAAGTCGGTGAAGTGGGAGGTGAGCGAGACAATCTCGTGGTTGACGGTGTCGACGGCGATGCGGTCGAGGCGCACCCAGGCCTGGGCCGCGGTGTCGTAGAAGGAGGTGTAGATGTCGTCCGGGGTATAGCCCATGGGGAGCCGGTCGGGGTCGTAGGCCACGCGGAGTTCGGCCGCGGGGCGGAAGTGGTCGCCGGAGGGCAGGAGGCGGTAGGCGGCGGCGGCGGCGGTCATGTTGACCATGCCCTGCGGCAGGCCCGGGAACTCGCCCTCATAGAGGGCCGTGGCGGAATAGGTGGCCGAGCGGGTTACCGCCGTGTCGGCGGCGGTGAGCAGGAGCCCCTCTGTCTCGAGCACCAGGGCATTGCCCCTTCGCACGCGCACCTTGACATCGGGCGGGCGGATGTCGGCGAGGGTCGACGGGACCGCCTCGCCGGCATGGGCGAGGGTGTCCTGCGGGATGGCCGGCGGCAGCGGCACGGTGGCTGCGGCGGGGGATTCCGGGGATGCCTCGGCAGCCTTGTCACGGCAACCGGACAAGAGGACAAGGGTCAGGGCTGACAGCAAAAGGGGTATTGTTCTTTTCATATTTTTGATTTATACATCGTTGAGAGCGCGTCTCTCCGAGACGCTGTTATATGATTGGTTTTCTGTCCCCCACACTGCGCTTTGCTTGTGCGGGGTTATTGAGACTATGCCTCTCCGAGGCATGGCGGTGGTGTGTGATTCCCGTCCCCACACTGCGCTTTGCTTGTGCGGGGTTATTGAGATTATGCCTCTCCGAGGCATGGCGGTGGTGTGTGATTCCCGTCCCCACACTGCGCTTTGCTTGTGCGGGGTTATTGAGATTATGCCTCTTCGAGGCATGGCGGTGGTGACTGCGGATATCATATTGTGTTATTTGACGACGAGTCTGAATGTGCGGGAGGCATCGGCGGTGGTTATGAGCACGAAGTAGGCGTTGCCCGGGGGGAGCGAGCCCGAAAAATGGTAACTGTTCCGGTCGCTTCCCTGGTGCTGCTGCTGCACGGCTCCATGCATGTTGTAGACCACGACCCTGACCCAGGGGGTGGCTCCGACCTCTATGTTGTAGCGGCCGGTGGTGGGGTTGGGGTAAATTGAGAATTGAGAATTGGGAATTGAAAATTGAGAATTGGGAATTGAAAATTGAGAATTGAGAATTGAAAGTTGCCAGAGGAGGGGGCTGCGGGCCAAGCGGACGAGGCATGAGTCGGAGGGGAGCCAGAGGCCGTCGAACCGAGCCACGGCGTCGGAGAGGGCGGAGGGGAGGTAGGGCTCATCGCACACAAACAGGACCAGGCTGTCGGCCGGCGGCGGAACGGAGCGGATGTCGAAAGCGAGGGAGAAGAGCCTCTCTTGCATATTCCTGCCCTGGAGTTTCCACTGACGGCCGAGATATTCCTCCACTCCTTCGGCCACGAAGGCCAATGGGCCTCCGTCGTCGCCACAGAGGAGGTACTGGCCGTGCTGCAGGGTGTCGACGGCGAGGGCGACCATAGCGCCGGCCTCTTCGGAATGGCTCCGCAGCTGGGAGAGGTCCTGCAGTGTGTCGTGCGCGATGCCGACGATGTTATGGTGGAAAGCCTTGTTGCGGCTGTACGTCCACACGGGCACGTTGTTGCCGTCGAGGTAGTTGACGGGTCCCAGCGTGATGCCGTAGCGGATGGCCAGCTCGCTCTGAAGCCTGCGGAGCGCCGCAGAGCCGATGCGATGGTCGAAGTAGAGGAGTTCGGCCACTCGGAGAAGGCTGTCGGGATTGACAACCAGTTGAACAAAGGGGTCCAGGCTGTCGGGTGCGGACTGGCGCAGCGTGCTGATGAGGGGTCGGCCGGAAGTGTGCTCGGCATAGCGGATTCGGCTGGTGTCGGTCACGATATGTTCCGTGGTGAGAGCACGCGAAGCGGCGTCGGGAAAGAGAAGCCGCCACACAACGGCTTCGGTGTCGGCCACGGGCTTGTAGACCACCACGACGGTGTAGTCTTTGGCATAGGGGATGCTGTCGAACGCCAGCGGCGAGGTGGCGACAGGGTTGTTGTTCAAGAGCATCTCGGAAGCTGCACAGCGCCAATGGAACACGGCCGCGGATTGGTTTCCCTGCGGCTGGCCCCAGGCCGGGGAGGTCAGGTGGAAGAGGGCGGGCAGCAGAAATGTATAAATCTTTTTCATAGACATGAATAATATTAATGTCAGATTATCAGGTTGTTGGCTTTATTATTTTGTACTGATTCGATGATGTTTTCCGGCGACAAAAATATACAAACGGTTCCACATAGACACTACATTTAAATGTAGTTTTTTAGGGGTGCCGCCGAAATCGGCGACACCGGGGAAAACCGGCGTCTGCGTGGCAGTGGATTTTGTGTTTGGTGAGATTTTTTTATCTTAATAAATTATGTTAATTTAACAGAATATTTGTGTTTTAAGTTTTTTTAACACTTCTGTATTATGCTTGTTTTCTGATGCTTGGGGAGTCCGGGGTGAAATTTCAGGTTTTTTTTTAGGCATCTTCCCAATTTTAGGCCTTATATTATATATACGACGCGTCGATGACGGTCTCTTCGGGAAAGGCTCCGTATACTGTTTGAATACTGTTTGTATACTCTGATGTATACTGTTTGTATACTCTGATGTATACTGAATGTATACTGCAAGGTATACTCTGCCTATACTGTGCCGCCGCTGTGGCAATACCCTGGGGGTGCCGTCGGGAAAAAACAACAACAAAACAACAAACAACAAAACATAAAAAAACAAGAAGACAAGAAAAACAACAAAGACAACAACAAACAACAAACAACAAAACATCAAAAAAAACAAGAAGACAAAAAAAACAACAAAGACAACAACAAACAACAAAACATCAAAAAAAACAAGAAGACAAGAAAAACAACAAAGACAACAACAAACAACAAAACATCAATCAACAAATTAATCAACCAACAAAAAAAACAGAACAATTATGGCAAAGACAAACGGAAATGTATTGGGCGACCAGAGCGGCAAGATCGGCAAGGTGGTCGGCCGCGTGGTGGATGGTATCCAGATGTATTCGGCTTACAGCAAGGGCGTGAAGAACCCGCGGACGCCGAAGCAGGTGGCGCACCGGACGCGGTTTGCGCTGGCGGTGGCGATGGGTAAGGCGCTGAAGGGTGCGCTGAAGGTGGGGCTGCGGAACGAGGCGTCGCGGCGGAGGCTGCAGTCGGAGTTCACCGTGTTTGTGCACGAGAGCATGAAGCATATCAGCTACGATGCCGAGCGTGGAGTGGCGGAGGCGGACTACGGCAACATCATGGTGGCCGACGGGTGGGTGCCGCCGGTGGTGTTCGGAAGTCCGACGGTGGCGGAGCCGCTGAGGGTGACGGTGCCATACAGCAGCCAGGAGCAGGCTGGGGCATACGACGGGGATGGGGTTTATGTGGTGGTGTATGCGCCGGAGGCCGGGCAGTGTGTGATGGGCATGGGGAGGCGGGCCGACACGTCGGTCGGTGTCAGCGTGCCGCCGGCGTGGGCCGGAGCGACAGTGCAGGTGTGAGGGTTCGTGCGGACAGAGGTGGAGGCCCCCACGCCGGTGGAGGCCTACGGCTTGCTGCTGAAACCCTGGGAGTGCTCGAGGTCGGTGTATCTGGGAGAGTTGGGAATTGAAAATTGAAAATTGAGAATTGAGAATTGAAAATTGAAAATTGAAAATTGAGAATTGAAAATTGAAAATTGAAAATTGAAATTCAGTATTCAATATTCAAAACTCAGAATTCAGAATTCAAAATTCATAACGCTCTAGTTTAACGTATGACTGAATTTTTATCAATATGTTTGAAATCGCGTCTCTCCGAGACGCCGACAGGTGGAGTTTTCCTTGACCCCACACTGCGTACCTTGTGTGGGGTTATTGAGATTCAGCCTCTTCGAGGCTGGTGGAGTTTTCCTTGACCCCACACTGCGTACCTTGTGTGGGGTTATTGAGATTCAGCCTCTTCGAGGCTGGTGGAAAATCAGTCCTATATTAAACTACCGCCATTCATAATTCAAAATTCAAATTTCAAAATCGGGGGTGATTCCTAGGCCATGTTGTGGAAGACGTTGACGACGTCGTCGTCGTTCTCGAGGCGTTCGAGGAGGCCGCCCACGTCTTCCTGCTGGTCTGGGGTGAGTTCGCGGAGGGTGAGGGGTATGCGCTCGAATTTGAAGGATTTGATTTCGAGTCCTTTGTATTCGAGGAAGTGGGAGATGGGGCCGTAGTTTTTGAAGTCGGCGGAGATGACGATTTCGTCATCGTCGCGGAAGACCTCGTCGATGTCGCAGTCGATGAGTTCGAGCTCGAGTTCGTCCATGTCGATGGAGTCGTTCCAGGCGACGGTGAAGGTGCACTTGCGCTCGAAGAGGAAGTCGTTCATGCCCATGGTGCCGAGTTCGCCTTTGCCGCGGACGAAGGCGGCGCGGATGTTGGCGACGGTGCGTGTGGGGTTGTCGGTGGCTGTTTCGACGACGATGGCCACGCCGTGGGGTCCCTTGCCGTCGTAGACGACCTCTTTGTAGTCGGAGGTGTCTTTGGAGGTGGCGCGCTTGATGGCGCGTTCGACGTTTTCTTTTGGCATGGACTCGCTCTTGGCGGTCTGCATGAGCAGTCGGAGTCGGAGGTTGGCGGAGGGGTCGGGGCCGCCGGCCTTGACGGCGATCTCGATTTCTTTGCCGATGCGGGTGAAGGTGCGGGCCATGTTGCCCCAGCGTTTCAGTTTGCGTGCTTTACGGTATTCAAATGCGCGTCCCATGGTGAATTGAAAATTGAAAATTGAAAATTGAGAATTGAGAATTGAAAATTGAGAATTGAAAATTGAGAATTGGGAATTGAAAATTGAAAATTGGAAATTGGGGTTATATATTAGGGGTTTCTTTCTTTTTTTGTTTGTTTTTTTCTGTCTTGATTATGGCAGTCAACAATGCTATGAGTTCTTTTACATCGTGGTCCAAGGAATCGAATTCACGGTCGTTCAGAAATCCACCGTAGTGGAGCAGGTCAATCCAGTATTGGGTTTCGTCTGCCTCTTTCAATGCGATGGAGAGTTTGCTCACAAAATCGGCAGAACTCTGGGCGTTTTTACTTTCGCGGACGTTCGCACCAATGCTTGTCCCACTCTTGAGCAACTGCCGACTCATCACGAACTCCTTGTTGTCCCTTTCGTAGGCGAGATACTTGAACAGGTTGATGCACCGGTAGGCAAAGGCCAGACTTTTCTGGTGCAGCACATTTTCCTTATTTTTCTGTGCATCAGCCATTTTAATTTTCAATTTTCGATTTCAAGTATTCGGTGCAGGATTCGAAATTGGGGAAGGTGTGGTCTTCGGGGACGAGGTCGGGGATGACGTCCATTTTGCGGAGCATGTAGAGGGGTTGGGGCTGGATGATGGTCATGAGGACCTGCGCGCCGCGGGACTGGATGTCCTTGATGGCTTCCTCCATGGCGTAGAGACCGCTTTGGTCCATGAAGGAGACGAGGCGCATGCGGATGATGACCACCTTGGCGTCTTCGGGGACGGTCTGCATGACTTCCTTGAACTTGGTGATGGTGCCGAAGAAGATGGGTCCGTTGAGGCGCTGGATGTAGATGCGGTGGGCCACGGTGTCGGGCATGCCCTGCTCGTCGGGCCAGGGGCTTTCCTTGTCGAAGCCTGTCATTTCCTGGCTGCTGTAGCCGCCCTCGACGAGGTCGGAGGCGCGCTTCATGAAGAGGACGCAGGCGGTGACCATGCCAATGCCGACGGCAGTGAGGAGGTCGACGAAGACGGTGAGGAGGAAGACGACGATGAGGACGAAGGCGTCGGCGCGGGGGATTTTGAGCAGGTCGCGGAAGCCTTTGAAGTCGATGATGCCCCAGCCGACGGTGATGAGGATGCCGGCGAGGACGGAGAGAGGGACGTACCTGACCAGGGAGCCGAGGCCGAGGAGGATGGCGAGGAGGAGGAGGGCGTGGGTCATGCCTGAGAGCTGGGTGCGACCGCCGGACTTGACGTTGACGACGGTGCGCATGGTGGCGCCGGCGCCGGCGATGCCGCAGAAGAGGCCCGCGACGGCGTTGCCTATGCCCTGCCCTATCAGTTCGCGGTTGCTGTCGTGCTTGGTTTTGGTGATATTGTCGGCCACGACGGAGGTGAGGAGGGTGTCGATGGAGCCGAGTCCGGCGAGGGTGAGGCCCGGGACGATGGCGCCGAGGAGGAGGCTGCCCCAGTCGAGGCCAGCCAGCGAGACGCCCTCCTTGGCGAAGAAGGGCATGGGTAGGCCGGCGGGGATGCGGCCGATGGTGAGGCTCTCGGGCACAGAGAGGAAGAGGGAGACGAGGGTCATGACGACGAGGGCGACGAGGGTGGCGGGGACCTTGGTGGTGAGCTTGGGGAAGAGCCAGATGATGAGGACGGTGCCGAGGCCGAGGAGGAGGGAGGTGGTGGAGATGCCTGCGGCGATGCGCTGGGGCAGCTGGGTCACCATGTCGACCACGAGCACGGGCGACTTGAGGCCCACGAGCGGATAGAGCTGCTGGAGGATGATGATGACGCCGATGCCGCTCATGAAGCCGCTGAGGACGGGATAGGGTATGTAGCGGACGTATTTGCCGATTTTGATGACGCCGAAGAGGACCTGGAAGAGTCCGCAGAAGATGCCCGCCAGGGACATGCCGATGAGGACGGCGGAGAAGCTCTGCTGGGAGGCCCAGATGCCGGAGATGAGTGCGGCGGTGATGACGGTCATGGGGCCGGTGGGGCCTGAGATTTGGCTGTGGGTGCCGCCGAAGAGGGCTGCGAAGAAGCCCAGGAGGGTGGCGCCGACGAGGCCGGCGTAGGCACCCATGGAGGAGGCTTCGGGCGAGTCGACGCCGCCGAAGGCCTGAATGCCGAAGGCCAGCGCCAGGGGCAGCGCGACGATGCCGGCGGTGATGCCGCCGAAGATGTCGCCTTTGAGGTTGGAGGTGGTTATTTTCATTTTGAGGAGTTTTTAGGTTAGAGGTTGGAGGTTGGAGGTTAGAGTTTAAAGTTTAAGGTTTATAGTTTAAGGTTTATAGTTTAAAGGTTAAAGGTTATAGGTTAGAGTAATGAGTTTTTGGTTCTTTATTCTTGATTCTTGGATTTTCTTTGGGTTATTTATTCCAGAGGTAGTAGCTGGCGCTGACGGAGAGGATGGCTACGCCGGCGCCGCCGAGGACGTCGCTGAACCAGTGGCGGCTGTTGTACATGCGCATGATGCCCACCAGGGCGGCCACGCCATAGCCGGCGTAGGTGATCCATGGGTAGCGCTTGCCGTATTCGCGGCGCAGGATTTCGGCCCCGAGGAAGGCCAAGTAGGTGTGGCCGCTGGGGAAGCTGGAGTAGCCGCGGCCGTCGGGACGCTGCACATGGTAGAAGAGCTTGGCGGACTCGATAGCCGCCATGCCAATCAGGGCGCTGGTGCCGGTGAGGAGGGTCATCTGGCCGAAGTTGTGCTCACTCTCGAGGCCAGCCAGGTTGAGCGCAAAGGCGGCGAGGGTGGGGGCGAACTGGAGGTAGTCGTCGAAGTGGAGCTTGGTGGCATCGGCGAGGCCGAGGTGATTGTAGATGCTGATTTCGCGGTCGTGGAATTCGGGGCGGATGGAGATGAGCGCGCCGGTGGAGAAGAGGGCTGAGCCCACGAGCGGCGCGGTCTTGGGGCGGAGGCGCGTGCGGGCGACGGTGTCCCACTGGGCCTGGGCCGTCAGCGAGAGGAGCAAGAGGAATATGGTGAGGGTCTTTTTCATAGGCTTAATTTACCATCTTTGAGGGTTGGCACCACGGGGCAGGTGTCGATTTGGAAGGAGAAGGGGATGTCGTCGGCGGCGCCCAGCGCCTGCAGGCGGCGGACATGGGAGGCGAGGCGGCAGTAGTCGTAGGGGTTGCCCGCAGCCAAACGCCAGAGGGTGAGGGCCATGTGGGCGGCATCGCCGCAGGGGTCGGCGCCGAGGCGCTCGATGAGTGCGCCGGCGAAGAGGGTGTCCTCGAGGCAGAAGTCGTTCTTCCAGCCGCTGCAGAGGACCACGACGTCCATATTTTCGGCACGCAGCCGGTCGGCGAGGGCCGAGAGGTTGGCGAAGGCGCCGACGAGGGCGAGGTCGGCATCGGCGGCGCGGAGCATGGAGACGGTGCCGTTGGTGGTGCTGTAGGCGAGGCGTATGCCGTGCATGTCGTGGCGGAGGTACTCGGTGGGCGAATTGCCGTACTCGGCACCTTGCACCTTGCTGCCGTTGCGCTCGGCGGCGAGGGCGTAGCCCAGTTTTTTGTATTGCGGCAGGGCTTCGAGGCTGTCGAGCGGCACGACACACTCGCACCCGGCGTGGAAAGCGGCGCAGACGGCGGTGGTGGCGCGGAGGATGTCGACGGCCACAGTGGTGTGGTGTGCGTCGATGGTGCGGAAGGGATAGAGTGCGGGGGAGAGCGAGACTTCGAGTTTCATCATTGTTCGCTTTTCTTCATCTCGACGCTGCCGTCGGGATGGATCTTGAGGGTGAAGTGTTCGGGGTGGGACTGTATGTAGCGCTCGGCGCGGTGCTGACGTGCACGGCTGCCGGCGGGGAGGTCCTTGAGGACGTATTGGTTGACGATTTCCACCAGGCGGCAACGCTGAGCGGTCTCGAGGTCGCAGCCATAGCGCTCGGCGAAGGCCTTGTCTTCGACCAGCGGGAGGGGGATGCCCTTGAAGTCGGTGGGGAGGGTTTTGGTGGCTTTGACCACGACGTGGAGCAGTTCGCTGTTGGAGTGTGTGGAGCGGAGGACGTATTCCACCTCGGTGGACCAGCTGTTGGGAGTCTGGTTCCAGCCCTGGAGGGTGATGAAGAGGATGGCGTCGATGCCGAGGTCGGAGTGGTAGTCGTTGATGCTTTCGTTGCGGAGCTGCTTGCCGGTGCGGGTTTCGGAGGCGGCGATCTGGGCCGAGGCGAGGGGGCCGGGGACATAGTAGCCGTTGTTGACGAGGGGGTCGGAGGCGGTGAGGAAGAGCTGGTGGGCGGCGATGTTGAGCGAGCGGTTGAAGAGCGAGTCCTCGGTGGCGCGCACGGCGCGGCGGAGGCTCATGTCGGAGAGCGGCGCCACATAGATGGCGGCAGGGCGTTCGCGATAGATTTCGCTGTATTGAGCCAGCTTCTTCTCGCCTTTGCAGGCGGACAGCGCCAGGGCGAACAGCAGGGCATATATGAGGGTGCGGGTCTTCATGCTATTGCTTTTTCTTCTTTTCTTTACGCTGGCGCTCGCGCTCTTTCTGGGCTTCCTTGCGGGCCTGTTCGCGGGCCTGCTCCTTTTCTTTCTTGGCCTTTTCGCGGTCGAGCTGGGCCTGGCGGCGGGCGTCGATCTTGGCTTGCTTGGCGGCGGCTACGGAGTCGAGCTGGGCTTGTTTGCGCAGGGCCTCCCGGGCCTGCTGCTCTTCGAGGAGTTGGCGTTTCTGATTGGCGGTGAGGCGGATGGGGATTTCGACGGAGTCGACGGGTGTCTGCATCTGCAGGAAGAGGGTGTCGGTGCTGTCGATGACGGCGGGCACGGAGGGCAGGGGCAGGAGTGCGGTGAGCGAGTCGTAGGCCCATCCGGCGAGCTGGGCGAGGTGGGCGGTGTCGCGGGCGGTGGCCGCGGTGTCGAGCAGGAGGTCGGGCATGAGTCGCTGCTTGATGCGGTAGACCAAGGAGCGGCTCTCGGGGAAGGCCTTTATCTCGGCGTTGAGCATGCGGCATGCGGCACTCTTGTGGCCCATGAGGGCGAGGGCGACGCCGTAGTCGGCATACTGGCCGGGGTGGAGGGTGTCGGCCTCGACGGCGTCGTTGATGGCCTGGGCCTGTGCCGAGGCGAGGGCATGGAGGCTGCCATGGGTGCGATAGGTCTGGTAGGCAAGCATTTCGGCTCGCGGCAGGCCGTGGTACGTGCCCGAACAGGCCGACAGCAGGAGTGTGGCCAGCAGTATGAATGTCCCTTTGCTTACGTTGGTCATATCATATTCATTATAAAAGAAATAGCGAAGCCTGTAAGCCGGGTTCTGTCGTGTCCTATCATTAATCTGGGGCCGCCGTCGCCGACGGTCTCTATCAACCTACCCCCCGATAGTGCAGGCGAGCCGGCCTGCTGCCGTGAGGCGTATCGGTATACATGGTCTTTCAGCCCATGAGGCTTGCCATCGCGCCTGTCGCCAGGGCGCGTCGTGGGCTCTTACCCCGCGTTTTCACCCTTGCCGTTGCGAGGTTATGGGTTAAAGGTTATAGGATATAGAATGAGCCTATAGCCTTTTACGCTCGCAAGGCGGTATGTTTTCTGTGGCGCTTTCTATGACCTCTCGGTTACCCTCGAGGCCTCTTCCCGTTAGGAAGCATGGTGGCTCGAGCTGCCCGGACTTTCCTCTCGGCGGTGGAGCCGAGCGATAGGATAGCTGCCGCTATTTCGGCTGCAAAGGTACGACTTTTTTTTGATATGGCGAAAAATATGATGCAGAGTGCTGAAAAATGGGCTATCGGAGCACGGTGACGGTGCCTTTTTTCTGCACCGGACGGTCGTGGCTGTCGCGGAATTGGGCCACCCAGACGTAGGTGCCTTGGGGCAGGCGGGTACCGCTGTGGGTGGCGTCCCAGCGGTAGGCGGGGTCGTTGCTGTAAGCCACCTGGCGGCCGTTGCGGTTGAAGATGTAGAGCTTGAAGCCTGTGACCTCGTCGGAGAAGCGGAGGGAGAAGGTGCGGTTCTCCTCCTGGTCGCCGTCGGGGATGATGACGTTGGGGGCCCAGACGTTGACGTCGGTGGTTTCGACCTCGCTCTTTGGGTCAGGGGCGCGGAGGTCGGAGGTCGGAGGTTGGAGGTTGGAGGCGGAGGGGTCGGAGGATGCGTCGGCGGCGGGCACGGAGGGGATGGAGGGCACCTCGGCCATGGCGTGCGAGCTGGCGGGCAGGGCCGGGGCGACGACGGGCAGCGGCCGCTGCGAGGGGAGGCGCTCGATGTCGGGCTGGGGGGAGGGAGAGAGGAGGCCGGAGGTCGGAGGTTGGAGGTTGGAGTGGGAGGGGTCGGAGGATGCGGCGGCAATGGGTTGCGGCTGCACGGGGTCGGCCACGGCGGCCGCAGGCTGGGATGCGGGGGATGCAGGGGCGATCACGGGCCGGGCATCAGGCTGAAGGACAGCCATCTGCGGACCTGCGACGGTGGCATCGGGACGGGCGACGACGAGGAGCGCGGCCACACCGGCCACGAGGGCCACGGCGGCCACCACCCCTGCGCGGCGCAGCAGACGGCGGCGGCGCAGGCGGCGCTGGATGGTGTCGAAGAGGCCCGGATCGGGCTGGGCGGTGTATTGTTTGAGGTTCATCGGTATACTGTGTTTATTTCGTTTCGGTTAAAATGTCGCGCAGGCGGGCTTTGGCGCGCGAGAGGAGTGCGCGGAGGTTGACTTCGGAGCAGCGGAGGGTGGCGGCCACTTCGTCGTAGGGGCGGTCTTCGACTTCGATGAGGTTGAAGACGAGCCGCTGCTGAGGGGGCAGTTGCTGGAGAGCGAGGACGATTTCCTGGTCGGCGAAGGGGTCGAGGGGGAGGGAGACGGGGGGAGGGACGTTGTCGTCGAGCGAGGCCACGGGGCGCTGCTGTTTGCAGTGGTTGATGCAGCGGTTGACCATGACCTGGTAGACCCATGCGCCGAGGCTCTCGGGCTTGCGCAGGCGCGAGATGTTTTCAAAGACCTTGATGAAGCCGTCCTGCATGAGGTCCTGGGCGGTGTGGCGGTCGCGCGTGTAGCGCATGCAGACGCCCAGGGCCATGGGGGCCAGGGCATCGTAGAGTGCGCGTTGCGAGCGAGGGTCGCCGCGGCGGCATCCTTCCACTATCTGTGTGAGGTCAGGCTCCATTTGCAGGATAGACAAGAGAGGGGTTGGAATGTTGTCGTTTTAACATTATTTAACATCCAGCCCCGCGATGACGAGGTGGTTGCCTTCGACGCGGAAGTGGACTTCGAGGTGGGCGAAGAGCATGTGGTAGGTGCGCGAGGGGTCGTCGTGGTAGTGCGGGCGGGGGTCCTGGGCGAGGGCTTGGCGGAGGGCGAGGGCGAGGGAGGGGTCGAGGGCGTCGAGGCGGTGGTCGGGGTCGTCGACGAGGAGGAGTGCCTCGGGGGCCGAGGGTGCGAAGCCGCTGCGGGCGTCGGGGTGGGCGTCGGTGTAGGGGAGGTAGGGTTTGATGTCGAGGATGGGGGTGCCGGAGACGAGGTCGGCGCCGGCGACGAGGAGGGTGGGTCCGAGGTCGGGGAGGGTTTCGACGCGGAGGAGGCGAACGGAGGAGAGGCCGATGGGGTTGGGGCGGTAGGGGCTTCGGGTGGCGAAGACCCCTACCCTGCTGTTGCCGCCGAGGCGCGGCGGGCGGACGGTGGGCGAATAGGGGACGGGGGCGTTGCGGTCGAAGAGCCAAAGGAGCCAAAGGTAGTCGAAGCCCTCGATGCCGCGGAGGGCTTCGGGCTGGCGGTAGTCGGGGGAGAAGACGATGCGCGCCTGGCCGTCGACGAGGCCCGACTGGCGGGGGGTGCCGAATTTGTCGCGGTAGGGGGTCTCGATATGGGCGATGGGGCGCATTGATTTAAGTTAAATTTAACAGTATATGGGTGGGGTTTTCCAGGGTAATGGTAGGGGTTTTCTAGGGGAATGGTAGGGGTTTTCTAGGGGAATAGATAGGCCTTTTCCCATTATTACCCATGCATGGGTAATAATGGTTACTTTTTATTTTTGGCGCTTGTTCCAGAACTGCATGAAGTCGCGGTAGTTTTCGACGAGGAGGTTGGGTGTGTCGAGGCCGTAGGGGCAGTGGTCGACGCAGTGGTTGCAGTGGAGGCAGGAGTCGATTTTCTGCATTTTGTGGAGCCATTCTTCGGTGAGGTAGACGCTGTGTGGTGCGCGGCGGAGGAAGAGGGACATGCGGTTGCAGTCCTGGATTTGTATGCCCGCGGGGCAGGGCTGGCAGTAGGCGCATCCGCGGCAGAAGTTGCCGGCGAGTTCGGCGCGGTCGCGGTCGATGACGGCCTGGAGGTCGGGGGTGAGGGCGGGGGGATTGTCCTGGTAGGAGAGCCACTCGTCGAGCTCGCTTTCGCGTTGGATGCCCCAGATGGGGGCCACGTGGTCGTACTGTGCGAGGAAGGCGTAGGCGGCGGCGGAGTGGGTGATGAGGCCGCCGGCGAGGCCTTTCATGGCGATGAAGCCCATGCCGGCCTGGCGGGTGCGCTCGACGATGTCGAGTTCCTCGCGGGTGGCGAGGTAGGAGAAGGGGTACTGGAGGGTTTCGTAGAGGCCGCTCTCGATGGCTTCGATGGCGACGCGCTGGCGGTGGTTGGTGATGCCTATGTGGCGCACCTTGCCCTGGCGCTGCGCCTCGAGCATGGCTTCGTAGAGGCCGGTGCCGTCGCCGGGGCGAGGGCAGAAGGGGAGGTTGTGGAACTGGTAGAGGTCGACGTAGTCGGTGCGCAGCAGGCGGAGGCTGGTCTCGAGGTGGTCCCAGAAGGCGTCGGGGGTGGTGGCGCCGGTTTTGTTGCTGATGACGACGTCGGCGCGGCGCCCCTCGAGGGCGAGGCCGAGTTTGTGCTCGCTGTCGGTGTAGAAGCGGGCGGTGTCGAAGTAGTACATGCCGCCGTCGAGGGCGCGGCGGATGAGGCGGACGGCGTCCTGCTCGGGGATGCGCTGTATGGGCAAGGCTCCGAAGCCGTTGCGGGGGACGATGAGGCCGGTGCGGCCGAGGGTGATGGTTTGCATTTATCTTGTGTATATCATTGTATGAAAGAGGATTAAAGCGTCCCACACGGGGAATGGGGAGTTGCAAAGATACGAATAGATTTCGGGATGGCAAACGGAGTTATCATAATTTAACTTTATTTAGGAGTGTAGCGGTAGGGTAATTGTTCGGCCATGTCCGCGAAAGTCCGTGCGGGCGGAGGATCGGGGGGGCAGCTATTTTAGGCGGCCCATCGGTGCCAGTCCGTTGAGGAAGGCGGTGTCGATTTCGCGGGTTTTGTGCGGGTTTTTGCAGCGGTTGCTTTTGATGGAGGGTTGGTAGGGGGTGCCGTCGGCGCGGAGGAAGACGCCGCAGAGGGTCTGCCATTTGGCGCGCTGCCCTTCGACGCAGTAGATGAGGCCTTGGCGCCAGAGGTTTTCGATGAGGTAGTTGAGCATGTCGCTGCTGGCGAGCCAACGGACCCAGGGCTGGGGGGAGCTGCGCTCGTGGTCGTTCAGCATCAGGCCGAGGCCGCGGCGGAGTGCGTCCTGCTGGGAGGTGTCGTTGGCGATGATGCCGCGTCGTGCGAGTGCGGCGATGCCTCCGCGGAGCTGGTCGGCGAGGACTCCCCTACCCTCGCCGAGCCAGACGAAATGTCGCGGCGCCAGTGGCGACAAGGGCATTGGCAAGGCCGTTGGATTTGACGCAGAATTAACGCCGGTTGTCGCCAGCAGGCGCCGCTGGCGGTCGAGGAGTTCGTGCAGGGCTTCGGCACGGTCAAGGCAGAGGGCTGCCCAGCGCGGGTCGGGCAGCTGGTGCAGGAAGTCGATCCACATGCCTAGCTGGCGCTCGAGCGGCACGCCCTGCTCGGTCATGACGCGCTGCAATAGGTCGGCCTCTGCGGGACAGCGCTTCCCGCAGCACTCCACCATAGGTGCGTAAGAGGTTGTGTTATAGACCTCTGCGGTGGTGAACGTTTGGTATGAACTATTGGCTATGACGCTGCAAAATTAACATTTTTTCCGATATGGCCAAAATTATTTAATAAACATTTTACGCTCAATTAACGGCAATTCGTCGCCAGCCAACGCCAAAGCGGCTGAAAACGCACGCTTGCCGGACGCGAAATCATAGCCGGCAAAAGGGGGCGTCGAGCCGCTGCAACGGGGCTACCTTTGCAATCGAATTCCCGGGAAGGAAATCGATTGTAAAACCAAAAACAAGAAAGGAAACGACATGAAAAAGGAAGAACTGGAGGACCTGCTGCATGTGCTGGGTCTGGACTACGAGGCGGAGCCGTCGCTCATCTACCTCTTTTACGTGACGCCCGACGGGCGTGTGAACAACTACAGCATCAGTGTGCGGCAGGGCGGGAGCATGAACGACCGTGAGCTGGAGCAGCTGATGCGTCGCGAGCATCCCGGGACACGGGACGGCGAGCTGGTCTACGTGGACCGTCCCAACGCGCCGATGTGCCCGTGGCTGGATATTGTCGAGGTGTGCGACATGCTGCACATCACGCGCAAAACCCTTCGCAGCTGGACACTGAAGGGGTTGTTCCACCCCTCGTACACGGGCGGACGCGTGTACTATAACCTGAACGAGATCAACCGCGTGCTGGCCGAGAACATGATACAGGAAAACGGGCGGCTGGACACAAGCCACCTCGCCGACTGGGGATGGGAAAATGAGGGAAATGATGAGTAAACAGGGGAAAAGAGCGATACATTTCGAAAGTATCCACGGATGGAGCCGTATATTGCAATTGTCGTCGCGACCGACACGCCGGCCACCGCCCGACGGGGCAACGGCCAAAAACGAACAAACCAATCAATTCAACAAACCATCAAAAAAAAGAAAGGAACAAAAAAATGGGTAAAATCAGTCAAGGAATCCTCGATGGATTCAAAGGTAAAGTGGGCACCGTGGTGGGCTTCTTCTGGAAGGGCAAGCCGGTGATGCGAGGCTACAAGCGCTTCATCCGCGACCGCCACAGCGACGCCCAGCTCATCGTCCGCCTGCGTTTCGCCACCCTCAACGAGCTTTCGGTGGCCTTCAAAGCGGCCGCCGACCTGGGCTACAAGCGGCGCGCGAAGAGCCACGGCAACACGGAGCTGAACAACTTCGTGCAGCTGAACTGGAACGCCGTGACGGCCGACAGCACCGCCGAGGTGACGGTCGACTACAGCGCGCTGCTGCTCTCCGCAGGCAGCCTGCCGGGCGTCCACTTCGACCGCGCCAGCTTCGAGAACCCGCAGACCGTGGAGGTGCCCTTCCTCCCCAACAGCGCCGCCGGCGGCGCCAGCGAGGACGACACCGTCTACCTCTTCGCCTACAACCCCACCCTCGGCAGCGGCCAGCTGAGCCGCGGCGACCTCCGCTCCAACAACAAAGCCACCCTGACCCTCCCCCCCGCCTGGAGCGGCGAGACGGCCCACCTCTGGGGCTTCGTGGTCAACCAGCAGGGCGTCCCCAGCTACAGCGCCTACCTCGGCGAGGGCACCATCGGCTGACGTTCCTGAGGGCCGATGGCAAATCCCTGAACGAAGCGGGCCACACTCCCGGGAGTGTGGCCCGCTTCATTTTGTTTTAGGAATGACCACTAGATCAGCAGGCTTCCCAGCTGGAAGACGAGCATCGAGACGAGCCAGGCGAGGCCGATGGTGTAGGCCATGGTGAAGAGTGCCCAGCGCCAGCGGCCACTTTCGTGTCGGATGGCGACGACGGTGGAGAGGCAGGGCATGTAGAGCAGGATGAAGAGCAGCATGGAGAAGGCTGAGAGGGGCGTCATGTTGTCGCGGATGAGGGTGGCGATGCGCATCTCGTTCTCCTCGGCCTCGAAGTCCTCGAGGGCGGCGGCCTCGTCGGCGCTGGTGGCGTAGACCACCGTCATGGTGGAGGCCACGACCTCCTTTGCAAAGACACCGGAGAGGAGGGCGACGGACTGGCGCCAGTCGAAGCCGCAGGGGCGCAGGGCGGGCTCGATGGTCTTGCCGATGCGGGCCATGTAGCTGTGCTCGGCCTGGTACTTGGCGTCCTCGTGGTGGGGGAAGTAGCTGAGGGCCCAGACGATGATGCTGGCGCCGAGGATGATGGTGGCCATCTTCTTGAGGTATTCCTTGCCTTTCTCCCAGGTGTGGCGCAGCACGGCCTTGGCCGTGGGCATGCGGTAGGGCGGCAGCTCCATGACGAAGGGCAACGACTCGCCCTTGACGAAGTAGCGGCTGAAGAGCTTGGCCATGAGCACACTCATCACCATGCCCAGCAGGTAGAGACCCATGATGACATAGGCGGCATGGGTGGAGAAGAAAGCCGAGCAGAGGATGACGTAGACCGGGATGCGTGCCGAGCAGCTCATCATGGGGATGACGAGCATAGTGAGCAGGCGGCTCTTGCGGTCCTCGATGGTGCGGGTGGCCATGATGGCGGGCACGTTGCATCCGAAGCCCATAATCATGGGGATGAAGCTCTTGCCGTGGAGCCCCATGCGGTGCATGAGCTTGTCCATGATGAAGGCGGCGCGGGCCATGTAGCCGCTGTCCTCCATGAAGGATATAAACAGGTACAATATCAATATATTGGGCAGGAAGACCAACACGGAGCCGACGCCGGTGATGATGCCGTCGACCACGAGGCTGCGCCAGGCGCCTTCGGGCATGAGGTCGCCCACGCGCTCGCCGAGCCAGCCGAAGAGGGCGTCGATCCAGTCCATAGGGTAGGCTCCGAGGGTGAAGGTGCACCAGAAGGTGAAGAAAAGGAAGAGGAGGAAGATGGGGTAGCCGAGCCAGCGGTGGGTCATGACGGCGTCGAGGCGGTCGGTGAGGTGGTGGAGGGTGCTCTTCTCGTTCTTGACGTAGCATTCGGCCAGGGCGCCGCGCACGAAGGCGTACTTGGCGTCGGTGATGGCGGACTCGATGTCCTGGTGCCCGGGTTCCACATCCACCTTGTGCCCCTTGTCGGCCTCGCCGTCGACCAGGCGGCGGCCGCTGTCGGACATGTATTCATCGGCAATCTGGTTGCGCATCGTGAGCACGCTGCCGTCGGGGTCGCGCTCGGCGGCATACTGCTCCAGCTGGCGGTCGTTCTCGAGGAGCTTGATGGCGAGGAAGCGGGTGGAGAGGTCGTCGGAGAAGCCGTGCTCGTAGAGGTGGGTGCGCAGGCGCTGGATGTAGCGCTCGAGGTAGCGGCCGTGGTTGACGTGGATGTGGCGGTAGCCGGTGCCGTTCTCGAAGACCTCGATAATCTTGTCGAAGAGCGACCCGATGCCCTTGCCGGTGCGGCCGGTGGTGGGCACGATGGGCATGCCGAGGAGGGTGGAGAGCTGGCCGATGTCGAGGCGGTCGCCGCTGCGCTGCAGCTCGTCGTACATGTTGAGGGCCATCACCATGGTGATGTCCATATCGATGAGCTGGGTGGTGAGGTAGAGGTTGCGCTCGAGGTTGCTGCCGTCGACGACGTTGAGGATGATGTCGGGGTTCTTGTCGAGGATGTGGCGGCGGACGTAGAGTTCCTCGGGCGAGTAGGCGGAGAGGGAGTAGGTGCCGGGGAGGTCGGTGAGGTTGAAGGTGTAGCCGCCGTACTGGAAGGTGCCCACCTTCTCGTCGACGGTGACGCCGCTGTAGTTGCCCACCCGCTCATGGGCGTGGGCGGCGACGTTGAAGATGCTGGTCTTGCCGCAGTTGGGGTTGCCGACGAGGGCCACGTTGATGGTTTTGCTGCGCTCGCTGACGATGTGCTGCAGCTTGGTCTCCTCGGCCTCGAGGGCACGGTAGTCGGCATGGTTCACGATTTCGCGCTCGGCCTCTTCGGGGGTGACGATTTCCACCTTCATGGCGTCGCTGCGACGGAGCGAGACCTCGAAGTTGAGTATTCTGTATTTAATAGGGTCGTTCAGCGGGGCGTTGAGCACCGAGGTGACCTCGACGCCTTTGATGAAACCCATCTCTATAATGCGCTTGCGGAAGGCGCCGTGGCCCGCCACGCGGGTTACGACTCCAGTTTCACCAGTCTGTAAATCAGATAGTAGCATACGTTCAATGTTTGATTTTCGATATGCAAAGATACGAAAAAACCGCCACACGGGCGGTCACCAATTCTGGTGATATAGGGGTTAGAGCAGTCGGCGCAGGGCGGCGACAAAGGCGCGGATGTCCTCCTCGGTGGTGTCGAAACTGCACATCCAACGCACCACGTCGTTGGCCTCGTCCCAGTCGTAGAAGAAATATTCCTCCTGGAGGCGGTGCCACACGTCGGCGGGCAGCTGGGCGAAGACGCTGTTGACCTGCACGGGGTACATCACACGCACCGTGGGGATGCCTTGCAGCTCGGCGTGCAGCAGCTGCGCCATGCGGTTGCTGTGCTCGGCGTTGCGGCGCCATACACCCGTGGCGAGGTAGGCCTCGAACTGGGCTGCCGTGAAGCGCATCTTGCTGCTGAGCTGGGTCATCTGCTTGCGGCGGTATTTCATGTCGACATCCAGCGCTGGGTTGAGCAGCACCACGCTCTCGCCCATGAGCATGCCGTTTTTGGTTCCGCCGAAGGAGAGGCAGTCGACGCCAAGGTCAGTGGTCATCTGCCTGAAGGTGCATCCGAGGGCCACAGCGGCGTTGGCCAGGCGGGCGCCATCGATGTGGAGGTACATGTTGTATTCGTGCGCCAAGTCGGCCAGTGCCTTGATTTCCTGCAAGGTGTAGAGGGTGCCGAGTTCGGTGGGCTGGCTGATGCTGATGGCGCGGGGCTGGGAGTGGTGCTCGAAGCCGAAGCCGTGGAGGCGGGTTTTGACCAGCTCGGCTGTGAGCTTGCCGTCAGGCGTGTCGACCGTCAGCAGGCGACAGCCCACCACGCGCTGCGGGGCGCCGCACTCGTCGACGTTGATATGCGCTGTCTCGGCACATACCACCGCCTCGTGCGAGCGGCACATGGCGTCGATATTCAGCACATTGGCACCGGTGCCGTTGAAGACAAAGTAGACCCTGGCCTGCTCGCCGAAATGCTCGCGGAAGAGCGCCTCGGCGCGGGCGCACCACTCGTCGTCGCCATAGGCCAACGCGTGGTCCACGTTGGCATCGGCTATGGCCTGCAATATCTCGGGGCTGATGCCCGAATGGTTGTCGCTTCCGAATCCCCGTTTCATCACTTGTCCATGGTATAGAGGAACTCCTCGTTATTCTTCGAATTGGCCATCACGCGCTTGAGGAACTCCATGGCTTCCTGCGGGTTGAGGTCGGTGAGGTGGTTGCGGAGCACGAGGGTGCGAGCAAGCACGTCGGGCTTGACCAGCAGGTCGTCGCGACGGGTGCTGGAGGCACTGAGGTCGATGGCGGGGTAGATGCGCTTGTTGCTGAGTTTGCGGTCCAGCTGGAGCTCCATGTTGCCCGTGCCCTTGAATTCCTCGAAGATGACATCGTCCATCTTGGAGCCGGTCTCGGTGAGGGCGGTGGCGATGATGGTGAGCGAGCCGCCGTTCTCGATGTTGCGGGCTGCGCCGAAGAAGCGCTTGGGTTTCTGGAGGGCGTTGGCTTCGACGCCGCCGGAGAGCACCTTGCCGCTGGCGGGCTGTACAGTATTGTACGCGCGCGCGAGGCGGGTGATGGAGTCGAGCACTATCATCACGTCGTGGCCACACTCGGTGAGGCGCTTGGCTTTCTCGAGCACGATGTTGGCGATGCGGACGTGGCGGTCGGCGGGTTCGTCGAAGGTGGAGGCGATGACCTCGGCCTTCACGGAACGCTGCATGTCGGTCACCTCCTCGGGGCGCTCGTCGATGAGGAGCACCATGAGGTAGACCTCGGGATGGTTGTAGGCGATGGCGTTGGCCACCTCTTTGAGCAGGGTGGTCTTGCCGGTCTTGGGCTGGGCCACAATGAGGCCGCGCTGCCCCTTGCCGATGGGGGTGAAGAGGTCTATAATACGGGTGGAGAGGGTCTCCTGGGGATGGCCGGTGAGTTTGAATTTCTCGTTGGGGAAGAGGGGGGTCATGCTCTCGAAGGGGATGCGGTCGCGCACCTGGTCGGGCGTGAGGCCGTTGATTTCGAGTATTTTGACCATGGGGAAGAACTTGTCGCCCTCGCGCGGCGGACGGACGCGGCCACGGATGGTGTCGCCGGTCTTGAGGCCATATTGGCGTATCTGCTGGGGCGAGACATAGATGTCGTCGGGGCTGGAGAGGTAGTTGTAATCGCTCGAGCGGAGGAAGCCGTAGCCGTCCGGCACCATCTCGAGCACGCCCTCGGCGTCGATAACGCCCTCGTTGTCGAAGGGGTACTCTTTGTGCTCGGGCTGCTGCTTGTGCTGCTCCTGATTATGGTTTTGTTTCTTATGTTGCTCCTGTTTCGGTTGCTCTGGCTGGGGGGTGTGCTGCTCCTGTTTTGGTTGCTCCTGTTGAGGCTTGGCCGGCTCAGCCTGCGGCTGCTCGGCAGCCTGTTCAGTCTTGGCTTCAGCATTTTGGGCCTGCTGCTTCTTGGAGGGGCGGCCACGCTTCCTTTTTACAGGGGCCTCTGCGGCAGGCGTCTCTTCGACCTTTGCCTCTGGGGAAGCCGGCTGGGCGGGCTCCGCCATCGGCTCCGTGCGTTCGGGCGTGCGGAACAGGGGGCGCCCCATGGGCGAGAGCACCTCGGGCACCTCGGGCACGGTGGGCATCTCGAGCGACGAGAGCTCGAAGTTGAGCCCCGAGAGGTCCTCGGCTTCGGCCAGCTTGGCAACGGTCTCTGCCTTGCGGTCGGCGGGCTCGGGTTTGCGCTTGACGCTTCTGTGGAGTTCGGGATTTTTCAGTGTCGACTCGGCCAAGAGCTTCGGTTTCAGTCGCTGACGCTTGCGCTGCTGCACATCGCTTTCGTCGAGCGGGGTCGTTTCTCCTTTTTGCGGATTGGAAGCCTGGTGGTCGAGGATTTTGTAGACGAGGTCTTGCGCATCGAGGCGCTTGGCTTTGGCAATGCCCATCTTCTCTGCGATGTCGATTAGTTCGATGTGGGCCTTGGCAGTCAGTTCAGATTTGCTGTACATATTATATCTCTATGTTCCTGTCGGGTTGGGATTGGAAACTTGATAAACGATAAAGTTGCTGATTATCAAAATCTCACAGACAATCACGCTCACTATTCACTCTGTTTTTGACGATGCAAAAGTAGCACTTTTTTTTCACGTGGCGAAAAAAAAGTGCTTTTTTTTTCATCTTTTTTCCACCACATGGAAAATTCTTCGTACTTTTGCAGCCGGATAATAGAACGAATTATTAATATAAACAATTAAGTTACAACTATGAACATTCCTGCAAACCTGAAGTACACCCAGGACGACGAATGGGTGCGCATTGAAGGCGAATTTGCCTTTGTCGGCATCACCGACTATGCCCAGCACGAGCTTGGCGACATCGTTTTTGTGGACGTCACCACCGAGGGTGAGACCATCGCCGCCGGCGAGGCCTTCGGCTCGGTCGAGGCTGTGAAGACCGTGGCCGACCTGCTGATGCCCGTCAACGCCGAGGTGGTTGAGTTCAACACCGCCCTCGAGGATGCCTCCGCCATCAATGCCGACCCCTACGGCAACGGCTGGATCATCAAAATCAAGCCCGAGAACATGGCCGACATCGACGCCCTGATGGACGCCGAAGCCTACAAGGCCAAGATCGGTGCCTAAGCAGCACCCGGCTACAACAACAAGCGGCGCTCCCCGATCGGGGAGCGCCGCTTTGCTTTATACTAGACACAACCAGCAAAAAAACAGGCATCGAACCTCTCTTGCCCGATGCCCTTTGCACTGACGAATGTTTAACCAAAAGAAATCACAGTGCAATAGTATCAAAGTTTAAATGTCACACCCCAAGAAAAGTTAATCGTTTTTAGCGTAAAGGAACCTCTCTCACCACGCCTCCCATTCTGTATATACACATCATTTGCATAGGCAATCTCGTATCCAATTTTCATATCAAAAAACGTACTGCTTCCTGCTTTGAAAGAAACACCAGCAGCAGGAGTGGCATACGGGAACGGATTATCATAAAGTTTCATAAGGCCCGCATCTACTGAAACAAAAGGAGACCACACTGCATCGAGTATTCTGTAGTGCCCGCGAAGAAATGTCCGGAATTGTCCTTCTTCCGAGTATTCCAATCCGCCATATTCAAAATCTTCAGCCCGGATATACCCCCCTATAGAGGAAGGGACAGCATAACTGGCACCAAGCCCGATCGAAAAATAACGACCCGTCTTGTATGAGAGGACAAGCGTGGGGTGCAGCCCCGAGTAAATGTGATCTTCTCCGGACTTCCAGCTGACAAAGTTGACCGGCTTATTGACTTTTGCTTCAAAGGACAAGGTAAAGCCTCGTTCTTTAACGCTGCTTTCTTCAGGCAGGCGAATGGCAGATGTGGATCTGTGGAAGGCAAAGGCGGCCTCGAATCCAAGTGAACTGGAGGAATAGCCTCCTACCCATCCACCCAAATAACCCACTCCGAGACGGAAGTCCACCTTGGAAGATAACGGGAATTGAACTCCGGGCATGATCTTAAGATTGAAGCCACTAACACCATTTTTTCCGCAACCCGTACCTCCATATATGTCTAAAAATGCATCTGCAGAATGGCTTATGGGGTGATAAACTCGTAGAGTACTCCCCAGTCCCAAACCCACTTCGCCTGACGAAACAGAAAGTCCCAAATTGAAACCGAAATAGAGCCTATCGCTAAAGCGGCGTCCTAGTCCCATGTCGGCATTGATACTTGTCCCTCCACCTTCTCCCAGATAGACTGACAGTAGCGCCCCTGTGCTAAACTCCAACCCCTTATAGAGACGATTCTTGATGGACGAAGACGTGAATGTAGCGCCTTGGCCTCCATTACCGCCTCCGTGGGCATTCTCTTCTTCTGCTACATTCTCGAAACTTTGCGCCTCGCCGTTGGCATAGAGGATGGATGAGATGTTGGTGGTCGCAATGGTGAATGTCGGACCGTCTGGATTGGACACTTTTTTGTACTCCACCTCTGTTTCGGTGACCTTGAGAATTTTTGCATCGATGCGGTCGGACTTCTTCGTAATGATGATGTCCTGAGCCTGCGCCGACAATGCAGCCATAAGGCCTGCAACGAATAGTAAAACAGCATTTTTCATTTGTTTGTTGTTTTTTTATGCCCTCTTCAGTGCCGAAAGGAGGCTACCTATATTTTTTGGGGATAACAGAGAAGCGTGGCGCTGTATGCCATTCGCTGATGATGGTCCTAGGAATAACCAATGAAAATGAATAGATAAAAACAGCCCACGCCATACGCGCGAACCATTATACCGACCATTTACATTGCTGTTGAAAGTTTCCTAGGTTCTCATCAGCAGTCGAGCATAACGCTTCGTATTTCAATAACTTTCGGACATGGCTCTGCACCAAATCCGACTGCAAAGATACGAACTTTTTCCGACGTGGAGAAATTTTTTTTCCCGGCCGCATCGGGGCAGGAGTATCAAAAAACGGATGCGCCGTTCGGGCGCTTGCAATTAATAGCCGGAAACCTGATGCCGGCACAAACATTCGCCCACGGTTGCCAACATACCCCATACACAGAGCCCCGCCGGGGCGGCGGCATGGGGCGAGGGTTCACGTTATTGACATCTCAGATGGCAATGCCGTTGCGCAACACATCGTCGTAAAGAGGCGAAGGGTGTATGTCTTCAAGCAGCACGGGTTCAATCAGGGTGCTGATGTTGCGTGTGGCTGACCAAAGGCGGGGCACTATCGCCAGCCAGTCGTCCTTCAGTTCAGGTATTACAACCGCGATGTCGATATCACTGTCCTTCGTGGCGGTCCCCCTGCTGTAGGAGCCATAAAGAAAGACACGGGGCTCGTCGAGGAATCCTTTGATGGCCGATTTGTATTCGCGCGCGAGGGCTATAGCATGCTCTTTATCCATTGTTGCATCTCTTGTGTACGGTCGATTATATTTCGGCAGAAATCGGGTGTCAGTGTTCGGGCAAGGGCTTCTTTGTATGATGGGTAACGAGCCTCGATGTTCATCGGAATCATCATTTCAACAAACGCCATCTGCTCCTGCGTCATCTTGTCGGAGAGAGCACAACCCGTAGCCAAACGCAGAAGGTTGTGGGTGTATGGTGGGTCATCCTCCTGGGCTGATATCCAGTAGGCCTTCAATGTTTTCTCGATGACTTGGTGGCACATGAAGGCGACGTACAACCACCGACCACCCTTGTAGAGGGTTTCAGCCGTGTCGAGGTCGTAGTCGGCTATGTCAATCCAATATTTTATCTTCTCGTCTCTGTCCATTTCGGGTGCAAAGATACGAACTTTTATTTGATTGTGGAGAAAAAAAGTTTTTTTTGTTTTAAGGTGTCGCCCCTTCGAGGCTCCGGCGGATGCTTATCGTCCTTCCGGGGGTTGCGCTGCGCTTTCCCCCGGCTAATCTCCGGCGCCGCCACGCGGCTTTACTCCTGTTGCCCCTGTTGTTTTTCTTGTCTTTCTCGTCTTAAAAAAAAGGAAGCGCCCAAAAGCGCTTCCCAGATGTGTTGTCGTTGCGTGAAAGATTATTCCACGACGGTGTTCCAGTTGTGGACATCCTCGGCCTCGCCGAGCTGGATGGCGCGGAGGGCGTTGTAGAGCTTGGTGCTCCAGGGGCCGGGCTCCTTGCCGAAGACGTAGCTCTTGCCGGTCTCGGGGTCGTCGAGGCGCTCGATGGGGCTGATGACGGCGGCGGTGCCGCAGGCGCCGGCTTCCTGGAAGGAGGCCAGCTCCTCGACGTCGATCGGGCGGCGCTCCACCTTCAGCCCGAGGTCCTCGGCCAGCTGCATGAGGCTCTTGTTGGTGATCGAGGGCAGGATGGAGGTGCTCTTCGGGGTGATGTAGGTGTTGTCCTTGATGCCGAAGAAGTTGGCGGCGCCGGCTTCGTCGACGTATTTCTTCTCCTTGGCGTCGAGGTAGAACTCGCAGGCGTACTGGCCGCCGTGGCAGGCCTCGGTGTGGGCCTTGAGGCTGGCTGCGTAGTTGCCGCCGACCTTGTAGATACCGGTGCCGAGGGGGGCGGAGCGGTCGTACTTGCGGGTGATGACGTAGGGGTTGGCCTGGAAGCCGCCCTTGAAGTAGGGGCCCACGGGGGTGACGAAGATGAGGAAGAGGTACTCGTCGGCGGGCTTGACGCCGACGGTGATGCCGGTGCCGATGAGCAGCGGGCGGAGGTAGAGGCTGGCGCCGGTGCCGTAGGGCGGGATGAACTTCTCGTTCATCAGGACCACTTTCTTGCACATCTCGACGAACTTCTCGGTCGGCAGCTCGGGCATCATGATGCCGCGGCAGGTGCTCTGCAGGCGCTCGGCGTTGGCCTCGGGGCGGAACATGCGGATCTTGCCGTCCTTGCAGCGGTAGGCTTTCAGGCCTTCGAAGGCTTCCTGGCCGTAGTGGAGGGACGAGGCGGCCATGTGGATTTCGATGTTTTCGGAGCTCGAAACTTCAATTTCGCCCCACTTGCCGTTGCGGTAGTAGCAGCGCACGTTGTAGTCCGTTTTTACGTAACCAAACGGAAGGTTTTGCCAATCTATATTCATGATAGTTAGTTTTTTAGGTGGTTTGTTATTTTATTTTCAGTAGGGCAAAGATAGGAATAAAATTCGGATGTGCGAAAAAAAATTTCACCATGTCGGAAAAAAGTTGTACTTTTGCACCCGATTTCACCGGCCTCTTAGCTCAGTTGGTTAGAGCAGCTGACTCATAATCAGCGGGTCCTTGGTTCGAACCCGAGAGGGGCCACGAAGGAAATTGAAAATTGAAAATTGAAAATTAAGTGTCTTGATTTCAGCTTTCAATTTTCAATTTTCAATTTAAGACTATGGGACGCATCATGGCTATAGACTACGGCGCGCGGCGCACAGGGTTGGCGGTTACCGACCCCGTGCGCATCATTGCCACCGCCCTGGCCACCGTCGACCCCCCCACCCTGCTCCCCTACATAAAAGAATATTGCGCGCGCGAGGAGGTGGACCTCTTCGTCGTCGGCGAGGCACGCCGCATGGACGGCAGCCCCTCAGAGTCCGCGCAACTCATCGAGCCCTTTGTGGCACAGCTCCGCGAAGCCTTCCCCGCCAAAGAGGTGGCCCGCATCGACGAGCGCTTCACCTCCAAGCTGGCCTTCCAGAGCATGATCGACAGCGGCCTGCGCAAGAAAGACCGCCGCAACAAAGCCACCGTCGACCAGGTGGCCGCCACCATCATGCTGCAGGACTACATGCGCACCCTGAACCACTGATCCCCCTCCTCAAGACGAAGAACAGACGAAGAACAGACGAAGAACAGCCCTAGTAGACACCTAGAATTCATCCAGATAACACCCACCGTCATGATACTCCCCATCGTAGGCTACGGCCACCCCACGCTGCGCAAAACCGCCAGCCCCGTCCCGCAAGACTACCCGGACCTCAAAGACCTGGTAGCCAACATGTACGAAACCATGTACAACGCCGACGGCGTAGGCCTCGCGGCGCCCCAGATCGACCTCCCCATCCGCCTCTTCGTCGTCGGCTTCCGCCCCTACGACGAGAAGACCGACACCTACGGCGACCCCACCGAGGAGCACACCGTCATCAACCCCGAGATAGTCGCCTTCGGCGAAAAGAAGGACTGGTTCAACGAAGGCTGCCTCTCCGTGCCCGACATCCACGAGGACGTCCTCCGCCCCACCACCCTCCGCCTCCGCTGGCTCGACGAAAACTGGCAGCAGCACGACGAGGAAATCTCCGGCCTCTTCGCCCGCGTGGCACAGCACGAAATCGACCACCTCGACGGCAAAGTCTTCACCGACCGCCTCTCCAACCTCCGACGCACCATGCTCCGCCGACGCCTCAACGACATACAGCTCGGCCGCATACAAACCAAATACCGCATGAAACCCAACAAAAAATAACCCCATGAAACGCCTCCTCCTCCTCGCAGCAGCCGTGCTCCTGCTGGGCGCCTGCAGCATGAAAGCCAACCGCGACCAGGCCGCCGCCGACATCGCCGCCGCCGAAGCACAGCTGGCTCAGGTCAACATCGCCGTCGACGAACAGCGGGCCCACGACCTGATGGCCCTCTACCAGCAGTTCGCCAACGACTTCCCCGAGGACAGCCTCGCCCCCGTCTACCTCCAAAAGTCGGCCGACATCTGCCTCAACCTCGGCGACAACGACCAGGCCCTCGCCATCCTCGACACACTCATCGCACAGTACCCCGGCTACGACGACCTCGCCGGTTGCCTCTTCCTCAAAGGGCAGGCCTACGAGAACAGCGAGCAGTACGACCTCGCCCGCCAGGCCTACACCCAGTTCGTCGACCAATACCCCGACCACGTCCTCGCCCCCGACACCCGCAAGATGCTCCCCTACATCGGCCTCACCCCCGAGGAAATGCTCAACGCTATACTCGCCAATAATTAGGGATTAGGAATTAGAGATTAGGAATTAACTTTCCACTTTCCGTTTTCCACTTTCCACTATGAAAGTCAGCACCTTCCGCATCCGGGCCAGCTACCCCAACTACTACATGGTCAACCTCTACGCCCGCTGCGGCCGCGAGATTTTCAACCACGACAGCGAGGACCCCGCCAACCAGCTCGAAGGCAACAAGCCCGGCACCGTCATCTACCGCCTCGAGGGCGACCCCGCCAAGACCCTCCGCGAATTCCCCCCGCGGTGGTACGACATGTACTGCCTCCTCAAGCGCCGCGACGACGACCAGCGCCACTTCCTCGAGCTCCTCCTCGCCGAGCGCGACGGCTCCCTCTCCCCCGACGCCCGGCAGGAGCTGGCCTCCATCCGCGACAGCTTCCACCAGCAGTGCCGCCGCTTCGTGGCCGACAACCCCCTCTCCGACAGCGACTGCCTCATCACCACACTCACCTCCGGCGACTTCACCGACGAGGAGATATCCTACAAAGGGCGCATGCTCCTCGACCTCACGCGCAACAGCTACCCCGTGCCCGACTTCGTCATCCTCACCTCCCGCTCCTTCTCCCAGCCCGACCGCCTGCCCGCCCTCCTCGAAGAGGCCATCCGCAACCTCGAGGTCATGACCCACTGCCGCCTCGGCGACAGCCGCACACCCCTCGTCTTCGCCATCCGCTGCGCCATGCCGCAGTATATCCCCGGCCTCATGCCCACACTGCTCAACATCGGCGTCACACGCACCGCCTACCAGGCCCTCGGCCAGATGTACGACAGCGCCATGGCCGGACGCGTCTACCTCAGCACCCTCCACACCCTCTGCGAGATGCTCTCGCTCGACCACCGCTTCCCCACCCCCGACATCGCCCTCTCGCCCGCCGACCAGCAGCAGCGCATCGCAGACCTCGAAAGCCGCATCGCCACCCGCGACCCCCGCCTCACCTCCGACGCGCACTACCAGGCCCTGCGCCTCACACAGCACGTGCGCAGCTTCTACGCCGACAACTCCGACCTCATCCTCACCTTCATGCAGGGCAAGCAGGCCTTCCCGAGCCTCATCCTCCAGCGCATGGTGTGGACCGTCGGCAACAACGAGAGCTATCCCGGCGTGCTCTACAGCCGCCACTCCCGCACCGGCGAAGGCAAGCAAATCGAGAGCTACCGCAACATCTTCGGCGAGGAAATCATGACCGGCGACGTCACCACCGAAGACCTCGCCTACCGCGACCGCACCGAGATACGCTCGCAGTTCCCCGCCGTCTACCATTTCGACCCCCTGCTCAAAAAACTCGAAGCCCGCTACAAGACCCCCGTCACCATCGAGTTCGCCGTCGAGACCCGCCCCCACCAGCTGAGCCTCTTCTCGGTCCTCCAGCTCAACGCTTCCGAGATGACCGGCCGCGCCGCCCTCGTCTCCTCCATCGACCTCCGCAACGAAGGCCTCATCTCCGACGCCCACGTCACCGACCTCATCAAGCCCTACCACCTCCGCCAAATCATCTCCGCCGCCATCGACGAGCGCTCCCTCCCCTCGCTGCAGTTCTTCGGCCACGGCCTCTCCGTCCTCCCGCGCACCGCCATCTCCGCACGCCTCTGCTTCACCATCGGCCGGGCCCGCGAATACAAGAGCCGCGGCGAGAACGTATGCCTCTGCCAGCAGCACTTCATCCCCGAGGACACCGTCACCCTCAACGAGGTCGACGCCATCCTCTCCATCATGCCCGCCGCCATCCACGTCGTCACCGCCTGCCGCGGCTACGGCATCCCGGCCTTCATGGACCTCCGCTCCTACGGCGTCGCACTCGACGGCAACCGCCTCGTCAACAGCTTCGGCCTCGCCATGCAAGAGGGCGACATGCTCACCGTCAGCTCCAAGCGCCAGAGCATCTACAAGGGCCAGGCCGCCTACAAGCCCGCACGATTCACCAAATACATCGAAGGCGCCAAAGTCGACCTCACCGACGACGAGCAGGTCTTCTTCGAGCGCATGCGCGTGGCCTACCAGCAGTATCAGAACATCGTCACCTCCAACCAGGCCGCCTACATCACCGACCTCTCCAAGCTCGCCCGCCTCATCCGCTGCGACCTCCAGAACAAACCCAAGATAGCCTCGCAGATAGTCAATTCGTGGTACGAAAGCCGCCCCGACCAGTACGTCTCCCAAGTGCTCGAAAGCCGCATGGGCGACCACAACGACCAGAGCCGCCTCTTCAACATGCTCCACCTCGGCCACAAAGTCGACCTCTTCCAGCGCGCCTGGCGCGTCTGCACCGCCCGACGCCTCTCCGGCCTCACCGCCGGCAGCTTCATGCTCGGACGCTTCGTCGCACGGCCACTCCCCAAGCGCATGTGGGACTCGCTCAGCGACGCACTCGTCGCCTTCCTCATGAACGAATACGTCCTCTACGAGAAATACCAGCAGGTGCTGCAGGAAGTCGGCGAGATACGCCTCGCCCGCGCTCACAGCCGCATCGAGACCGAGGGCATCGACAACATGGTCGTCCGCAACTTCGACCTCTCCAACTTCATCCCCCTCCTCTACTCGCAGCACGACTGGAAGCGCGTCGCCGCCGAGCTCGAACTCATCGAGCATCAGGACAACACCCACCTCCTCATCGAAAAGCTCAGCCGCCCCATCGATGAACTCTTCGACATGCAGACCCCCTGGAAGCGCGCCGAGGTGGAGTCCATCCTCCGCTCCGCCGGCGAATAGGCCACCCCTCCCCCACCCCGGAAATAGCCCGTATATCGATAAATAGTAAATATTTATCACCATCCGCTAATGCCCATAAACACTGGCGAAGCCAGCAATTTTAACAAAAATAGATATTTTTGTATTTTCAGCTTCGGGACTGAAACCCAATCAGTTGGATTTTTTATCGATACACTTTACCTAACAATTGCCCTACAATTACCCTACAATTACCCTACCGTTCCCCTGCTTCGGACCGGAATTTTTATCGATTACATATTATTATATACGGAAGCCCAAAGTCCACTCGACGAACTCTATCTGCCCGCCGTGGGCATTGATACCCACCCCGGCAAAGCCTCGTCCGAAGTTGTAGTAGAGACCAACGCGCTCGTATAGCGGCAACTGCACCTCTTCCGACGACACCAGCGTCAGCCCCATGCCGGCGCGGATGCTCAGCGGACCATAGAACGACTCCATGATAGGCATCACGCTCAAATAGGCCGGCACCGCGTATTTCTCGCCGCCGTGCTTCTCCATATAGTCCGTGTGGGCAAAGTTGTACCACACATCGATACACCCGCCGTAGGCAAACGACGGCGTGTGGTAGTGCTGGAACCCAAGCTGCAGGTCATAGGTGGGATAGTATTCCTGCGGCATATTGCGGTCGCGCGGCGTAATCATGCCCGGAGCTATGGCCACCACTATCTCGTTCCGCCTGAACCCTTCCGGCTTCTTCACCTTTCCCACCTCGGGCACCTCCATCCGGTTCAGCGTGTAGCCCAGGTCAAGCTGTATGTAGTTGATACCCTGATTGGGAAAGTACAGCATGCCGTTGCTGCTGTGCAGGAAGCGCAGCGCGAGGATAGAATGCTCCGTGGGGCGGTAGTTCAACGCCAAGTCCACCACACAGTTCACCAGCGATCCGATATAGCCGTTCTCCGGGTCGCCGGTGAGGCTGTAGGGCTTGGTGTAGAACGAGAAGCCGGTGCCTATCGTCCATTCCAAGTGCTTCCCGAGCGGACAGCTCAGCAGTCCGGCTATAGCAAAGCGGTCGCCGTAGACGGCTTTGGGTATCGCCGCATACGAAACCTTCACTCCGAAGGCCGGAAAACGGCGCTTGAGCTGCCAAAACTCGTCGCCAACCGGGCGCACCCACCAGGCCGCGTCGAATCCATAGGTCAGTATCAAATCCTTGATGTAGCGCATATCGTTGGGCATGGCATAGCCCAAATTGAGCGAAAACTCCCACGTCGACGGACTCTTTTCGCCGGTGGCTGCCGGCTGTTGGGCTTGCAGGGCGGTGAGCATGCCGGCAAGCAGCGTGATTATAATCAGTCCTCTTTTCATCCTTCCACCATCTCCATATATTCCTGTTCGGATATAATCTTCACGCCCAGCTTCTCGGCCTTCTTGCGCTTCTCGGGGCCCATCTTCTCGCCGGCCAGCAGATAGGAGGTCTTGCCGCTGATCGACCCGGCCACCTTGCCGCCGTGCAGCTCAATGTGCGCCTTGATTTCGTCGCGCGAAAAGCGCTCGAACACGCCGCTCACCACAAAGGTCAGTCCCTCCAGCTGGCTGCCGGCGGCCGTCTGTCGGAAGCTCATCTGCAGCCCTGCGGCACGCAGGCGCTCGAGGATGGCGCGGTGGTGCGGGTCGCTGAGCCATTCGCTTACCGCCTTGGCCGTCACCGCACCCACGTCCTCCACCTGGGCCAGCTCCTCTTCGCTGGCGGCCAGCAGCGTGTCGATGTCCTTGAAATAGCGAGCCAGCTTCTTGGCTCCCACCTCGCCCACATATCTCATTCCCAGGGCAAAGAGCACCCTCTCGAAGGGCACCTCCTTCGATGTCTCGAGGGCCTGTAGCAGGTTGTCGGCACCCTTGTCCTGGATGGTGGCGTCGGTGCCGAGGCCAACCAGCTGCTCACGCCGCAGGTCGTAGAGGTCGGCCACATTGCGCACCAGCCCGGCACCGTAAAGCAGCTCCAGCCGTTCAGGGCCCAAGCCCTCGATGTTCATGGCCTTGCGGCTGACGAAGTGCTCCAGGCGTCCGATGATTTGCGGATGGCATCCGTCGCCGTTGGGGCAGTAGTGGGCTGCCTCGCCCTCCACACGCACCAGCTCCGCCCCGCACACGGGGCACTGGCGCGGGAAGGCTATTGCCGGCTGCTCGTCGCCAACCGTCCGCTTGTCGGTGTCGACTCCCACCACTTTGGGTATGATTTCGCCACCCTTCTCGATGAAGAGGTGGTCGCCATGGCGGATGTCGAAACTGGCAATGAAGTCGGCGTTGACGAGCGTGGCGCGGCGCACCGTGGTGCCGCCCAGGTGCACCGGCGCCAGGTTGGCCACCGGAGTAACCTTGCCCGTGCGCCCCACCTGATAGTCAACCGAGAGCAATGGCGTGCTGACCCGCTCGGCTTTGAACTTGTAGGCTATGGCCCAGCGGGGCGACTTGGCGGTCAACCCCAGGCGATCCCATAGCGAGGTCTGGTTCACTTTGATGACGATACCGTCGGTGCCGAAAGGCAGTTCCCACCGGGCGCGGTCCCAATGGTCGATGAATGCCTTGATTTCGGTGATATCTCTACATTCTTTGATATAAGGCTGCACTTTGAATCCCATCTGGCGCGCCCAGTCGAGGCGGCCGTAATGGGTGTCGGGCAGGGCGATGCCGTCAGGCGCCATCATGAAGTACATGCAGAACATCAGCCGTCGCTTGGCGCACTCGGCACTGTCCTGCAGCTTGAGGCTGCCGCTGGCGGCGTTGCGGGGGTTGGCGAAGGGCTCGTCGCCGTCGGCCTCGCGCTGGCGGTTGAAGGCGTCGAATTCCTTGTATGGGAAGACCACTTCGCCGCGGGCCTCGAAGTCGTCTGGGTAGTCGCCCCGCAGGCGCAGGGGGATGGTGGGGATGGTTTTGGCGTTGAGGGTGATGTCATCGCCTACGGCACCGTTGCCCCGTGTAACGGCCTGCACAAGCTGCCCGTGGCGGTAGGTGAGGCCGATGGCGACGCCGTCGTACTTGAGTTCGCAGGTGTAGGAGAAGACTTCGCCGTCGAGCAGGCGGCGGGTGCGGGCCTCGAACTCTTCGATTTCTTCGATAGAGTAGGTGTTGCCCAGCGAAAGCATGGGGAAGCGGTGCTCCACTTGGCGGAAGCTCTTGTTGACCTCGCCGCCCACTCGCTTGGTGGGCGAGAGGGGGCTGGCCAAGTCGGGATACTGCGCTTCGAGGTCCTGCAGGTGGCGAAGCATGGCGTCGAACTCCTGGTCGGAGACCAGCGAGCGGTCGTTCATGTAGTATTCGTAGTTGAGCTGGTCGATGCGCTCGGCCAGTTGCTCCATCTCAAGGCGGATGGGTTCGGAGTCTACTGCGCTGAAAAGGTCCATGTGCCGGTGAAGTTGAGTGATACAGGGCCTATGAGGCGGATATTGTTGTAGGCGGAGCCGGTAGGGTCGAAGCTGACGCGGAAGTCGCCGCCGCGGGTGACGAGTGAGCGGTTGCCGCTGACGATGGCGGCGGCGGTGACGCCGGTGCCGCAGGCCCAGGTTTCGTCTTCGACGCCGCGTTCGTAGGTGCGCACCATGAGGCGCCCGTCGGGGAGGTCCTCTATGAAGTCGACATTGGTGCCCTCGGGGAAGTGGTCGGCAAGGTGGCGAATGCGGCGCCCTTCGCCGACGACGTCGAAGTGCTCGAGGTCGTCGACACGCTGCACGTAGTGGGGCGAGCCTGTGTCGAGGAACCAGCCGTCGAGGCAGCGGCGGACGGATTCGGCGGCCACGGGGCGCATGCCGAGGTCGACGATGCCGAGGCGGCGGTCGGTGTCCCATAGTTGGATGGTGGCGTCGTGGAGGCCGTCGAAGGCTTCGAAGCGGAGTTCGCGCCCCAAGCCGAGCACATGGGCGAAGGCGGCGATGCAGCGGCCGCCGTTGCCGCACATGGAGCCGAGGCGGCCGTCGGAGTTGTAGTAGTGCATGGCGAAGCCAACGCCCTCGGCGTCGGTGCTGTCGAGGGTCATAAGGCCGTCGGCGCCTATGCCGAAGCGCCGGTGGCAGAGGCGTGCAATCTCGTCGGTGGAGAGCTGGTATTGGCCTGAACGGTTGTCGACGACGACAAAGTCGTTGCCGGCGCCGTCGAATTTATAGAACTGGAGGGTCATAGGCTAGCGTTCGATGTCGGGGAAGAGGCGGCGTAGGGAGAGCATGGCGGGGTTGGCTTCGAGCATGGCTTTGTATTTGTTGTCGGGGCTGTAGATGAGTTCCTCCTGGGTGACGAACATGGGGTTGACCTTGCAGTCGAGGAGGGGCATGCCGGCTTTCTGCCGCAGGAACTGCATGACGTCGATGCGGTGGGCGCGGAAGTCGTCGGCGAAGACGACGCTTTGGGCATCGATTTCGATGGTGCCCTGCTTCTCGCCGAGGCGCGGAAGGGCCTGGGATAGGAGCTCCTGCAAGCCGAGTTGCGAGGCGGCTTCCTGCCAGTAGGCGTCGAGGTCGTCCTGGGTGAGGGGCTTGACGTCGGCCACCACGCGGGAGGCCGGTGCCTGCATCTGGGGTTCGGTCTTGATGGAGAAGGAGCTGGTGAGCGAGGGGCGTAGCGGGGGCTTGGCCGGGCTGGGGGGTGGCTGGGGGGTGGCTGT
>Ga0256406_1000561_pt1 | contig 66960 bp, 57 predicted proteins | sample RumenRJG_03DNA_FD_185986 | JGI IMG/M metagenome (GOLD analysis project Ga0256406, IMG submission 185986) | Bovine rumen microbial communities from Lethbridge, Alberta, Canada - RJG_03 | ecosystem: Host-associated > Mammals > Digestive system > Stomach > Rumen | place: Canada: Alberta | collected... | reverse complement strand
ATGGAGCTTCTTCTTCACCAATGGGGAGACTGGCCAGAGCTATACAGAAATACTGATAAAACCGAAGCCACGGAGATAGTAATTATCGACAGTCAAATGAATTACCGAGGAAAACTTGACACTTACCACTAATTTTCCCCCTACTGGCACCATATTCCCTTTCGTGATATACTTTCATTAATTACTTTCGGAATAGGGGACACCCTTTAACGGAGGATAGAAGTTTGGGAGGAGTTTTAACAAATGAACAACGAAAAAGCAGACGTCCGCCTGGAAGATGTGGAGGGGGCGAAAGCAGAGCTGGATAAGAAGGCTCAAAAAATGCTGGAGGATAAGGATGCCGATTCCCGTATGAGGATCTATGATGGACCTCTGGGGAAAGCCATTGTGGTCCTTTTATGTGTGTGGACTGCATTTCAGCTGTATTTCACCACCATCGGCGCCATCAGTGCCATCAACCTTCGGGCTATCCACTGCATTTTCCTTCTGGTATTTACTTTTCTTTTATTTCCTACGTATAAGAAGGAGAAAAGACGGAGGAAACTGCCGCCGCTGTGGGACTGGTTCTTTATTCTGGGGTCCGCAGGGTCTTTCCTGTACCTGATTTTCAACTATACCCGCATTGCCCAGACGGGAGGACGTATCAGCAGTCTGGAAATCGGCATCGCCTTTGTAGCCATTATCTGCGTGTTTGAAGCGGCCCGGCGTGCTTCGGGAAATCTGGCCATTCTGGCTGCCCTGTTCCTGGCGTATAACTGGTTCGGCGCTTACCTGCCAGGATACTTGGGACATAACGGATTTACGCTGAAGCGTGTGCTCATTACCCAGTTCTGGGGCACCCAGGGCCTTCTGGGCACCGGTATCGGTGTATCGGCGACCTATATTTTCCTGTTTGTCGTTTTCGGTGCGTTTTTGAAATACAGCGGATTTTCCCATTTCATCAATGATTTTTCCCTCACCCTGGTGGGCCGTACGTCCGGCGGTCCTGCCAAGGTGGCAGTCATTGCCTCGGGCCTCATGGGCATGATCAATGGTTCCGCCATTGCCAATGTGGCTACCACCGGCACCATTACCATTCCTCTCATGAAGCGTACCGGCTACAAGAAGGAATTTGCCGGCGCCGTAGAAGCGGTGGCATCCACCGGCGGCCAGTTTACGCCGCCTATTATGGGGGCCGTGGGCTTCGTGATGGCGGAATTTCTGAATCTGTCCTATACCTATGTGGCTCTGGCTGCGGTAACACCGGCGCTTCTCTACTATGTGGGCCTTCTTCTGGCCGTTCACTTTGAAGCCAAAAGGCTGGGCCTATCCGGCATTGCCAAAGAAAATATTCCTGATGCCATGAAGGTCATCAGGGAGCAGGGCCATCTGGTACTGCCTCTGATCAGCCTTATCGGCCTCATGTTTGCAGGATTCACACCTCTCTATGCAGCGGTGATTTCCATTTTCGTTACCATCGGAGCCAGCTGGCTTCGGAAGGATACCCGCATGACGCCGGACAAGATCCTGGCAGCTGTGGTGGAGGGATCCAAGAGTGCCATTTCCGTCGGTGTCTGCTGCGTCATCATCGGTGTTATCATCGGTACGGTGACCCTCACATCCCTGGGACTCAATATGGGATATCTGATCCTTTCGGTGGTGAATGGAGGAAGCATTTACCTGGCCGGTTTCCTGGTCATGATTATGTCTGCCATTCTGGGCATGGGCGTTCCCGGTGTGGCTGCCTACGTTATCGTGCAGGCCGTGGCAGTACCGGTGCTGATTAAAGCAGGGGCCATGCCTCTCATTGCTCACCTGTTCTGCCTGATTTATGCCTGCCTGTCCAACATTACTCCGCCGGTAGCCATGTCTGCCTATGTGGCATCGGGCATTGCTGATTCGGACCAGACGAAGACAGGCCTTTGGGCGGTGCGTCTGGGACTAATCGGATTTATTATTCCTTTCTTTTTCCTGGATAATCCGGTGCTTCTCATCGGCGTGTCCAAGACAGCCACTCTCTTTGATACGGGATGGGCAGTCTTTACGGCCATGGTGGGCACCTTTGCCCTGGTGGCCGGGCTGGAAGGATGGATCCTTCGCCGCTGCACATTGGTGGAAAGGATTATCCTCATCGCATCATCGCCGTTCCTGCTTCTGCCCGGCGTCCTTACCGATGCGGCCGGTGCTGCAGGCATTGCGGCGGTATGCATTTACCAGTGGATGAGAAGAAATAAAGAGAAGAAAGAAATCGAAGCAGCATAGCAGAAACAGGGGCCCTGGTTTTTGGGTTTACGCCGGGCTTCTGTGATATATTAGTGAAGAATTGCAGTAAGGGAGGAAACAGTATGAAAAACTGGAAAAAAGTATTGGCTGTATCCATGGCGGCCATGGTGATGGCAGGTGCCCTGGCAGGGTGCGGAGATGACAAAAAAGGCGGCAGTGCCAAGCCGGCTGCAGGACAGACCCTGAAAATCAATTTCCCCACAGCCGGAGCATCGGGGGCCCTCTATGCCGTAGGGGCAGCTATTACCAATATGTGGAGCAATAACGTTCCCGGTGTCCAGGCAGCCAGCCAGGCCTCTGCCGGCGGCATTGAAAACCTGAACATGGTGTCTGACGGGGAAGCCCAGGTATCCATTGCCATTGCCAGCAATGTGTACCAGTGCTATAAGGGTCTGGATTCCTTCAAAGACCATGCCTATCCGGACCTGAAGGTCATCGGCGGATTGTACCTCAATCCGAACCAGGTGGTGGCCAGCGCCAATTCGGGTATTGAAAACATTCAGGATATCAAGGGCAAGCATTTTGCCGTAGCTTCCGCCGGCTCTTCCGTGTATAACGAAGCAGAGGCTCACCTTACCACGGCAGGCATGAAGTTCCCTGACGACATCAAGGCGGAATACATTACCTTCGGCGATGCAGCTGATATGATTCAGAACGGTTCCATCGACGGCGCCTGGATCATGTCCGGCGCTCCCGCTTCCGCTGTTACCCAGGCTCTCACCAGCGGTGCCCATCTGGTGCCCATTGACGACAACCTTATGAAGGAACTGAAAGCTAAGTACCCCTGGTACACCAGCTACACCATCAAGGCAGGCACCTATCCAAACCAGGATAAGGACATTCAGACTTCGGCCATTAAGATGGTTATGTTCTGCCGCGGCGATCTTCCTGACGATGTGGTGTACCAGCTCACCAAGACCCTGTGGGAACACATGGATGAAATGGGACAGTCCCAGAAGAACCTGAAAGGCCTCACTGCAGAAAATGCAGTGAAGGACATTGCCGGCGTACCGCTCCATCCGGGCGCTGAAAAGTACTACAAGGAAATCGGAGTGCTGAAATAGTCTGCAGCCAAAAACGCTTCCCCCTGGGGAGGCGTTTTTTGAGTTAGTGGACTAGTGGACTAGTGAACTAGCTCACCAGCCTACTATCTTCCCCTTGACTAAAGTTAACTTTAACTTTCTATACTATAGAGAAGATGAAAGATTCCCCTATTCCTTCCGCTCTATGATAAAATAAGCATAGAACAGGAGGACATATGATACATCGCTTTCATCAGGACAAAAACAGGTGGGACGGCATAGAGCCCCATATTTACAAAGAAAACCCCGGTGTTTTCCGGGATGTGACCAAGCAGGTCCTTTTTGACAACGAGGCGGACCTTCCGGTGCAGTTCCGCTATTTCCAGGTGGAAAAGGGAGGCTTTTCCTCCTTTGAGCACCATAAGCACATGCACGCGGTTATGATTTTCAAAGGAAAGGGCCATGCCCTTTTGGGAAATCAGGTGGTAGAAGTCCATGAAGGGGATTTCATCACCATTGCGCCCTGGGAATGGCACCAGTTTAAGGCGGATATGGGAGACATCCTTGGATTTCTCTGTCTGGTGAACCATGACAGGGATATTCCGGTGTATCCCACGGAAGAGGATATACGGGAAATCCGGAAAAATCCGGAGGCGGCGCGCTTTCTGGACGAAGAGTAGAAGGGCCTGCCGAAGGGCAGGTTTTTCTTATGAAAGGAGAAAAAGAAATGGAACAGGAGAAAAAAGCAGGACTTGGCGGGGAGCATTACATTCCCTATGAGGAAAGAAAGGGAAACGAATCCATTGTGTACTTCACCCGTGATTTATCGGCAGAGGGACTTATCCGGCTGTATGAGAAAATCAAAGAGAATCTCACCGGCAGAGTGGCAGTGAAGCTTCATACCGGGGAGCAGCATGGCCCCAATATCATTCCCCGTCCCTGGGTGAAGGAACTGATGGAGAAGGAAATCCCCAATGCCGCCATTGTGGAAACCAATACCTATTATGACGGAGACCGCTATACTACGGAAGAGCACCGGAAAACGCTGGAAGTGAACGGCTGGACCTTTGCACCGGTGGATATTATGGATGAAGAAGGCACCACCATGCTTCCTGTGAAGGGCGGCAAATGGTTTACGGAAATGTCCGTAGGCAGCCATGAGACCCAATACGATTCCATGCTGGTGCTCACCCATTTCAAAGGCCATACGATGGGAGGCTTTGGCGGTTCCAATAAGAATATCGGCATTGGCTGCGCCGACGGACGTATCGGCAAGGCCATGATTCATACCTATCCGGGCAAGGACCAGTGGTCTATTGCAGAGGAAGAGTTTATGGAACGAATGACTGAATCGGCCAAGGCCACAGTGGATTATTTCGGCAGACACATAGCCTTCATCAATGTCATGCGGAATATGTCCGTATCCTGCGACTGCGAAGGTGTGAATGCCCAGCCTGTGGTGACACCGAACGTGGGCATTCTGGCTTCTCTGGATATCCTTGCCATCGACCAGGCTTCGGTGGACATGGTATATGCCATGAAAGAAGAGGACCATCATGACCTGGTGGAACGGATGGAATCCCGCCACGGCCTTCGCCAGCTCACCTATATGAAAGAACTGGGCATGGGCAATGACCGCTATGTGCTCATCGATGTGGACAATGGCGATAAGCGGATTGACGCCAGAGAAGCAGTGGCAGGAGTGAAGCCCTTTGGGAAATAGGACATCTTTTCTTCAGAGAAATACTATCATTTTTGATATGGATGGTACCCTCATCGATTCCATAGGCATATGGAACCAGGTGGACCAGGCCCTCATGGCAGCCATGGGAGGCGCGGCAGAGGAAGAAATGGCGGTGGGAAGAAGGCGGGATGCCTTCCTTTCAGACCATGGGAATGAGGAAAATCCCTACCTTTCCTACTGTCTCTTCCTGGCCAGGCACTGCGGCTGCTCCTGGAGCGGTGAAAAGGTATTCCAAAAGCGCTATGAAATCTCCCGGGATTTCCTCATCCATCAGGTGGACTACAAGAAAGGGGCGCCAGAGGTGATTCAAAGGCTTCACGGTCTGGGAAAGACCCTGGTCATTGCCACTACTACCAAAAGGGCCAACATGGATATATACGGCCGTCTGAATGAAAACATCCGGTCCAAAGCACCGCTGGACAGGTACTTTACAGCCATCTATACCAGAGAGGATGTGTCTTCCATCAAACCGTCGCCGGAGGTTCATGAGAAGCTCATGGCAGATCTGGAAAAGACAAGGGAAGACTGCTTCATTTTTGAGGATTCCCTGGCAGGACTCATGGCGGCCCGGGCAGCGGGCATTCCGGCAGGCCTTATCTATGACAGGTATTCAGAAAAGGACAGGAATCGTATGGTCCCTCTGGCAGAGGCCTGGTATGACAGCTGGGAGGATGTACTAAGCGAAATGGAAACTGATTGAGAATGGATTTCGATTAGGAAATTCAGTATTTATGGGCCTTTTCCTTTGACAAGGGGAGAGGAACATGGTATGATTCTCAATAAGTGAGGGAGTAGCAGCCACCCTGTGGAGTAAGTCAACATACTGGCGTGAAGGAAAAACTGATGATATCCTGTGGCATGAAAAATCAGTATTTCCGGCCTGGCTTTCCTTGAAATTGCGAGACTCACGTGCATGGTTTTTACCTGCACGGAGTCTTTTTTGATGGCTTCGTGAGGTCATTCTTTCAGGAAGTGGGACGATGGATTTTTTATTTCTTTTTAACAGTGTGCTTCTGGGAGCAAGTCTGGCCATGGACGCTTTTTCCGTGTCTTTGGCCAACGGGATTCACGAGCCTTTTATGAGGAAGAGGAAAATGGCCCTCATTGCCGGTACCTTCGGCTTTTTCCAGTTTCTCATGCCCCTTCTGGGATGGATATGCGTCCACTGGGTGGTAGATCTCTTCCAGAGCCTTCTCCCCTATATTCCCTGGATTTCCCTGGTCCTTCTCTTCGCCCTGGGCCTCATGATGATTCGAGACGGCCTTTCGGGAGAGGAGGAAGAGGTGTGTCCGGAAACCAGTTTCCAATGCCTTCTTCTTCAGGGACTGGCCACGTCCATGGATGCTCTGTCCGTGGGCTTTGCCGTCGCCTCTTTCAGGGCGAGGGAAGCCGTGGCATCATCTGCCATCATCGGCGTGGTAACTTTTCTTATCTGCTTTTCCGGCATTGTACTGGGCAGACACTTCGGTATGAAGCTGGCGGACAAGGCCACCGTGGCCGGCGGATTGATCCTCATGGGCATCGGACTGGAAATCTTCCTTTCGGCGTGAGACAGAGGAAATGGGGAAAAAGGGGTTGTCCGTTTACCGCTGGACTGAATTCCTGCCTTCTATGAACCATTTTCCTCTGCCCTCTTGGCGGCCATGGGGAAAAACGTGGTATGATACTGATAGAGAAGGAGGCAGGCAATGACTAGGGTATACATGATACGGCATGGAGAAACGGACTGGAATAAAGCTCACCGTCTGCAGGGGTGGAGCGACATTCCCCTGAATGAAAGGGGGAGGGCCCAGGCAGCCTGTGCGGCGAAAATGATGGCCTCAGTCCCGCTGGATGTGATTTACACCAGTCCCCTGAAAAGGGCGGTAGAAACGGCGGACATCATTCGGGGAGAAAGGGATATCCCCGTGATTTCTGAAAAAGGTTTCATTGAAATCAACCTGGGCCGCTGGGACGGCCATTCGCCGGATGAAATGGATAGGCTTTATCCGGGGCAGTATGATATATGGCGGAGCACGCCCGGCGATGTGCACATTGACGGCGGGGAAAGTTTTGCGGCCGTGCAGGAACGGGCGTGGAAATCTTTTCTTTCCATGACGGAGAAGAACAAGGGAAAACGTATACTGCTGGTATCCCATATGGGCTGCCTCAGCACCATCCTTTTCAAAATCGCCGGCTATGGGCTCAATGATTTGTGGAAGCACCCTATCGGAAACTGTGCTCTCTGCAGAGTGGATATCGGGGAAGAGGGGACCATGCATATCGGGGAGTGGGGAAGGGATGACTACATTCCCCCTGATTTAAAGATGAAGGTACCCTTCGGCAGAGTGAAAGATTGATTTCCTTATGGAGACAGCGCGAGGAGCTGTCTCTTTTCTATTGAAAGGGCCTTTCCCTTCGTGGTATAGTTAATCATTATGGAGAAAAATTACAGCAAGGAGGATTTCTATGTCCTTTGAAAAAGTAAAAGCCTATCTGGCACCCTTCGGCCTCTCGGACCGGTGCATTGATTTGAAAGAATCCAGCGCCACTGTGGCTCTGGCGGCAGAAGCACTGGGCACGGAGGAGGCGCGGATTGCCAAGACCATGTCTTTCCTGATAGACGATGCGCCGCTTATTGTAGTGGTAGCCGGAGATGCCCGGGTGGACAATCATAAATATAAGGAAACCTTTCATAAGAAAGCCAAAATGATTCCCGGCGCAGACTGCGAAAGGTATATCGGCCATCGACCCGGCGGCGTATGCCCCTTTGCCCTTCCGGAGGCGGTGCCGGTGTACCTGGATGTGTCCCTGAAGCGTTTTGACATTGTGTATCCCGCAGCTGGTACGGATCACAGCGCCGTGAAGCTGACGCTGGAGGAACTGGAAAAGGCGTCCCGGGCCAAAGGCTGGGTGGATGTATGCAAGAACTGGCAGAGCGGAGAATGAAGCGTTTCATGTGGTATATATGGAGAGAAAGACATGATTGTTGAGCAGTTTGGCGTAGAAGACTGGATGGACCGGTATGAGGAAGGAGCCCGGTACAATATTACCGATACCTGTGCAAAGCCCCTGACCCTGAATGAGCTTTTCACCCTTTCCGGAGAAGATAAGCAGGATTTCATGGAAACCTTTTTCCAAAGGGAGCAGACCTATGGTCCCATCTGGGGCGACCGGGGGCTGAAGGAAGAAATTTCGCACCTCTATGAGCATATTTCTCCTGATGACATTCTGACGGAGCATGGGGCCACCGGCGGCAACCAGCATATTTTCTTTTCCCTCATCCGGCCCGGCGACAGGGTCATTGCCTATGCGCCCAGCTATCAGCAGTTCTATTCGGCGCCCCGGTCCCTGGGAGCCCAGGTGACGGTGCTCCATCTGAAAAAAGAAAGGGGCTACATGCCGGACCTGGAAGAACTCAGGCAGGCAGCCAGGGAAGGGGTGCGCATGATCTGCCTCAATAACCCCAACAACCCTACGGGCTCTTTGATTCCAAAGGATTTGATGAAAGAAATCGTGGACATTGCGAGAAAAGCAGGGGCCTATCTTTTCTGCGATGAAGTCTATGCCGGCGTTTCCCAAAGGGAAGAAGACACCTGTCCTTCGGTGGCAGACCTCTATGAGAAAGGCATTGCCACCGGCTCCATGTCCAAGGCCTTCTCCCTGGCAGGACTCCGTCTGGGCTGGCTGGCCACAAAGGATGAGGAAGCACTGGCCCAGTTCCGGCGGGTGAGGGACTATGACCTGGTGAGCTGCAGTCTTTTCGATGAAGCCGTGGCAGCTCTGGCCCTTCAGCATAAGGAAAAAATCCTGCAGCGCAACAGGGCCATCCTCCAGCACAACCTTCCCCTTCTGGAAGACTGGGTGCATGAGGAAAGCCATGCCTCCTTTGTGAAACCAAAGGCAGGCACCATGGCTCTGGTTTACTATGATTTCCCTCTGCCCTCCACTCTGTTTTCCCATCGCATGTACTATGAAACAGGCGCCTTCACCGTGCCGGGAGACTGTTTCGATGAGCCCTTCTCCTTCCGCGTAGGCTACGGCCACGATGAGGAAACATTGAAAAAAGGGCTGGCAGCGGTAAGTGAATTCTTCCGTATACTTGAAGGAAAGTGAGCTGGTGGGAGAGTAGAAGCTGCTATCGGCTATCCGCTTTCCGCCGGACGCTGTCATCCTGAGCGGAGCGAAGGATCTCGGTGCGTGGAGGCAGTGGGATAAATACTGATAAATACCGGTCGGCGGGAAGACGTTAGTCTGTCAGGCGGCAGACATCAGAAGGCTGAATTCCTCAATGCAAATGGATTCAAAGAAAGTTATAAAGCCCACTCCGTGGAGGCAAAGTGGACGCCTTTGGCGCCATTTTATAATGCGGCGAAGCCGCCACCACAACCCTCGGGCCCAAAGGGCCCGTCAAACTTAAGGGCTCTCCGGCCAAAGGCCGGTCAAACTTCATAACCTTATGTTCTTAGCCCTTCTGTACAATCTGCCTTCATCGGCAGGCCGCAGCCGGCGGCGAAGAGGCACCTCTTTTTTTATCTGATGAACCAGGGAGGCGAAGCCGCCTCCATTATGCTATAATATGACTACACACTGCTTTGCCACCGGGTGGGGCAGAGGATTTATGAATCCAGGTGTTTTCCCTATTTCCGCAGGTACGGCAGTGAGCCGGGAGAAATGGGGAAAACACTTTTTTTATACCGCAGGAAAGGAAGGAGGAAAACATGGAGCTGTGGAATCTTTGGTGGCCCGTGGGGCTGGTGGTGCTGGCCGATGTGTTTTATCAGGTCTGCGCCCGCCGGCTGTCAACCCTCCAAAGTCCGCTGGCCGCGCTGGGCATGACCTACCTGGTCAGTGCCTGCCTCTGCGCCCTTCTTTTTGAAATGCTCATACCAGGAGGTCATATTTTCCATGAAATCTGGCCGCCCCATCCGGCAGCCCTCATAGTGGGGCTTGCCATTACGGGACTGGAAGTGGGTTCCATTTTCATGTACCGGGCCGGCTGGCCTATGAATATCGGATTCCTTGTCTATACAGCCCTGGCCATTGTGGTGCTGCTCATGGTGGGCCATTTCATGTACGGGGAATCGCTGCACCCTCTGCAGCATGTGGGCATATGTCTGGCAGCAGCGGGCATGTTTCTGATTGTGAGGTAACCTATGAAATTCTGGTGGCCCATTGGCCTTATCGTATGCTGCAGCACCGCCTACCAGGTGGGAGTCAAGGAAATTTCCACCGGTATCCATCCCCTGGCGGCGCTGGTACTCACCTATCTTTCCGCCTCTTTCGCATCCTTCCTTTTATATTTCTTCCTGGCGCCGAAAGGGGAAAACCGGAGGAAGTCACTGCTTTCCTGGAATCCCTGGGCCTTGGGCCTTGGATGTTCCATTGTAGGCATCGAACTGGGCGTGGTGTACATGTACCGGGCCGGCTGGACGGTGCAGACCTCCTTTATTCTGACCAACAGCCTTATTGTGGCGGCCCTCATGGTGACCGGCGCCCTTTTCTATGGGGAAAAGCTGAAGCTCCGCCAGCTGGCAGGCGCAGTGCTTACCCTGGCAGGGATTGCCTGCATTGTGTGGCAGTAGAATGGAGTCATGGGCGGCATTGTATCATGCGGCGAAGCCGCCACCACAATCCTTTGCACCCTTTGAAATCCTTTTTCACAGCCCTTCGATAAAGACTGCAGCTGCCAGGCAGCATTCTTCACAGCCGAACACTTTGCATTATGCCCATCCTATTGTATAATGGATTTAGAATATAAGTTCGGAGGGCAGCTATGGACGCATTATGGAATGAGCTGAATGAAAAGCAGAAAGAGGCAGTCACTTCTACGGAAGGCTATGTACGGGTCATTGCCGGGGCAGGATCAGGGAAGACAAGAGCCCTTTCCTACCGGTTCGCCTACCTGGTGAATGAGCTGGGCATCCTGCCGGGGCATATCCTCTGCGTTACATTTACCAATAAATCAGCCCGGGAAATGGCGCGGCGCATCCACAGCCTCACCGGAGACAATGATACGGGATACATCAATACCTTCCACGGCTTCTGCGTGTCAGTGCTGCAGGAAGACAGCCATGCCGTATCCTATCCGAAAAATTTTCTGGTCATCGACAATTCGGACATTGATGACATGCTGCAGATGATTTACGAGGAGCGGGGGCTTACGCTCCGGGATATGCCCTTCAACAAAGCCAGGGACATGATTGAAATGAAGAAGTGCGTGTGGCAGCCGGAGTATTATAAAGACATGATTGCCATGCCCCTGTCCCTTCTTTACGAAAAGTATCATCAGGCCCTTACGGTGGAGGATATCATTTTCTACGGCTACCTGTACCAGGAAAAGAAATGCTTTGCCCTGGACTACAATGACCTCATCAAGTTTACCCTCTATATTTTTGAGGAAAACCAGGACATCCGGCTGAAGTGGCAGAAGCGGCTGGAGTATATCATGATTGATGAATTCCAGGATATCGACCCGCTCCAGTATAGGCTCATGAAGGCCCTCTGCGGATATCACAACAACCTTTTCATCGTAGGGGATCCGGACCAGACCATTTATACCTGGCGCGGCGCCGATGTGCGGTATCTCTTGCATTTTGACAGGGAATTTCCCCATGTGAAAACCATCATTATGGATGACAATTACCGGTCCACGCCGGACATCCTGGATGCCGCCAATTCCCTGATTGACAAGAATGAGAACCGCATCCCAAAGAATCTGATTTCCCATAAGGAAAAGGGAAGGCCTGTGACCGTGATGGCAGCGGCCAACGGTGGGGAAGAGGCCAAAGCAGTGGCGTCGGCTGTCAAAAAATTCCATGAATCGGGCAGGAAATACAGCGACATAGCCATCCTCTACCGGGCCCATTATGTGACCCGGAACCTGGAGGAAGGACTGATAAAGGCGGATATTCCCTATGTGATTTACAGCGGTGCCCAGTTCTTCGACCGTATGGAAATCAAGGATGCCCTCTGTTATCTCCGCATGATTGCCTGCAGGGATGACATGGCTTTCCGCCGCATCGTCAATAAGCCGAAGAGAAATATAGGAAGGCGCCGTATGGATTTTCTCACGGAAAAGGCGCAGGAAGAGAACACAAGCCTCTATGAAACGCTGAAGAAGTATGTGGAAGATCCCCTTTTCAAAACGACAAAGGCCAGCGATTTCATTGAACTCATCGAATACTTTACCAAGGACAGCGAAGGGAAGCAGGTGTCCGAGGTTTTGTCTGCCATTCTGGATGAAAGCGGCTACGAAAAAATGCTCCGCACCGAGGGAAGCCAGGAGCGGCTGGATGATCTGGCAGAGCTGAAGCAGTCTATTTTTGAGTATGAATCAACGGCAGGGGAAGAAACGTCCATTTCCGACTACCTGGACCATGCGGCTCTCTTTTCCAATATGGACCGGGGGCCGGAGAGGGATGCGGTGCGGCTTATGACTGTCCATACCGCCAAGGGCCTGGAATTTCCGGTGGTGTTCCTCTGCGGCATGAATGAAGGCATCTTCCCCTCCCGGAAGACAAGGACGAAAAGAGGCATGGAAGAGGAAAGGCGTCTTGCCTTCGTGGCCATGACCCGGGCAGAGGATGAACTCTACCTCACAGAGGCGGAGGGAACGAATCTGGACGGCACGCCCCGTTTCCCTTCCCGTTTCATTCTGGACATAGACAGAAAATACCTCTCCTTTGATCCGCCGGTGAATGAATCCCTCTGGAAGGCGGGGAAGGCTTATGTGGAAAGAACAAGCGCCTACCTGAAAGATGATGGGGACAAAGGCCATTTTCCCGTGGGCTGCCGGGTGCGGCACACCGTCTTTGGCATGGGCACCATTGAAGAGGTGGATGAAAAGAACAATTCCTACCGCATCCGTTTTGACAGCATGGATACCACCAGGGATATCGCCTTTAGGGCCAGGCTGGTGAAGGCGGATTGAGTATCTGCCTGCCCTGATGGGGAAACGGTATTCCCTAAGGCTGGTCCGCTTTTGCCGGCGAAGATTGACAGGGCCCCCGAATCAGCTGACCACTCCTTCGCTGAGCGAATACAATCTTTTGTCTGCAGGGCAAAGATTCTGCCGTAAAGCGGCAACCTCAACCCCAATCCCCAGTCCCCAATCCCACTAAACCATATAGAAAATCCTTGACATACTTCTCTTTCCATGGTATTCTGTATGCACAAACGAAAGAGGTACCGGAACTGACGGAGAAATGTGGAATTGACCACGTGAACCGGTATTATCTGAATCAGCCGACCGTCTGGGCAGGGAAACCTACTCAGACGGTCTTTGCGTCTCCGGTTTCCCTTCATTGCTTACTGCTTATGGAGGGATTTCAAATGAAAAAGAAAAATCGCTGGCTTATTGCCCTGGCAGCTGTGGGCATCCACATCTGCATCGGCAGTGTGTATGCATGGAGTGTACTGACGAAGCCGGTTATGGCGGCTATGGGTCTTTCCCTTTCGGAAACCACCTGGGCCTTTTCTATTGCCATTCTGTTTCTGGGGCTGTCTGCCGGCTTTCTGGGCGGCGTGGTGGAACGGATGGGACCGTCCCGGTCCGGTCTGGTATCGGCAGCTTTCTTCGGCACCGGCCTTCTGGGAACGGCGCTGGCTGTCCATGTCCATTCGCCGATGCTCCTTTATATTTTTTACGGCATGATCGGCGGCATCGGGCTGGGCACCGGCTATATCACCCCTGTGTCCACCCTGGTGAAATGGTTCCCGGAACACCGGGGCTTTGCCACAGGTCTGGCTATCATGGGCTTTGGCTTTGCTGCCCTTGTGGCAGGACCGCTCATGCGTTATCTCACTGACACCTATGGCCTGACTGCCAATTTCCTCATCCTTGGCATTGCCTATGCGGTGATTATTTCCCTTTCCGCTTCCTATCTCCGTCCGCCGAAGAAGGGTGAAATCCCTGTGATGCTGGAAGAAGTGCTTCGCCGGGAAGCGGCCATGGGCAGGAAACGCACCGTGGTAGGTCCTCAGATGACGAGAAAAGAAGCGATGCATAGCTGGAAATGGTTTGCTCTGTGGTGGATTTTCTTTACCAATATTACCTGCGGCATCGGCCTTCTGGCCGTGGCTTCCCCCATGGCCCAGGAAGTCATCGGCATGACACCGGTTCAGGCGGCCTCTCTGGTAGGCATCATCGGTATCGTCAATGGCGGCGGCCGGATCGTGTGGTCCACCGTTTCTGACTGGATCGGCCGCGGCGTGACCTACATGGTATTCTTTGCCCTGGAAGTATGGGCTTTCTACCAGCTTTCCATTACCACGGAAGGCCTTATTTTCCAGGCCCTGGTTCTTCTCATTATCAGCTGCTACGGCGGCGGCTTCTCCTGCATGCCCGCTTACCTGTCCGATATTTTCGGTGTGAAACAGCTTTCCTCCATTCATGGGTCCATCCTCACTGCCTGGGGCATCGCCGGTGTAGCCGGTCCCCTGATCCTGGCATTCATGAAGGAAAATACCGGCGGCTATGCAGCTACCCTTCATCTTTTCTCCGCCATGCTGGCGCTGGCCTTCCTCATTGCCGCCGTGCTTCGCTGGAGAAATGAAGTGGATAAAAGAAAATGGGAAGTGAAGGAAGAAAAGAATTTTCATGGCCCCGTGGCAAAAACCACCACAGTCTCCTGAAGAAAGATTGACTTTCCCACAGAAGGGGACTATATCTGTCCCTGGCAAGCCGCTATGCCTTCAAACATAACCCGGCAGTAGACGGAACGGACTGGAGACCGGATAAGTACATTGAAATGTACAAGGATATCCTGAAGGATCCGGATTTCGGAAAATAAGGCATAAAAAAGGTCTGTGAAGAAATGATTTACATTTCTTCACAGACCTTTTTTTATGATGTTACCGCTGTGCTTCTTCCAGCTTTTCAAGGAAGAACTTCACATTGTCCGTCAGGTTTGGCCCTTCGGTCTGGAGAGCGCCGCCTACGAGGAAAATGGTATCGGCACCGTAGGTCTTGTACATGTCTTTGAAGAGCTGCCATCTCATGCCGCCGGAGGGAATGGGGAATATGGGGCGGAGGTAGGCCATTTTTTCATTGGTGCCTTCGCAGATGTTGGTGCAGGTCTCCCGGGAGAAGGAGAAGCGGCCGCCGAAGCTGGTGAAAATGACGGCGTCGGCGCCGGCCAGGCGGGAGAGCTGGCCGTAGTAGCAGAAGGGGGAAATGCCCGATTCTCTGGAAAGGACCTGGGGACCGGAGAAGCAGGGATGGAGGAAAATGGGAAGGTTAAAGTCCGGATCCCTGGCCAGGTCGCGAATCATGGTGAAACCGGTAATGGCAGGCGCTGCCATGATGCCGTCGGCACCGATTTCCTTTGCCTTGTAGGCCCGGTCCAGGAACTGGAGGCCGTCGGCGGTGCAGTTGGCAATGTACATGCTCTTTTTACCGGTTTTCTCTTTGGCGTCAGCCAGGGCCATGACGCACTGAAGCACTCTTTCTTCGAAAGGCGCATAGTCCTGGTTCATGAGGCTGTGGTCGTCTTTAATGATGGGGCAGCCTCCCATGGCCAGGTCATACACCATCTGTCCCAGCTCCTTGGGGCTTCTGCCCAAAGGTTTGATGGCGCTCATGAGAATGGGACCCCGGGGTACGCCGCAGAGATCCCGCAGGCCCGTGCGGCCGAAGCGGGGACCGGGATAATTGTCATACATGGCTTCAGGAAGGTCGAAGGACATGAGCTTGATACCGGGCTGGAGACTTGTATTGCCGAAGAGCATGTTCAGAAGCTCCGCCATTTCATTGCCCACTGCTGTTGGGTCATAGGAAATGGTGGCGTAGTAGGCGCCGGGCTCTGCTTTTTTCAGGTCTTCTATCTGGCCTACGATGGTATCGCCGATGGGAGTTCCTTTCACCAGCTCGTAGGGGCATTCTACGGTCTGTTCGACGCAGATGCCGAAGGCCAGTTTTCTGGCTTCTTCATAGTCCGGGGCCGCAATGCGGTAGGTGGCAGTAAAACGGGAAGACTGGGTCAGGTCTTCTTTCAGCTCTGCAAAAAGTTCGCTTTCAAAAAAGGGGGTATCACTCATAACTCTATCCTTCCCGGCAGGGGACACTGCAAAGGAGCGGGGGGCATTCCTCCGCTTCCTCAAGGCAGCCTTCTGCCTTATGAAATTGGAAAAACGGGGAATCACCGGGGGTTCCCGTTACTGTGGGTTTAATAATAAGGGTTGTCCTCGTGGGCGGCGCTGTCATCGGAGAGCCAGTAGAGGGGACGGTTTCTTGTTTCTTCAAATACGTGGCCTATGTATTCGCCCAGAATGCCAAGGCACATGAGGTTGAGACTTCCAAAAATGGAAATCAGGATGGTCATGGTGGCCCAGCCGGGCACGGCCTGTCCGGTAATGACGCAGTAGAGGACGTGGAGAATCAGCAGAAATCCGGCAAAGGCAGACAAAAGGCCGATGTAGAAGGAAATGCGCAGAGGGATGGTGGAATTGGTAATAATGCCATCCATGGCAAAGTGAATCATTTTCTTCATGGAGAATTTGGAAACCCCTGCATGACGGGCAGGCGCTTCAAATTCGATGGATGTCTGTCTGAATCCAAGGCCTCCTACGATACCGCGGATGAACCGGCTGTGCTCCCGGAATTTCAGGAACGTATTCAGCGCTTTCCGGTCCATGAGACGGAAATCGGAACCTCCCGGGACCACCCGGGTGGTGGAAATGGAATTAATCACCGCATAGTAGCCGGAGGAGGTTATCTTTTTTAAAAATCCGGCGTCCTCAGTGGCAGTGCGGATGGTCTGCACAATGTCATAGCCTTCCTGCCATTTTTCGATGAGCTTGGGAATGAGGGTCGGCGGATGCTGCATGTCTCCGTCCATGGTAATCACCGCATCGCCTTTGGCAAAGTCCATGCCGCAGGTAATGGCAATCTGGTGCCCGAAATTCCGGGCGAAGGTCAGGGCCCGCACGTGGGGGTCCCGGTCTGCCAGCTGATGAATCAGCTCGTCCGTGCGATCCCTGGATCCATCATTTACATAAATGATTTCATAATCCATGGCCAGTTCCTTCATGACTTTTGTCACTTCATCATGAAAGTATACCACGTTGCCTTCTTCATTATAGACAGGCGTCACAATTGATATCATAATCATCCTCCAGGTCAGGCTGTATGCCAATGTATATTATAGCACATAAATGAGTTCTTCTTTCTCTCCAGATTATATATAACCGGAAGGGCCTGCGGTTTAAGGAATTTTAAAATTTTTATAAAAGACAGGAAAAAGGGGCTGTGAAGAAATGATTTACATTTTTTCACAGCCCCTTTTGTCAGAGGGTATTGGGTTATGATAACAGTCAAATACAATTTCTTATGAAATCAGATGGAGCAAATGAATCATCGCTTCGTCAGAATCGGGCATCTTCCGGCTGCATAGCGGCCGATTTTCTTTCGCCCCTGTCATGGTGACGGCCGCCGGGTCTGCCCCGGCCGGGGTCTTTGTCTTTGTCAAAGCGGCGCTGACGGTGCTCGTCGAAGCGATGGTCCCGGTCATTATCGTCTTTGTCAAAGCGATGCTGGCGGCGTTCGTCAAAGCGATGGTCCCGGTCATTATCGTCTTTGTCAAAGCGGCGCTGACGGTGCTCGTCGAAGCGGCGGTCCCGGTCATTATCGTCTTTGTCAAAGCGATGCTGATGGTGCTCGTCGAAGCGATGGTCCCGGTCACTATGGTCTTTGTCAAAGTGGCGCTGGCGGTGCTCATCGAAGTGATGGTCCCGGTCACTATGGTCTTTGTCAAAGCGGCGCTGGCGGTGTTCGTCCAGGCGCTGGCTTTCCTCTCTGTCATGGTGACGGAGGGAAGGGGCACCTTCCCTGTAAGTGCTGCCTTCTCCGGCATCCTTCACATCCCGGGGACGGGAGACAGGATTTTCCTTTTCTTCCTTCAGGGGCTTATGAATGACAGGGCCTCTGGAATTTTCCGCATTGATTAAGGCGATGCGGTAGTCCCGGCCTGTGTTGGATACGGGACCGGCAGGTTCGGCAGCCTGCAGGGAGGCGGCGGATACATCATTTCCCAAAGCGGCGCCGGCAGCAGAGAAGGAAAGCAGCAGAGCTGCGGCTAATATGGTTCTTTTCAGGTTTCTCATAGTAAGACCTCTTTTGAAGTAGACTTCAGGTTCTTTCCATTACAGGCGGTGCCAGGTCATGCCGTCATCGTCTTCTATGTTCTTCTTTTCAGGATTTCCTTTCTTTGCATCCCTTTCTCTGGCTTCCGGATGCTGTTCATAGTACTTTTCTTCCCAGGGTTTCAGTTTGCGCTGAGGACCCTGGTCTTTTTTATCTCTTATTTCTTCCCGGTCTTTCTTATCCTTATGGACTTTCTGCTTCTTTTCTACATGTTTCTTTTCCTTGTGCACCTGGGGACGGCCATTGTCCTGCTGCATTTCCGGCGGATGTCTGTAGTCTTCTGCGGAAGCGGTGCCGGCAAAGAAGAAACCGCCTGCCAGTGCCAGGCCTGTCATGGAAGCAATGATGAGTGCGTTTAATTTTTTCATAATAGAACCTTCCTTTCAAAATGGGTCAATCTGTTCGAGGGAGTTTCCCTGAAACCCCCTCACTTTATTCTGGGGATATATATAAATCAATGGACGGGGCTGGTATCCCCGCCATGATGGACGAAGGATTACTCTTTATCGGGCCCTTTCGTATCTTTCTGGCGGTCCTGCCGGTTATCGGGCATATCTTTCCGGTCCTGGTCCATGGCATTTCTGTCGTGATGGTCTCTCATATCTTCCCGCAGGCGGTCGTTGGAAGGTATTTTCTTTGTGTCCTTCCGGTCCTTCCCCCAGCGGTCAAAATTTTCCATCATCCGGGGCCCGTTGTCCGCCATCCACCGGTGGTAGGCGGGCAGGTCATTGATGATAAAGGAAAAGGTGCCCACCATGAGCGATATAATGGCAAGAACAGAAGAAATGATGATTTTCTTCATTTCGTCTCACCGCCTTTGTCATGGCCGGTGCCGATCAGGCTCGTTTCAATGGCCCGGCTCCCTTCCCTGGCGATAAGGTAGATGGAAAGGGCTGTAAAGATACCAAAGCTTCCGATGGAGGCCAGGGTGAGGAAACTGAACCGGGGCAGCGGCGCCATGCCGTGGAAGGGAACCAGATTGGTGGAGAAGAGGCCTATCACCAGCCCCGCAGCCGCCAGAACCACGATGGCCATGATGATACCGGCTGCCGTAAGAAGGCGGGCGGTCATACGGGCTGTGGCTTCTGCAGCCCCGGGGAGCCGGGGACTCACGGCATCCCAGGTCTTTCCCATCTTGTCCTGGGCGTCCTTAGCCATGTCCAGGGCCCTGCTTTTCAGCGGGCTGCCTTTGGCCTTTTCATCCACCACTCCTTCGGACTGGAAGGAATTGTAGATATCCTTCGGACTGCCAAGCTCTCTGGCGATTTCTTCCTCTGACAGGCCTCTCTTTTTTCCCTCTTCAAAATGGGATTCATAATCGGCCAGGATTTCTTCTACCTCTTCGGTTTTTGCATTTCGGAAATAGTAGCGCAGGAGATCTAAAAATTCTGTTTCATTCATGGATATCGCCTCCTTCTTCCAGTATTTTCTTGACGGCTTTTGTAAATTCGGTCCATTCCCTGAGGGATTCTGTGAATTCCTCCCGTCCGGCGTCGGTGATGCGGTAATATTTTCGGGGAGGACCGTTATGTGATTCCGCCAGGTAGGTATCTACCAGGCCGTCCTTCTTGAACCGGTTCAGCAGGGGATAAATAGTACCCTCCGACATTTCAATGTATTTTGAAATCTCCGTGACCAGCTCATAACCATAGTAGTCTTTTCGCCTGAGCATAGATAGAACCACAATTTCCATGACGCCTTTCTTCAGTTGGATGTTCATGGCTTTTCCTTTCTGAGGAATCCGGGGTTCTTAAGAGGAAATCGGCCTGCCGGCGATTGAACCGGTAGTCAATTTCTTCGTTGCTAACAATATATCACAAAGTACTTTGCAATGCAAGGTACTTTGTGAAACAAAATGATATATCTGCTAAAATCATGAAAAGGGTTGATTATGCTAAATCTGCAATGCTGCTTGTTTCCTGTTGACGGATGGAAGGAAATCATGTATCATCATAGCCATATCAAAACCAGTACATGCTGTGAACGAGAAGGAAACAGACAGGAAGCTTCAGAGAGCCGGCGTATGGTGAAAGCCGGTGCGGAAAATCTGCGGACTATCACTCGTGAGCTTCCTAATTGAAAGAATTTCCGTAAATCAGGACGGAAGTCCCCGTTACAGGACAGGCCTTCAGAGTATAATGCAGGGTGGTACCGCGATTTCGCCCCTGTCCCATGGTGGACAGGGGCTTTTTGTTTCCTCCCTTCCTATGCCTGGCGGCTGAGAGATAAACCGGAGTGGTACCGCGCCATGCGCCTCTGTCTGATATTTCAGATAGAGGCTTTTTTTATGGCTCCTCCGGGAAGAGTGAAGATTGCACATGTGCTATTTCATCCAAAGGAGAAATGAAAATGATGGACTGGAAAAAAGGACTCAAACTGGCAGGCCTTGGCCTCATGATGACAGCTGCATGTGCAGGACTTTCCGGCTGCGGCGGAAAGGGAGAAGGACAGGAAAGCGGAAAAACCGCCAAGGTAGGCTTTATCAACGGCGTTTCCGGCGGCGTGGCTTCCTACGGCCTGGCGGAAAAAGAAGGCTTTGACATGGCGGTGGATGAAATCAACAAAGAAGGAAAAATCCACATGGATGTGGAAATGGTGGACACCAAGGGCAATGTGCAGCAGGCGGTGGCGGCGGCCCAGAAACTCATTGCCGCTAAAAAGGTGATCGTGGTGGGACCTTTGATTTCCGGTGAATACAAGGCGGTGGGGCCCCTCTTCCAGCAGGCGAAGATTCCCCTTCTGGGTGTGGCCACCACGGCGGAAGGGCTTATGGATATAGGAGACTATATGTTCCGGAACTGCGTACCGGAATCGAAAAATATCCCCCAGACTGTTGAGAAAACCCATAAACTCCTGGGCTATAAGAGAGTGGCCGTGCTTTATTCCAACAACAATGAGCATCAGGTGTCCGCGTACAAGACCTTCAAAAAAGCACTGGAACAGGAGGGCGTGGAAATCGTGGTCACAGAAACCTTTGCTGATAAGGACACGGACTTTTCCGCCCAGCTCACCAAAATCCATAATGCCAATCCTGATGCCGTGGTGGTGGCAGGCTACTACCAGGAAGGAGGGCTCATCCTCAAGAAAATGAGAGACCTGGGCATGAACCAGCCGGTACTGGGAGACAATGGCTTCATGTCTCCGGAGCTGGTGAAAATTGCAGGCCCTGCAGCAGATAATGTGTATGTGTCCTCCATGTGGTCCCCGGACAGAGACTCCGAGGCTACAAGAAAATTTGTGAAGGACTTCCGGAAGCGGTATAATCATGACCCCGACAACTTTGCCGCCTGCGCCTATGTATCGGCCAAGCTGGCAGCCAAAGCCATGGAAAATGCAGGCACCACCACGGATTCCAAAAAGGTGCGGGACGCCCTGGCCCATATCAAAAACTTTGAAAGCGCCGCCGGCCCCATGACCTTTAACAACTCCGGGGACCCGGAAGTGGACCTGGTGCTTCTGAAAGTGGAAGACGGGAAATATAAGGCAGTGAAAGTGTAAGGAATCACCGCAAAAAAGGCAGTGAAGGAATAACTGCTGTTTCTTCACTGCCTTTTTCTATGAGGGCTTCCTGCCGGGGGGATACCCATGTGTATCACTGTCATAGGAAACTTTTCGCAGCCAGTTTCCTGTCGGTGTGGATGCCCTATGTGTATCATCACCATAGGAAACCCTTCGCAAGCAGTTTCCTGCAGTCATGAATGACAAAAGTGTATCATGCTGCCATGGGCTACACCGTTATGGAAATGGCCGTTTCCGCATCGATGGCTTCACCGTCCGGATTTCTGGCAGGGGCAAAGGTCCACTGGCGAAGGGAGCGCTCTATATAGGAAGAAAGGATTTTGAAATCGGCATCGCTCAGGCCGGTCCCTTCCTTTTCAATCACCGGCGGGGCGCTCATTTTTCCATTCCTGTCTATGGAGAGCTTCACCGTAAAGGAAGGGTGACCGGATCTTTCGGCGGCCTGCTCTTCCTTTTCCTTCATGTCTGCCATCACCTGCTTTTCCGGTGCTGGCGGCACGGATACCAGGGCTGACGTAAAACGGACGGGAATACGGACAGTCAAAGGAATATCCTTATCTCCCCGGCGGGCGGGATGGAAGGTCCAGGACTTAGCGGATCCCGCGGCGTACTGGTCCAGAATCAGGGAGGATGAGCTTTCTGCGATTTCTTCATGGGTGACGGCTCCGTCTTCATCAATGGAAAGAATGAGCACCGTAGATGCAGCATGGGGCAGCTGGGAGAGAGCTTCGTGGACAGCGGCGGACTGCGGCAGCATGGGAGTGGACTTCACCGAAGGCGGCACCATCTGCTCTTCCGTTATGGGACTGCCTTCTTTATCCAGATACACACCTTCTCTGGGGATGGCGGCAGAGGCAGTCAAGCCCAGGGTAAGCAGGAGAGACAGGGAGATGAGAATCTTTTTCATAGGGGCTCCTTTGACAGATTTGCATTCTGACTGATGAAATATACATTTTACACATCAATTTCTTCATTTATTTTAATAAATAGGAAAGGAAAGAGCAACCGGTTTTCTATCTGCTTTGGTACAATCATGGCAGATAGCACAGGGAGATGATGCAAAGGAGGCCGTCATGAAGAGAGGATATGGAAGAGCTCATGGAGGAAGCCCGGAAGGCGGGGGCAGATAATGAAAATGGTGGATGTCACCCGGGTGAAACGGCAGGCCGCCTGGGGTCATAGGGAACTGAAAAGAGTGCTGCGAAGAAGGAAGCTTCTTCACAGCACTCTGTATTCCGGCGCTGAAAAGCGCCTGTTTTCTAAGCCTTCTTCTGATCAGAAGAGGGCTCTTTTTTTATGAGGGAAAAACCGTAGTCCAGCAGTTTGGCCGCTTCTGTAAACCGGCTGTCCGTATCCCTGGAATGCATGATGATGACGATGAGTTCATGATTGTCCCTGATGGCGGAGGCAGCCAGGCAGCCGCCGGCAGCGCGGGTGTAGCCGGTTTTGATGCCCGTGGCGCCGGGGTAGGTGTAGAGGAGTTCATTGCTGTTTTCACAGGTGAAGATTTCTGCAGGGCGGATATAGCGGATCTGCTTCTTCTTCGTGGATACGATGGAGCGGAAATTTCGATTTTCCATGGCGTATCGGGCAAGGCGGGCCATGTCCTCGGCGGTGGAATAATGATTTTCATCAGGCATGCCGTTGGCGTTGACGAAATGGGTGCCGGTCATGCCGATATCCTTTGCTTTCTGGTTCATCATATCCGCAAAGGCCGGAAGACTTCCGGCCGTGTTTTCCGCAATGGCCGTGGCGGCGCCGTTGTCGGAAATCATCATCATCTGGTTTCGGAGATCCCCCAGAGAGAGCCATTCGCCGCCGTTTAAGGCCGTGGATTCCACGTCTGCTGCCTCTTTGCTGACGGTGACAGTTTGATAGGTGTTTCCCTTTTCAAGAGAAAGGATGCAGGTCATGATTTTGGTCATGCTGGCAGGATATTCTCTTTTGGTCCCGTTTTTCTCGTAGAGGAAACGGCCGTCAGAACCGTCCATAATGACTGCGGCATCGGCGGTGATGTCCGGCGCTGCGGCATGGAGGGGAGAGCAGGATATACAGGTGAAGGTGAGAGCCAGGAGGAACATTTTATATGTCATAGAAACCTCCCGTCAGGACTTTGTGCCGAAAAAGTTCAGCAGCACACAGCCTGCAATAATGAGGAATATGGCCAGCATTCCAGTGGCCGTCAGCTTCTCGCCGAAAAAGAACCAGGAAATGAAGGTGGTGGCCAGGATGCCCACACCGCTCCAGGTGGCATAGGCCAGCGCCAGGTTCAGGGACGTAAGGGCCCGGGAGAAGGAGAAAAAGCAGAGACCGTAGGAACCAAGGCATGCCAGGGTGGGAAGGGGGAGGGTAAAGCCATGGGACATTTTCAGGAAGGTGGTGCCGGTGAGTTCCATGGCAATGGCAAAGAACATGAGAAAATAGGCCATGAGGAATTCCTTTCAAGTAAAAAGCCTGCGCCTTCCGGCGCAGGCCTGGATAGTAGAAATCAGAGGAAAATATACTTCAGAATGAAAATCACAGTGAGCGCCATCATGAGAGCACTCACCTTGCTCCTCTTTCCGGTGAGGAGGTTAATCAGGGTGTAGGTGATGGTACCGAAGGAAATGCCTTCTGCAATGCTGTAGGCAAAGGGCATGGCAATGATGGTGAAGTAGCAGGGAATGGCTTCGGTGGGATCATTGAAGTCAATGCCGGTGACAGCGGTGAACATGAGGAATCCTACGATAATCAGGGCCGGTGCGGTAGCAAAGGCAGGAATGGCCATGAACACAGGGGAAAGGAACATGGAAAGAAGGAAGAGCACTGCCACGGTGACAGCGGTGAGGCCGGTACGGCCGCCTTCGGAAACGCCGGAGGCACTTTCCACATAGGTGGTGGTGGTGGACACGCCGAGCACAGCTCCTACGGAGGTGGCTACGGCATCCGCCATGAGGGCGCCCTTGATATGGGGCAGCTTGTTGTTCTCATCCAGCATATTGGCTTTGGAGGACACGCCGATGAGGGTGCCGATGGTATCGAAAATATCGACAAAGAGGAAAGCCAGCAGTACCACCACGAAATTGAAGGTGCCTATCTGGGAGAAGTCCAGCTGCATGAAAATGGGGGCCATGCTCTTCGGTTCAAAGGCGGAAAGGCCGCCGGAGAAATTGGGGAGGGTGCTGAATGCGCCTACGGAAGGATCCGGCACATAAAGTCCGGAGATTTCACAGACAACGCCCAGAAGCCAGGTAAAGAGAATGCCCCAGAGGATATTGCCTCTCACCTTCTTCACCATGAGGATGGCCGTGAAAAGGACGCCGATAATGGCCAGCACCACCGTAATGCCGGTGGTATGGAAGGTGCCGGCAGCCATGGCCTGCTTGAAGGAAAAGAGGGAAATCTTGGTGGCAGGATTGGCCACGATGATCTGGGCAGAGCCTAAACCGATGAAGGCGATGAAAAGGCCGATGCCTGCAGATACAGCTTTCTTCAGATTAATGGGGATGGCGTTGAAGATGGCTTCACGCACATTGGTGAGGGACAGGACGATGAAGATGATCCCTTCCACAAAGACCGCAGCCAGTGCCATTTCCCAGGAATAGCCCATCTGCTTTACTACAGTGAAGGCAAAGAAAGCATTGAGTCCCATGCCCGGCGCCAGGGCAAAGGGGTAATTGGCAAAAACGGCCATGAGCATGGTGCCCAGGAAGCCGGCCAGGGCAGTGGCAGTGAGGACGGCGCCCTTGTCCATGCCGGTGGTACTCATGATAGAAGGGTTGACGGCGAGGATATAGGCCATGGTCATAAACGTGGTAATCCCTGCCATGATTTCGGTCTTTACGGTGGTGTGACTTTCCGACAGATGGAAAATTCGCTCCATGAGACCTGCATTGTTTTCCATGAATAAGCTCCTTTCGTGCTGAAAAGTATTCCGGCGTCTGGAAAAAAACGCCATAGAACATTTTTTACGCCTTTATTATATGATTTTTAACAGCTTGAATCAATGAATTTTATCTATTCATGGAATGCAGATATATCATTCTTCCATGAGGAAAAGGAAGTCCTTGGCTTCCTGTGCTACAATAAAAAAATAACCGGCAAAGAGCCGGCGGAAAGGGAGTACATCATGAGTATATGCAACCTATGCCCCAGGGCATGTAAAATAGAAAGGAAAATATCGGTAAAGGACAAAGGGAATGTGGGATACTGCCGCTCCGCCATGCTTCCCGTCATTTCCAGGGCTGCCCTTCACCATTGGGAGGAACCCTGCATTGCAGGCAGCCGGGGCGCCGGCACCGTTTTCTTCGCCGGCTGCAACCTGTCCTGCGTATACTGCCAGAACTATGAAATATCGGAAATGAGAAAGGGCATCGAAGTGTCGGTGGAGAGGCTTCGGGAAATCTATTTCGAACTTATTGATGAGGGAGCCCATAACATCGACCTGGTCACCCCTACCCACTACACCCATGCCATTTTCCAGAGCCTGCGGGACCCGCTCCCCGTGCCGGTGGTATACAACTGCGGTGGCTATGAAAGCGTGCACACCGTGGCCTTCCTTAGAAACAAGGTGCAATGCTGGCTGCCGGATCTGAAATACGCAGACAGCAGTGCTGCTGCCCGCTACAGCGATGCGCCGGACTATTTTGAAAAGGCCACCGCCGCCATTGAGCAGATGTTCCGCCAGACCGGTCCCTATGACATAGACAGCAGCGGCATCCTCAGGAAAGGCGTGCTCATCCGCCACCTGATCCTTCCGGGACAGGTGGAGAATACGAAGAAAGTGCTGGAGTATGTGGCCGGCACCTTCGCTCCCGGCGAAGTACTCTTCAGCCTCATGCGCCAGTATGTACCCTGCGGAAGGGCAGCGGAATATCCTGAAATCAACCGCCCCATTACCGATGAGGAATATGAAGAATGCGAAAGCTATATGGAAGAACTGGGCATCGTAGACGGCTACGTCCAGCAGAAAGCCAGCTCCGACAAAATGTTCATTCCTGCCTTTGACGGTACAGGGGTACTGAAAAGGGAGGAATAGAAAAGGGTCTGTGAAAAAATGGAAATCATTTCTTCACAGACCTTTTTGCTGCATTTGAGTGATGCAGCAGGGAAATTTACAGCTTGGAGGACAGTTGGGAGAAGGGGATGAAAGCTCCGGGATGGAGAGGCCGTTTCCCGATTTCCTTTCCCATCCAGATCATGTCATACCAGCGGCCGAATTTATATCCGCACTTTTCAAAGCGGCCCAGGGTTTTGAATCCAAGACTTCTGTGAAAAAGGGGACTGTCTTTGGGAAGGAAAGGGTCTTCCCCCTTTGTGACGGCAATGCAGGCATAGAGGTTGAATACCTGTTGGGACAGGAGGATGGACTCCAGCTGGCCATAGAGCGCCTTCCCCAGGCCCCGATGATGGAAAGGAGGAGCTATATAGATAGAAAGTTCTGCGGCATGGTCATAGGCTTTCCTTGGATGGAAAGGTCCGGCATAGGCATAACCTGCTATCCGGCCATCAGAAAGGGCGGCAAGATAGGGGTACCGTTCCAGGGTAGAGGTCATGCGATGCTGGAAATCTTCCAAAGACGGCGGGTCTTCTTCAAAGGTAATCGCCGTGTTTTCCACATAGGGCCGGTAAATGGAAAGAAGGGAAGGCGCATCTTCTATGGACGCCTGGCGGATGATAAAGGAAGGGTTACTTCTTTTTTCCATTTCTTTGTTCCGCTTTTTCCATAAACCTTACGCCATCTACCAGGAAGCGGTCATGGTCTGCTTCTCCGATGTCCCCATTTTCATCGGCAGCGGTGATGTGGAAGGAAATTCTCTTTCCCTTCACCTCTGTCACCGTGGCGGTGACGGTAATCACATGGCCCGGCAGGGTGGGGGCTTTATGGATAAGGGAAATGGAACCGCCTACGGTGGTTTCCCCTTCCGTAAGGTGCGGTGCCAGCGCCTTGCAGGCCGCTTCCTCCATGGCCGCCGACAGCACCGGCGTGGCCAATACGGGCAGGGACCCGCTTCTTACCTTTTCCGCCGTATCCTTTTCTGTAATGGTTCTTGTAATCTGTGCAGTGATTCCTTTGATAATCATAGTAGGCTCCTTTTCTTATCAGCATGCAGGAGGGAGTGCTGAATAATCCATATGAATCCTTTTCATAGTATATGATATAATTATAAGATAATTTATGATTATTTCCATATACGATCTGGAATCCCTTGAAATTTCTTGAGAGGTGCAATTTGGAAGATAAAAAGACAGAAGACACGGGAGAAACGGAAAGGACACTCTTTCCCCGAATGGAGGACCGCCGGAAATGGTCAGCCCTGGGAGGCATCCTTTTCGTGCTGATTCTCCTTATGGCCGGTGTGTATTTCTATGCCTTCGACAGGGTGGGACTTCACGGCACGGCCATGGTGGATGTGCCCCGGAATTCCACAGGCCGGGATATTGCAGATACCCTGGAGAAGAAGGGGGTCATCCGGAGCAGCACCCTGTTCCGGCTGTATTCCAGGATTCTGGGAAGCGGCAAGAGCCTGCAGAGCGGGACCTATAAGATGAAACAGGGAATGACGGTGAAAGAGGCCATGACCAAGCTCCGTTCAGGCATGACAGAATCCGTATTTGTTACGGTGCCCGAAGGGTATACAGTACACCAGATAGCGGCTCTTCTGGATGAAGCCGGTGTCAAGGGGGCCGATGATTTTGAAGGAGAGGCCGCTTCCTACGGCCCTTTGAAATACCAGTACGGTCCGCTGCCGGTATCGGTGAAAGCAGAAGGATTCCTCTTCCCTGACACCTATAATATTCCCAAAGAGTATACAGCCCGGCAGATCTGCGATATGATGTACAAGCGCACCGATGACATGCTGACGCCGGAGATTCGAAAGAAGGCGCAGGCAAAGCATTTGACCCTCCATGATCTCATGACCCTGGCCTCCATGGTGGAAAAGGAAGCCCGGTTCAAGGAAGACCAGGAGCCCATTGCATCGGTGATGCTGAAGCGTCTTTCCATAGGCATGCCTCTCCAGATAGACGCCACCATCCAGTATGCCCTGGGCAGTCCGAAGGCGGAGCTTACCATACAGGATACCCGCATCGACTCCCCCTACAATACCTATACCCATAAAGGCCTGCCGCCGGGACCCATTGGAAGCCCCGGCATGGATGCCATTGAAGCGGTGCTGGATGCACAGCCGGGAGAGTACCTTTACTATGTAGCCCAGCCTGACGGACACCACGTCTTTACGAAATCCTATGAGGAGCATCAGGCGGAAACGGAGAACATTTATGGGAAATGACTGGCAGGTCCTGAAAAGGGAACTGGAAGAATACGCAGAGAAAAAGGGAGTGCCCATTATCCGGGGGCCGGAGCGGGAGCTCCTCCTCAAGGCGGCAGCCCTGGCAGAGCCCCGCCGTATGCTGGAAATAGGAACGGCCATCGGCTACTCTGCTCTTCTTCTGGCAGAGCGTTTTCCAAAGGCCCAGATCCATACGGTGGAGCTTGATGAAGAGCGATATCACATGGCGGTGCAGGTGATGGAAAGAGCGGGCCTCACGGGCCGGGTCCACTGCATTCTGGGGGATGCGGGACAGGTGATTCCTACCCTTTCGGGGCCCTATGATTTCCTTTTCCTGGATGGCCCCAAGGGACAGTACCTGAGAGAACTGAAGGCTATTGAGCCTCTCCTGTCCGAGCGAGCTGTCATTGCGGCGGATAACGTCCTTTTCCGGGGGCTGGTGGAAGCAAAGGATCCTGTGCCTCACCGGTACCGCACCCTGGTCATGAGGCTTCGGGAATATATAGATTATGTGAACGAAAAATATGAAACTCGTATATATAAAGAAGGAGACGGTTTGGCCGTTTCTCTTAAAAAATAGAAAGGAACATATATGAAGAAAATGGAACTTCTCGCTCCGGCGGGAACAATGGAAAAAATGAAAATGGCTCTCCTCTACGGGGCAGACGCCGTCTATCTGGCAGGCAAGGTCTTCGGCCTCCGCGCCTACGGCGGCAATTTTTCCATGGAAGAACTGAAGGAAGCCGTTTCCTATGCCCACAGCATGGGGAAAAAGGTGTACGTCACCGTGAATATTATCCCCAGAAATGAAGATCTGGAAGGACTGGACGACTACCTCAAATATCTGGAATCCATTCATGTCGATGCGGTCCTGATTTCCGACCTGGGAGTCTTCTCCCTCTGCCGGGAAGTGGCGCCCCATCTTCCCATCCATGTATCCACCCAGGCAAGCTCTGCCAACTGGCGCACGGTGAAGATGTGGAAAGACCTGGGCGCCGAAAGGGTGGTGCTGGCAAGAGAAGTGTCGGTGAAGGAAATGGCAGACATCCGCAGGAAAGTGGACATTGACCTGGAAGTTTTCGGCCATGGTGCCATGTGTATTTCCTGGTCCGGCCGCTGCCTTCTTTCCAATTTCTTCACCAACGGCAAAAGGCAGTCCAACCGGGGCGAATGCATCCAGGCCTGCCGCTTCCGCTATGCGGTCATGGAAGAATCCCGGCCCGGACAGTACTGGCCGGTGGAAGAAGATGAGCATGGCACCTACATTTTCAACAGCAAAGACCTCTGCATGATCGACCACATTCCTGAACTCATCGAAGGCGGCGCTGCTTCCCTTAAAATCGAAGGCCGCATGAAGAGCGTATACTACGTGGCCGCCGTGGTGGCAGCCTACAGGAAAGCCATCGACGCCTACTACGCCGAAGGCGGCGCCTACAGGGTGCGGCCGGAATGGCGAGAGGAACTGGAAAAGGTATCCCATCGTCCCTACACCACGGCCTTTGCCTTCCAGAATCCGGACCACAGCGCCCAGGAATATGTGAAATCCCAGCCGGAGCAGCCCTATGACTTTGTGGGACTCATTCTTCCCGGTCACGGGGAAGAAGGCACGAACCGGGTGCAGCAGAGAAATCATTTCAAGGTAGGGGAAATCCTGGAATACCTGACGCCCCGGGGCCAGGTGGGCCTTGTGAAAATCACCAGACTGGTGAACCAGGAAGGAGAAGAAGTGGACAAGGCGCCTCATCCGCTGGAAGAACTGACCATGACAGGAGACAGAACCCTTCCTGCTTTCTCCATTCTGAGGAGGCGTGCAAAGAAATGACAGAAGATACAAGGGTATATATAGAAATCCCGCCGGAAGAAGTGAACTACATCAACCGCATTATCGAAGGCTACGAATATCTGGGCGTGCTCACCACCTTAAACGCCAAAAGGGCCACCTGCCAGATCAACTCCACCAGGGACACCAGGGATACAGTGATTGATGTGCTCACCCATCTGCCGGATGTGAAGGTCAAAATTCTTTCCAGCAGGGAAGAAGCAATGAAGGACTAAAGGAAAACTTTTTCCTCCTTTTCCGACTATACCCATAGAGAAGCGAAAAGACCGGAAAAACCGGCTGGCACATCCCGCTGGCGCCCATCCATGGAAAACGGGAATGCCGGAGTTTCCTGTCCTGTCCTTCTCTCTCAGCCGGCTGAAACAATCAAAACATACGAAAACTTCCCGCAAATCCTTCAAGGCCCTGCCTGAAGCGGTCACTGGCGCGCCCGCTTTTGGATTTCGGGAAGTTTTTTGCGTGTCCGGAAATGCAATGATTCATACCATTCCTTATGACATAAGGCTATGCATGCAGCAGCCCTCTTCCGACACGGGAAGAAAAAAGAGCAGGCGCCGGCGGGAAAGGCATGGCATCCGGGGCCATCCCTTTCCCTTTACCAGAAATCTCTGGAGCCTTTGCATTTCCCCCTGCTCTGTGTACAATAATAATGACAAAGAATGAAATCAAGGAGGCTTATGATGGATTCTGTGAAGCTGGTACTGGAATATCTGAGGGAATGTGAAGTGTTTTATATGGCCACCGTGGACGGACTGGAGCCCCGGGTGAGGCCCATGAGCGGGGTGTGCGAAGTGGAAGGAAGGCTCTGCTTCCTTTTCTCCCGGTCCTCCGCCCTCTATCATGAAATCATGAGGAACCGCCATGTGGAAATCTCTGCGGTGCACCCGGACAAGTCCTGGATTTCCCTCCGGGGCTGGCTGAAGGAGGAAGAGGAGAAGGAAACAAGGGACTCCATGCTGAAGGCCTGCCGGGATGATATCGGAGATATGGGCCTGGTAGACAGGGAGGATATGGCTGTCTTCAGCCTCCATGGGGGCAGTGTATATCTGCGCGACCGGAATGAGGGAAGAGAGAAAGAGCTGAATCTGGGCTAGGCATCATCGATAGCGTCTCCTGCACCGGAAGGTGCAGGCCCTGTTTTTGGACCTGGAGCCTTGCGATTTAATGCGCCATTAATGGCATAAAGTGTTATAATGGTTTCAATCTACCTATTGTCATGACAATGGGAATACAAAGGGGGATATTATGGCATCCAATGGACTTATCACTGATTTGTATCAGCTCACGATGACCAATGCTCTTTTCAAGAAGGGCATGCATGAAAGAAAAGTCGTATTTGACCGTTTTTATCGGGTGAATCCCTTCAAGGGCGGCTATACCGTGGTGGCAGGACTGTCCCATCTGGTGGATTTTGTAAAGAATTTTACCTACAGCGATGAGGATATAGAATATCTCCGGAGCCTTCATATTTTCTATCCGGAATTTTTGGATTATCTTTCCCATTTCCATTTCACCGGAAATATTTATGCCATGCCGGAAGGCACGGTAGCTTTCCCGGGAGAACTGCTTCTCCGGTTTGAAGGGACCACCACCGAGGCCATGCTGCTGGAGACCGGACTTTCCATGATTATGAACCATGAAAGTTTGATTGCCACCAAGTGCCGCAGGGTGCGTACCGTGGCGCCGAAGGATGCGCTCATGGAATTCGGCCTTCGAAGGGCCCAGGGCCATTCGGCAGGACTCTGGGGCGCCAGGGCTTCCATGATTGGCGGTTTCAACGGCACTTCCAATGTGGAAGCAGGAAAGCTTTTCGGCATTCCCGTGCTGGGCACCATGGCCCACAGCTGGGTCATGAGCTTTGATACGGAGCTGGAGGCCTTTGAGGAATATGTGAAGCAGTACCATGACAATCTCATCCTTCTGGCAGATACCTATAATGTGCTGGAAATGGGTGTACCCCATGCCATTCAGGTATTCCGGGAACTAAAGGCAGCCGGAAAGCTGCCGAAGAAGTACGGTATCCGCATTGACAGCGGTGATCTGGGCTACCTTTCCCAGGAAGCATCCCGCATGTTCCGGGAAGCCGGCTTCCCGGATGCCATCATTTCCGGCTCCAACGATCTGGATGAATACCTGATCCAGTCTCTGAAGGAACAGGGCTGCACGGTAACAAGCTGGGGCGTCGGCACGAAAATCATTACGGCTGACGGCACGTCCGCCCTGGGCGGGGTGTTCAAGATGAGTGCCCGTGAAAAGGATGGTACCTTTGAACCGGTGATGAAGATTTCCAATGATGTGAGCAAAATGACAAATCCCGGCATCAAGGCAGTGCGCCGTTTCTACAAGAAGGGCACCGGCAAGATGATTACGGACCTGGTATGCCTGGCCGATGAGCCTTTCCCTGACGGCGGTGATTTTACGCTGGTTACGGAATCGGCCAAGTGGAGGAAGAAGGAACTGAAGGCAGGCACCTATACCTGTGAGGACATGTTAAAGCCTGTCATTCTTCAGGGGAAGGCTGTGAAACTTCCAAGCCTTGACGAAACCATTGCCTATGCCAACAGGCAGATGGAAACTCTGTGGCCCGAGTATACAAGGCTTCTGAATCCGAACATTATGGAAGTGAACCTGTCGGACAAGCTGCAGGAGCTGAAAAGCCATATTATTGATGAAGATTTGAAGAAAAAATAATCATGAACTGGAAATGCCTCTCTTCGGAGAGGCATTTTTTTCTGGGCTGTCCTTCTCCATCACTCTTTTTCGGGAGAAAATTTCTTCTAATGATGGAATTGACTTTAGATAATTTTGGGTATACATTAGTCACATGAAAAAAAATACAAGATTTTATTAATGATTATGATTTGCTTCAGAAAAGCACTGATCCATAGAGCCTGGTTCTGTCACCGCTCTTTGGAACTTTTGAGCACATGGCTGCTGTCATGGTTTCTTTGTGGCAAGCCATGACAGATGTTAAGCAGCGGCTCTTTTATGGCCATTTTCTGAGGAAATAGAAACAGTGAGGATAGAGTGAAAAATTGGAAAGAAGACCGGTCCCGGTTTATGGAGGCTGTGTGTGATCATTTTCCCGGCGGCGTCATGGTATACCGTGACGATGAGGAAAAGGAAATTATATTTGGAAATCAGAAACTGCAGCGCATCCTTGGCTGCCGTGATGAAAAGGACTTTGCCGCTTTGACTGGCGGAAAGCTTTCAGGGCTTCTGAAGGAGAACGCAGTTCTGGTGGAGAAGGACATGGAAGGGCAGATGAAGGCTCCCGGCCGGCGGTTCCACCTGGTTACCACGGTGGCTCTCGGGGACGGAAGCCGGCGGCAGGTGGATATGCAGGGCTGCCGGGGAGAGAGGGAAGAGGAAAAGGACCTGATTTTTGTCTTTGTGACGGCGGTGAATGAAGAACTACCGGTGTATGAAAAGGACCATATTACCGGATTCCCCGGGATGCGGCAGTTTCTGGCGGATTCTGAGAAGATGGTGAAGGAAAGCGGCCATCCCGAAAAGTATGCCCTTTTATTTTTTGACATTGTCCATTTCAAGTTTTTCAATGTGACCTACGGCATACCGGAGGGGGACGCTTTTCTTCGTCAGATCGGGAACTGCCTGAAAGAGGTCTTTCCGGGGCATTTCATTTCCCGCTTTGATGTGGACCATTTCATGGTGCTGGCAGACAGCTCCGGCGTGGAGGATAAAATCCGGGAGGCCCACAGCCGCATCCTGGCTCTTCGCCCTTCTGCCAAGGTGGACTGCAAGGCAGGCATTTACCAGCTGGGCCGCTGGGGCGCAGACCCCAATCTGGCGGTGACCAGGGTCAAGATTGCCTGCGACAGCATCCATGACAGCGGCGACCGGTTCATGGCTTACTACACGGCGGCTCTGGACAGGAAGGTGGAGCTTAAGGATTATGTATCCCGTCATATGGATGAAGCGGTGGAAAAGGGATACATCAAGGCCTATTACCAGCCCATCGTGCGCACTGTGTCCGGCGCTCTCTGCGGTATGGAGGCTCTGGCCCGGTGGGAGGATCCGGAGAAGGGGTTCCTTCAGCCGGTGGATTTCATTTCCGCCCTGGAAGAGAGCCGGCAGATTCATAAGCTGGATCTGGAAATCATCCGGCAGGTATGCGAAAATTTTTCCCGCTGCATGGCCGAGGGCCGTCCGGTGGTGCCGGTGTCGGTGAACCTGTCCCGTCTGGACTTCCTGCAGTGTGATATTTTCCAGGAAGTGGAGAACCGGGTGCTGGAGTACAATGTGCCCCGTGACATGATTCATATCGAAATCACGGAAAGACTGCTTAACGCCATGGATTCCCGCATCCGGCAGGGGCTTCAGCGGTTTCGGAAGGCAGGCTATGAAATCTGGATGGATGATTTCGGAAGCGGCTACTCCTCTTTAAATCTGTTGAAGGGGTATTTCTTTGATGTGCTGAAAATCGATATGGCCTTTCTGGGAAGCTCCAGCGAAAGGGCCCGAAAGATTATCAGTTCCATCATTTCCATGGATAAAGGTATCGGTACCCGCAGTCTGGCAGAAGGGGTGGAAACAAGGGAGCAGTTTGAATTTCTGAAGAACAGCGGCTGCGAAAAGGTGCAGGGCTATTTCTTCGGAAAGCCCATGCCCTATGAGGAAAGCCTTGACCACTGCATGCGGGAAGGGCTGAAGGTTGAAACCCGGGCCTGGAAGGCTTACTACGATACCATCGGTATGGTCAATTTCCAGACCGATGAGACCCTGACTCTTCTGGAATATGATGGACGCGCCGTTCGCTACCTTTTTGCAAACAGTGCCTATGTTGACATGATTCGCACCCTGGGGGACCATGACGTGAGGGAGGCGGAGCGCTATATCAATGATCCCACCTTGGAGCTTTCTTCCATTTTTCGGAAATATCTGGATAAATGCACCGCCGACGAAAAGGTGCATGAGCTTGTCTATCTTATCCATGACCAGTTCATAAAGGCTGTGGGGCGCTGCATCGCCCAGTGCAACGGCAGAGCCTGCATCCGGGTCAGGATATCCAATATTACCGGAAGCATGACCCACGAGGAAGAGAAGCGGGTATACCATGTACTCCATAATGTGTATGCCGTATATGACGATATTTCCCTGCTGGACCGGGATAAGGATACCCTGGAGCCCATGGCTGTCAGCGACGGCGACTGGTCGGAGCATGAAAAAATCCCTCATGCTGGAAACTGTATCAGAAATTATGGACTTCGCAACATTTATGCCGATGATTATGAAAGATACATGGCCTTCATGGATATGGATACCTTGGAAAAACGGATCCAAAAGGCAGGCACCGGATTCCTTTCCGGCTTTTTCCGCACCCGGGTGGAAAAGGGACGGTTTATCTGGATGATTCATACCCTGATTCCCATTCCCCGGACCAATTATAGTCAGGTGCTCCACTGTATTCATCGGATTTCCGGAAACAGGTCTGATTTTCCGGAAGGCCTTGCTCTTCCATCTGAAAACAGGGAACAGGGGATGTTTTCGGTTGAGGAGCTGTGGAATTCGCTCATTCACGGAAGCAGGCGGGCCTATTTCTGGAAAGACCGGGAAGGACGCTATCAGGGGGCCAGCCGGAATTTCCTCCTCTATACCGGCCTTCCTTCTGTCAGTGCCATGAAGGGAAAGACTTCTTCAGACATGGGCTGGCTCATGGATGACCATGGGGCGAGGAAATTGGAAGGCCGTGTCCTTTCCGGCGTGGTGGTGGTAAACCGGCCTATGGACATCATTGTGAAAGGGGTGGCGAAGAGCATCGTTTATGGCAAGGTGCCCATTTACCGGGACGGGGAAATCATAGGCACTCTGGGCTGGTTTGAAGATGCGGAGCAGATGGAAAAGGAAACGGGCCGCCAGCCCGTCATGGTCACCGACCGGGTCACCGGCGTCATGAACAGCCGGGGCGTCATCGAATCTCTCATCGGCTGCCAGGAGGCGTACCGGAACTTTGGCCGTGATTATGCCATGCTTTTCCTGACCATCCCTCAGTACCGGCGGATCCTTCACAGTTACGGAGAAAAGACAGCCAACGGCCTCTTAAAGGCAGCGGCCGGAAAAATCCGCCATATCATGGGTACCAGAGGCACCGTGGGCCGACTGGACGGCGCCGGCTTTGTCATCCTCTTCCACTATGAAGACCAGACGGAAGTGACATTCCTGTGCCGGAAACTCCGGCAGGCGGTAGCCGACATTCATGAAGTGGAAGGAAACAGCTGCACAGTGACAGCGGAAATCATTATTACCTACGGCTCCGACGGGATTACCACCGGCCGCCTCTTAAGGGAGGCTGTGGGCATGATGCGGGATAGTGACGACGGATACAGGGATAAGATGGACCGCTGGGTGGACAGGGAAGCCCTCTTCGATGCCCTGCCGCTTCCCTATGCCCTGCTGGATACACCGATGGGGGAGGATGGAGGCATATCCCAAATCATCTGCCGCTACCATAACGATGCCTATGGCAAAGCCCTGGGTCTTAAGGAAAATGAGGAGCTGAGCCGCCATCTGACTGCCCTTTTGAACCAGGAAAACTACAGCTGGGGCCAGAAGGCCTATGAAGCAGCCTATGAAAAGCATACCCTTTACGGAGAAAAATACGTACCTCAGCTTGGAAAGACTGTACGCTACATCATAGCGCCGGGGCCCTGGCGGGGCAGCTGTGTCCTCATGCTGCTGGGCAGCGGCGGGAAAACGAAAGACCAACCGGTACACCAGTCTACAGAACACCAGATCCTCCGCCTCACCCGCATGCTCATGACGGCTTCGGACTATGAATCATCGGTGAACCGGGTGCTTCGGGAAATAGGGCAATTCCTTTCCTGTGACAGGGTGTATATATTTGAAAAACAGGGAAACCGGATTTCCAATACCTTTGAGTGGTGCAGGGAAGGGGTCACTTCGGAAATGGGAGAGCTCCAGGACCTGAACTACGAAGAATATGTGGGTGTATGGGACCGGTACCTGAGGACAAACAGCAGCGTGGTGATTCCAGATATTGAAGCAATCCGCCAGACGGACGCCATTACCTATGACTGCCTGAAAAAGCAGAACATCCACTCCCTCATGGAAGCGCCCATGTACCATGACCATAACCTGTCCGGCTATCTGGGCGTAGATAACTATAAGGAATCGGATGCGGCGGACATGAAGTACCTGCTGGAAAATATGGCGGTGTACCTGTCCCGGAAAAAGGATATCCATGACCTTATGGACAGGCTTCGCTATCTCAGCGAAAACGATATCCTCACCGGCGTTCATAACAGAAATGCCATGAACCGGCGCCTTTTGGCCCTGAAGGCAGAAAACCGTTCCCTGGGCATTATCTACGTGGACCTGAACAACCTGAAGTGGACAAACGATACCTATGGCCACAGTGTGGGAGACAGCCGTCTCCGGGACATGTCAGCCCTGATGAAATCCGTATGCCCGCCCCAGGATATTTACCGGCTGGGCGGTGATGAATTCGTAGCCTTTCTGGATGGGGCCGATAAAGAAAGTTTCAAGAAAACCTTAGAGAAATTCCGGAAAGCCGCAGAAGGCCGATCCATCCATGTGGCGGTAGGCGGAAAGTGGATTCCCCATGCGTCTTCGCTGGTGCGGGGCATGCGGGACGCGGAGCATCGCATGTACAGCGAAAAACGGCGTTCCCATGAGGGACGGGAAGACAGCCTTTCATGAAATCAAAAAAGACCTGTCAGGAAATGGAAATCATTTTCTGACAGGTCTTTTTTTAAGAAAGAAGCAGGGAAGAAAGCTCCTTCGGCGAAGAAGCGATGGCATCAGCGCCGGCCCTTTCCAGCTCTTCCCGGCTGCCGTAGCCGTAGGAAACGCCGATGGAGGGGAGATGGTTTTCCCTGGCTCCCTCTATGTCGTAGAAGGTATCGCCAATCATCACCGTATGGGCGGCAAGGAAATCAGGGGAAAAGCCCTTTTTCTCCAGCAGGGACAGGGCTTTCCGTATAATCCGGGCCTTCTGGTCCCGGGTGGCTCTTTTCTTCAGCTCGTCCCCTATATCACTGCCGCAGATGACGGAGAAATAGGGGGCAAAACCGAAGTGGGCTATGATTTCCTTCACAAAGGGCTCGGGCTTGCTGGAGGCCACGGCCAGGGTATGGCCGCGTTTCACTGCCTCCTTTAAAAAGGACGCCAGTCCCGGATAGGGCCGGCAGTCCAGGATGCCCTTCGTTTCATAGAGCTCCCGGAAATGGGTGACTGCCGTTACAATGTCTTCGTCACTCATGTGGTAGAGCTTTTTCATCTGTACATTAAGGGGCGGCCCGATAAAGGTTTTCAGCTTTTCCGGGTCTGTTTCATGGATGCCCACAAAAGAAAGGCCGTACTGCACGGCCTTTACAATGCCTGGAGCGGATTCGGAAATGGTACCGTCCAGGTCGAAGAGAAAAACAGGATAGGATTTCATAATGGCCTTTCTGGATATAGTGAGCTGGTGAGCTGGTGGGACAGGGGAGCCTGTCCCACTGTCCGCTTGCCGCCGACTGCCTTGAATATATGAAACTATGCTTAGTGTCCATAGTGCCACCGCGAAGCGGGGGAAAGGTGGTGCCGTAAAGCACCAAGGGGGGGTCCGCAAAGCGGGCCCTATAAGATTGCCGCGAAGCGGCCTCCAGAACCCTCGGGCCCAAGGCCCGTCAAACTTTAGAACCTTAAGAACCTTCGGGGCAAAGCCCCGTCAACCCTTCCGCGCCGGGCGGCGCGGAACCCTTTGAACCCGGGCCTGCAAAGCAGGCCCTTTTACTTGGCGCCCTGGAGGATTTCCTTTAAATACTGATTGGTTTCTTTCTTTTCATCCAATGTGCCCAGAAGGATGTCTACGTAGCGGTCCAGGGTGTCGGCGTCGGTATAGCCGGAGATGAAGGAGTTGCTGCGGTTGCTTTCCAGGATAATGGGAAATTCCACAGCCGAGAAAATCTGCATGGCTTTCAGCTCCAGGTCCTTTTCATTGGTATAGCCTGTAATTTCCGCCACATTGCGGATCACCTTCTCCCAGCACTGGCTGTGGAGAAGGGAGAGGTAAATGAAATAGGTGTCCTTGGCGTCTTCGCTGGAGGGATTGGAAATGGAACGGAACAGGGCAGGGTGCTGGCGGGCCAAGTGGAAATAGGCGAGGATGTATTTTTTCATCCGTTCCCGGGCAGGGAGGCGGGTGTCATCCAGGTAGGAAACGATATTTTCCAGATTGCCCATCATATATTCCAGGGCGCAGCCGATGAGTTCTTCCTTGGAGCCGAAGTAGTAGCGCACCGAGGCGATGTTTACATTGGCTTCTCTGGCAATGGTGCGGACTGTGGCTTTTTTGAAGCCCTGCTGCTGCAGGATGTGCACCGTGGTGGCAATCATTTTCTCGCGGACCTTTTCACCTTTTCCTGTTAATTTTCTTGCACTCATAATGTGGTACCCTTTCTGATGTTCATGGTCTTTCTTACAAAGGACAGATCGTCCGGTGTTTCTTTCTTTTCTGTCAATGCGTTCATCATCAGCTTGAGGCGGTTGGCCTGGTTCACTTCGCTGGCGCTGGCATCGCAGTCCAGGGCCAGGAATACGGCTTCCGGATAGGCGCTGTGGAGTTTGTGAATCATGCCTTCCCCGGTAATGTGGTTGGGCAGGCAGGCAAAGGGCTGGAGGCATACCACGCCCCGGCATTCATGGTAGAGAAGGTCGATCATGTCGGCGGTGAGGAACCAGCCTTCACCGGCCCGGTTGCCCAGGGAGAGGTACTGGGAGGCTCTCTTGGCCAGCTTGCCGATGCTGGTGATTTCATGGAAACGTTTGGAGTTCTTCAGCGCTTTTTCCAGGGGCTTTCTGTACCATTCGATAAGGTAGCGGGTGAAGGTGCCTTTCAGGTCATCCTTGAAGGTGCCGTCCATTTCCTTTCTCTGGAAATGGCTGTCCAGGGAGCCGTAGAGGAAGAAGTCCAGCATGCCGCTTGTTTCCGCTTCACCGCCGTTAGCCTCGATGGCATGGACGATGTCATTGCTGGCAATGGGGCTGAATTTCACGTAGATTTCACCTACAATGCCGATGCGGGGACGGCGGGGCACGTCGGCAAGGGGCAGACGGTCGAAGTCTTTAATGATGGAGGCAATGTTTTTCTTGTACTGATGGTAGGATTCGCCCTTCAGAATGGCGGCAGCCGCTTTTTTCTGCCAGGACCGGTAGAGGGTCTCGGCGCTGCCCGGTTCCTTTTCGTAGGGGCGGGTGCGGTAGAGGCACTGCTGCAGGGCGTCGCCGTACACCACGGCCTGGATGAGTTTGATGCCCAGGCCCGGCGTGAATTTGAAGCCCGGCTGGGGTTCAAAGCCGTGGGTATTGAGGGAAATCACCGGTATCTGGGACAGCCCTTCTTCGTCCAGGGCTTTGTGGATGAAGCCGATGTAGTTGGAGGCACGGCACATGCCACCGGTCTGGGACATCATGACGGCTGTGCGGTTCAGGTCGTATTCTCCGGATTTCAGAGCCCTCATGAGGGAGCCGATGGTAATGATGGCAGGGTAGCAGGCGTCGTTGTTCACGCAGGAAAGGCCTTCGTCAATGTCAGCCCGCACCGGCGGCAGTACCTTTACATGGTAGCCGCCGCTTCTGGCAGCCGCTTCGATGAGAGGGAAATGGATAGGAGACATTTCCGGCACCAGAATGGTGAAGTCCTTCTTCATGTCTTCGGTGAAGGCGGATTTCGGATAGAGAATCGGTTCGGCCTTTGTGTTTTCTTCCACCCTTTCCTTGATGGCGGATTTCAGAGAGCGCAGGCGGATACGTACGGCACCCAGGTTCAGGCTCTGGTCGATTTTGAGGCAGGTGTAGAGGCGGTCTCTCTTGTTCATGATTTCCTGTACCTGGTCGGTGACCACGGCGTCCAGGCCGCAGCCGAAGGAGTTGAGCTCCACCAGTTCCAGGTTGGCGTGGCGGGTGACGTAGTCGGCTGCCTTGTAAAGGCGGCTGTGCCAGGTCCACTGGTTCATGACCCGGAGATTCGGGAATTCGCCGCCTGCCATGGATATACCGTCTTCGGAGAGCACCGCCATGCCCAGCTGGTTGATGAGGTCGGGGATGGAGTGGTTCACCGTGGGGTCCACATGGTAGGGACGGCCGGCAAGGACGATGCCGATGAGGTTCTTTTCCCTGATTTCCTTCAGAATGCGGAGGGTTTCCACATAGAGGGCTGCTTTGTATTCTTTTTCCGCATTTCTGCCGGCGTAGACGGCGGATTCGATTTCACTTCCCGGAATGCCCAGGGGCTTGAAGAATTTCTTCAGCCTGCTGAAGATGGCTTCCGAGTGGAGGGGGAGGAAGGGGTGGTACAGTTTGGCTTTGTACTTGGACAGCACTTCGTCCATATTGGCTTCGATATTTTCCGGATAGGAGGCCACCATGGGGCAGTTGTAGCTGTTGGTGCTGCCTTCCTCCGGTCCCTTGTCGATGCAGGGGTACCAGATGAAGTCTACATGTTTTTTGGCCAGGTCGTACACATGGGCATGGGCCAGCTTGGCAGGGAAGCATTCGGAGTAGGATGGAATGGTTTCCATGGCTTCCGTAGGAATGTCCCGGAGCTGTTCACTGGAAAGGAGGACCCGGTAGCCCAGTTTGGTGAAGAAGGCATGCCAGAAGGGATAGTCCTCGTACATGTTCATGGTGCGGGGAATGCCTACGGTGCCTCTCTTGGCGTCCTTGGGGGACAGAGGGCGGCGGTGCCAGATCTTATCGTATTTCCAGCGGTAAATGTTGGGAAGGGTGGAGTGGGGCGCCGTCTTGCCGGTGAGCATGATGGCAGCGCCTCTTTCGCAGCGGTTGCCGGAAACAAAGGCGCGGCCGTCGTTGAAGCGGGTCAAGGTAATCATGCAGTGATTGCCGCAGCCGGGGCAGCGTTTCATTTCATTGGTATAGGAAAGGGTCTTCAGTTCTTCCGGTGTCACCAGAGAAGACACATGGCCTTCGGGGCAGGAGTCCTTCGTGATGAGGGCAATGCCGTAGGCGCCCATGAGGCCTGCCACGTCGGGACGGATCACATGGCAGCCAAGGAGCTTTTCCAGTGCCCGGAGCACGGCATCATTATAGAAGGTGCCGCCCTGCACGACAATTTTATTTCCCAGGTCCGATGCCTTCCGGAGGCGGATCACCTTGTAGAGGGCATTTTTAATGACTGAGTAGGAAAGGCCGGCGGAAATATCAGCTACAGATACACCGTTTTTCTGGGCTTCCCGTACCCGGGAATTCATGAATACGGTGCAGCGGGAGCCCAAATCCACCGGATGGGGAGCTTTGAGGGCAATGCGGGAGAACTCTTTGATGTCCATGCCCAGGGACTGGGCAAAGGTGTCCAGGAAGGAGCCGCAGCCGGAAGAGCAGGCTTCGTTCAAAAGGATGTCATCCACGGCGCCGTCCTTGATACGGCAGCATTTCATGTCCTGACCGCCGATATCCAGAATGGTGGTGACGTCGGGAAGGAAATGCCGGGCACCCCGGTAGTGGGCCATGGTTTCCACTTCGCCCACGTCTGCCTGGAGAGCCCGCTTAATGAGCTCTTCGCCGTAGCCGGTCACGCCGGCACCGGCAATGACAGCCCCCTTGGGCAGTCTGCTGTACAGGTCGGAAAGAATCTTTCTGGCACCGGCCAGGGGCGTGCCTTTGTTGCTGCTGTAATATTCGTAGAGAATGCGTCCTTCCTTATCCAGAAGCACGGCCTTGATGGTGGTGGAACCGGCGTCGATGCCAAGCCACAGGGACCCTTTGGCTTTTGAAATATCGCCCCGGGGTGCATGGAAGCGGCTGTGCCGCTCTGTGAATTCCCGGTATTCCTCTTCATTGGCAAAAAGGGGCGGCAGGGTTTTGGAAGTGCCCAGGTCCACGTCCTTGGCCTCTTCCACTTTGGCCAGCCAGCTGTCCAGATCCATGGGGCGGTCATGACGGCCGGACAGGGCGGCGCCCATGGCCACATAGAGCTCCCCATGCTCCGGTACGATCATATCTTCATCGGCAATGTCCAAAGTCTTCTGGAAACGCTCCCGCAGCATGGGCTGGAAAGTCAGAGGCCCTCCAAGAAAAGCCACTTTGCCGTGAACCGGACGGCCGCAGGTAAGACCGGAAATAGTCTGGTTCACTACGGACTGGAAAACGGAAAGGGCAATATCCTCATGGGAAACCCCTTCGTTCAAGAGGGCCTGGATATCGGTTTTGGCAAATACGCCGCAGCGGGAAGCAATGGGATAAATCCGGCCGGCCTTGGAGGCCAGCTGTCCCAGTCCTGCTGCATCGACGGAAAGGAGGGAAGCCATGCGGTCGATAAAGGCACCGGTGCCGCCGGCACAGGCGCCGTTCATCCGCTGGTCTACGCCGTTGCGAAGATAGGTAATCTTCTCATCTTCCCCGCCCAGCTCGATAATCACATCGGTGTCGGGATGGAAAGTCTCCACCGCCTTCGTTTCCGCCAGAATTTCCTGGCAGAAGGGGAGACCCATCAGTTTGGCCAGCCCCATGCCGCCGCTGCCGGAAATAGAAGCGGTGATGCGATAGCCCGAAAATTTCTCCTGCAGTTCTTTCAGAAGAGACATGGTAGCGCTTCGGATATCAGACATATGGCGCTGGTACCGCCCGAAAAGAAGCTTCAGGTAAGGCGATAAAGCAGCCACCTTCACCGTGGTGGAGCCCACATCGATTCCTACATGAATGACTGGTTTCATGAAATAACCTCCCAGGTCTGCGATTGCACCGCTGACCATTAAAAATCAATGAAAAACATCCTGTTACAAAATACATACTGTTGTTTATAATCATATGATTGACTTGTTCGATTATATTTTAGCACTCTTCGATAAATCCTACAATCATGGAACTTTAAAACAACCGTTTGAAGTGATACATATTTGCATATGATTTTGATTAAATTCATAGACAACTGCATAGGATACTATGAAAATGGCGGGGGCGGATTTGATGAAAGCAGAATTCAAATAGATTATTTGATGAATGTTTAAAGTAGAGAGTTAAAACCTGTATGTATTTAAAAATGACATGAGTATATTATGTTGAAAAGTGAAAAATGGTGATGTATACTAAATAATAAGTTAAATGAGGACCTTGAAAGCTGATAAAGATAACGAATCTGTTCAGGCAGGAATTTCTAATTAATTAGGATGAGTCAATTAAATGGGTAAGACCATCTTACTTTTTTAGGAATATGAAAAGTCCTTTGTGTGAGAGTTATAAATGCATTTATGGGGATGTTTTGAATGAAAAAAGGAATAATGATTGCTTCCAGTCCTTTATTTCTTTCTTTGCTGATGATGTCAGGAACGGCTGCGGCATCAACGGCAGGGGACAAGCCTGCGGACTATCTGCATAACGGTCAGGCATCTTATACAGAGAGTAAACAGCTGAAAAATGAATTGCTGAATCATTTGTGGGGCGATACTCCAGCGCTTAGGGAAGAATATGGCATGCTTTCTGCCCGGAATGCAGAAGAAGAGGCATCCTGTTCTTCCTGCGCAGGAGTACGCCCTTTTTCTTATGATTCAAACCGGGGGATGGCCGATACGGGAGACCTGGAAATGGCCCAAAAGCAGCTTGTCAGTGAAGCAGGAGACTTTGCCGCTGCATCAGCCAGGCTGTCCATATATAAGAAACTGTATGCTTACTGGGATGTGAGGAAACAGGAACTGATTATTGACCTTGGAAAAGCACAGGGGAAGAAATTAACCGGCGCCGGAGAAAATAAAACGGCAGCCCTGCTGGAGGCGGAAAGGCAGTTTGACCAATCCTATCAGGCTGCTTTTAAGAAAAATGAATATATCATACGCCTCTATAACGGGGATAATGATCCGGAAACTTTCAGGCCGTACAAGGAAGAGGCTGATAAGGCCAATGAACAGCTGAGGGTTTCCGGTCAGAATCTGGCCCTGGCAAAATCCGGAGTACAGCCTTCTTCAAAAATTGATGGCAGAATCCATGAGCTGTCCCTTTCTTACGGAAATATATGTGTGCTTTCCATGAAAGACCGCATTTACCTGAAGCTGATGGAAGAAAGAACAGGGCGCCAGAGGAAGCGTTATCTCAAAGCATACGATCATTATCGGGATTCGCTGATTAAATATAAATATATTTCCGACCGGTCTTCGGAAACCCAGCAGGATAGGGATACCAGGCAACAGTCCATTATACGTGAAATGGAAAAGCTTTCTGATGCAGAATGGGGCCGGCTGGGACTTCTCCGGGCAGAGGAGGCGGAAAGTCTGGATGCGCAGGGATATTTTGACGATGAAGCGTCCCTGGACCAGGCCATGATTCCTACGGAGCCGGTGAAACCGGCTATAAAGAAAGTCCGTATTGATGGGGAGGCGAGGATAGATTACGGCTCCCATCACAGTGAAGAGGCCATTGGCGACAGGCTGCGGGCAAGGCTTCGGGTATATGGTGATTACAATATTGACGATAACTGGCAGTTCTTCACCATGCTGGAAAACACAAAAATCCTGACAGGACGCGGAAAAGACAACTGGATGGACTGGGGCAGATACTACATTACCGGAAATGTGGGGAAATCCCGCCTCACTGCCGGGGCATACGGATCATTTCTGGCGGAAGGAAATATTTATGATGGAAAATTCACCGGTCTCCGTATTCAGGGGGAAACACCTTTCCACTATATGATGGAAGCAGGTAAAGTGCCGGATGCAGATTCTGTATTTGCTGCGGAAGCCTATTATGATTATGGCGATTATACATTGGGCGGCGGTCTCTACCGATTCAACATGAATGATTATGATGGCCGCACCATAGGCATGGTGAATATGCATCATCTTTTGGGATCCTGGAACTTTGGCGCCATGGGACTCTATGGAACCGATGGAAGAAACAGTCATGGCGGCTATGTGTTTTCCTTGTGGCGGGGAATACAGCGTGAATGGGTGAAAGGAAATAAATATTATTTCATCAAATACTATTACCAGCCCTACACGACCTATGTATCTCATACCATGGAAGGAATGGCAGGGTACATGCCGGGCGGATTCAAAGGCATTGGAGCCGGGTATTATTATACGCTGGCGCCGAACTGGGTGCTCCAGATGGAGGCGTATCGCCTGAAGGACCCTGAGACAGGCGCCAATAATCATACATTCTGGATTGCTTTAAGCTATTTCTTTGCCAATTATGATTCATGATGATTTCTTTATACAGTTGAACTTGGATATATGAAATAAAGTCCGTAACAGGAGATGGTCTTATGACTTCTGTCAATCATATTGCTGTTGTTGGGTTGGGGTATGTAGGCCTTCCTCTAGCCGCCGCATTTTCTGAATTTTATAAAGTTACCGGATATGACTGTAACAAAGAAAAGATAGCACTGTACAAACAGGGGATAGATCCTACAGAAGAACTGGGCGGGGCGCAGCTGAAAAAAGCGAATATCCACTTTACCGATAATCCTGCTGATATCCATGACGCCGATTTCATCGTGGTGGCTGTGCCTACACCGATTAACGGCGACAAAACGCCGGATCTGCGGCCGGTGGAGTCCTCTTCCGCCACCGTAGGGAGGCACATGAAAAAAGGGGCCATTGTGGTGTATGAGTCCACCGTGTACCCCGGCGTGACGGAAAATACCTGCGGCCCTATCCTGGAAAAAGAATCGGGCCTTGTACTGGGCAGGGATTTCAAAATCGGCTATTCTCCGGAACGGATTAATCCGGGGGACAAGGTGCATGTGCTGAAGAACATTGTGAAAATCGTGTCCGGCATGGATAAAGAAACGCTGGAAACCATCGCTTCCGTTTACAGCACCATCATTGAAGCCGGCGTTTACAGGGCGCCAAACATTCTGGTGGCGGAAGCGGCCAAACTCTGCGAAAATTCTCAGCGGGATATTAATGTCGCCTTCATGAATGAGCTGTCCCTGGTTTTCCACCTCATGCATATCGATACCCTGGAAGTGGTGAAGGCTATGAATACGAAATGGAACGCCCTGGGCTTCACTCCCGGACTGGTGGGCGGGCACTGCATCGGTGTGGACCCCTACTATTTCATTTATGAAGCGGAGCTTCTGGGCTTCCATTCCCACATCATTACGGCAGGACGGCATATTAATGATGGCATGTCGGATTTTGTGGTGAAATCGCTGATAGAGGAGCTGCTGAAAAGCCGTGTGGATACCCGCCATGCCCGTATTTACCTCTTGGGCATGACCTTCAAGGAAAACTGCCCCGATACAAGGAACTCCAGGGCCATTGAAATTTATCACAAGCTGAAGGGATACGGCATGCAGGTCTTTGCGGTGGATCCCCATGCGGATCCGGCGATGATAAAGAAAGAATACGGCGTAGAGCTGATTCCTCTTTCGGATATCCGGGATGCGGACTGCGTGGCGGTGCTGGTGGCCCATAAAGAATTCAGGGATTTTTCTCTTGGGAAACTGATTTCCCTCTATAAAAATGAAAAAAAGAGAGAAGGGGCGCTGCCGGTGCTTCTGGATGTGAAGGGAATCTATGATGCAGAGGAAATGAAAAAATCGGGTTTTGATTACTGGCGTTTATAAGAGGCTATGATGGGGAAAAAATTCTGGAGTATCCTGCTCCTGCTGGTCTTTCTGGCAGGCGGCGGGTTCTATGCCTGGCACAGGCATGCTATTTCCGCTTCCGAAGGAGGAAGGGATGTGCAGGATTTATCGAATCTGTATGTGGCAGAGGAAGAAACGAATGCGGCGGTGAGCCGGTTCCGGAAGGATCCCGAAGCGAAGAAAGCACGAATCATCCGTCCCCTGTCGGATACAGAAAAGCATGTGTACCTTTGCTTTGACGGTCTGCCGGACAGGGCCATGACGGAGGAAATCCTGAAGGTCCTTGACAGGAAAGACGCCAAAGCCGCCTTTTTCGTGGAAGGACAGAATGCAGGTGACAGTCCTGAAACCATGAAGGAAATCGTGAAGCATAAGCAGGTCATCGGCAATTACACCTGGCTTGGCAGGCCGTCCTTTGAAAAACTGGATGAAGAAAAGGCCATCCGCTCCCTGGTGAGGACCCAGAAGGCGGTGGATGTACTTACCGGAAGGAGCCCCTCCTTCTTCCGTGCGCCCCGCACGGAGTACACCGATACCCTGCTGGAAGAAGCGGGGGCAGCAGGACTTTCCTATGCGGTCCTTTCCAATGTTATCGTGAGAAGGGGCGAAATGTCCGATGAGGCGGCTGCAGAAAAACTGGCGGCAGGTGTGAAGAACGGAAGTCTCGTTGCCTTTGAAATCAATAAGCCCTTGGATATCCGGGCCAGGGAGACGGGAAAGTCGGACGAAAGGCCGGCCATTGACATGAAACCAACCATCAGGGATGGAGATTATCGAGAAAAAACAGAGAAAAAGGACCATACGGCGGAAGAAGTGGAACGGCTTATTACTGCATTGGAAAATGAAGGCTTTGGGCTGTATTCACTGGACAGTGATGTGCTTCTTTCCAGCCTGAAATAAAAGAGTGCAGAAGATGGATTTGGTTGTGGGGGTATGAAAGTGAATCATACAAAGAGCCTCGAAGATAAACTGCAGATAGAAAAAGAGGACCGGCGGCTTCTGCCGAATGTGCCTGACCCCTCCGGCCGCAGGACCAATGTGGACCGGCGGCAGGGAATGACTGGCGAAATCAGGAATTCGGACTTTAGGAAATATACGGCCAGTGCGGAAGCAGGGCGGCGGTTTCGGGTCTCCATTCCCGTCACCATGACCATAGAAGCAGGCGGCAGGAAATATGAAGTGAAGGGAACTTGTGAAGATATTTCCTCCACCGGCATGCTGCTTACCCTGGAGGAAGGGGCAAAGGCGGTCAAAGAAGGGGAAAAGGTGACCCTTTCCTTTGTGGTCCGTCCCGGTGACATGCCGGAAGGCTATGAAATGAAAATCAAAAAGCTGAAGGCAGAAGTGGTGCGCCGCTTTGAAAGAGACGGCAGGGAAGCCCTGGGCATTCATTTCAAACTGTCCCTTGCGGAATACCACCAGCAGCGGCGGGGGCGTTACCTCATTGCGGTATCTGCTTTCCTCATGCTCTGCATTTCCCTTGTCATCATCCTCATGCGGTCTGAATCGGTGGTATATTTCCGGTTCAATAAATATCTCTATCTATACAGCATCATTACGGCGGCATTCCTTCTTTCCCGCTATTTCTTTGCCATTTTCTACCGTCCGGTGAAGGTGGATATGGACTATACCCCCGGCGTGTCCATCATCATTCCCTGCTTTAATGAGGAAAAGTGGATTCAGCGGACCATCCTTGGCTGCGTAAACCAGGACTATCCGCCGAACAAACTGCAGGTCATCGTGGTGGATGACCATTCCACGGATAAATCCCTTGAAAAAATCAAAGAAATCATAGACCGCATGGAACAGGATGACCGGAATCTCCATATCAAAGACCGGGTCACCTGGTATGAGCAGCCGAAAAACGGCGGCAAGCGGGAGGCCCTGGCGGCAGGCCTGAAGCTGGCAAAAAATGAGCTCCTCGTATTCGTGGACTCCGACAGTTTTCTCTCCCCCTTTGCCATAAGGAACGTGGTGCAGCCCTTCAAGGATAAGGAAATGGGCGGCGTCTGCGGCAGGACGGACGTGGCCAACACCTATACCAACGGACTCACCAAAATGCAGGCAGTGCGCTACTACATCGCTTTCCGGGTCATGAAAGCGGCGGAAGGGTTCTTTGATGCGGCCACCTGCCTTTCCGGCCCCCTTTCCTGCTACCGGAAGGATTTGGTGGAAAAATACTGCCATGACTGGGTGCACCAGAAGTTTTTAGGTCACAAGGCCACCTTCGGCGATGACAGAAGCCTTACCAATTTCATCCTCAGGCATAACAGGACCACCTATCAGGACACGGCGGTGGTTTCTACCATTGTGCCGAAATCCTACCATGTATTTCTCCGGCAGCAGATGCGCTGGAAGAGGTCCTGGCTCAGGGAATCCCTGATTGCTGCCAGGTTCATGTGGAAGAAGGAACCCTTCATGGCCCTTTCCTTCTACTTCGGCCTGGTGGTGCCCATTGCGGCGCCGGTGGTGGTTATATACAACCTGATTTATATTCCTATTATGCACCGCGTATTTCCATTCACCTTCCTCATCGGCATGGCCCTTATGGCCCTTCTTATGAGCATGGCCCAGCTCTTCCTTCGGAAAAGCTCCACCTGGATTTTCGGCGTGTGGTTCTGCCTCTATTATGAAGCGGTGCTTCTCTGGCAGATGCCGGTGGCCTGGTTTACCTTCTGGAAGGATACCTGGGGCACCCGCATGACACCGGCGGACGTGCGGGAGAAAAAGAAAAAGGAAGAAAAGGAAAGGCTGAAGGCGGAAAAGAAAAAGGCAAAGAAAGCAGGTGATGACCTGTGATACTGGGAGACGAATCATTCACAAAGCACAAGAACCGGGTGAAGAAAGTCCGCACCTTCTTTGAAATCCTGGCAGTCCTGGCGGCACTGGTAAGCCTTTACCTCCTGTTTTTCCATGTGAAAACCTACCATCCCTTCAAAGAAAGCGATGTGAGCCGCACCACGGACACCGGGTTCATCGCCCTGTCCTATTTCGGTGTGGACCGCATCGGCGATACGTCCACCCTTATCGGGAAGAAGCAGCTTCAGGAGCACCTGGAAGCCTTGAAGGATGAAGGCTATGTCACCATTACCCACGATGACATCCTGAAATACTATAAGGAAGGAAAGCCCCTGCCGCCCAAATCGCTGTACCTCATGTTTGAAGACGGAAGGCGGGACACCGCCCTCTTTGCCGATGATATTCTGGAAGATTTGAATTTCAAGGGCGTCATGATGACCTATCCGGAAAAATTCAATCATGAGGATACCAAATTCCTGCGCCCTGTAGAATTAAAGGACATGGAAGAGTCCTCCTACTGGGAAATGGGAACCAACGGCTACCGGCTGGAATATATCAACGTGTTTGACCGGTACCACCATTTCATCGGTGAAATCGACCCGCTGAAATATGCTATGATGCAGAAGAGCCTGGGAAGAGATTACAACCATTACCTCATGGATTTCATCCGTGACAAGGACAGGATTCCCGTGGAAACGGTGGACCACATGAAACGGCGCATAGCCTATGACTACCGGGCGCTTCGGGACATTTACTCCGACAAACTGGGATACGTGCCTCCGGTATACGTCCTCATGCATTCCAATACGGGCCACTTCGGCAATGCGCCCAGCGTGTCTGCGGAGAACGAGAAGTGGATACGGAATCTTTTTGAAATGAATTTCAACCGGGAAGGGTACTGCTTCAACCAAAGAAACAGCAGCCTCTATGATTTAACCCGCATGCAGCCTCAGCCCTACTGGCCGGTGAACCATCTGCTCATGCGCATCAAGTATGATACGAACAGGGATGTTCATTTCAAAACCGGCGATGACCGCATCCGGAACTGGGATATCCTGAAAGGGGCTGCCCAGTTCAAGGGAGAAAGCCTGATTGTCACCTCCCTCCCCGAAAGGGAGGGGCTGGTAAAGCTCAAAGGAAATACGGGACGGTCCGATGTGGACGTCCATGTACGGCTGGAAGGAAATTCCTTCGGCGACCAGAAGGTGCTCCTCCGGGGCAATAAGGACCTCACCCGCTGCATTGCGGTAGGTATATCCCAGGGGAAGCTGGAAGTGGAGGAAGTAAATGGCGGCAGCACGAAGAAGCTGTTTTCCGAAAAACTCTCCGCCCTTGACGGCCATCCGCCCATATCGGTGGAAGAAGACGAGCATAACGTAAGGGTGAACGAGCTGGAAACGCTGGCCCGCTATGCCGATTCCACCGCCATGGCCAATGAATACATGAGCCGTCTGGCCAGGGTAAGGCAGGAAACGCCGAAAACCATTGAAGAAGGGGGAAAGCCCTATGAACCGGTGGAAAGCTTCCATGCAAGGCTGGACAGGACATTGGATATTTCCCTTGACGGCAGCAGCCTCACCGTCCTTCTGGACGGAAAGGAGGCGGCCAAGGTGGACGTGGGCCATTCGGAGGACACGGGCATCGGTCTTTATGCAGGCTGGGACAGCCGTGCCTTCAGCCAGCGGAACCTGGCAGATGACGTGTACGACGGCGTTTTTGAAAAGCTGGTCGTCACCGGTCATGGGAGTGACCAGGGAATCCCGCTTTATACTTCCGAATTAAAAGGATTTGAAAAATGGAAATTTACAATCAACCAAAAATGGGAATCCGTTCTTGGCTGGTTCTTGAAGCATTTCTGATGAGGCATTTATGAATCATGCAGTGCTGGCGCTGGCGGCAGCGGGATTTCTTCTTCTGAGCTCCGGATGCAGCGCGGAAAAACCTCTGGCAGGAGGAAGCCACCCTCCTGTCACCCTTTCCTCCTGGGTAGTTTCCTGGGACAGGGACCGGGGGATAAAGGAATATGAAGAAACGGCAGGTCTCTGGGATGGGATTTCCCTTTTTGCTGCAGATTTTGACGAAAAGGGAAATCTTCATTTCCCTAAGGAACTGGAAAATCTCCGTCCCAAAGGACAGATACCCCTCTATCTCACCATTGTGAATGACAGGATTCTTTCCGGCGGGAAGACAGTGGAAAAAGACAGGGAAATCGTGGCGGAAAAACTGAAAACTGAAGAAAGCCGCTACCGCCATGTGAAGGACATTATTGCCCTGGCCAAAGAAAAACAGGTGGACGGCATTGAAGTGGACTATGAGAAAATAGGGCAGGACCGGGAGCTCATGAACCGCTTCTGCGACTTTACCCGCATGCTTGACCTGGAAGCCCGGGCGGCCCATCTTAAAGTGCGCATTATTCTGGAACCCTCCATGCCCATGGACCTTCCCTACAGCGAAGGACCGGAATATGTGGTGATGATGTACAACCTATACGGTACCCACAGCGGTCCCGGGCCCAAGGCGGACAGGAAGTTCATCGAAAAAATGCTGAAAAAGATGGAATCCCTTTCCCGAAGGAAGGGGGCCGCCTTTTCCACCGGCGGATGCTTGTGGCAGGACAGCCATCTCTTCGGACTCCTTGGCGGAAAGAAAAAGTATATCACCGAAAATGAGGCCATCCGTCTGGCAGAGGCCCATCATGCAGCGGTGGAAAGAGACCCTGAAAGTGCGGCCCTCCATTTTTCCTATAAAGAGGGCGTATCTTCCTATGATGTATGGTACGGGGATAAGGAGACCATGAATGCCTGGATAACCCTGGCGGCGAAACATGGAGTGACCCATGTGGGTCTTTGGAGACTGGGGGCCGGTCAGGATATGGGAGGTGTCAGAAAATGAGAAAGCGCATATACCAATGTCTGGCAGCAGGAGTGATTCTGCTGGGGATTTGTCATCCATCATGGGCATCTGCGGAAGCAGTTCCAATGGATATCCATCAGCCCGAAACGGCAATGGCCGCAGCGGCAGCAAAGAAGAAGCCCATTCCTGCAAAAGACCGGGCCAGATATGAGAAATTGCGGCAGGAAAACCAGGGCAGACTGGCAGAAAAGGAGAAATTTATTCCTACCACGGCACAGTCTGTTATTGTGACTTTTGGCGGGATTTCTCGAAAAGAATCGGTTGAAGATATTCTGGATCGACTGGACTCCTATGGTGCCAAAGGAACTTTTTTCGTGACAGAACGGGAATTGAGACAGAATAAGGATATTGTCAGGGAAATTATTGACCGCGGCCATGAGATTGGAATCGGGCTCAGAACGGGGACAGACGGCGATTATTTTGAAACCTGCGCCCAGATTGAAAGATTTCAAAAAAGATGCATGAAAGAATTCGGCATAAAACCTGTGATAGCAAGGCAGATTTTCGGGTTTGACAAGCCGGGCGTCAATGAAGCCTGCTCCGCCCTGGGAATCCGCTATTTCGGCGCTCAAATCAATGGTGTGCTGACACAGGATAAGGATGAAAGTGATGTGAATACCGTGTTTTCCCATGTATTTAAGAAAAGTATGTATTCCATGGGGCGGGGCCAAATATTATACATCAGGCTGGATTTCATGAATCATCCCCTTATCACGGGTCAGCTCCTCGATATGATTAAGAAATATAAAATAGACAACATCGCTTATCGCAGTTTCAATGATTCGCCGGAATCAAATCCGGACAATGATACGGCCTATCATATGACAAGCATTGGTGAAGTGCTGGCAGACAAGGAACATGCATGGACGTATCCTGTGCCTGATAAGGATATTCCGGAAGAGCTGAAGCCGTCTGCTGTGGCTGTTAAGATTGATGACCATAATTTCTGGGATGAATTCCGGAAACGATATATCGGCTCACCGGACGTAAGAACCATTGCCAGGGTGAAAGGATTTCCCGAAAGCCGGATGGATAAGATGGATAAGACCGGCGTAGTTAAAGGAATTACCGATAATACCATTTTCTTTGGCTTTGATGACTGGGGCAGCGACCAGTCTGTGAACCGTCTGCTCTATGTTCTCCGAAAACATCATGCACCATGCAATTTTTTCGTCATGACTTGGAATGTTCACAGTAATCCCAACCTGCTGAGAGTGATTGCAGAAAATGGACATGATATCGGTGGACATACCAATGGCCACCGCCCCATGGTTCCGCAGCGTACCGTATCAGGACGGTGGAATATGCTGGATGACAAGGCCTTTATGGAAGATGTGAGACAGTCCTATCGGATACTGGCAGAAACGGCTGGTGATGTCAAAGTCAACGGGCGTCCGTCACTGACCAGATATTTCCGCCCGCCCACGCTGGCAGTCAGCAAAAGAGGAGCCGAAGCATTATTTAATGAAGGCTACAGCTACATTATTTCCGGCTATGAAAGCACGGAAGACTATGATGCGCTTTCCCTGGAATCAGTCATTGGTGCCATAGAGCATGGCATATATGATGAACAGGGGAATGTCAGGCAGGGCGTAGTTTTCGTGGTCCATATGTCAGATCATGCCAGATATACGGCGGAAGCGATGGATATTATCCTGACAGCTAATGAAAAAAGGCCGGATGGAGATCCTAAAAAATTCAAGACAGGCCGTCTTTCTGATTATCTGAAAGATGGTTATGACCAAAGCCGTATTCCTTCCGGCAATGAAATAATTGATTCAAGATCCCGGGAACATAAGATAAAAACAGAGCGGCTTCATGAGAAATAAAGAAAGCAGCTGCAGAACGCATAGGCGTTTCGCAGCTGCTTTTTATATGGACATCTTATGAAAGTATCTCCATGATTTCAGAAAGGTTTGAGCAAAAATGGATGGAGGCAAGGTCTTCCTTTCCGATGAAGCCAAGGGCGAGCCAGTTTTGGAAGAGAACTTTCAGCGGGTCATATATTCCATCTATATTGGCAATAAGGATGGGCGGGCGGTCCTGCGGAGCTTTGTAGATGCGGTAGTGGCTGAAGGTGTCGGCCAGTTCTTCCAGCGTGCCTATGCCGCCGGGAAGGACGATGAAGGCGTCGCCCGATTCGATGAGCTTCTGCTTTCTGGTGACCATGTCCGGTACTTCCAGAAGCTCCGTAATACCCCGGTGGGCCTGTTCCTTTTCGATGAATACCCGGGGGATAATGCCGGTGACCCGGCCGCCGGCGGCCATGGCGGCATCTGCCGCAAGGCCCATGAGTCCCACGGTGCCGCCGCCGTAAATCATGTGGAAGCCTCCTTTCCCCAGCGCTTCTCCCAGCTGCGCTGCCAGGGAGGCGAAGGCACCATCATTTCCAAAGTGGGAACCGCAGTAGACAGTAATATTCTTGTAAGTGGTCATGGCTTTTCCTTCTTTTTACACAAATCATAGGGAATAGAGCTACTATTTATTGTATCATAGGGAAGGGGAAAGAAAGGAACATCCTCTTTTTCAAAAGGCTTCCGCAGGGAGAATATGGTAGGTGCTGCCCTCACAGAAATGGCTCTTTCCAAGGCAAATGGCACGCCAGGAACCGTGGTAAAAAAGTTATGCATAAATACGGAGAAAAAAGCCAATAAAAAGTTTGACATGGAAGGCTGGTAATGATATAATTCCAATGTTGCGTGGATTTAGTGTGCTGCAAAGCAGGTGAAAATGAATGACACTGGAAGAATTGAAATCCGGCACATTTGTAGTCGGAATGAAAGAAACTGAGCGGGCTATTGAGAAGCAGGAAGCGGCATGCGTTTTTATTGCCTCGGACTGCGATGAAAGAATTTCACGTCCCCTCATGGAAGCCTGCCAGTCGTCAGGAATTCCTGTGGAACAGGGATTCACTAAAAAAGAAATAGGCCGTGCCTGCGGTATCAAAGTAAAAGCCGCATCCGCTGCTCTTCTTACATCCCGGTAATATCTTTCGGGGCTATGCCCCGGAGGATCAATTATAAATTTACTTTTGAAGAAAGGAGGTGCCCATTTTGCCGACAATTAATCAGCTGGTTCGTAAAGGCCGCCAGACTCTGGCTACCAAAGCGAAGACCCCGGCTCTGAAACAGTCCCCACAGAAACGTGGTGTCTGCACCAGAGTTTACACAGCTACCCCGAAGAAGCCGAACTCTGCTCTTCGTAAAGTAGCCCGTGTACGCCTGACCAACGGAATCGAAGTTTCTGCTTACATTCCTGGTGAAGGCCATAACCTGCAGGAACACTCCGTCGTCCTCATCAGAGGCGGCCGTGTTAAGGATCTTCCAGGCGTTCGTTACCACATTATCCGCGGCGCACTCGATACCGTAGGTGTATCCGGTCGTCAGCAGGGCCGTTCCAAATACGGCGCTAAGCGCGAAAAGAAATAATTCATTCGTATTCATTAACTAATGTGACTAACAAAGAACGTTTTAAGGAGGAAATTAACAATGCCGAGAAAAGGTGCTGTTCCGAAACGTGACGTGCTGCCGGATCCCGTGTATGGAAATAAGACAGTAACCCGTTTCATCAATAAGGTTATGCTGGATGGCAAAAAGGGTGTCGCTGAAAAAATCGTTTATGGCGCATTTGACATCTGCCACAGCAAGCTGAACAAAGAACCGATCGAAATTTTCGAACAGGCTCTCAATAATGTTATGCCGGTTCTGGAAGTACGTGCCCGCCGTGTAGGCGGCGCCAACTACCAGGTGCCGGTTGAAGTCAGAGCAGACCGTCGTCTGACTCTGGGTATCCGCTGGATGGTCAACTATGCCCGCCAGCGCAGCGAACGTACCATGGAAGAACGTCTGGCAGGAGAACTGATGGATGCTTTCAACAATACGGGCGCAGCAGTAAAGAAGAAAGAAGATACTCATAAAATGGCTGAAGCCAACAAGGCTTTTGCTCATTATCGCTGGTAATTTTAATAAGGAGAAACAATCGTGGGCAGAGAATTTCCGCTTGAAAAAACAAGAAACATCGGCATCATGGCACACATTGATGCAGGTAAGACAACAACCACGGAACGAATCCTGTATTATACCGGTGTAAACCATAAGATCGGCGAAGTTCATGATGGCGCTGCCACCATGGACTGGATGGCTCAGGAACAGGAACGCGGTATTACCATTACATCTGCTGCTACCACCTGCCACTGGAAAGGCTATCGTGTCAACATCATCGATACCCCAGGGCACGTAGACTTCACTGTAGAAGTTGAACGTTCCCTTCGCGTACTGGATGGCTCCGTAGCTGTATTCAGTGCCAAGGACGGCGTTCAGACCCAGTCTGAAACCGTTTGGAGACAGGCAGATCACTACCATGTTCCCCGTATTGCATTCATCAACAAGATGGATACAGTCGGTGCAGATTTCCTGCATGCAGTGAAGACCATCGACACCCGTCTTCATGCCAAAGCTGTTGCTATGCAGCTCCCAATCGGCGCACAGGATACCTTCAAAGGCATCATCGACCTGCTGACCAGGGAAGCTGAAATCTACGACAGCGATGACGGCAAAGAATATCATAAGGAACCTGTTTCCGATGATATGAAAGACATGGTAGAAGAATACCGTGAAAAGATTATCGAAGCTGCTTGCGACGGCGACGATGAACTGGCTGAAAAGTACCTGGAAGGCGAAGACATTTCCATTGAAGAAATCAAAGCTTCCATCCGTAAACAGGTACTGGCATGCAAGCTCTTCCCCGTATTCTGCGGCTCCGCATACAAGAACAAAGGTATCCAGATGCTTCTGGATGCTGTCCTTGATTACCTCCCGTCCCCGCTGGATATTCCTCCGGTTAAAGGCACTTCCCTGGACGGCGAAGAAGAAGAACGCCCGGTATCCGACAGCGCTCCGCTGGCAGCTCTGGCATTCAAGATCATGGCAGATCCATTCGTTGGCAAACTGGCATACTTCCGCGTATATTCCGGTGAAATGCACCAGGGCACTTACGTTCTCAACTCCACCAAGGACAAGAAAGAACGCGTAGGCCGTATCCTTCTGATGCATGCTAACCACCGTAAGGAAATCGATGTAGCTTACACCGGCGACATTGCTGCAGCTGTAGGCTTCAAGGATGTTACCACCGGCGACACACTCTGCGACCCGGACAACCCGATCATCCTTGAAAAGATGGAATTCCCGGATCCCGTTATTTCCGTTGCTGTTGAACCGAAGACCAAAGCTGACCAGGAAAAGATGGGCAACGCCCTCCAGAGACTGGCAGAAGAAGATCCGACCTTCAGAGTACACACCGATCCGGAAACCAACCAGACCATCATTTCCGGTATGGGCGAACTTCATCTGGACATCATCGTCGACCGTATGCGTCGTGAATTCAATGTAGACTGCACCGTAGGCAAACCTCAGGTTGCTTATCGTGAAACCATCCGCAAATCTGTTGAATCTGAAGGCAAATTCATTCGTCAGACCGGCGGTCATGGTCAGTACGGCCACTGCTGGCTCCGTCTTGAACCGATGGAAGCAGGCAAGGGCTTCGAATTCGATAACGAAGTCGTTGGCGGCGTGATTCCTAAGGAATTCATCAACCCGATTCAGGCCGGCGTCGAAGCTGCTATGCAGGACGGCGTTGTAGCAGGATATCCGATGGTTGATATCAAAGTTACCGTATACGACGGTTCCTATCATGATGTCGACTCCTCCGAAATGGCCTTCAAAGTTGCAGGTTCCATGGCATTCAAAGACGGTGCCAAGAAAGCAGATCCTGTCCTCCTCGAACCATATATGAGCGTAGAAGTCGATGTTCCGGAAGATTACATGGGCGACGTTATCGGCGGCCTCAACTCCCGCCGTGGCCGCATCGAAGGCATGGAAACAGAAAACGGCGAATCCAGAATCAAAGGCTTCGTTCCGCTGTCTGAAATGTTCGGTTATGCAACCGCTCTCCGCAGCTCCACCCAGGGCCGTGGCACCTTCACCATGACATTCGACCACTATGAAGAAGTTCCGAAGGCTATTTCCCAGAAAATTACGGAAGAAAGACTCGGAAATAAATAATTTTTAAGGAGAAACCAAAATGGCAAAAGCTCATTACGAAAGAACAAAGCCGCATGTTAACATCGGCACCATCGGCCACGTAGATCACGGCAAAACAACCCTGACCGCTGCTATTACCAAAGTACTGGCTGAAGAAGGCAAAGCTAACTTCCTCGACTATGCTTCCATTGATAAAGCACCGGAAGAAAGAGCTCGTGGTATCACAATCAACACCTCCACCGTTGAATATGAAACCGAAAACCGTCACTATGCACACGTTGACTGCCCAGGGCACGCTGACTATGTAAAGAACATGATCACCGGCGCAGCTCAGATGGACGGCGCTATCCTCGTTGTATCCGCAGCTGACGGCCCCATGCCCCAGACCCGTGAACACATCCTCCTGGCTAAACAGGTAGGCGTTCCGGCTATCGTAGTATTCCTGAACAAAGCTGACCAGGTCGATGATCCCGAACTGATCGACCTCGTTGAAATGGAAATCAGAGATCTCCTCTCCTCCTACGACTATCCGGGCGATGATGTGCCGATTATCGTTGGCTCCGCTCTCGGCGCTCTTAACGGTAACAAAGAAGATGAACAGAAGATCCGCGACCTCATGAAGGCTGTTGACGAATACATCCCGACTCCTCAGCGCGATACCGATAAACCGTTCCTGATGCCTGTCGAAGACGTATTCACCATCACCGGCCGTGGCACCGTTGCTACCGGCAGAGTAGAACGCGGCACCGTTAAAGTTGGCGACGCAGCTGAAATCGTCGGCCTCCAGGAAAAACCGACCGAAACCGTTGTAACCGGCGTAGAAATGTTCAGAAAGACTCTGGACCAGGCTATGGCAGGCGATAACATCGGCACCCTGCTCCGCGGCATTGACCGTAAGGACATCGTTCGCGGCCAGGTACTTGCTAAACCGGGCACCGTTCATCCTCATACCGAATTCACCGCTCAGGTGTATGTACTGACCAAAGATGAAGGCGGCCGTCATACCCCGTTCTTCAACGGCTATCGTCCGCAGTTCTTCTTCAGAACCACCGACGTAACCGGCGACATCACCCTGCCGGAAGGCACCGAAATGTGCATGCCTGGCGATAATGTCGAAATGGCTGTAAAGCTCATCACCCCGATCGCTATGGAAGAAGGCCAGCGTTTCGCTATCCGCGAAGGCGGCCGCACCGTTGGCGCAGGCGTTGTAGCTAAGATTGCAAAATAATCTTTTGCCACTCTAAAAGAACTCCCTTCATGGGAGTTCTTTTTTTATGAGTGAAAGTTTCCTGTCCATCATGGGACTGCTGCGTAACATGCCAGTAGGAAACCTTTTGCAGGCAGTTTCCCGTCCGTCATGGGACCACTGCGTAACAATCCCACAGGAAACCTCGCCAGCAGTTTTCTGTCCGGCAAAGGACAAATGCGTGACATGCCAGTAGGAAACCCTTCGCAGATAGTTTCCTGTCCGTCATGGGACCACTGCGTAACAATCCCACAGGAAACCCTTCGCCAGCAGTTTCCTGTCCGTCATGGGACTATTGCGTGACAATCCTACAGGAAACCTTCGCCAGCAGTTTCCTGTCCGTCATGGGACCATTGCGTAACAATCCCACAGGAAACCCTTCGCAGATAGTTTCCTGTCCGTCATGGGACCACTGCGTAACAATCCCACAGGAAACCTTCGCCAGCAGTTTCCTGTCCGTCATGGGACCATTGCGTAACAATCCCACAGGAAACCCTTCGCCAGCAGTTTCCTGTCCGTCATGGGACCATTGCGTAACAATCCCACAGGAAACCTTCGCCAACAGTTTCCTGTCCGTCATGAGACCACTGTGCATCACACCCACAGGAAACTATCCCGCTGCTTCAGCGGCCCGGGAATTGCCATAGTCACGGGCCCCTGTAAAATGCTATAATACTTTTAATAACTCTGCATTGATTAAAGGAAAGGTGACAATATATGAAAATGAAAAAGTGGCTGGCCGCTTCCATGACTGCTCTGGTCATGGCTGCCGGTACCATGGCGGTGTCTGCCGATTCTCTGACCCTGTCTGGCGGAGAAGTGCTGGATATGGGGTCCTCCGTTTCCGTATATCCCGGAGAAAGGTCCTTCTTTGGAAGTCAGCTTCATGACTGGCTGCTGGAAGGGAATGCGGCAAAGACTGTGGAGGCGGCGCTGGAAGGAGCGGAGGTATTTCCCAAAGACAAGGATTACTCCAGAGAATTTTCGGAAATGGCTGTTTCCATCCTCCGCACCGGAAAGGTATACCAGGTGAGGGCGCAGGCCGACGATACCTTTTACCAGGGCATGATGGTTTCCCTTTCCGTTTCGGACAGCGATATGTTGAAACTGGCTCTTTACGGGAATGAGGCTATGGCAGATCGGAATGAAGGGGAGAAGATAGCGGATGTTAAGGCGGCATCTTCTGAAAAAGCAGGGACATCGGAAAACTCGCTGGACCGGGCCCTTACCCTTCTGCACGGCGCGGTGAAGGTGGAAGACCACTCTTCCTGGGAAGACAGAAAGTCGGAGAAAGGCCTGGCTTACCGTACCGCCGATGCGAAGGCAGTGATCACCAGAAACGGGTTCATGATTCCTCTCTACGTGAAAGGAATTATTACCAGAGGAGAAGGGAAGACAGTGTATACCCTCTTTGCCGCAGACCAGGCATCGGGCCGCTATTTCCAGCCCCTTCTGGATAAAGCGCTGAAGGAAGCAGGGAAATGAACATCAAGAAAACAGCAGCGCTCCTTGCCCTTCCATTTATGATGGCAGCAGGCAGCGTCATGGCGGCAGATCTTCCTGCCGCCGGCAGCGGCGCCATGGGAGAGATGAATGCTCTGGCTCCGGTCTTTCCAGGGGTGGGGCCGGTGATAGAAGGAACGGCGCCTCTGGCCGATTCTGTCAAAGCGGCAGCCCCTGTGCCGGTTTCGGAAATGGGAGACTTGTTTCTGAACCATGTATCTATGCCCAAAAACGTGCATTACGAGCCTCTGGGCCGGGGGGACTCTGCCATAGCCCGCCACCTGGGCATGATGACGTTGAAAGGGAAGACCTATACTGCCGGTGCCGTGGCTCTGGGAGCCACCTTCAAAGGAAAGGAGTCCGATGAATTCTTCGGCGGCATGTTCCTCCCCCGGGGCCATACCCGGGAGGCCGGCGGACGGATGCTGGCCTTTAATATGGGCCTCCTGAAGCTGGAAAGTGCCATGAATGAAGTATTCCTCCAGGCAGTGGATGAGGCGAGAAGGGAGACGGGAGAAAAGCTTCCCTATAATTTCCTGACAGTGGATATGGTTCATGTGGAACAGCTCCACAGCCTGAAAGGGAGTCCCAAAACCTACAGCTTTTCCATCCGCCCCGCTTTTTCTGCCGATGGCTTTCTCCTTCCCCTCTTTATTCGGGGCTTTGCATCCAAGATGGGAGACAGCTACCGCTTCCTCTTTCTGGCAGCGCCGGACAGTCAAAAGGATATGGTTAGTGAGGCAGGACTTTCCCTTATGAAACGGCGGGAAGAAAAGAACATACAGAAATAAGAAAAGGACTGTGAAAAAATGTAAATCATTTCTTCACAGCCTTTTTTCGACTCCCTTTCGGCGCTTCCGGGACAGGAGGAAAATGATATAATGGACATAAATAATGCCAGGAGGTATACCATGATTCTTTTCCTGATTCTGCTGATTACCCTGCTCCTTTTGATTCCTGTTTCCTCTGTGAGGGCAGAGAGGAAACCGTCGGTCCATCTGCTGGCTACCGGCGGCACCATTGCAGGGAAGGCCGCTTCCGAAACGGCTACCACCGGCTATGAGGCCGGCGCCCTGGGAGTAAAGGATTTACTGGGGAGCCTGCCGGAGGCCCAAAACTTCGCCCAGGTGACGGGAGAGGAGATATCCTCCATAGACAGCAAGGATATGACCGATGATATCTGGTTTTCTCTGGCAGAAAGGGCCAATGAGCTGGAGGGGGAAACCGATGGCCTTGTAGTGATTCATGGCACCGATACCATGGAAGAGACGGCCTGGTTTCTCCAGCTGACAGTGAAGCCCTCCATTCCCCTGGTGCTTACAGGGGCCATGCGTCCTGCCACCGCTGTCAGCGCAGACGGGCCCATGAACCTGCTCAATGCCATCCGTCTGGCAGCCCATCCTTCAGCCCGGGGAAAAGGGGTGCTGGTCATGATGAATGATACCATCTTTTCCGCCAGAAATGTGACAAAGGGAAATACCCTTTCCCTTGATACTTTCCGCTCCCCCGACGGCCCTCTGGGCTATATGAATGACGGACATCCCTGCTGGTGCGCCCTGCCGGTGCATGTGCCGGAAGGAGAGGCCCCTTTTAATGTGAAGGGGCTCCATCGCCTTCCCCGGGTGTATATTATCTACGGCCATGCCGGCGCTGATGGCGCCATGGTGCGGGCGGCTGTGTCCGCCGGCGCTGAAGGTCTTGTTTATGCAGGCTGCGGAAACGGCAGCATTCACAGGGAAGATGAAAAGGCGCTGGCAAAGGCGGCAGCCCAGGGCATTCCGGTGGTGAGAAGCTCCCATGCCGGCAGCGGCTCTGTCATTTCCGCAGAAGCTTCTTACGAAGAAGAAGGCTTTATCCGCGGCGGTTCCCTGTCCCCCCAGAAAGCCCGTATTCTCCTCCAGCTTTCTCTCTCAAAGACAGGAGATTTCAGGGACATACAGAAGATCTTTGATAGATATTGAAGGGAGCTCATGAATCAGTACGTCCCGGGCATCCCTTTTGGCAAAATCATGCTTTCTGGTGCAAAGACAGGCCAGGATGCCCCTGCCTATTGCGGAACCGGCCTGTTTCGTACCATGTCGCAAAATCTATTTGACAACAGCTATCAAGAGTGATACTATAATGACAACCGAATAAGAAAAGAAAGGTGCCCTGAGGGCTTAATAGGGAAGACCGGTGAAAAGCCGGCACGGTCCCGCCACTGTAATGCGGAGCGAATCCAATGATGTCACTGAGAAATCGGGAAGACGGATAGCGAGGAAGCAGAGTCAGGAGAACTGCCTGTCTTATATCACCGTTTGAACCCACGAGCGATGGGAAGGGGATGTCATATGGATGTCTCTTTGCCTTGGGTAAAGAGCTTTTTTCATGGGTTGAACATTCGGTTATTGAGGAGCACAATTTCATAAGTAAAGCAGGTGCCCATAAGGGCTTAATAGGGAAGACCGGTGAAAAGCCGGCACGGTCCCGCCACTGTAATGCAGAGCAAATCCAACAGAAGTCACTGAGGAAATTGGGAAGGCTGGAGAAGCGAGGAAGCAGAGTCAGGAGAACTGCCTGTTTTGTATCACCGTTTGACCTACGAGCGATGGGAAGGTGTGTATTCATAAAGCCGATTTCTTTGGCCTGCCTTGAATCCACCTTGTCTGCAAGGTGGATTTTCTTTTGCATACCCGCCGGGAGATGATGACAGGGAACATCATTCTCCCGGAAATCTTCCCACCCTCTATCATTCGATGTAACGCCTGAAGAAGGCTTTACATATACCTGTGGGGATCTCTCCATGGTTCATCTCCTTTCGGGTGATGGTGGTAAAAGGGAAATATCATCATCACCCACCCCGTTTACCATATCTTCTTTACGAAGTTCCTATATATCGGGTGCTTCGGCACCACTCTGATACAGGGGGCTGCCCCCTGAGATTCATCTCCCTTTGGCGATGGTCATACAAGGGAAATATGATCATCGCTCCTTTTTACAATCCCTTCCTCCGGGAAGTCCTCATAGACCGGTGCGGCGCACCGGAAAGGCTCTGCCATACGCCTTCGGTGAAAGGCGGATGGCCTGTCATTTGGGTAATAGCATTCCGTAAGGATGTTATTATACAGGTTCTCATAGGAGCGCACTGCTCCAACCCCTTTTGAAGCGGCTCGGTGTCGCTTCTTTTTTTGCTTGCATTATTCGATGAAATTCGATATAATAGAACCATAAGATAGATAAATATCGTTTTACTTAGAAATGGATTAGCCGGCGGCGCCGCCGCCTTTAGGGCAGGACAGCCCGGGAGGTTTATATGAACGTATACGATTTCAAAGCAGTGAATGGAAAAGGCCAGGAAGTTTCCCTGTCCGACTACAAAGGTAAAGTTCTTCTCATTGTCAATACAGCCAGCAAGTGCGGCTTCACACCCCAGTTTGAAGGCCTGGAAAAACTGTATCATGCCTACAAGGACAGGGGCTTTGTGGTGCTGGGCTTCCCATGCAACCAGTTTGCAGAGCAGGATCCCGGAAGCGACGGGGAAATTCAGGAATTCTGCCGCCTGAACTACGGCGTCACATTCCCCATGTTCCGCAAGGGTGATGTAAGGGGAGACAGTGCACAGCCCCTTTTCAAATACCTGACAAAGGAAAAGGGATTCAAGGGTCTTGACATGGACCATCCCAATGCCAAAGTCCTTCTGGATTTCATCAAAAAGAATTATCCCCATTTCCTGGATGATGATTCCATTAAATGGAATTTCACCAAATTCCTGGTGGGCAGAGATGGAAATGTGGCAGCACGGTTTGAACCCACCAAGACACCGGAAGCCATAGCACCGGAAATTGAAAAACTGCTGTAACAGTCATTGAAAAAGGACAGTGAAGGATTTTCTTCACTGTCCTTTTTTGCTGGCGCCCGTAGAGAGCCGCTGCCTTAAGACGCCGAGCACCGCAGGACTCTTCATTTTGCGAACCCTTCACGCCTTAAAGAGCTTAGTGTAAAATTTTACTCGGTAGGGGAATTTTTCCAGAAACAATAAAAGAGGAAAGCCTCCCCTTGAGTGGAAATGTTATAATTTCCGTGGCAAAGAATAAAACAAAGAAAGGGCTTTCCTCAT
>Ga0256406_1000559_pt1 | contig 67075 bp, 64 predicted proteins | sample RumenRJG_03DNA_FD_185986 | JGI IMG/M metagenome (GOLD analysis project Ga0256406, IMG submission 185986) | Bovine rumen microbial communities from Lethbridge, Alberta, Canada - RJG_03 | ecosystem: Host-associated > Mammals > Digestive system > Stomach > Rumen | place: Canada: Alberta | collected... | reverse complement strand
GATAAAGAATTCAGGAAATTCTGATTAACGAGCATATCATCACCTCAACTGAAGTCATGATAAGTTATAGATATTAACTTGATGTACTTGTTCGGGTACATCAACTATTTATTTGAAAATAGCGTTGCGCAAAAAAAAGCGGTTCACTGGCAATCGCTAATGAACCGGCTGGTTATTACTGATCTTCTTTTTCTCTGTCATCAATGAGATTGCCTGCATCTGCGTGCTTGTCCATCTTTTCCTTGATGACTTCAAACAGGGCAGTCGATCCTTCTTTGGTCTTGCCCTGTCTCTGCATGACGGTGTTATAGGAAACATGATGTTCTTTCCAGTCACCGCCGCCGTTGCTGTCATTGAGCAGAAGGGGCTGCAGATTGTCCATGGCGTGGGCGAACTTTGCCTCTGGTGTCCTGTTTTCCTCAAACTCTTCAAACAGAGCACGCAGCTGGATCTTCTGATCTTCCGGCAGAATGCCATAGATTCTTTCAGCTGCCTTTTCTTCCCGCTCATGCTGGGTCTTTTTGCCCTGATCGTCATAGGCATATGTATCACCGGCATCAATTTCCACGACATCATGCAGTAAACACATGATCATGACATGGCCGATATCAACCGTTTCATTGCTGTATTCCTGCAGAAGATAAGCCATCACAGCCATATGCCAGGCATGCTCGGCATCATCTTCTCTTCTGCCATGATTACTCAGATGGGTTTGTCTGAGAATATTCTTCTCTTTGTCCAGTTCCAGAATGAATGACAGTTGTTCCTGCAGACGCTTGTTTTCCATATCTTCTCTCCTAGTATGTGTAATGTTCTTTGATTCTCTTTTTCAATGCGGCAAAGGTTGCTTTTTCGCCCTTGTTCTGTATCATTGTCAAAGCCTCTTCCAGAGCCTTTGCTGTTTCCGGATGCATATACTTCTGATCATTGCGGGAAAGGTAATAGGCAAGGGGGCTGGCATCCGTATACTTTTCCTTCTGATATACCTTGCAGGCGGCCACACGGTCGCATACCATTTCAACAACATAGTTGTAGGGCATCTTGATCGGCTGCCATCTGCCATCAATCATATCGTACCAATATTCCCAATGGTGTCTGTTTCTGCCCTTGTGGTGCAGCCAGCCAAGCGAATAGCCTTTGATCTGCTTTTCCTTCATGTAAGGGGACTTATCACCCTGGAAGTACTTGACGGATACCCAGAATTCACTGGGAGAATACTTGGAAAGATCATGGGTGAGGCCCTGATGGTACAGGCCGCAGGCAAAGCAGTTCTTCATGACCTGGAAGCGGTGGCTGTCAATGGTATGCAGGTGGTGGATGAAACGCCAGGCAAGTGATTTCTGTGCGGGATTGGTTTGCATAGATACGATTTTAAAGCAAATGCCGCGCTGGTCAAGTTGCCTGTTATTCAGTAGGAAACGATGCTAAAATAGAACGCAGGAGATTGCAATATGAACCGACATGAAGAACGAGAAAAGGCGATGATCACCGTCTATGAGGATCTGCTTGCCGAGCGGGATCTGGATGAGCTGATTGAAGATACGTATCAGATGAAAGTGGAAGAGGTGGATCCATATTTTGTGGATGTGATTCGCACTGCCATCAAGAACAAGGACCGCTATGCGGGCTATATCAATGAAGTGCTCAAGGACTGGACGTTTGACCGTCTTGGCATGATTGAAAAGGCTATTCTGCTGAATGGCTGTGCAGAGTTTGATCTCAAGCAGCTCTCTGCTGCCGTCATCATTGATGAATCGGTGGAAATGGCACGCAAATACTGTGACAAGGATGCCTATAAGCTGATTAACCGGGTACTTGATGTCATATGAGCGGGAGAAGGATTGTTCCGGTCAGCACTCTGGTCCGCTATCTCAAGGGCCAGCTGGAAGGAAATCCCGTCCTGCATGGTGTTCTGATTGAAGGCGAGATTTCCAATCTGAGAAAACCTTACAGCGGACACTGGTACTTTTCTTTGAAAGATGATACAGCTTCCATGGCTTGTGTGATGTTTTCCTCACGCAACCGCAATGTCAGATTTGATCCCAAAAATGGTGACAAGGTCATCGTTCGGGCAGATGTGACGGTGTATGAGAGTGAAGGCCGGATGCAGATGATGGTCGATGCCATGAAGCCAAGCGGCATCGGTGATCTGTATCTGCAGCTGGAAGCATTAAAGAAAAAGCTCTCTGCTGAGGGACTGTTTCAGGACATCTATAAAAAGCCGTTGCCGCTGTATCCGATGTCAATTGGTATTGTGACCGGCAATCATACCGCTGCGCTTTCTGATGTACTGGTTACATTGAAGAAGCGCTGGCCAATTGCCAAAGCAGTTGTGTATCCAGCCGCGGTGCAGGGAGAAGGCGCTGCTGTTCAGATCATAGATGCTTTGCACAAAGCAGATGCAGCAGGTCATGATATCATCCTGCTGGTACGCGGCGGTGGATCTCTTGAAGATCTTTGGTGTTTCAATGATGAACAGCTTGCCCGTGTCGTCTTTGCCATGCACACACCGATTGTGACCGGTGTCGGCCATGAGATTGATACAACACTGGTAGATTATGTATCTGATCACCGTGCCAATACGCCAACCGGTGCCGTGGAAGCAGCGACACCGGATATTCACGAAGTGGAAGATCTGCTGCATACATATCAGACCCGCATGATTCATCAGATGCAGGTGCGGATGGGCAATGCAGAGAAACAGCTTGTGCATCTTTCTTCTTCGCCGGTATTAAGCAGGCCGGAGAATCTGTATAACCAGAGACAGATGAAGCTGGATTATCTGCGGGAGAGAATCCTTGGCTATACATCTGTGCTCAAGGAAGAGCGGAATCGCTTTGAACAGTTATCACATACCTTGTCACAGCAGATTCATACCAAAGAGAGTCTGCTGATGCAGAAGAACATGGATTACCGCAGCCGTATGATGATGGCCTGCCTTGGCCGCATTCATCAGGAACAGTCCGAACTGCGCAATCTGCATACACGTCTGTCAACAGATGAGAAAATGGCGCTGGAGCGCAGACGCAGTGATCTGAAGAAACAGATGCGGCTGCTGGATGCCTATTCTCCATTGAAGATACTGGACAGGGGCTATGCGGTTGTCAGTAAAGATGGCAGTGCCGTGCATGATGTTTCACAATTGCAGACTGGTGATATGGTCAAGATACGGTTTGGCGTGGGCAGTGCATCTGCCGCGATCCGTGATACACGAAAGGAGCCTTGATATGGCAGCGAAGAAATTAACTTTTGAAGAGAGCATGGCAAGACTTGAGGAAATTGTGAGTGCTCTGGAGCAGAATGATGCACCACTGGATCAGACGGTTGCCATGTTTGAGGAAGGTCTCAAGCTGGTGAAGTCCTGTGACGCGTCTTTGAAGCAGTTTGAAAGCAAAGTGAATGAGATTGTCAAAGAGAATGGCGGTGAGCAGAATGAATGAATCGTTTGATGATGTGTTAAACAGATACATGAATGCGCTGCCTGCTTCCCGTGTGCAGGAAGCGATGCGCTATTCTCTGCTTGCTGGCGGCAAGCGGATCCGTCCGAGATTATTGTTTGCTGCAGCAAAAGGATATGATGTGCCGGAAAAAGATGCACAGGCATTTGCGGCTGCGCTGGAGATGGTTCATACCTATTCTTTGATTCATGATGATCTGCCGGCAATGGACAATGATGATCTGCGAAGGGGCAGACCAACCTGCCACAAGCAGTTTGATGAAGCAACAGCCATTCTGGCTGGTGATGGTCTTCTGACTTATGCCTTTGAAGTGGCAGCCGGTGCACCGGTATCGGCTGAGAAAGTGCAGCGCAGCATTTCCATTCTTGCCAAGATGGCCGGACCTGCCGGCATGGTGCTGGGCCAGTGTCTGGATACAGAAGAGCCCATTGACAAGCCGGATTGGGAAGCACTGCAGAACATTCATCACAAGAAGACGGGATGCCTGCTGTCAGCACCGCTGATGATTGCGGCTGTTTTAGCCGGTCAAAGTGAAGAGATTGTCGCATCCTGGCATGATCTGGGAGATGAGATGGGGCTTGCCTTCCAGATTCAGGATGACATCTTCGATGTTGAGCTGACCAGTGAACAGCTTGGCAAATCCAATTCGGATGCGCGCAATGACAAGGTAACAAGCGTGACGCTGCTTGGCATTGAGAAAGCAGAAGAAGTGATGAATATGCTGTATGATGACAGCTGCAAAAAGGCAGAAACATTTAAGGGGTTTGACGCCAAGGAACTGATCACACTGATTCATTCAGTTCAAAAGCGGAACAAGTAACATCGCATTGAACATATTGGAGTAATCAATGAATCTGTACGATATTAAAAGTCCTGCTGATATTAAAGACATGTCAATTGATGAGCTCAATGAGCTTGCGGCCCAAATACGCCGCTTCCTGATTGAGAGCATTTCGCATACCGGCGGCCATCTGGCCAGCAATCTGGGCGTCGTGGAACTGACCATTGCCCTGGATTATGTGTTCAATACACCGCGCGACAAGGTATTCTTTGATGTCGGCCATCAGTCCTATACGCATAAAATCCTGACCGGGCGGGCATCGCAGTTTGCAACCCTGCGGCAGTACAATGGCCTTTCCGGCTTCCAGAAGCGTTCAGAAAGCATTCATGATGTCTGGGAAGCAGGACACAGCTCAACGTCGCTGTCTGCTGCCCTTGGCATGGCTGTTGCCCGTGATCTGAATCATGACGACTATGCTGTGGTGCCGGTGATCGGTGATGGCTCTATGGGATCCGGCATGGCCTTTGAAGCGCTGAATGAGATCGGCTATGAGAAGCGCAAGATGGTCATTGTTTTCAATGACAACAACATGTCGATCTCCCGCAATGTCGGTGCCATGACGTATAACTTTGCCAGACTCAGAGCCAGCGATGGCTATAACAACTTCAAGGATTCCCTCAAGGAAAACCTGAACAGGAATGAATTCGGCCGCGGCATTTACCGCTCTTTGAAGAACATGAAGAACTCGATCAAAGAGAACATTGTCGATACGGGTATCTTCGGTCAGTTCAATCTGGAATATATGGGTCCGGTGGACGGCCACAACATTCATGATCTGATTCAGGTGCTCAATGTGGCTAAGAAATATGACGGGCCGGTAGTCGTTCATGTCATTACCAAAAAGGGCAAGGGCTATCTGCCCTGTGAGAATGACCATGAAGGCAAATGGCATGGTGTCGGCCCGTTCAATCCGGATACCGGCAAGCCACTGCATGATGTACCGGCTGGCTGGGTGCCGTGGGGCAGGCTGTTCTCTGATACGGTATGTGATCTGGCGGACAGTGACGATCGCATTGTAGCCATCACACCTGCTATGATACAGGGGAGCTTTTTGCAGAAGTTTTTTGCCCGCCATCCGGACCGTGCCTTTGACTGCGGCATTGCCGAAGAACATGCTGCAACCTTTGCGGCAGGTCTGGCCATCTCAGGCAAGCGGCCTTATCTTGCCATTTACAGTTCCTTTCTGCAAAGAGCCTATGACCAGATCAACCACGATATCTGCCGCATGGATCTGCCGGTAGTGATCGGTATTGATCATGCTGGTCTTGTTGGCTCAGATGGTGAAACCCATCATGGTATCTATGACATCTCGATTCTGAAATCCCTGCCGCATCTGATTTATGCCCAGGGCAAGGATGCCCCGGAATCCAGAGCCTTGATCCGGCTGGCATTTGGCCAGAACCATCCATTTGCCATCCGCTATCCAAAGGGTGTTGTCAAAGAAGAAAAGCAGGAAAATGTGCCGCCGATTGCCATTGGCAGCTGGACCAGTTTTTCGGCAACGGACCATGACAAAGCATGGGTATTGACCTATGGAACAAGTGTAGATGTCATCTTTGACAAGCTCAGGGTCAACCAGATTCCTGCCACTGTTGTCAACTGCCGCTTCTTCAAGCCGATGGATGAGGACATGCTGCAAAAGATTGCGGGCAGTCATCTGCCGGTATTGGTCTATGAGACGGATATGAAGGCAGGAGGACTGGGAGAAAGCATCATTGCCTGGTTTGTGGATCATGATCTGGACGTTCATATTGAGCAGATGGGCATTGGTGATGTCTATGTGCGGCAGGGTGCAGAGACGCGGCTGCGCCATGATCTTGGCATTGACCTGAATGCATTTCTTGACAGACTGAACAAACTTTTATGATTAAAAACCTCTATATTCAAAACTTTGTTCTCATTGATGAGCTGAATCTGGATTTCACATCCGGATTCAGTGCTTTTACTGGTGAAACCGGTGCTGGCAAATCGATCCTGATCGATGCGATCTCTTTGCTGAAAGCAGAGCGTGCCAGTGCTTCGCTGGTCATGAAAGGCAAAGAGAAGGCAATTGTGGAAGGCACGTTTGATCTAAGCCATGACGAACATGCCTGCCGCGTGCTGCAGGAAGCCGGCTTTGACAGCGATCATGATGTGACATTTACACGTGATATTGCCGCAAATGGCAAAAGCACTGCCCGCATTGACCACCGTATCGTAACATTAGCCTTGTTAAAGGATGTGCTGGCAAATGAGATCGATATTCATGGCCAGCGTGACAACGCCTATCTGCTCAATACGAGTCTGCATATTCATCTGCTGGATCGTTTCCTTCAGGATGATGCGCAGCTGCAGAAAGTCATGCAGGCATGGGATGCCTGGAAAGCGCTGGAAACTGAAAAAGAGCAGGCTTTATCAGATACCTACAATGAGAATGATCTTGAATATTTCCGCTATGAGATTCAGGAGATTGAAGAGGCGGATCTGAAAGAGGGAGAAGAGGAAGAACTGGAGGCAAAGGAAAAGCAGTACCATGCCATCCAGGATTCCTTTGAGAAGCTGAACCAGATTTTCACGATGTATGATGACAGCGTTTCAAACAATCTTTATGACATGCGTAAGTGGATCAGCGCTCTGCCTGGTGATGATCAGCATCTGGATGAGATCCAGAACCAGTTTTCGGATGCGTATTACAGCATGACGGATGCTTTGGAGTCTCTGCGCCAAATGAAGGATGAGATGGACATGTCTGAGGATGACATCAATGCCATGGAGGAGCGTCTGTTTACGATACAGAAGCTCAAGCGCAAATACGGCCATGACATCCCTGCCATTCTTGCAAAGAAGGATGAGCTGCAGAAACAGGTGGACCGCTTTGAGCACAGACAGGAATTCCTGGAAGAGATCAATGCAAAGATCAGGAAAGCAAAGCAGGCCTACGACAAAGAGGAGCATATGCTGCATGATATCCGGCTCAAGGGTATCCCGCATCTTAATGCACAGGTCAATGCCAGACTGAAGGAGCTGATGCTGCCAAATGCACGCTTCCAGGTGGAGATGATCACAGGTGCACCTACTAACATTGGCAGCGACCATGTGCAGTTCATGGTTGCCATGAATGCCGGTGAGGATCTCAAGCCGCTTGCCAAGACGGCATCCGGTGGTGAACTTGCCCGTTTGATGCTGGGCCTGAAGGTCATCTTTACACACCTGCAGGGCATTGAAACAGTGATCTTTGATGAGATTGATACTGGTGTATCCGGCAAGGTAGCAGGCAGTATCGGCAAAGAGATGAAGGCATTGTCAAATGACTGCCAGGTATTTGCTGTGACCCATCTTGCTCCGGTAGCTGCCTGGGCAGACCGTCAGTACCTTGTTGCCAAGCATGTAAAGAATGATGTGACACGTACGACGGTATCTTTGCTGGATGAAGCACAGCGCATTGATCAGCTTGCATTGATTGCCAGCGGTTCCCTGAGTGATGCATCGCGGCAGGCCGCAAAGGAGCTGCTGGAAAGGAGCCATGCATAAATGGCTCATGTATATTTTCATGTTGATCTGAATGCCTTCTTCATCAATGCTGAGATTCTGCTGGATCCCAGCATCAAAGGCAAACCGGCTGCTGTCAGCGGCAATACAAGGCGCAGCGTGGTATCAACGGCATCCTATGAGGCAAGAGCCTATGGTGTCCACTCTGCCATGCCTATCCAGGAAGCGATCAAGCTGTGCCCGGATCTGCTGGTGCTGCCGGGGCATTATGCCTTCTATGAACAGTTATCATCTCAGTTTATGTCCATTGTGCGCAGCTATACAGATGAAGTAGAGCAGGCCAGTATTGATGAATGCTACGTGGACATGACAGAACCGATCTCTCATTTCCAGCATCCTCTGGATCTGGCTGTGCAGCTGCAGCAGAGAATCTTAAAAGAAACAGGACTGCCTTGTTCAATTGGTGTTGCACCGAATATGTTTCTGGCCAAAATGGCATCGGATATGAAAAAGCCGATGGGAATTACGGTATTGCGCATCCGGGATGTTGAGCAGAAGATGTGGCCATTGCCGATTGGTGATATGCGCGGGGTTGGCAAGAAGACAGAACCATTGTTAAAAGAGCTTGGTATTATGACCATTGGCGATCTTGCCAGATATCCCAATAAGAATGCGCTGGTACCGATCTTTGGCAGGAATACGGATGCCATGCTGGCAAGGACGCATGGCTATGATGACCGTACGATCGTCAAAGCATGGGATGCCAGATCCATGGGTGTTTCCGAGACCATGCTGGAAGATGTGACAGACTATGATGAGATCAGAGGTTTGTTCCGTTCTTTGAGCAGAAGGCTGTCGCAGCGGATGAAGGAAGAACGCAAGCTTGGCACGAGTGTTTCGATCCGGATCAAGTACTTTGATTTCCGCAACGCAGACCGTTCGATGAAGATTGCCAAGCCGATCTGGAAGAGTGAGGATATCTTCCACTATGCCATGACGCTGTTTGATGCCAACTGGGATTCTCAGCCGGTACGTCTGGTTGGTATTTCTCTTTCCGATCTGAAACGTGCGGATGAGATGGTATCCCAGCTGGATCTGTTTAATCAGGATGCTGCCAATAAGGAAGCAACCAGTGCGATCCTGTATGATCTGAACAAGATGGCCAACAGTCCGCATCTGTTTGTGCGGGCAAGTGATCTTTTGAAGGATAAGGCAAATGGAACTCACTGAGGCATTGCAGGAGTATCTGAGCAATCAGATGATCAATGAAGGCAAAAGCATGCATACGGTGACTTCCTACAAGGAAGATTTAAAGCAGTATCTTGCCTTTGTGAAAGAAGAGGGGATCGCAGATACAACCGAGATCACCTACAGCACTATTGATGATTTTATGAATGTGCAGGCTGAAAGCAAAGCATCCTCGTCTTTGACACGGATGGCAGCCGCCATTCATTCTTTTCATCACTATCTTGCCTTCATGCACAATGAGAAAGATCCCAGCCTCAACCTGCAGGTGCACCGCAATGAGAAACGTCTGCCCATCTATTGCAGCAAAGAAGAAATTGACCGTCTGATGGGATCCTTTGATGATACAATGCCATCACAGCTCGCTGATCATGCCATTCTGGAAATGATCTATGCCTGCGGCTTAAGAATTTCCGAAGCCGTCAATATGGAAGTCAACCGGGTGGATCTGGAAAGTGAAAAGGTAAGAGTATTAGGCAAAGGCAACAAAGAGCGGATTGTACCAATTGCTTCAGGTTCCTGTGCCGTCTTGAAGAAATACTTTACAACGGTGCGGCCATTGTTTGTCAAAGGCAGTTCGCCATATTTCTTTATCAATCACTTTGGCAGGCCGTATAATGCAAGATATATCCAGCGCTTACTGCATCAGAAGTGTCTGGAGCTTGGCTTTACGAAGCATATTACGCCGCACAAGCTGCGCCACAGCTATGCGACTCATATGATGATGGGCGGTGCAGATCTCAGAAGCATTCAGGAGATGCTTGGCCATGCGGACTTAGCGACAACAGAGATCTACACGCATGTGCAGAACAAGCAGATTTTTGATGCCTATCAGAAATTTCATCCAGGTGAGCTGGATCAGCAGATTGATATTGATGTGACAAAGCTGCACAATAACAATAAGACGAAACACAACCACTGATAAAGTGAGGAGGGATGACGATGAAAAAAGCTGCTGTGCTATTTCCAGGTATTGGCTATACCAATGACAGGCCGCTGCTGTATTATGCCGGCAAACTGGCAAGAAAAGAGGGGTATGACCTGCTGAAGGTCCAATACAGCCAGGATCCAAAGAGTGTCAAGGGATCGCCTGAAAAGATGCAGGATACACTGAAAGAATGCCTTCACCAGGCATCTGTCCAGCTGGAAGAAAACAATCTCGCTCAGTATGACCGGCTGTTGTTTATCTCTAAATCCATTGGTTCCTTCATTGCCATTCAGGCTGCTACAATGACATCTGCCTGCGTTGATCAGATCCTGTATACGCCGTTTCCTCAAGCTTTGGATCTATTCAAAGATAATCAGGAACTGATTGGCAGATGTATTGCATTTAATGGCACAAATGACAGCTGGATTGATGTAAACGAAATTGAGACAGCAGCGAAAAAAGCAGATATTGATCTGCATCTGATCCAGGATGGCAACCACTCACTGGAAACCGGAAATCTGGAAACAGATCTGGATAACCTCAAGAAGATCATGATGGCAACAAAGACATTCATCGAGGATTTGAAATGAATAAAAAAACAGTGCAGGAAATTCTGGCATATCTGCCGGGCTTACAGGACCACGCTGACAAGTTTGCCTACTATGGTGAACCTGCAGATGCATTCTATGATGAATATGATGCGGAGGATGAACATGGCAATCATCTGGTGATCTCACAGGAATGCAATGAGATGTGTGAGACGATCGGTGCTGATCTGCAGAATGGAGAGTCCTGGGAAGACTGGTTCAGCCAGCAGAACAAGCAGCCGGAAAATCTGCAGAAAGATTTCAAACCAGAAGATATGGATGAACAAGCGATCCGTGCAGCATTGTTATATCTGATTGACAGTCTGTCATTTAATGATGATCTGATTGATGCCTTGAAATCAGGATACTTCACAAGACTGATCGAACAGCTCAGCAGGATCTCGGCAGAAGAAGAAATCAATTAAGATAACATTACCAAGAATATTTCCATAATCAGAAATGACGCATAATGGAGGAACTCAATAATTGTCTGCTTGATTTAAAGGATAGAATAGGTACTTGAGTCCTGCATAAAGGAAATGCTAGTGGTTGCCGTAAGGCCATCACTGGCAGGAACCCCACGTCATTCAGACGTGTGAGGAAGTCAAGTACACTTGATTTATTTTAGGGGTTGTCCTATATTATTTATAGGTAAACGCCTACCGATCGCAACGGTTAGAATATTGCGAACGTGTATGTTTTGCCTCCGAAAACGACGGGGTGCTTCGGCGTAGAATATCGTTTACGTGTACGGAAGCCTGCCTATTTAGCGGCTTCCTTTTTTAGGATTTATAATAACATTATGAAAATTGTCACGATTAACCAGGTATTGCTGAAAGAATTTCAGAATGATCCTGAGATTCTCAGAAAAACAACGCGCCCATGTGCACTAATTGTCCGCTTAAAATATAAAGGTGTGAACAGATCTTTTGCTGTACCACTGCGATCGAACATTTCCGCCAAAACACCAAAAAACCAGTATTTTGCGCTTCCTACAAGATCAACGACCCGCACGGGCAATCATCATGGTTTACACTATATCAAGATGTTTCCAGTTACCAAAAAATACCTCATTAGATATCGTACAGAAGGCAATTCGTTTGCGACTATGATTCAGTCCACCATAAATAAAAACTAAAAAACAGATCGTAACCGAATGCCAGAAATATTTAGACGATTATGCAAACGGATGCAGACCGCCATTCTCAACAAATCTGGATCTTCTTATCAGCATTCTGGATTCTATGTCTCAAATTAAGAAGTAACATGGATAAACTATAGGATCTGCCATCTGACGCATGATGGAGGAACTCAATAACTGTCTTGTCAGATTCCAGATCTTTTCTGAACAGAAGATTCAAAAACCCGCAGAACAATTAGAAGCGTTTTAAAAACTTTTCCAGCTCTATTGTAAATCTGAGCGTCAAAGCTACTGATTTTAGGACATGACTTTGCAATTGTATTGTAAACAGGCGGGCAAATCGGAGAAATCACCGACGATTACAATGCAATTGCGAGGTCTAAAGTGCTACAAGAACTTCCCGTTTAAAATAGAATTGCACGGTTTAAAATAGAATTGCAAACTAACATGTCTACTTAGTTGACAGAAATGTGGTAAATCCATTAGTCGCATAACATACATTATGCGAATATGTATATATAAAGCGTTCCAGCGGATATCATCAGATATCTGCTGGTTTTACTTATTGCATGCAATGATATGAATCATATTAAATCTGATGCTTATTCAATAAAGTATCTGATGTTTTGGGAGTTACGATATGAATCTTCTGCTTTCATTCTGCAATCATACCGAACATCCTAATACCATCCTTCATCAACGATCTCGATCAGATGTTTTTCAAAGAGTGTATTAATTTTGAAAATGCGCGTTTCATCTTTAAAGGCTACATATGCATTTCCATTTAATATCCTGTTTACCCTGCCAAGTCCATACTTTTTATGCTGAATCTGCATGCCTGGAGCTAAATTAGTTTTTTGTCTGTTATGGCTGTTATTCATATTGCGTTTCTTTGCATGTTCCTTTTTCGAGTATACATGTCTTCTGTTTTTCAGCATTTCTGAAAGATTCGTAAATACAATCTGATGATCAGAATATTCCAGCAGAATTTCATCACCGCACTGTCCGATAATGACAGCTTTACGGCCTGATGCATCCGTATATGAGCGTCCACTGAGATCTCTTGGTAGCGAGGCAAATAGATCATCTTGATCAATCACTTCCTTTGGAAGTCCTGAGATGATTTCGGTAATAAAAGACTGTGATTCTTTCTTGATATGAAACAGATACAGTGAATTTTTAGCGCGCGTGATACCGACGTAGAACAGTCTTCTTTCTTCCTGCTGAATCTGAATATCATCACTTTTCGAAGGAAGAATGCCATCAATAACATCCAGCATGATGACATTATTATATTCACGGCCTTTGGATGAATGAATCGTACTGAGATTCAGTTTTGCATCGTTAGAATTTTGATGATTGCTGATAAAACTCTCCAATTCATCCAGTCTGTTCAGGAATGCCTGGCCATCCTTCTGCGCATCTGCAATTTGTTTCAGAATATCAATCTTGGATAAATCCAGATTCTGACTGCCTGCATATGAGGAATAATCCATATTCATCGTAATGTAATCAATCAGATGATCACCAGGGATGCCTGTGAGTTTCTTGAATTGCTGATCAAGATGAACAACTTTTGCCTTCAGCCAGTCTTGTAAATCCGGACTGTTTTCCATTTCAAACAAAATGGAATTGCCTGAAGCCGCACTCATTTCAATTGCTTCTGCTGCCATTTTCTTAGAAATCTGCAAAGAGAATTTATAGTAGATTCTCTGGAAAATCTCACGGTTATCCGGACAGTACGCAAAGGTTATGATATCCCGGATGTCATTTACAATTCGTGATGAAAAGAACAACGCATCATTGGCACGCATATGAAAGGAGATTCCATTCTTATTCAGCATGTCAATAAGAGGAATTGCTGAATCATTATTACGGTATAAAACGGCAAATTGATCCTTGTTTTCCTTTGCTTTCTCCAACAGCCACCTGTATTGACCGCTTCTTCCAGATACCTCAATAATGTGAATCTGCTCGCCTTCCTGTCGTACTGCCTTCATATTCTTAGAGTGGCGGAACATATTTCTGGAAATGAAATCTGATGCAGCGGAAATGATATTGCCGGTGGATCGATAATTGTCTTCCAGCAGCAGAACTTTCGCATTCTCCCAATTTTCTGTAAAGTGAAGAAGTGCCTGCGGATACGCTGCGCGGAATCCATAAATACTCTGATCCTCATCACCAACCAGGAAAACATTCTGGCTTTTTTCAGCAAGAAGATGCAGGATTTCATGCTGAATACGGGATGTATCCTGCGCTTCATCCATACAAAAGTACATAAATCTCTGCTGATAATCCTTTAACAGATCAGGAACTCTCATCAGAAATAATCTGGCATAGACAAGCTGGTCATCATAGTCCATCCATTTATGCTTTTTCATTTCACTGAGATAGTCATTGTAGATATCATCAAAATGATCAAAACTGAACTTCAGTTCTTTAATCTCGTTATCTTCCAGCATCATATTCTTTACATATGTGATGCCAGTTCGTATTTCCTTCAGAATGCTGTCCGTTGTGTATTCATTTGTATACTTTTGATAAATTCTTCTTAGCAATTGTCCTGTCTGATTCTCTTGCACTAAAGTAAAAACCTGATGATGCGAGTAATATCTCGAATATCGGTTGATAATCAAATAGCACAAGGCATTAATTGTTTTAAACGTAATATAGTCTGCCAGTTCTTGTCCAAACCGTTTCGCAAATCGTTTCTTCATTTCATCTGCTGCGGCAGTTGTATACGTCATGACCAGAATGGAACGTGGATCAATGTTTTTGACATAGATCATATAGCCTATTCTTGCAATCAGAACAGTTGTTTTTCCGGATCCAGGAACAGCCAGTAAAAGGACAGGTCCATCAACGGTGGTAACTGCCTGGATCTGCTGACTGCTGAATCCAGGTGTATATTTTTTCAGAAATAATTCTTCATCCATGTGTTGATGATCGCCTCTCTATGCCTCAATTATCCCACAGCTTTCCTGTCAGGCACAGAATCTATTCTTACTTTTGATAACCAGAAAACAACTTAGTCTTTATTGCATGCAAACGAAAACAGCCCCTGCTGCCAGTTGGCTGGCCATGCAGAAGCTGCTTTCAATGGGATAAGAGATATTTATGAACGAGTCATGAAGTTAGTTAATAAGTTAATGTGTTACTTTGTCGGGAAGAATCCGGATGGCGCATCAGAGAGATTGATCATGATGTTCTTCTTGGCTGTGTAAGCATCGAGGATGGCAAGATCTGTCTCTCTGCCGATACCGGACTTCTTGACACCGCCGAATGGTGCACCTTCCGGAATCTGGTTGTAGGTATTGACCCACATTCTGCCGGTTTCTACCTTGCGGGAAACTCTGAGTGCCTTGGTGATATCCTTTGTGAAGACACCGCCGCCAAGGCCGTATTCACTGTCATTTGCCATCGCAATGACTTCGTCTTCATCATGGAACTTAATGACAACAGCCACCGGTCCGAAGATTTCTTCTCTGGCAACACGCATGTCATTGGTGACATTGGTAATCAGCGTAGGCTTAACGAAGTTACCCTTGGCAAGATCGCCGTCGTTGTTCTTGACGCCGCCTGCAGCAATGACTGCCCCTTCTTCCTTGGCAATGTCAATGTAGGAGAGAATCTTCTTGACCTGGCCGGCGTTGATCTGAGAACCGATCTGTGTTTCCGGATCGAGAGGATCACCCTGCTTTACCTTGCTGAACTGATCAGCCAGGGCAGCGACGAACTTGTCATAGATGGTATCCTGAACGAAGATTCTGGATCCTGCGCAGCATACCTGGCCCTGGTTGAACAGAATGCCAAGCATTGCGCCATCGAGTGCCTGATCCCAGTTCATGTCATCGAAGAAGATGTTGGCACTCTTGCCGCCCAGTTCCAGGGTTGCCGGAATGAGCTTGTCAGCGGCTGCCTTGGCAACGCTGTAGCCAACTTCGGTAGAACCTGTGAAGGCAAGCTTTCTGAGATCCGGATGATCCAGCAGGTACTGACCAGCCTTGCTGCCCTTGCCGGAGATGACATTGATGACACCAGCCGGGACAACATCCTTGATCAGATCCATCAGGACATTGACGGATAACGGTGTGGAAGACGATGTCTTGAAGACAGTGCAGTCACCAGCAGCCAATACCGGTGCCAGCTTCCAGGCTGCCATCAGGAACGGGAAGTTCCAGGGCACAATCTGTCCGACAACACCAATCGGCTCACGCAGTTCAATGGAGAGCATGCCGCCATCCAATACGGTTGCAGATCCCTTCTGGGTTCTGACTGCACTTGCAAAGTAACGGAAGTGCTTGGCAGATAACGGAATGTCTACTGCCATCGTCTCACGGATCGGCTTGCCGTTATCCATTGTCTCAACTCTGGCAAGCAGTTCTGTGTTGGCATCAATGATGTCAGCGATCTTATCAAGGATCGCAGCACGTGCTGCCGGTTCAGTGTCACGCCACGCCGGGAATGCCTTCCAGGCAGCCTTGACAGCCTTGTCTACATCTTCCTTGGTAGCCTCAGCAGCCTCTGACAGCAGTTCACCTGTGGCAGGATTATAAACTTTGAAATATTCACCTGCACCCGGTTCAACGAACTGTCCGTCGATAAATAAACCATATCTGTTTCTCAATTCTGTATTCATGGAAAACCTCCTTTGTTTTCTCTTAACTACTTGGTACACTGTAAGCATACAGAGCATCTGGTCCTTTCAAAAGAACCAGATAAATAAAATAAAAAGGTACCAGATATGTTTGATTATCATTTTTCGAAAGACACATTCAAATACGAGACGCTGTATGAAGGGATCCGTGAGGATATCATCAACGGCCATCTTAAACCGGACCAGAAACTGCCAGGCAGGCGTGAAATGGCAGCCGAGCTGAACATCAGTATCACATCCGTAAAGAAAGCCTATGAGCTGTTAACGGATGAAGGCTGGCTGTATGTCAAAGAGAAGAGCGGTTATTACGTCAAGAAGATCAATTACCGTATGAAACAGACAGAGCCATTCTCCATCCCTGCCAATGATCCTAAAAAGGAGAAAGTTTATGAGATTGACTTCAAGGCAAATTCTGTCTCAACCAGACTCTTCCCCTTTTCCCAATGGTCCAGATGTATGCGCAATGCACTCAGTTATTCCAATGATACATTCAGCCAGACAGTGCCATGGCAGGGGCTGTATGAGCTGCGTGCTGCCATTGCCCGCTATCTCTATACTTCACGCAGCATGGCTGTCAATCCAGCCAATATCATCATTGGAGCCGGTACGGAATATCTTTATACAAGGCTGTTGATGATCCTGCCGCAGAACACTGTAATCGCAGCAGGTGATATCGGTACGCATACCTTTACCTCGATTGCAAAGCATCTGAACATCCGCTTTGATAAAGTACCGCTGGAACAGGAGAACATGAAGCCTGATCAGCTGGCCAAAGATGTCACCATTGCCCAGCTGTCACCAGCAAATCTCTTTCCTATTGGCAGAGCTATGCCGGTAGATCAGCGCATTGCCTTCTTTGAATGGGTCAATGCAAAGCCAGACAGGTACATTATCGAAGATGACTATGACAGTGAATTCCGCTATGACGGCGGCTATAAGAAGACAATGTTTTCAGAAGATACCAGAAACAAGGTCATCTACATGAATACATTCTCCAAGACCATGATCCCATCATTACGCATCAGCTACATGATCCTGCCGGATGATCTATTACAGACCTATGAGAACAACATCGGCTTCTATGCCAACTCTGTTTCTACCTTCGAGCAGTATGCCCTGGCAGAGTTCATGGAAGAAGGCTATTTCCAAAGACATCTGGACAGACTGTTAACGTATTATCGAAAGCACAGACAGAAGGTCCTGGCAGCCCTTAGAAATGACAAGGAACTGATGCAGAAAACAGAGATTGAAGAATATGGTGCCGGTACACACTTCTTGCTGCATATTCACACCAGTAAAACAGAACAGCAGCTCATTGAAACAGCAGAACTGCTTGGCATGTATCTGTCCTTCTGGCTTGGCAGCCATAAAGACAATGAGCGGGTACTCATTATCAATTATGCTGCCATCCCGGATGACAAAATCCAAAAGGCTCTCAGCCTGCTGCAGCAGGTTATTGCCTGAAGAATATGCATCAGAAAAGGTGATTCCTCAGATACAGAATCACCTTTTGATCATGAACTATTATTCTGTGACTGAAAGCAGCTTTATAATCGCCTTACCCTGCCAGATCTCTTGGAAATTGATAAACACCAGTTGCAATCAAAGGAAAAGCAATACTGGTACAGCCAAGCTGCTTTGCCAGGTGTAATGAATTCCTGTAACACGATTCCAGAATCTTCTTTTCACCATGTTTTCCACCAATCCAGGAAGGGCCAACTGTATGAACGATATACCTGGCATTCAGTGCAAAGGCTTTGTAGAAACTGCCTGACCCGGCAGGATCTTACCAATCCTTTTTCTTTCTGCAAGTAACTGCTCTTTGCCAACCGCTGCATAGATCGCACTGTCTGTGCCTCCACCAATCATAGGAAGCGGTCACAAAGTTTATCAGCCATAGTATTGAGCCTCTCTTGTGACTATCTTACACACATGCCATCACGGTGACAATGGCCATACTGATGGCCTCTGTGATCAATGGCACCATGGCAGCATAGTATGCTTTCATGGGTTCCATTTTGTAATAGACCACATAGAGGATCATACTGATGACAAATGCAATTGCGATGAGGATCATGGCAATTGTATTTTGTTTGTCTGTATAGATCTGCCCTGCTGTCAGTGTGTTGATCACGCTGACTTCCAGCATTGCCCATGCCGTAATTAAGACTAGTTCGGTTGTGACTGGCCGTTTCAAGAGACCTCTTGTAATGGCCATCAGAGCGAAATAGACGATGATGCCGCCCAGGATGATTGTTGCACCGTTAAGCTTTGGGATCTGCTTTAATGGCATTGCATTGAGGCCGTAGAGTGTTAATGCTGTGCCGGCCAGGCCGCATCCTACGGTGATGAGTAACAGGATGCCATTGATGCCGCCTGTGCGGTTGACAATGACATCCGGCTTATAGCACAGGCTCCACCAGATCACATAGAAGATGCAGCAGATGACTAACAGGATCTGTCCAATGATGACCTTATGCATCAGTCGTAGAGGACCTGGGAAAGGAATGTTCTGGCTCTTTCAGTTTCGGGGTGTGTGAAGAATGCCTCGGATGAGTTCTGTTCAATGATTTCGCCGTGGTCAAGGAAGACAACTTTGTTGGCAACCTTGCGGGCAAAGCCCATTTCATGGGTGACAACAAGCATGGTCATGCCCTGCTTACCGAGGTCTTTCATGACTTCCAGGACTTCCTTGATCATTTCTGGATCAAGTGCAGATGTCGGCTCATCAAAGAGCATGACTTCCGGGTGCATGCACAGTGCTCTTGCAATGGCGACACGCTGCTGCTGGCCGCCGGACAGCTTGGAGGGATAGGCATCTCTCTTGCCATCCAGGCCTACCTTCTTGAGATAGGTCATGGCAATCTCTTCTGCTTCCTGCGCAGATTTGCCAGCGACGCTCATTGGGGCAAGCATGCAGTTCTGCAGGACGGTCTTATTGGCAAACAGATTGAAGTGCTGGAAGACAAAGCCCATTTTCTTTCTCTGGGCAGCGTATTTCTGCTTGTTGGTTCTGTCCATGAGTTCATTGTCGAGGTAAATCTTGCCGCTGTCTGGGATTTCAAGGCCATGGATACACCGGCAGAGTGTACTTTTACCGGAGCCGGACGGTCCGATCAGGCACACAATGTCGCCGTCTTCAATGTCGAGGCTGACATCATTGAGTGCCTTGAGGTCTTTGAATGTCTTGTTCAGGTGTTCTACTTTGATCTTAGTCACTGACAGCCATCCTCCTTTCCAGCTTCTTGGACAGCCAGGATGTGATGATGGTCAGAATCAGGTAGATGATGCCGGCCATGATCAGCGGATCCAGGTAGTCATAGTATTTCTTGCCAAGTACTTCTGCTCTGTACAGCAGTTCCAGAGCACCGATGGAAGAGATCAGGGAGCTGTCTTTGATCAGGGTGATGAACTCTGATACCAGCGGCGGGATGATGTGGCGGAAGGCCTGGGGCAGGATGATTTCTTTCATCATGGTGCCGTAGCCAATGCCCAGTGTCTCGCAGGCTTCCCACTGGCCTTTGTCAACGCCCTGGATGCCAGAGCGGATGAGTTCGGTCTGATAGGCACCGGAGTTAAAGGACAGTGCCAGCAGTCCTACCACATATGGATTGGCCGACATTCTGGTGCCGGTGATTCTTTGATAGAGCACCGGGATGCCAAGATAGAAGAACAGGATCTGCAGCAGCATTGGTGTGCCGCGGAACAGTTCGACGTAGATATTGGCAATGACGTGCAGGACTTTGGAATGGGATAGTTTGGCAGCGGCCAAAAGGATGCCGATGAGGCATCCAATGGCAACTGCACCAAGGGCCAGAAGTAATGAAATACCAGCACCCTGAATCAGAAATTTCAGATTGTCTGCAGTAAAGATATCAGACATGCATTCACTCCTTACTAATTACTTACTCAGCAGCATCAAGACCATACTTGCTCGTCAGTGTCTTGTAGTCATCCGATGCCTTGAATGCAGCCAGTGCTTTATTAATCGCATCCATGAGGTCTGTATTGCCTTCCTTGGCAATGATATGAGTGGACTCATCCTGCAGAACACCATCGAGCATCTTGAAGCTGCCGGTTGCTTCATAGTTCTTTGCAACGGCAATATCCATGATCACTGCATCATAGCCGCCAGACTTCAGTGTTTCTACGGCAATACCCATATCCTCTACAGCAGTTGTATGATCCGGAGACAGACTCTCGGCAACAGTCTCACCGGTTGTACCAAGCTGGCAGCCAATGTTAGCATCCTTGAGTTCATCTGTAGAAGTGATCTTGCTGTCAGCAGCGACCAGAGCAACCTGACCGGATTCATAATATGTATCCGAGAACAGAACCTTTCTGTCCTTGTCATATGTGAAACCGGAAATACCAAGATCGACCTGATCTGCCTGGATACCGGAGATGATCGTATCAAAGCTCATCTGTTTCCATTCATGTGTGTAGTTATAGCCATTTTCATCCAGCCAGTTGAACAGCCATTCACCCATATCATAGTCAAAGCCAGTCAGCTCACCACTGGTGGTCAGATCATCAAACGGCGGATAGTCCGGTGAAATACCGATGACAATGTTCTGTGCCTTGCCGGAAGCAGAAGAGGCAGCGGATGATGAAGCAGATGTGGAAGCTGTGGAACCAGAACCACAGGCAGTCAGACTCAGTGTAAGAATAGCTGTAATAGCAGCAGATACAAACTTTTTCATTTTCTTTTCCTCCCTTTGTTTGTTTGATGTGAATACATATTGCTTAACTCATTCTTTCTTCGTCGCTCACTCTGCATCACATCACCCCCTGTCCATAGAAAGAAAAAATGCCGTCTCAATCCAGAGACGACATTACACCGCGGTACCACTCTGATTGCTGATCAATATCAGCCATCTCAATCCTGTAACGCCGGACCGCGTTTCTTCCTACTGCTGTTTCAGAAGAACTTCTCCCAGATGCGCTTCACTGAAGATGGTGCCGCTGAACTTCCACTCTGTTTCAGCTCGCTGATGGACATCACCAGTTACTCTTCTGTTCCTCGAACTTGTTAATACCTTAGTTGCAAACATGAAATTTGTCAATGACAATTTTCATGAAAGATTCGCAATATTTTCATAACGATCCTGTCCATCACCGCAGCGTACCATCCTCATGGAAACGCTGATGCAATGCATGCTCGGTTACAGGTATGATCAGGATCATGACAGCAAGCTGAATCATGGTGATCAAGAGACCGCCATAGCTGATCGCATCTATACTTCTGCCTATAAAAAAGAGCATACAGATCATCGTTGCTGGCAGCAGCACAATGCCGCATCGAAACCACAATCGTGAAGATACCTGATGGGCATACTTCCAGGTGTCCATGTTCTTCATGGACATGCGGGTACGATAGCCAGAGATGTGGTTGACCTTGGCAGGATAATGTTTTGCAAAGACAATTCCGATGATGATCATGATCACTGGAATGATCATGGTCATCGTCAGCATGTAGATCCAGTATGCCATTAATCGGATGCCAGGTCTGGTCTTTGATGATCCAGGATATCCCAGAAGTCATAGAACTGCTTTTCTGAGATGGTACCGCCGAGGCTGTAAATATGATAGTCTTCTGCTTCCCAGCGATAAAAGACACCAGTCTTGATAAATCCGTTCTTTTTGTAGAAATGAACGCGCTTTAAGCGCTGGTGATAGTTTTTAGCACCAAGTTCCGGTTCTTCCAGGTCGGCAATGATGATCTGGCCTGGGAAGAGTCTTCTTGCCAGTTTGACGGCCTGGCTGCCATAACCTTTGCCACGCTGTGCATCATCAATGGCAAAGTATGTAATATGGGTAATATTCCTTACGGTTAACAGTGCCATAAAGCCCACAAACTGTTCTTCGTCCAGGAAGTAAAGGATCTCGCTTGTATTGGTTTGGTCCAGAACGCTTGGATGTAAGTTGACACGTTCATTGGCTGGAAAAGCACTGTCATAAAGCTTTCTGACTTTCTCGATTACTTCAGTATCTTCTTGGGTTAATCGTTTGGCAATCAGCATAAATTAAACAAAAGTTCTCCCTTCGGTATGTAAGCCTGGCACCATGATTCATCAAAACACATGTTTGAATGCGTCATAGTTGTAGGGATCACGTCCCGTCTTGACGGCAAAGAGAATTGAATCAAAGTACTTCCCCATGCCCTTCTGGTAAATCACTGTATGGAAGTAGGACGCAACTCTTGCAGCATCGTGGCCAAATGCACCACAGCCCCATGCACCGGTACATATTGTACGATAGCCATGTAAAAAACAGATTAAGAAGAACTGATACAGACGATTGACCATGTAATCATCCAGTTCTGCCATCGTAATGCTGCGTACCTTAGGATCATACAGAAGATTGGGTGCAGCTAATGTCAATACAGCTGTTGTACGGGTAGAAGGCAGCAGGTTATTGTCTCCATCACGGAATACTTCTACACATGGTGACAGCAGCATGCAATCCGTGTTAAAGACAGAAGAAGAATGCATATTGGCATCATACATCACAGAAGCACAAGAGGATGATATAGAGGCGTACAGTGTACTCTCACGGCACAATGCTTCTTCCTGTGCACGAGCACCGGATAAATAGCCACCACCGGGATGATAGGCATTGGCAAAATTCATGACAACATCACATGGCACTGCAAAGCTGTCATCATTGATGACAGAGATCTTGCAGAAAGAATCATGTAAAGGAGCAGGCAGAACAGCAGAAGAAAGAACAGAAGGACTGACAACAATCACAGATTGATGTTCCTTAAGAGAATGAACAAAATCAATTCTCTTGCCATCTTTCAAATAATAATTCTGGGAAACAATCTTCTTATTTTCAACCGCAATGTTTCTTAAATCACGATACATACATATTTCACTTATCTTTTCCAGGTCTGTCGTGACCCATATCCTTCTTTCTTCAGTGAAGAATCAAGCAAGGTCATCTCATCAGGAACAATTCGAATCAGCCACATAGGCGAAGGCAGCTTCTGCAGCATTTCAGCAGGAATATGACGGAAAGAAGCTTCCGCAATATACTCCCTGCTATACAGATCCACAATCTCTGCATTCCCTTGAATCTGACAAGATAACAGAGAACCAAACGCCATATTGCTTTCAAACACAGCAGCAGATACATGCGGATGATTCTGCAAAGCACGAAACTTTAATCCACCTTCACTAAAGATCCATAAAGCACCATCATGCCATGTATACTCCAATGGAGTACAACGGATAAAGGAAGCATCACCACAAGCTAATGCAAGCACCTTATGCTCAGACAGAAAATGATCAATCCGTTCATATAGTACCTGATCATCCATATGTTTTGATTCAGCATCCTTCTTGATCCAGAAGGATGAAGCAGCTTCATACTGATCGTTAGTCATTATGTGCCTCCTAAATTGTCTGATAATCTCTGAATGTATTTCCTGCTACATATTTTTCGGACATTCAGATGATATCATTCAAATTATCAGATGGAATGATAATTTTTTTACCATCTATGTGAAGCTTATAAGGTTGAATAATAATTCAAGCCTAAGAAATTTTGGCTCTTCTGTACTCATGGTGGGTGAATCGTCTTGAATGCATGGGCTTCTCATCGTTCGCTGTTATTACTACTTACGTGCATGCTGTTCTTCACCTCGGCTTTCGTCGATGAGACCTCCCCGAAGAAGGCGTGATAACTTTCCTCCCATACAGCCTGCGGATTTACTGCTTCGCCATATTCATCGGCTTGGACTTCTCTTTGTTATGGAAGATCATCCGGACTGACAGCCTTATATCCGGTTTCTGTACGTACGTAGGCCAGGGATTTTGCCACACGGTTAGTATGTTCCTTCATCCGGCTTTTTACCGCTGACACCTCACGATATCCACGTTGCCTTTGGCCAGCGCTCTGCATCATGCCGCCATACATGCGCCATGGCCTTTCACCCTCGAGTTATGACCCATGTCAGGTATACGCATAAAGAAAAGGAGTATGATTACTCCTGTTTCTTAATGCATGAATGGTGCCATGGACAGCAGCACATCGTTTGTCTCTTTGCGCCGCAGCCAGCGGAATTCTACCTTGTCATCCTTGATCAGGCGGTGCGGTTCATCCGAAGTACTGAAGGCACCGAGCATGTTTGCATCAAAATGATCCTTCGGAAGATTGCGATTAAGTTCGGTCATCATGTTTCTATACCTCCCCTTTCATCATCAGTATTAATCATGTAAACAGGAAACGGAAGATGAATCTTTGGAAAGATTTATTGAAAGAATGATGGCCGAATCAAAGGATTTTACAAGGTTTCAGAGAAGAAACGCATGAAAGCGGGCAGGTGTTCTGCCTGTCCGCTTACTTACATCCGAAATTGTTTTCAGTGATGCTCTTCCTGGATGCGTGCATCCAGATCCTGCAGGATCTGATTGATATCTGATTCACTGAGATTCTTGACGCCAGAAGCGTTTTTATGACCGCCGCCGTGATACTTCTCGGCAATGTCATTGATCGTCACGGTCTTGGAGCGCAATGACCCGTCAAACAGTTCCTGGCCGTCATCATGCTGGGTAAACATTGCCCAGACAGCAAACTCTTTGACGTGTCCCAGTTCATCAATCCGGTTTCTTGCACTTGATGCGGAAAGGTGCCACTCCTGCAAATCCCTGCGGCGCAGAATCACATAGGCCAGATGCCCATCAATCAGCTGCACTCTGGAACGCAGATACGTTGCAAACCGGAACCCTTCCAGATCTGTATCGAACAGCATTCTGTTGAGGCTTGGAATATCCAGTTGGAACGATGCCAGAAAGCTGGCTGTATGCAGCGTGTGAGCAGTCGTATTGCTTGTTCTGAAACAAAGCGTATCCGTCAGTAAGCCTTCATACAGATATCTGGCTGTCTTTCCGGAGATCAACAGATCACTGTTCTGTTCAAAGAAGGCAGTCAGGATCTCACAGGTTGCGGCTGCCTGATCAAACACAAGGCACAGATTGCCAAAGGGTTCCCGGTTGGGATGGTGGTCAATCTTGATCAGGAAGCGGGCATCCTTGAAACGCTTGTCATCGACACGGTCCTGATTGGCCGTATCCAGGACAATGGCCGTGGACTTTGCAATCGTATCATCATTGACACGGTCACTGGCCGGGAATGGTGCCTGGTCGCATGTCTCATAGCCCAAGGCATAGACTTTCTTGTCCGGGAAGTTTTCTTTGAGCCAGGTCACCAGGGCACTCTGTGATCCCATGGCATCACAGTCCGGGTGCTCATGGCGGAAGACGGTGATGATGGGACTGTCCGCAATGACAGACCGCAGATTCTGAAAATCGAAGTGCATATCAGAGGTGCAGCAGTGCTGCGGTATCCCTGGCGATCATGAGCTCCTCATCTGTCGGGATGACCCATACCTGCACAGCAGAATCCGGTCTGGAGATGCAGCATTCCTTTCCTACAGCCTGCATGTTGAGGTCATAGTCGATATCCAGATGCATACCCTCTTCCAGTCCCTTCAGGATTCTCTCTCTTGTGTGCCAGTCATTTTCTCCAAGTCCGGCAGTAAATACCATGGCATCGCAGTGGCCTAACTGCATGAAGTAGCCGCCAATGACATTGATGGCTCTGTTGGCATACAGATTGACAGTAAGAATTGCTCTTTCATCACCTTTGTTTACAGCATTCTGGATATCTCTTGCATCAGAGGAAATGCCGGAAACGCCAAGCATGCCGCTTTCCTTGTTCAGGATGACATCCATCTGATCCGGAGTCAGATTCAGCTTCTTCATCATGTAGAAGACAACCGTTGGATCGATATCACCGCATCTGGTACCCATCATGATGCCGCCCAGCGGTGTCAGACCCATGGATGTATTGATCACCATGCCATTGCGGATGGCAGTGATGGAAGCACCATTGCCAAGATGACAGGTAATCATGTTCAGCTTGTGATAGTCCTTATTCATCAGTTCGGCAGCGCGCCTGTTGACATATTTGTGAGATGTGCCGTGAGCACCGTATCTTCTGATCTTGTATTCCTTGTACCAGTTGTAAGGCACCGGGAAAAGATAAGATTCTGGTCCCATGGTCTGATGGAACGCTGTATCAAAGACAAAGACATGGCCGATCTTCGGCAGTGCTTCCTTGAATGCTTCATAGCAGACAAGATGGGCCGGGTTGTGCAGCGGAGCCAGCTCTGCCAGTTCCTGTACCTTGTCGACAACATCCTGATCAACGATCACAGACTTGCCGAAATACGGGCCGCCCTGGACAATGCGGTGTCCGGCTGCATCAATCTCATCCAGAGATTTGATGATGCCGCATTCTGTCAGAGAAGACAGCAGTTTCTGGACAGCGGTCTTGTGGTCCGGAATCGGCATGTTGGTGACTTTCTTTTCACCATTGTACTTGATGGTAAACGTACCAAGCTGCTGGCCGATGCGTTCTGCCTGGCCAGAGCACAGTACCTTTTCCTGCGGCATTTCATACAGTTGGAACTTTAAAGATGAGGAGCCGGAATTGACTGAAATAATCTTACTCATTTTTTCCTCCTTCGATTTCAGTATTAATACATGCGTCCAGAAGCTTGCTTACCTCTTTGGACGAGAGTTTGCGAATCTGTTCATAGTATTGCATTCTTTTCTCAAAAGAGGAAAGAAGATGCAGTTGATCTTCATAGCCATTGAGCTCATCACGGCAGTGGCGCAGCGTATCACTCACCGCTGCCCGCGAGATGCCTTCATTCTCAGCAATCTCCATCAGTGAAAGATCTTCCTGGTAATACAGTGTGAAGATATTCTGCTGCCGGTTGGTCAGCAGGACACCATAGAAGTCATACAGACGGTTGTACGTTTCACGCTCACTGGACATCTTTGAGACCTTCGGAAATACTGTAGAGATAGCTGTCCAGATCAAATGGACGCAGGTCTTCAGGATGTTCACCAAGACCAATGAAGTACACCGGCAGATGCAGTTTGTACTTGATGGCCAGGATGATGCCGCCCTTGGCAGTGCCATCCATCTTGGACAGGATAATGCCGGTCAGCTTGGTGCTTTCGGCAAACACCTGTGCCTGGGTCAGACCGTTCTGGCCGGTTGTCGCATCCAGAACCAGCCATGTATCATGCGGGGCCCCTTCGATCTCTCTGGAAGACACACGGTTCATTTTGGCAAGTTCCTGCATCAGGTTTGCCTTGTTCTGCAGTCTTCCAGCCGTATCGCAAAGCAGAATGTCAGCACCCTTTTCCTTGGCAAAGCGGCAGCCATCAACGATGGCAGCACTGGGATCCCCATTCTCTCTGCCCTTGATGACCGGGCAGTTCAGCCGCTCACCCCATTCCGCCAGCTGATCAATGGCACCAGCCCGGAACGTATCCGCTGCTACAAGAGCAACCTTCTTGCCCTGGTCAGTATACATGCTGGCCAGCTTTGCAGCCGTTGTTGTCTTGCCAGAACCATTAACACCTTCAAGAAGAATCACCGTAGGACCATTGTCATTAAAGACAATCGGTGCATCCGGGATTTCATCATAGATGTCTTTCATGATTTCCAGAAGGAAGTTCATGGCCCAGTGGAATGTGATACCGGGATATTCATCGCATTTCTTCTTCAGCCGCTCACAGATCAGATCAGCCAGTTCAATGCCGACATCACTTTCCAATAAGACAATGGTCAGCTGTTCCAGGAAGTCATCATCGACGCCATGGAAGCTGGATCCCATCTGGTTGAGGGCATCCGAGAATGTGTTCTTGGACTTTTCAAAGCCGCTGAGATAGACGGCTTTATCCTGTTTGCCGGCAAATTTATCTTTCAGTTTTGAGAAAAAACTCATACAGCCTCCTTGCTTGTATCGGCTAATGATACCGCATCTTTGAGTGTGACTTTCAGCATCTGGGAAACACCCTGATGCTGCATGGTGACTCCATACAGCACATCACAGTTTTCCATGGTGCCGACTCTGTGCGTGACAACAATGAACTGTGTCTTGTCTGTATAGCGGTGCAGATACTGGGCAAAACGCTCCACGTTGCCCGGATCCAGGGCTGCTTCCACCTCATCCAGGATAACCAGCGGAACCGGTTTGACCTTCAGGATGGCAAACAGCACGCACAGTGCAATCAGACTCTTTTCACCGCCGGAGAACAGCATGTTGTTCTGGACTGCCTTGCCCGGCGGCTGGGCATCGATATCAATGCCGGTATTGAGAATGTCATCGGGATCCAGCAGATACAGGTTGGCCTTGCCGCCGCCATAGAGAGAGACAAAGATATCATTGAAAACCAGATTGATCTGATCAAAGGTTTCCCGGAACTGTTTCTTCATGACTTCATCCATCTCATCAATGGCAGCCAGAATCTTGTCACGGGAAGCTGTCAGATCTTCAATCTGCTTCTTCATGGTTTCATAGCGCTGGTTGACCTCGGCATATTCTTCCGGTGCGTTCATATTGACATTGCCAAGCCGCTGAATCTCAGAACGCAGCTGTGCAACTTCCTCACGTGCCTTCACCAGATCCTCAATCTCCGCTTCCTCTTTGCGCTGGGAAGCCGATTCATAAGTCAATTGATACTCAGACACAAGCCTTGAAAGATTGGCTTCCAGTTTTGTTTCCAGCCTGCCCTGATCAACCTTGAGGGCACTGGCACTTGCCTGTGCCGTCGATAAATCTTTGCGCATCTGGCGCAGCTGGTTCTCTCTGCGGTCTGCATTCTGCCCGATTGACATGCGCTCTTCCCGTTTGGCCTTGATCATGCCGGTCAGCGTATCCCGCCGCTGGTAAGCCTGATTCAATCTGGCAATCAAATCATCCTCAGGCTTTGTTTCAGAAGTCTCATCCTGCCGGGGAGAAAGCAGTGCCATTTCATTGCGCAGCTTTTCATACTTTGCCTGCTTGGCATCCAGCACCGGTTCCAAACCTGCCAGGGCAATCTGCTTTTCACGCAGCTGGCGGCCGATCTGTTCTCTTTGTGTATTGGCTTCATCCAGTGCTTTCTTTGCCAGCTGGGCTCTGGCCCTCTGCGCATCGAGTGACTGCTGAATCTGATTGGCCTCTTTCTGCATCGTCATGATGTTGGCATTGTGGCGTGTCTTGCCGCCGGTCATGGATCCGCCGCGGTGGATGACTTCACCATCCAGCGTAACGATCTTGTACTGGCGGTTGGTTAACGCAGACAGATTATTGCCGGATTCCATCGTGTCACATACAAGGACGTTGTTGAGCAGTGAGGCAACGATCGGATCAAAGCGGGCATCACATTCGACAAAGGCACTGGCATTGCCAAGGTAGCCTTTGGTGTTGTTGCAGATGATCTGTGCATCACGTGAGACATAGCGCGGTGTGCATACCGTAATAGGCAGGAAGGTTGCCCGGCCGCTCTGGTTTCTGGTCAGAAAGCGGATGGCTTCTCTGGCACAGGCATCATCAGCCGTAACGATGTTGTTCAAGGCACCGCCAAGGGCTGTGGAGATCGCTTCTTCATAGCCGTTTTTGGCTTTGAGCACCTGCCCGATGACACCAAGAATGCCGCGCAGATCATGCTGGTGATCCATGATGGAACGGATGCCGGCCTGGTTATTGAAAGGATTGCGCATCAATTGTTCAATGACGTTATGCCGGTTTTCCAATGACCGTAACATACCCTGGGCTGCTTCATAGGCACCGCTTGTATCCGCAATCTTTGTGGCTGCCAGAGTCAGCTTTTCGCGCAACAGTGATATCTCATTGTGCAAAGCATCCACACGTGCCTTACGGTCTTCATATTCCGCTTTGGCCGCCGAAAGCAGCTGCCGCGTCTGTTCAATCTTCTGCTGGGTATTGCCGCTTTCAATCAGGTACTTGGCCTTTTCATCCAACTCTGTACGCCGTGCTTCCAAAGCCTGAATGCTGTTGAGCAAAGACATCAGTTCTTCCTGCATGCTGTTGACTTCCTGATCCAGCCTGGAAGCAGCTGAGCGGTCCTGCTGGATCTGGTTTTCTGCAACCTGGATATTTGTCTGCAGCATCGTCGTCTTTGCATCAATATCAAATAATGTCTTGCGGGCAGATTCAATGCCGGCATTGATCTCATCAATCTCCGAGACAAGCACAGAGATTTCAATCTCTTCCAGACGTGCTTTCTTCTGCCGGTAGATTTCAGCTTTATGTGCCTGCCGTTTTAATGGGGAGACCTGTTTTTCCAGCTCATTGAGGATGTCAGTGGAACGATCGAGATTGTCCTTGGTGCGCTCCAGGCGGGACAGTGATTCCATTCTTCTTTTTTTGTATTTGGAGACACCGGCGGCTTCTTCAAACACGCCGCGGCGCTCTGTCGGCTTGGCCTGGGCAAAGCTGACAACGTTGCCCTGTGAAATGATGCTTAAAGAATCACGGCCAAGACCTGTGTCAAGGAACAGGTCAACGACATCCTTGAGGCGGACATTCTGGTTATTGATGAGGTATGCAGCATCACCGGAGTCACGGTAAAGTCTTCTGGTGACTTCGATTTCATCCTGATCCATGTTGAGTACCCGGCTGGTATTGTCAAAGATGAGGGTGACTTCTGCCATGTTGAGTTTACGCCGGTCCGCACTGCCGGCGAAAATGACATCATTCATCTTGTCGCCGCGCATGCTTTTGGCACTCTGCTCACCAAGCACCCAGCGCACCGCATCTGATATATTTGACTTTCCGCAGCCGTTGGGACCCACGATGCCGGTAATCGGGTCAGAGAAGTTGATGACCGTCCTGTCGGCAAAGGACTTGAATCCCTGCATTTGGATTTGTTTCAGAAACATTTATTTCTCCTTAAACGCTTTGCTATTATAGCAAAAAGACTGCTCTCTCACAGGAGAACAGTCCATTTTCAGATTGCGAAAAGCCAAAAGCTTACTTGTTTTCGTTCTGCTTTTCCAGCAGAGCTGTAATCTTTTCCAATTCGAGCAGTTCCGGGCTCTTGGCAGGTGCTGCCGGTTCTTCTTCCTTCTTGGGATGCAGGTTGACAGCTTTGTTGACGGCTTTGACCATGATGAACAGCACCAGTGCCATCAACAGGAAATTGATGACGGATGAAATGAAGGCACCGATCTTGAGATCCACGCTTCCCATATGAATGGCAACATTGCTGAAATCCAGCTGGAACAGCAGGCCGATGATCGGATTGATGATGTTGTCAGTCAGAGATGATACAACAGTGCCGAATGCAGATGCCATGATGACACCAATGGCCATATCCATGACATTTCCCTTTAATGCAAAAGCCTTAAATTCTTCCCAAAATTTCTTCATTGACTTCCTCCTGTACAGACGATGGATCCTTTGTCCATTCATCCAGAATCACATAGCTGCCATAGCAGTATGGATTGGCACGGTGAACCGGTTCATTTTCCACGATTTCTGTGCTGGAACCATTATAGCGCACCGGATACACAGAGCCATGCAAATCCTGCATCGATGTGATTTTTTCAGATGTAAAGCGGTCCTTGATATGCATCAATACGCGGCGGCCATAAACAAGTGCATACGTATATGGCACAAAGCCATAGCGCGATGCAAAGGCAGTCAGTGTCTGATGAATCTGTTCATTGGAGCATTCACTGGAAAACACTGCCCCTACAATGCCAGGATGCGACAATACAAAGGCAAGTGCATAGCTGTTGGCAAGATTCAGTGTCATGCCGGCAATGCAGTCTTTCATCTCACAGGAGAAATCCCCCATCTGGGAAATAACGGTATCGGCAAGGAAACCGCCAGGCATCTGTTCCTGGTTGATGACCGGAGTCAGGCCATGGCCCTGGGTGATGAAGCAGGCATCATCGTATGGTTTACTCTCTGTGGCAAAATCATCTTCTTCAATCAGGATGCGCTGCTTTGGTGCCGGTGTGGGACCCAGATGGAAATTGTACGGTCTTGCCTGCGTGCGCTTGTGCAGGACGGCACGCGCTGCTTCCATCTTGGCAAGTGCATTTCGCCGTAAGGCATTGAGCTGTGATACCGCAATAAACACATTGCCTGCCTCACCACTGAAGGAATCGATCACAAAGCAGGTATCACCGGTTTTAGCAAGAGAGCTTTCGATCTGTGCTTTCTGCATCGGTGCCTTCTTTGCCATTTCCAGGGCCATATCCGTCTCGACCGTTACTTCATGGCCATCCGCATCTTTCAAGCATAGTTTCATTGGTTCACCAGGCATGGCATGATACTCTGCAGAAAGAGGAACCTTGCAGTTGTTATGGGCAATCTCTTCATCAATCTCTGCCAGCAGAACCGTATCACTAGTCTTCTGCAGAGGCTCACCGGGCTTTGGTCTGTCTTTGCCATGCAGCGGCAGCGAGACGATGTCTCCTTTGTCAGCAGAGCTGACAAGTTTTCCTTTGCGCAAGATTTTGACTGCAGCCAGGCCAATGTCGGCAGGTGTATGCAGGATGCGCAGGCCGTCATGCTGATGGAGCGGTGCAGACAGCTTTACCGTAACTTCGCCATGGTTAAAGGATTCGACGGTGCCGATCTGGATGCCGCGGTGATTCGGGCGGTACTGGCTCATGCGTTCTTTGACATCATCATGGAACAGATGTCCTTTGGAAAAGCCGCGGTTGAACATTTCCAGCAGTTCTTCCTGTCTCTTTCTTGAAACATGATATTCTCTGCCCTGCTGGCAGGCATCAATGGCTTCCCGGAATGTCCTGATGACAAGATACACGTATTCAGGGCGCTTCATGCGGCCTTCAATCTTCAGGGAAGCAACACCCGCTTTGATCAGCTGGGGGATTTCATCGATGACATTGAGATCACGCGGGGAAAGGATATAGTCACCTTCCTGGAAGTGATGGGTGCCATCCGGGAAGTATTTCAGCCGGCAGCACTGGGCACACATGCCGCGGTTGGCACTGCGGTTTTTCATCGATGCAGAAAACAGGCACTGACCGGAATAAGAGATACAGATGGCACCATAGACAAACACTTCAATATCAATGCCCATCTGGCATGCCTTCTCAATCAGTTCAATTGGGGATTCCCTTGCAATGACAACCCGGGATGCGCCTTCGTTTTTCATCACCTGTACACCAGCCAGATTATGAATATGCATCTGGGTGGAGCAGTGAATCTCAAAGTCAGGATACATGGTATGGACAAGATGGAACAGTCCAAGGTCCTGGATTAATAGTGCATCAACGTCGCTGTGATACAGGAAATCAACAGTTTCTTTAGCCCGCTCGATCTCGGTTTCATACAGCATCGTGTTCATCGTCACATAGACACGCACATTGCGCACATGGCAATAGTGCACCGCTTCCACAAGCTGCTCCCTGTCAAAATTTCCGGCAAAGGCACGGGCAGAATAGTTTGTCATGCCTAGATAGACGGCATCACAGCCTGCCTGCACGGCAGCCTTCAGGCTTTCCATATTGCCGGCCGGAGCCAGCAGTTCAATCTTTTTCATCGCAATACTCCCTGATGATCCTGTAGGCATTCACAAGATCATCCATCTTCATTCTTGCATTGGCACTGGACGTACTTGGCAATGCAATATGCACAAGCTTACAGTCAATGTACTTTTCATACAAAGAAGATGCCCTTGTACCTGTGGTAAATACAGCCCGGATCTCACTGTCTTTCAGCAGACCGTTAATATCATTGACTTTGACATCTTTGATCGAGGCATCTGAGGATCCGGTAATCGTGCAGCTGTGGATTACATCCCATAAGGCGATATGATGCCGGTGGCAGAACTCTGTGCGCTCACAAGGCTCTTCTTCAAACAACGCAAACAGCACCGGCCAGAAGCGGTTATGCGGATTGGCATAGTAAAAAGACTGCTGTCTGGAAATCACGGAAGGAAACGAGCCAAGAATCAATACCCTGCTGTGGGCATCAACAATTGGGGCAAAGGGATGGACAACTTTCTGTGTCTCAGCCATGTCTGCCTCCGTATTTGAGAAGATATGTCTCAAAGGCATCTTTGGGTACAAGTGTCCCGGCTTTGATGCCCTGCTCCACACTGGCAAGCTCACTTTCCAGATGCAAGAGTGTTCTGGCCGAGCGGTTTGAAATGTTCTTCAGCGTCATGCGGATGCCGCTTTCCTTGGCATGCAGGCGGATGGCAATCCGGGCAGCGTCATAGCCAAGATCCCGCAAAGCAGCTATATCATAGGCACGCCGCAGCTGGCTGGCAAGCAAAGGAATCATGGCATTGACATCCATGCCTTTGGCGAACATCTGTTCCTTGGCCCGTACAACCCCGGCCATATCCCCTTTCATAAAGGCATTGCCAAGCTGCCACATATCCAGATTGGCATTTTCCGGAATCAGCTGGCGGATCGTATCTTCATCGTAGTTTTTTTCTCCATACAGAGAAAGTTTCTCAATCGCATGATGCAGCTGGAATTCATCCGTACCTACCCGCAGGTCAAACTCTGCTCTGGCCTTTGGTGTCAGCACGAAGCCGCCCTGCTTTAACAGCTCTGCAATATGGTCAGGAAATTCCCATGGCTTGATCAGATTGCAGGCAATCATCTTCACATGGTATTTCTCCAGCAGTTTTGTCTCTTTGCGGCGGGTATCAAGATCATTTCCCTGCAAATCAAAGATCAATGCCGTATCGGGATTGGGATGGGCAAGATATTCGGCCAAAAGAGAGAGCATGCGTTCCCGCTTTGTGTCCTTGGTTTTGCCATCTACCTTTGTTTTGTCAGAGCTTTTCAGAAAATATGGGTTTTTCAAAATCACTGCTCTGCGGCCTTCATCAGAAAACAATGTCATCATATTGCACTGGGTCAAAGCATCCTCCATGCGAAACTGTGAAGCATTGGAAGCATCGATCTCTACAACCTGCGCCTTTTCTACGCGCTCTTCCTTCAGAATCCGCTGGATCTGGACCGTTTCCCGGTATTCATTTTTACCATATACTGCATATTCACTCATCAGTCCGTATTATACCAATCCTGTCACCAGCCGTCAGCACACAATTCCATGGGCCGATGGCCTGGATCTGAATATCTCCTTCCTCTCTGGTATTGAACCAGGCAATGTGCCTTTGCAAAAGACGCTGCAGAACTTCCTGGGATGGATGGTGGTACAAAGAGTAGGCACCGGCTGAGACCACAGCCAGAGAAGGCTGCACGGTGTCAAGAAAGATGGCACTGGAACCAGTGGCAGAGCCATGATGGCTCAGCTTCAATACATCCACTTTCAGCTGCCCATAGCGGCGGGCAATGCGTTCCTCTGCATTGGCATTGATATCACCTGTCAGAAGATACCTCAGCCCGTTGATCTGGAAATACATGCAGAGAGAGCTCTCATTTTCATCCTCTGTTTCCAGATCATTAAGATCATACAGACACAGCTTTCCGGCACATATGCTTTTCACATGTGAAGTCAATACCGTATCCGGCTGATACTTTGCAATGACAGAATCTATATTGCCGGAATGGTCGTTGTCACCATGGGTAATGATCAAACCATCCAGTTTCCGTATCCCCTCTCCTTCCAGAAACGCCGACAATGTACGCCACTGCTCTGGCTTGCCTGTATCGACAAGAATACTGAACGAGCGTAACGGTCCTTTGATCAAAATGGCATCGCCCTGGCCGACATTGATAAACGAAACAGACGCAAATGGATGAAACAGGCCAGTCAGCTGAAACAGCAATAAAGAACCGAGCAGCCAGAGGGAGGCATGTTTGAGATGCATCATGCATACTGCCATCAGGACATAGAAAAACAGGCCAAAGCCAAGGATCGATCCCGGCAGATGAAACAGCGAAAACAAAGATAAAAAGCGGTCAATATGGACTACCAGCAGAGCAGGAAAAGAAGCCTGGACAAATACATACAGAAAGCACAGAACATAGACAAAGCCAAGCAATGGCCTGACAAACAGATAGACCAGAGAAACAATGGGATCCATGCCATGAAAGAACCATCCCTGCAGCAACAAAGATGTCAGTAAAGAAACAGATTTTCTGCGGGGATAGAAATGAGAGCAGAGACGGAAAGCAGCCGGAATCAGAAACGAGACAGAGATGCAGCTTTCCGGATAAACAAACAGCAGGATCAGAAAGCTCAGGCCAAGTGCCTGATCCTTGCGCATACTGAATCGTTTGAAAAGATGGACAAGCAGATACTGGGCAAGTACAAGCGGAAAGCCATACAGCAGAAACAGTAAACCGCTAATGCTTAGAAGCACCTTCTCTCTTTGTTTTTGATCCAGGATGTATTTCAGGATGAGATTGCAGAAGGCAAGCAGACCGGTTAAAGAAAAACCATGCCGGAAAAGATAGCTGTCCTGCTCTTTGTCAGATATGCCAAGCAATACTTTCCTGGCAAAGGCAGAGATTACAGGATCTTCAATGGCAGCACACTGTTTCTGCAGAAAGCGGCGGAAAGATGGATACTGCGTGAGGATCTGGAAATCCTTACAGGACAAAGAATAATGAATTCCTTTTGCCTGCATGGTTTTGGCAAAATCACTGCGGTAAAACGCTGGTGAAGAGACAAGCTCTTTGTATTCACCCGTAAAGGAAACCACGGCATCAAACGGCAGTTCTTCCTGGCTGTACAGTACAATGCGTTCTCTGCCGTTCTGGATGATGCCATAGCCTGAAGAAACAGAAACTACCCTGCCTTGAGAAAACGATGGCATGGATGATGAATAGATGGGAATCATGGTGCATAGAAGAATCATGCCGGCAAGTACAAATGAGTAATCTCTGTTTCGTAAAAACCAATATGCACAAAGCAGGACAAGGAAAAGATACGGCCACCTTGATGAGAGACATCGAAACACAAAAACACATAGTGCCAGCAACAGGATTCTGCTCCAGATTGTCTTCATAGAGAAATGTGATCTTTCACCTTGTCAAACTTGGCTGGCCCAATGCCTTTGACGTTCATCAGATCTTCCAGCTGCTGGAAGAAGCCATTTTCTTCCCGGTAAGCAATGATGCGGGCAGCGGTGGAAGGTCCGATGCCAGGCAGTGCTGTCAGATCCTCCTGGCTTGCCGCATTGATGGATACTTTGGCTTTGGATTGTGCGGAAACTGCCGGTATGATAATGCGGTCATGATCTTTCAGGATCGTATCAGGATTCAGGCTGGAAAGATCAGAACTTGCCTTTGTTCCCGCCATTTCCAACAAAGATGTCAATTGCGAATACAACGGGAGTTCATACTCACCAGGATTCTGTACTTCACCATCAATCGAAACATGAATGCTTTCATTCTGCAGATTGGCAAGATCCACAGGAGAAAGATCGATGCACAGGGCCAGGGCAATCATGGCAATCAAAATCAGTGTCTGTTTCATACAGGAAACCTCCACTGATCTTATGTCCTTGAAAAGGATAAACTCCCCTGTTTAAAACATGGTACTGATGATCTTGCTGGCGATATTTCTGCCTTCCCGGACATCACTGCCGGTCTTGGACATGGTGGTCTGGTAGCGATGATCGCCATTATAGACAAGCTTGTCATGTTTGCCATCTTCCTGGATATGGATGCCCAGATCCATCAGGGCCCTACGTAATACAGAAGACATCACGGAATAGCCGGTCATCAGTTCCTTGATCTGTTTCTGATGCTTCTGGCATACATGTCCATAGCTGTTATGATCCAGCAGATCTTTCACGACATCATTTCTTCTTGATTGTTCTTTACAGCTGGACAATGCCTCATCAAGGATGCTCAGGATGATCTCCTTGATTTCATCCGGGAAGAATTCCTCTTCATCACCAAGGAATAACACCGGCTGTGCGTCCTGACTGTTCAGTTTTTCCCGCAGTCCCTGGTTTTCTGCCTACAGGGATTGATTGACACGGGTCAGCTCCTGGACACGGTTCTGGAGTTTTTTGATGTCATCATCAAATGCGCCCAGGTAATCCTGTGCTTCATTTTCTGCCTGCTGCTAGGCCGCTCTGGCTTGTTTTGTCTGCTGTTTCTGGTGTGCCAGCTGATCCATGAGCAAAGCGCAGTTCATGCCGTCCCATGTATACAGAAGCGGCATTTGCTGCGCATTGCTGTATTGCAGAACACACTTACATACTTTGTTGAGCAAAGCCTCATCCTGTCCAGCATAGCTGTGATACAGAAATCTGCGGTGCCGCAGATTCGAAAAGTAGATCCCAATGCCGCCATAGTATTCATTATTGCTATGGCAGGCAGCTCTGATCGCCTGGTTCGAGCGGATCTCCTTCTGTACCAGGACATAGGCAGTCCCCCCTGCTGTTACACCATCTGCAGCCCCAGCATCATATGGATTCCAGCCTGGGCTTTCCATCACCGTTTCCAATGGTGTGGTGGTGGATGCTGCCATTGTCTCCTGATGATCTACCTTTGGACAATGCAGGAATAAAAACAGGTGATGCGTTTCGTTGCGAAACATATCACCTGTTTTAAGTTGAAATATGATGTAGTGATTACTTGGTCTTCAGGATCTCAACAGAGTATGGCTGCTTGGCATTGACATCCACTGTTTCTCCAACCTTGTGATCCAGGATGGCCTTTGCCAGTGCTGTTTCATTGGAGAGTTTGCCATTGAGGGGGTCTGCTTCGGTGGAACCAACAATGGTGTAAGTTCCCTCTTCCTTGGTATCCAGGAAACGGATGGTAACCGTAGAACCGATGGATACGGTCTTGGAACGGCCGGTCTTCTTATTGATGATCTCATAGTGACCCGGCTGCAGCATCTGTTCCAGCTGCGCGATTCTGCTTTCAACCTGAGACTGCTTGTCACGTGCGGCATCATAGTCGGCATTTTCGGACAAGTCGCCAAGGGAACGTGCTTCTGCCAGTTCTGCTTTTACTTCTTCACGAACAACATGGACAAGATTATCATACTCATCCTGTAACTTTTTCAAGCCTTCTTCAGTGACATAAATTTTATCTTCAGACATGAACGACTCCTTTTATTTGATTAAATTTGCGCGGTAATTATAGCATTCCATGGTGGATGATGCTACTGATTTTTGTGATCAGAAGGTCGACTGCAACTGTGTTGGAACCACCTTCCGGAATGATGATATTGGCATATTTCTTGCTTGGTTCCACAAAGGAATCATGCATGACTCTGACCGTTGTCACATACTGGCTCACAACCGAATCCAGGGTTCTGCCTCTTTCCTTGACATCACGGATCAAACGGCGGATAAACCGGATATCTGGTTCCGTATCCACAAATACCTTGATGTCCAGAAGATCACGGATCTCTTTGACTTCCAGCACAAACAGACCTTCCAGAATCAGCACATCGCATGGATAGAGGGTTGTTGTTTCCTTTGCCCTGGTATGATTGACAAAGTCATAGTTCGGCTTTTCAATCGGTTTGCCATGCTGCAGATCATGGATCTGGGAGATCAGAAGGTCATTGTCAAATGCAAGCGGATGGTCGTAGTTTGTTTTGCGGCGCTCTTCCATCGGCATATCTGACTGGTCCTTGTAATAGTCATCCTGACGGATGATCAATACACTCTTTTCATCTGAGAATGCATTGCGGATTTCTTCTGCAATCGTTGTCTTTCCAGATGCACTGCCTCCGGCAATGCCAATAATGATTGGTTTACTCATCCTTCATCCCCCTTTGACAAGCCTGTCAGGCGGCCTGCCTCATCATACCGTGCACGATAGTAAAACGGCTGTTGGATCCCTGCAAGTACTTCTTTCAGAAAGATTCTGTCCGCATCCCACATAGGCAGTGAAAAGATATCCTTTTCCTTCACCCATGCAAGCATGCCTTCATTGCACACAGGCAGATCATGCTTTTGCACTTGTGCTGTATAGATCCAGATCTTCTCTGTTTCTGCAAGCGGCGAATCAAACAGGACTTCTCCCTGCAGTTGTAAAGAATCTGTTCCCAATTCATAACCGGTTTCTTCCCGCGTTTCACGGATGGCACACATAAGTGGTGTTTCATCCTTTTCCATCTTGCCGCCAACGCCGATCCATTTGCCATGATTGACATCATGTGGTTTCTTGTTGCGGTACATCAGCAGCCATGCACTGCCATCATGCAGATAGACACAGACAGAATGGATCATGAGTTGCCGTAGAGATACTTGTTTACATTGGCATTGTGCTCATCCAGTGTTCTGGCAAAATAAACCGTGCCATCACCGTAGACATCTGCCATGAAGTAGTAATAATCAGTCTGATTCGGATTCAGGACCGCTTCCAGTGCTGCTGTACCGGCATTTTCAATCGCACCGGGAGGCAGGCCATCATGCTGATAGGTATTGTATGGTGAATCAAAATCACTGTTGACCTCACAGGACTGCCAGTTGTCAGTCTGCTTGTCATAGTCAATAGCATAGCAGACCGTGACCGATGACTGCAGCGGCATATCTGCATTGAGACGGTTGTAGAATACCGAGGCAATGTTCTTGAGTACTTCCTCATCCTGGGAGCCGCCCTCATACTGCACAATGGAAGCCAGCGTATAGATCTGATGAATCGTATAGCCTGATGCGGCAAACTGATCCTTGTACTGGTTGTAGACGGCATTGGTCTGATCCAGGATCTTCTCCGTGATTTCTTCTGCTGTGCTGTCCTGCTTGAAAGAATATGTATCCGGGGCAAGATAGCCTTCCAGATAACATCTGACACCATCCGCAAACATATCTTCTGTCAGGAATGGATATTTGCTCATTTCGGATCGGATCCAGTCCGCATTATTCCAGAGATTCATCAGATCATCCGCAGATGCATCTGTAACTGCGGCAATCTTGGCAGCCACATCCTTGGCCCAGTCACCTTCAATGATGGTGACCGAGGCATCCGAAATGGCAGCACTCTGGTCATTCAATGTCTGGTAGATCGTATCCAGGGTCATGGACTTGTCCAGGTTGAATTTACCGGCATACAGATTGCTGTAGCCATTCAGCTTGGCAAAGTAATAGCCGATTTTTGCATTGCGGATCAGGCCTGCTGACTGCAGATCTTCTGATACAGACGCAATCGTAGCCCCATCCGGAACGGCGAATTCCACCGTTTCACTCTGGGAAGACATCGGCTGTGTGCATCGATAATAGTAGTATCCCTCAGACACCAGAATCACGATGCCAAGCAGCACAATGACTGACACAATCCGAAAGACGATGCTGTGCTTCTTCTTTTTCTTTGGCTGCGCTTCTTCCTCATTGTTCAGGCTGGCAGTATCTTCAGTTGCCATCGCATCCTCCTTCCAGCTGATCGCTGATTGCACCAAGCACTTCTTCGCACATTTCCAGATCCTTCTCATCCGTTACGACATCCATGTTGCCATCATCATCGTACTGGTAGGCATACACGCCGGCATCCGGATTAGCAGGATCCTCAAACAGCACAAAGTGGCGTCCATCCGGGGCATCGAAGTTGGAGAGGATATGCACCTCCCGTTCCTGGCCATTGTCGTCGGTGATCGTCATGCGGTTGTCATCAGTCATACAAGTATTCCTTTCCCCTAAAAGCAAAAGGCGGCCTCAGCCCCTTCTGCCACTATCAAGCCATCTCTGCAGGATGGCAACAGCAGCCATCTGATCGATGACTTTCTTTCTCTTTTTCCTGGAAACATCCGCCTGCAGAAGAATATCCTCCGACTCCACCGTCGTCATCCTCTCATCCTGCATATGCACCGGCAGACCGCTCTCCTTTTCAAGCTGTCTGCCAAACTCCAGACAGATCTGTGCACGCGGTCCGATATCATCATTGAGCATATACGGCATGCCAAGCACAATCTCATCCGGCTTCTCTTTGGCGATCACTTCCAGCACCTGATCCAGGGCAGAATCATAATCATCCGGCTTGAAGCGGATTGTTTCATACGTACCGGCAATCAGACCGGTCTGGCTGATTGAAACGCCGCAGGTCACACTGCCAAGGTCCAGGCCTAAATACTTCACTTGTGCTCCTCAAGGTAAAATCTGACAAGCTCCTCAATGATCTCATGGCGCTCAACAGACTGAATGATGCTTCTGGCATTATTATGACTGGAAATGTAAGCCGGGTCATTGGAAATCAGATAGCCCGCAAGCTGATTGATCGAGTTATAGCCTCTTTCCTCAAGTGCCTGTGAAACATGCTTTAAAATCTCACAGATATTAGAACGGCGGATCTCTTCGGCATTAAAGCTGACAGTTTCCGTAACATCCTGATTATTCTTATTCATACGAGCCTCCTTTTTCATATTTTAGGACAAAATGCAAAAAAAGTATATAAGTGTGCATGCAGGCTATGCCAAACTTTAGTGAATTTTCACATTTGAAGCCAAAAAGAAAAACCGGTTTCCCGGTTTTCTCTGTTTGTCATGATAACTGCTCAATGGTTTGTTTGACAGCAGCGATTGCCTCATCAATCTTGGCTACATCACGGCCGCCGGCCTGAGCCATATCCGGTCTGCCGCCGCCATTGCCGCCGCAGATCTGGGCTGCCTTCTTGACGATATCGCCAGCTTTGAGCCCCTTGGCAATTGCCGCCTTGGAACTTGCAGCCACAAAGACAACCTTGCCATTTGTCTCATCAGCCACAAACACAAAGCCATCCTTCATTTTGTTGCGCAGCAGTTCTGCATACTTCTTGAGCTCACTGGCATCAAAGTTCTTCAGCTTAACCGTAAGAACATGCAGTCCATTGATCTCTTTTGCCGTGGCAAGCTTGCTTTCAGCATCGGCCTGCAGTGCCTTCTCATTGGCAGCTGCGACTTCCTTCTTGAGTTCATTATTTTCTTCCAGCAGTTTGGCAATCCGCTCATGCAGGCCATCTGCCTTCTTCAGCTTCAGCAGAGCAGCCAGATCCTCAAGTGTCTCCTCTTCCTGCTTGAAGCTGTCATAAGACTTCATCTTGGTGACAGAAGTAATACGGCGTACACCGGAACCGACAGACTCTTCGGACAGGATATGGAAGCTGCCCAGATCACCTGTGTTATTGACATGTGTACCGGCGCAGAATTCCTTGGAGAAATCACCCATGGATACGACTCTTACCGTATCGCCATACTTTTCATCAAACAGGGCTGTAGCACCTGTCTTCTTTGCTTCTTCAATCGGCAGAACCTGGGTTGTAACAGGCAGATCCTCATTGATCTTCTCGTTGACGATGCGCTCTACTTCCTTGAGCTGCTCAGCCGTCGGCTTTTCAAAATGCGTGAAGTCAAAACGGCCGTAGTCAGGTCCATTGTAGGAACCTGCCTGGGCAATGTGATCGCCCAGTACCTGACGAAGAGCTGCCTGCAGAAGATGCAGAGAGGAGTGGTTGGCACGGGTTCTCTGTCTTGCTGCAAAGTCATAAGCACCTTCCAGTACATCGCCGATATGGACAATACCCTCGACATGGTCGATATGATGCATATGCTGCTTGTGCGGTGCTTTCTGCACGTCAACGACATCTGCCTTGAATGTATCATTCCACAGCTTGCCGGTATCTGCGCACTGGCCGCCGCTTTCGGCATAGAAGCAGGTGCTGGAAAGAATCACATCACCTTCATCAGACAGTTCATTGACAGCCACGCCATCATGGAACAGGCCGATGACTTCACCCTTGCAGGTCTTATCGGTATAGCCAGTGAACACACTTTCCTTCGTGAAGTCCATCAGATCCTTGGACTGGCCATGCATGGACTGCACATTGGCACGGGCATCTCTTGCTCTTTGCTTCTGCAGTTCCATTTCCTTCTCAAAGCCCTTTTCATCCACCGTATAGCCGGCATCCTGGGCAATTTCAGTCGTCAGTTCCTTCGGGAAGCCATAGGTATCATACAGACGGAACACGACATCACCAGGCAGTGCCTTTTCCTTTTCATGTTCCTTCATGGCAGCATTGAGCAGATCCTCACCCTTGTCCAGCGTCCTGGCAAAGGATTCTTCCTCCTGCTTGACCAGGCGGCTGATCAGGGTCACCTTGTCTTCCAGATACGGATAGTAGTCTTTCATATTGTCAGCTACAACCTGGACAAGCTTATACATGAAAGCTCCGTTAATGCCCAGCTTGCGGCCATAGCGCACCGCTCTGCGCAATACTCTGCGCAGGACATAGCCTCTGCCCTCATTGGAGAACATGGCGCCATCCGCAATGGCAAATGTCACGGTACGGATATGATCGGCAATGACACGGTATGCCATCTTGTATTCAGGATCAGAATACGGATGAGCAGCATACTTTTCTGTGGCATGAATGATCGGCAGGAAGAGATCGGTATCGAAGTTGGTCTCACCATCCTGAATCAGAGCGACAAGCCTTTCCAGACCCATGCCGGTATCAATGTTCTTCTGCGGCAGTTCCTTATACTCACTGCGCGGCACTTCACCCGGCCGGCAGTCATACTGGGAGAAGACGATGTTCCAGACTTCGATGTAGCGGTCATTCTCCGTGTCTTCAAAGAACAGTTTCTCGCCCAGGTGCTGCGGATCATACTTTTCACCACGGTCATAATAGATCTCGGTATCCGGTCCGCCCGGACCTCTGCCGATTTCCCAGAAGTTATCCATCGTCTTGTGGATATGCTTGGGATCCATGCCGACCTTGACCCACAGGTTGTAGGCGTCGGTATCATCCGGATAAACGGTGACATACAGGCGCTTGGGATCAAAGCCGATCCATTTCGGGCTGGTCAGAAACTCCCATGCCCAGGTGATGGCTTCGGTCTTGAAGTAGTCGCCGATTGAGAAATTGCCAAGCATCTCAAAGAAGGTGTGGTGTCTGGCTGTCTTGCCGACATTTTCAATGTCGTTTGTCCGGATGGACTTCTGGGCATTGCAGATGCGGTTACAGGCCGGCTTTTCACTGCCATCGAAGTACTTCTTCAAAGCAGAAACACCGGCATTGATCCAAAGCAGAGTTGGATCGTTGTGAGGAATGAGGCTGGCACTTGGCTCTACCATGCATCCTTTGGACGCAAAGAAGTCCAGGAACATCTGGCGTACCTGATTGCCAGTCAGCTGTTTGTTTGTCATGATGACCTCCTGATGAATATAAAAAAGCGTTCCAGATTTCCAGGAACGCTGTCAACGCGGTACCATCCTGGTTCACACATGTGTGTGCACCTTAATTCATCCTTTAACGCAGGATACGGCATGGATTAACATGCTCTCACGGGCAGCTTCACATCATTGCCGGCTATAGACTTGCACCTGCCGTCTACTCTCTTTCAGCCTAAACAGAAATGCTACTTTTCCCCTTCAGCGATTTCTTTATTATGTTAGCACAATGTTGCCTTTAACGTAAAAAAAATACGGTTTGAAGTCAAATCGATAGCGGATGGTATTGCCTGTTTCCCCTAATTGTAATAAAATTCATCCATACTGTAATATATTTCAGGGAGATGAAAACTATGAAAAATATTTGCAAAATGATGACAGCAGGTATTCTTGCTGCAGCCCTGGCAGGCTGTGCATCCAGTCCGACTGCATCTGCCTCTGTATCCTCAGCCGATGCCAAAGCATCTGATGATGGCACTTACACAGTTGGCATCATCCAGCTGGTCCAGCATCTGGCTCTGGATGCTGCCAGTCAGGGTTTTGAGGATGAACTGAAGGCGGAGCTTGGTGATAAAGTGACCGTCACACTGAAGAATGCCTCAAATGATTCTGCCCAGTGTACAACAATTGCCAATCAGTTTGTCACCCAGGGCGTGGACCTGATTCTGGCCAATGCGACGCCATCTCTGCAGGCTGCGGCTTCTGCTACAAGCACAATCCCGATTCTGGGCACAGCTATTACAGAATATGGTGTTGCCCTTTCACTGGATGATTTCAACGGCACCGTAGGAGGCAATATTTCCGGAACTTCTGATCTTGCTCCGCTGGATCAGCAGGCTGCTATGTTTGATGAGCTGCTGCCAGATGCAAAAACCATCGGCATTCTCTATTGCTCCGCCGAAGCCAACAGTGTTTATCAGGCGCAGCAGGTACAGAAATATCTGGAAGATGAAGGCAAGACTGTAAAGGTGTACACCTTCTCCGATTCAAACGATGTGGCAAGTGTTACCCAGAGTGCCTGCAATGACTGTGATGCGCTTTATATTCCGACCGATAATACAGCAGCAAGCTGCGCCGAAGCGATCAATAACGTGGCTGAGCCTGCTGGGGTACCGATCATTACCGGTGAGGAAGGTATCATGAGCGGCTGTGGCATCGCAACCATGTCCATTGACTATTACAAACTTGGTCAGACAACCGGAAAGATGGCTGTGAAGATTCTGACCGGAGAAGAAAAGATCAGTGATATGCCTGTTGAATACTATGACAATCCGGTCAAAGAATATGATGCGGACAGGTGCGCAAAGCTTGGCATTACAGTTCCTGATGGCTATCAGGCATATACTGCTGAAAACTGATTAAGCACAGCAGACAACTACATGGGTGCAGACAACTGCACCCATGTCATGCGTTTATCAATTGGGAGCAAAATTAAAATGAGTATTGGAAATCTGATTGGTGCTCTGCCGGGCGGTATTGCCCAGGGCATCATTTGGGGCATTATGGCCCTGGGAGTTTATATTACTTTCCGTCTTCTTGATGTAGCAGATCTGACCGTAGATGGTACCTTCACAACCGGAGGCGCGACATGCGTTATGTTAATTCTGGCAGGATGGAATCCATGGCTGGCAATGCTGGTCGCCTTCCTTGCTGGCATGGCTGCCGGGGCAGTAACAGGTTTATTGCATACAAAGCTGGGCATTCCGACCATTCTGGCTGGCATTCTGACTCAGTTCTCACTGTATTCCATTAACCTTGCAATCATGGGAATGGCAGCCAATAAAGCAGTGTCCGCTGATAAATACGCACTGGTTGTGACATCCCGTGTCATTCCGCCAACCATTGCCATCGGAGCGGTCATTGCTGCCGTTCTGATTGCCATCATGTACTGGTACTTTGGTACAGAAGCCGGATCCGCCATGCGTGCTACCGGCTGCAACCCGACAATGGCCAAGGCACAGGGCATTAACATTGACCGCATGACCGTACTCGGGCTTGCCTTCTCCAATGGTATTGTTGCATTCTCCGGCGCCCTGATGGCACAGCTGCAGGGCTTCTCTGATATCAATATGGGACGCGGCTCCATCGTCATCGGCCTGGCTGCTGTCATCATTGGCGAAGTGATTGGCAATGCCCTGTGCGGCAGACATCTCAACTTTGCCGGCCGGCTGGTCTTTGTCGTACTGGGTGGTGTCATCTACTATATCGTTGTGACGATTGTGCTGTGGCTCAAGCTGGATTCCAACTGGCTCAAGATGTTTACAGCCATCATCGTTGCCATCTTCCTTGCTGTTCCTTACCTGCAGGCAAAGCAGCGTAATTCCTTTGCCAGAGCAGGACGCAATGCTGCCCGCTTTCAGAAGGAGGACAAATAATGGACTCTCTTGTTCTCAGACATATTTCCAAGACCTTTAACAAAGGCACGATCAATGAGAAGAAAGCATTGATTGATGTCAGTCTTACGCTGCACGATGGTGACTTTGTGACCGTGATCGGCTCCAATGGTGCCGGCAAATCCACCCTGCTGAATGCGGTTGCCGGTGTGTGGCCGATTGATGACGGCCAGATCGTGATCGATGGCCATGATGTGACAGGTCTGCCGGATTTCAAGCGTGCTGCCTATGTCGGCCGTGTATTCCAGGATCCCATGACCGGTACTGCCGCGACCATGCAGATTGATGAAAACCTGGCCCTGGCAGCAAGACGCGGCAAGCGCCGCGGGCTTTCCTGGGGTGTTACCAAGCAGGAACAGAATGAATACCAGAAGCTGCTGAAACCGCTGAATCTTGGCCTGGAAGACCGGCTGACTTCCAAGGTTGGCTTATTGTCCGGCGGCCAGAGACAGGCTGTTACCCTGCTGATGGCATCTTTGCAGAAACCAAAGATTCTGCTGCTGGATGAACATACTGCTGCCCTGGATCCAAAGACGGCTGAGAAGGTCCTGGCTTTGACAAACAGTGTCATTGAAAAGGATCATCTGACTGCGATGATGGTCACCCACAACATGATGGATGCCATCAAGAACGGCAACCGTCTGATCATGATGCATGAGGGTCATATCATTGTCGATATTGCCGGTGAAGAGAAGAAAAAACTGACCGTCGAAACACTGCTGGCCAAGTTTGAGGAAGTTTCCGGTACGGTCTTTGCCAGTGATGAAGCATTGCTAACACAGCAGTAATTCTTCATGATGAAAACAGCGATGAGCTTTGTCTCACCGCTGTTTTTTGATGCGTCCATTTGTTTTAATTACTATGCAATATCCTCATCTGCAAAGGGGATCATCCCCTTCACCATCTGTGAAAAATGGATTGTCATCACTTGTTTCACCATTTTTCAGTCTTTGGGCAAGGCCTGTCTTACGGGGATGGTATTCCAGCGTCGCCGCTCCTTTCATGAAGGCATCCTCATTACCCAGGATGACCAGGCTTCTTCTGGCACGGGTGACCGCTGTATAGATGAGCTTTCTTTGCAGCATGAACTGGTGCTGACGGCTGATCGGCAGGATCACAATCGGATATTCAGAGCCCTGTGCCTTATGCACAGAGATACAGTAGGCTAGTGTGATATGATCCAGACTTTCTTCACTGTATTCCACTTCATGATCACCAAAGCTGACCACTACCGTAGTGCGGTGGCTTTCCACCTGCTTTGCATCCAGGATATCCGTAAGAATACCGATATCGCCATTGTAGACATTGTCATCCGGCTGATTTTTAAGCTGCAGGATCTTGTCACCTACCCGGAAGATCTGGTAGCCATGGCGCAGTTCCTTTTTCTCAGGGGCATATGGATTCAGTTCCATCTGCAGCGCATTATTTAATGTGCTGATGCCGGCTGCTCCCTTATACATTGGTGAAAGCACCTGAATATCATTGACCGTATAGTTTTTCTCCAGGGCGTTGCGCACGACTGCCAGTACATTGTCTTTGATCTCTTCATCCCGGCATGGATAAAAGACGATATCATGCTGCAGGGATGAGAAGTCCGGATGGCCTGTCTTGATCTGATGCGCCAGGGCAATCACATCCGAGCCTTCCTTCTGACGGTAGATGTGATCCAGCCGCAGCAAAGGAAAACGTCCACTGGCAATCAGATCACGCAGCACACAGCCTGGTCCGACGCTTGGCAGCTGGTCTTCATCACCGATGATGCACAGCCTTTTCACATGTGCACTTGCTTTGAGCAGATGATAGAACAGCCATGCATCAACCATGGAAAACTCATCAATGACAAGCAGATCTGCCTGGATGGGATCATCTTCATCTTTGCCAAAGGTATTGGAATCGAGATCCCATTGCAAAAGGGAATGGATGGTGGCTGCAGGTGTGCCGGTAAGCTCAGAAAGCCGCTTGGCTGCCCTGCCGGTTGGGGCGGCACAGACAATGGCGGCATCGGGATACAGCAGATGAAACAGCTTCACCATAGCCCGTACCACTGTTGTTTTGCCAGTGCCCGGACCGCCGGTCACAATCTGTACCGGATGGTCAAGAATGGAAAGAATCGCTTCTTTCTGGACAGCATCATATTCGATACCGAAGTTATCCTGGATCGACTGCAGATCGGATTCTACGGTATGCGGATCTGCGGGGTCGATATTTTCCAGCGGGAAATGATTGAGAAAATTGGTGATGCCGGTTTCAGCTTCATACTGGGTGATGGGATATATATGGCCATCCGCATTGACCAGTTTATGGCGTGCCACTGCCGCATCCAGGTATTTGGGATAGTCTGCATCAAACCCTTTTGTTTGCTTTGCAAATGCCTGTTCAAGATCATCACTGTCGACATAGCTGTCACCGCTGCGTACACACAGATCCATCGTTAATGCAATCAGCAGTGCTTCCAGACGTCTGTCATCATTCTGCGCAAAGCCAAGATAGGCTGCGATCTTATCCGCTGTGGCAAAGCCAAAGCCGTCGCATTCCTCCGCTGCCTGATAGGGATTATTTTTCAATACTTGCAGTGCTTCTTTGCCATATGCCTGGTTGAGGCGGATGATGCTGCGGGAGCCAATGCCATAGACATTCAGGAAACGTGACAGTTCAGACAGCCCTTCATCAGACTGTGACATCCCGCTTTCAATGGCACTGATCTGTTTGTCATTGAGATTTGTCTTGAGATGCAGAATTTCCGGATTCCGGCGGATTTCTTCCAGACAGTCAGGGCCAAGTGCTTCAACAATGGAAGCCGCGGTCTTTTTGCCGATACCAGGAAACGACGGCCCGCTCAGAAAGCGGATCACCCCTTCCTCTTCACTTGGCAAAGAGACTTCGTAATGTTCAAGGGCAAACTGGATGCCATAGCGGGGATGCTCGACATAGCGGCCATAGATGTTGTACATGACATCGGTCTGGATCGACGGACAGATGCCGGTAACCGTCAATGTTCTGTCTTCTTCATCACTGGTGCGAAACAGCATGACCGTATAGAAGTTGGAACTGTTGCGGAACAGGATGCGCACGGGCTTCCCGTTGAGTTTTTCAAGGGAATCATCCATGGTGGTATCCTGCAGCCTTCTGCTGGATCTTTGCCATCAGGTCTTCTTGATTCCGGTACACTGCATCAATCTTGCCGCCCATGATCATGACATCATGATCATAGAAGACAGCTTCCTGACCTGGCGTAACAGAACGGATCGTTTCCGGATAGGTTACTTTCAATGTGCTGTCATCAAGCCATTCGATATGGACATCGTTATCACTCTGCCTGTAGCGGAACTTGGCAGTACAGTCCATTGGCAGTGTGCGATCAGCCAGCACATTGACACCGGTGACGATGCAGGCATCGCTGTACAGCCAGTCCTGATGGTCTTCATCTGTGACATACAGTTCATTGGTAGTAACATTTTTGCCAATGACATAGAACGGACCGATGCCGCCGATATCCAGTCCCTTGCGCTGGCCGATCGTGTAATACAGCACACCCTGATGAGTACCGACCTTTTCACCCGTCACAATATTGATAATCGGACCCGGTTTCATCGGCAGGTAATTGGACAGAAACTGGCGGAAATGGCGTTCTCCGATAAAGCAGATGCCGGTGCTGTCCTTCTTTTTGGCAATGGACAGGTTCAGTTTTGCGGCGATCTCACGCACTTCCGGCTTGGTAATGGCACCAAGCGGGAACAGAACATGGTCCAGTACTTCTCTGTGTACTTCACAGAGAAAGTAGGACTGGTCCTTGTTGCGGTCATCGGCTTTCAGGATGACGCCGTGTCCGTTTTCGATGCCGTTTTTGGCATAATGACCTGTAGCGACGGTATCAAAACCCTGTTTCTGGCCGAATTTCATGAAGCTGTCAAACTTGATATAGCGGTTGCACAGGATATCAGGATTGGGCGTTCTGCCTTTACGGTATTCTGAGAGAAATTCCTTGAAGACATCATCCCAGTATTCTTTGATGAAATCGATTCTTAACAGCGGCAGTCCCAGGGCATCGGCGACACTCTGGGCATCTTTATAGTCGCTTTCCTGCGGGCATACGGGATCATTGATGGTGGGATTGCCGGCAAAGTCATCCTCGGCTGCAGAATCCCAGTTGCGCATAAAGGCACAGGTGACATCATAGCCCTGCTGCTGCAGAAGATAGGCAGCAACGGCACTGTCTACGCCGCCTGAAAGGCCAACAAGTACTTTCTTCATATCCAAAAACAAAAGAAGCCATCACGGCCTCTTTTCGCACTCCTTCCCCTCTCTGACCTGTCCGCATGCTTTGTAATTCGGGCAGTCCGGTGTACATTGATGCGCGGCAATCGAACGAAGCTCCTTCGGCAGAAAGACACCGATCTCTTCATCGTCATAGCCAACCTGGAAGTTATTCTCGGAAATGATGATCGGCCGCTTCATAACACTTGGATTCTTCCGGACAAACTGTACCAGTTCATCCAGCGTCATCGAATCAACGTCGATGCGCTGTTCCTGAATGATCTTGGAGCGTTTGGAAATCAGATCATCCGTTCCATTTTCACTGCGCATCAGCAAATGCTTGATCTCGCTGTCATTCAGCAGGATCTTGAAGATATTCTTTTCTATGAACGGGATATTGCGGTCTTTCAGCCACTGCTTGACCTTGCGGCAGCTGGCGCATCCCGGAGATGTATATACAACAATCATGGCATTTCTCCCTATGCGTGTATTATAGCATGAGCGTCAAGAAAATCTGTGCCCATTGAAAACAGTTGAAAAATATGAAATAATTGAGAAGCTATGAAAAGGTGCAGTCCGTATAGGAACCTTGTTCAGCGAGGCAGAACTGGTGAAAGCTGCCATGGCAATCATACGGACATTGGAGCCTTGGAGCATTGTCACAGTGACACGGCGGTTCCGTTATCCCAAGAGTGATCCAGATTGTGTGGATAAGAACGGGTGGTACCGCGCATCAGAAGTCTCCTGCGTCCCTTCATTGAAGAGACGTTTTTCTTTTGGAAAAGAGGTAAATCATATGAAGAAAAGAATGCTTTCCGGCATTAAGCCGACAGGCCAGCTGCATCTTGGCTCGTATATCGGTGCATTGAAGCACTTTGTGGATTATCAGGATGACTATGATATGTATGCATTCATTGCCAATCTGCACTGCATTACGGTTCCCCAGGATCCAAAGACCCTGCAGAAGAACCTGAAGGATTGTGTTGCCCTGTATCTGGCGTGTGGTCTGGATCCGAAGAAAGCAACGATCTTCCTGCAGACAGATGTCAAAGCCCATGCCCAGCTTGGCTATATCATGTGCTGCCATACATACATGGGTGAGCTTTCCCGTATGACCCAGTTCAAGGACAAGCAGGCCAAGGGTGAAAAGAACCTGTCCGGCGGTCTGTATACCTACCCTGCTTTGATGGCTGCGGATATCCTGCTGTATGATCCTGACTATGTACCGGTTGGTGATGACCAGAAACAGCATGTCGAGCTGACCCGTGATGTGGCTGCCAGAATGAACCACCGCTATGGCGAGCTGTTCAAGCTTCCGGAACCGCTGATCGGTAAGGTTGGTGCCCGCATCATGTCACTGAACGATCCGAGCAAGAAGATGTCCAAGTCAGACAATAACGCCAAGGGCTGTGTCTATCTGCTGGATGATCCCAAGAAAGCCAGAAAGAAGATCATGGGTGCTGTTACAGACAATGAGGCCCATGTCCACTATGATCCGGACTATCAGCCAGGTATCTCCAACTTGATGCAGATTATGTCATCTCTGGAAAATGACAGGCCGTTTGGTGAGATTGAGGCACAGTTTGAAGGCAAAGGCTATGGTGACTTCAAGCGTGCGGTAGCTGATGATGTATGTGCCCTGCTGGAAAACATTCAGGCAAAGTACAATGACATCATTTCTTCGGATATTCTGGAGACAACCCTGCGTGATGGCGCTGCCAAGGCAAATGTAATTGCCAATAAGAAGCTGGATCAGGTACAGCGTGCCATCGGCATGGAAATCATTGACAAGTAATCATATTGAGATCCCTGCGGGGATCTTTTTTGTAAATAAAAACCGGCAGTGCCGGTATACATCAATCGATTGGCTTCTGGTAGTAGTTGCCGTAGATCTTTTCCACACTGTTGATGGCAATGAAGGCATGTTCATCCGCCTTGCGTACATTCTCGACAACTTCCTTGAGCTGATAAGTATTGATCGTCGTGATCAGCATCCAGTGTACCTGATCGGTAAAGCCGCCTTCGCACTTGATCTTGGTGATGCCATGGCGGCATGTATGGAAGATCGCAGTGCAGACTTCATCCGGCATATTGGTCACAATATCCAGTGTGGTCAGCTTATAGCGCTGGTGCATGGTATTGACGACCTGTGTGGAAACATACTGGAAGATGATGGAATACAGGGCAACCGACCAGCCATACAGACAGCCTGCAATGACCAGGATTACCGCATTGGCTGCCAGCATGTAGTTCCATGTTTCCTTGTTGAGTTTCATGGACAGCCAGATCGCGATGAAGTCAGTGCCGCCGCTGGAGGCATTTGACTGCAGGGCAAGGCCGATGGCAAAACCGTTGATCAGTCCGCCAAACACCGCAATCAGCAGGATTTCATGGGTGATGACCGGCAGCTTGAGTACACTGGTGAAAAAAGATGTCAGTGTATACCAGATGACGGAGTACAGAATGAACTTGTGGCCGATCCTGCGGAAGACAAGAATGGTAACAAGGAAGTTCAGTACGAAGTAGAATACAGAGAAACTGATATTGATATGCAGAAATGTATCGCATACGGCAGACAAGAGACGAGACAGTCCGGCAAAGCCGCCTGGGAACAGATTGCCGCTTTTGACGAAGGAATTCATGCCAAAGGAATACAGCAGGCTGGAGGCAATAATCACAGCGATGTACTGGATATCCTTCTTGGTAAAGTGCATTCTGTCAATTTCGGCAGCGATCAGGTTTTGACGCATAGTGGTTCCTTTCCAGATTCTTCAGCGTTTCTGATAGAGGCTGGACAGGAAGATTTCACATCGTTTTACCTGGTTCCGGATCACTCTGACATCAACGCCGACTTCTATTTTAAGTCCTGATGAAAAAAGGACAAGAGAAGATATCTGATTTTTGGTGTGGACGGAAATGAGCCGGGAGGCATCCAGCCAGATGCAGTCCGGATTGGATGGAGATGTAGTTGGAAAATAAATGGTATTAAGGCGTTCTGACAGCAGGACCGGTGCTTTGCAATGAAAGCCTGTCAATGCCCGGTAGGCATCTTCCCTGCCCTTGCGGGTGCTGCCATACTGAATGCACAGATGGTCTAAAAAAACCTGAGGCCTGTCAGTGACTGTCTCTTTGTTTCCATCTTCAAACAATAGCGATGTCCGCTGTGTCTCAGGATCATACTGCATCATGACCGGAAGTCCCATATTACTTCTCCCTGCAGCTGCAATAGCCATCATGACAGCTGGTCTCCTGTTCATCCTGCGCACACAGAATCTCCATGGCTCTTGTGTCCATTGCGTTGGCTTCAATCTGAATCTTTGCGCCCATGGGCAGCGCATTGACGCCGATTACGGTACGGGCAGGATAGGGCTCCTTAAACATCTGCCGGAAAACCTGATCCATCGCAGCATAGTCATTCATATCCGCAAGATACACACGTACCTGTACGGTATAGGAAAGACCCAGCCCCCGCAGGGCGAGAAGATGCTGCAGGTTTTCGATACAGCGTCTGGTCTGGCTGCTGATATCACCCGTGCTCAGCGCGCCATCATTCTCCAGCGGCAGCTGCCCGGAAAGAAAGATGTAATCACAGACAGAAAGAGCCGGTGAATAGGCTCCCTGAACATGCGGTGCCTCCTTGGTCTGCAGCGTTTCAAATATCATAGGTTTCCTCCTGATCAGAAGAAGAAAAGATCGTCATCGTTCTCATTCCGGCCATCACTGATGTCTTTCCAGAATGCATAATAGCGGTCTTTCTTTTTCTTAGACTTGCTTGTATGACTGCCATGCAGGAAAGAAACCAGAAGTACAAAGCCGATCACACAGAATATCACCATGACGGCAAGCGACAAATAGTCATTCAGCGATTCCAGCATATTTCCTTCACTGCCTTTCCATCATAGCCAACCACTGTGATGCTGTCCATCAGAGTGCTTTTCAAGGAAATCTGCTCCCTTGATAACTTCCGTCTGTGAACAGCCCGGGAAATCCAGCTGCTCCTCTACCGCATATACCATCAGAGCAACACAATTGGCAAGATTCAGGCTTCTGGCATTGGGCACCATCGGAATGCGGATGCAGTGATCCAGATTTTCTCTCAGAATCTGCTTGTCGATACCAGTGCTTTCTTTGCCAAAGACAAGGTAAATATCTTTTCCCTCCGCCTGATCTTTCCGATAATCAAAACTGTCAGGCCTGTGAGAGCCATAGCGGGTGACATAGTACATGGCACCTTGATGACTTTGGATAAACGATGGCCAGTCATGCCAGATATCCCACTGCAGATCTTTGATGTAATCCATGCCTGCTCTTTTCAGATGCTTGTCATCCATATAGAAGCCAAGCGGTTCGATCAGGTGCAGACAGATGCCAAAAGCACTGCATGTACGCATGATATTGCCTGTGTTCTGGGGAATTTCCGGTTCATAGAGGACGACGTGGATCATGCTTTCACCTTCTTTGTATACAGTGTGTGCCATGGCATCCACAGCAGAATGCCAAGCAGCGTCAGCAGACCGCTGCTGAAGACGCAGATGCGCAGGACAAGATGTTCAAAGAAGTCCTGCGGAAACATATTGATCATGATGGAAGAATTGGGATTCAGCAGCCAGTAATCATTCTTTGTAAACAGCAGTTCATGGAAATCATACCAGAAATCGGAAAAGTCACCCACGATCCAGATCGCAAGAAAGACAAACACAAGCAATGTCAGGGAAATGCCTGCCTGATAACCTTTCTGCAGCAGTTTCTGACGGCCATTCTTTACCTTGATCAGCAGGATGGCAAAGCCTGCGGCAGTACCGAGAGCAAGGATATTGCGCACCAGCAGTGTTTTCTGATACAGGTCTTTCACATCGACCATGTGGGCTGTTTCCCGATCGTTAAAGACTTCCTGCGTACTGCCATTAACCTGTGCTTCAATGATGATGTCATCCCGCTTGTTTTGAAGATAGTCCAGAAGAACATCAGCAGCGGCAATGACATCTTTGCTGGCCATGCCTGTATTCTCTTCCACTTCTTCGCTGTTCAGCTCTTTGGCATAAAAGCTTCTGCTGAAACAGCACATCTGCACAGCACTCAGGATGAGAACAACAGAAAGCAGAAAGAACAGCAGACCGCAAAAGATATTACAGTTTTTCTTCATCAAGCCACTTTTCCAGCTTGCTAACTGCTTTGCCGCGGTGAGAGATGGAATTCTTTTCTTCTTTGGTCATTTCTGCCATCGTCTTGTGGAGCGGCGGATAGTAAACGATCGGATCATACCCAAAACCGTTTTCACCCTTCGGCTCTCTGGCGATCTCACATTCACAGATTTCTGAGAAGACAACCGGCTTCTGGTTTGGTCTTGTCACGGCAATGGCACATGTATAGTGGCAGCCGCGGTTGGTTTCATTGGCCATGCGTTCCAGGATGACTTTGTTCTTATAGTCATAGGGCGTATCATGGCCAAGATACCGGGCACTGTGGACACCTGGTTCACCGCCAAAGGCATCAATGCACAGACCGCTGTCATCCGCAATGGCCATGATGCCATAACGCCTGGTTGCAGCATCTGCCTTGATCACAGCATTTTCTTCAAAAGTCGTGCCGTTTTCTTCGATTTCCGGCATATCCGGAAAATCAGCAAGACTCTTGACAATATAGCCTCTTGGATTCAGCATCTGTTCAAATTCACGGATTTTTCCTTTGTTTGTACTTGCGACAACAATTACTTTTTCTTCACTCATGAGTTCGTTCCTTTCTGTCACTGAGATATTTGTTCTGATCTGCTGCCATAAATACAGCAATCTCCTTCTTGATACCTGCATCGATCTGACTGACTCTTCCCCTGTTTTTTACCATGGGATCAATCCAGCGCTTTTTGGCAGGGATGCACCGGGCATGGGGATCATCTGCACAAGATGGATAGACTGCGGACAGATGGCAGAAATTGATCCAGCGCTGGTGGTATGTTTCATCTTTGCACAGCAGCTGAATAAATGCCGGCTCATCTGTATACAGATCCTCTTCTTTGACAATGCCATCCTGCAGAGCATCATGGACAATTTCGGCCAGGATCTGCATGGCATAGCGGTCAAAATCGGATGCATAGATCTGGCCGCACTGCAGGCTGCGCTTTGCAAACAGAATCGCTGGCAGGCTGTGGATAAAGACAAGCTCATCTTTCTCCATCGCAAGATCAGACAGAATCCATTGTGCCTCAGACAGGGTGCCAAAGCCATAGTTGATCATGTTGCCAAGTGTATATTCCAGCCGGTCAATGCTGAGACGGCCGTTTGGATTGTCGCAGATCGGATAGCGGTGATAGTCCAGTGTTCCTGAAAGAGCAATGCCATATCTGGAAAGAATTGCTGGAATGTCAGGATCGCTGCGGATGATCCGTTCTCCTGCCTGTTCGGTGTATTCCTGCTTCAGATAGTCCTGATGGACAAAGTCGATGACATGAGAAAATACCGGTGTAGAGATGTCATGAAACAGACAGGCACATACGGCTTCTTTGCTTTGATGAAAGCGGATCGCGAGCAGTGCGGTGCCCAGGCTGTGAGTATAGCGGGAATATGCATGCATATGCTGAAACAGCGGATAAGATGTGTAGTTCATACCGCAGTTCATATCAATGCGCTGCAGTCTGCGCATGGCATTTGTTCCCGCCAGTTCATAAAGATCTTCCGGCATTACGTTTGCGTATAGAGAAAGCAGTTCGTCCATCGTGTGACCATTATAAAACAGCGGCAGGATTTTGTCCCACCGCTGTTGGATAATCAGATGTTTTGTCTGCTCAGATCAGGAAGTACTTGATCACGAAGATGACAGCCAGTACATACATCAGTACGGATGTCTCATCTGTCTTCTTGCAGAGCAGGTGCAGGATGACCCAAGAGATGACGCCGAAGGAAATACCTTCAGAGATGCTGTACGCAAAGGCCATCATGGTGATGCAGATGAAGCACGGGATTGCATCAACCAGATCACTCCAGTCAATCTTGGAAACCTGCTGCATCATCAGGAAGCCGACAACGATCAGAGCCGGTGCTGTTGCAAAGGACGGGACGGTCAGGAACAGCGGGCTCAGGAAGAGTGCCAGCAGGAAGAGAACACCGGTTGTAACGGATGTCAGGCCTGTACGGCCGCCTTCGGCAATACCGGAGGAAGATTCAACGAATGTTGTGATGGTAGAAGTACCGCAGCAGGCACCAACAACTGTACCAACGGCATCTGCCAGCAGAACGCCCTTGATGCCAGGCAGCTTGCCGTTTTCATCGAGCATGCCGCTCTTGGAAGCACAGCCGATGACAGTTCCCAGTGTATCGAATACATCGACAAACAGGAAGGAGAACATCATGACAAAGAAATCCATCGGATGTTCGGCAATGAAGGCAAAGTCAAACTTGAACATTGTCGGTGCCATGGAAGCCGGTGCGGAAACAATTGCAGTCGGCAGAACAGAATGGAAACCAGCATCCGGATTCGGCTTGTACAGACCGCACAGCTGGCAGATGATGCCAAGCAGCCATGTGACAAGAATGCCCCAGAGCATGTAGCCTTTGACGTTCTTCTTCAGCAGATAGAAGATCAGGATTGTGCCGATCAGCATCAGCAGAATCGTGATGCCTTCGCTGGAGAAGGTACCATCAGCCAGTGCGCTCTTGAAAGAGAACAGACCGACCAGTGTGGAATCATTGTTTACAATGACATGTGCATTCTGCAGGCCGATGAACGTAATGAACATACCGATACCAACAGAGACAGCGACCTTCAGCGGACCCGGGATGGCATTGAAGATTGCCTCACGGATGTTCGTCAGTGACAGGATGATGAAGATGATGCCTTCAATCAATACTGCTGTTAATGCAGCCTGCCAGGAATAGCCCATTGTGCCGCAGATGGTGTACGCAAAGTAAGCATTCAGGCCAAGGCCGGCAGACAGTGCAAACGGCTTGTTGGAGAATGCCGCCATGCAGAAGCAGGCAATGGCAGATGCGACTGCTGTAGCAGTCAGAACAGAACCGGCATCCATGCCTGAAGCACTCAGAATGGTTGGATTGAGTGCCAGGATGTAAACCATCGTCATGAAGGTTGTAAGACCAGCAATGAGTTCTGTACGGACTGTTGTGTTGTTCTCACGGAGTTTGAAGATTTTTTCTAGCATATAGCCCCTCTTTCCTTGCCCGACATACCGTGAAAAACAAAAAAGCTGCGCTGTTATCCCCATAACGCAGCTCATGTTTCTTGTGAACATCGTAGTCCGGCTGTTATGGCAGCCAGGTAGAAACACTTCCGCCAATCCGAAAGCATATACGATATGCAGGACACGAGTATTATAGCATTCATGCCACTGTTCACAAGATGTTAACATCTTCATTTTCAGAAAAGTACTGCATTAATGTAAGCGTTTTGTAACAATTACCACGGCAAGCACTGCACATGCCCCTGCCATCAGAATCCGCCATGCCGTATTGGAAGAAATGCCTGTGGTCACCGGAATACGTGGTTCCAAGGTATCTGTCATGACAATCACCTGTGGATTCTCCTTTGTTCCCGTTACTGCAAACGGAATATCCTGTGCTTTCAGATATCCCTTTGGTGCTTCCAGTTCCCGCAGCACATACTTCTTTTCCGTGCTTACATAGGATGTCAGATCGAATGCCGTATGCACGTCACTTTCAAAACGGACAGCTTCTTTTTCACTGCCATCATCATCAATTTCCATCACCGCCAGTTTTGCCCCGGCAAGCAGATTTCCATTCTCATCGCATTTACGGATTTCAACTGGTGCCATAGCATCCACCATCTTCAGACAGATTGGCTCACCCGTACCTTCCGTTTCAACATGGAACAAAAGGTCAGATGCGCGGTACACACCATTGATGATCTTCTCTTCATGAATCCGGTAATCTTTGCCAGCCTGCAGTGCTGTCTGGATCCGGTGGTTCTCATTTGCCGTTTCCCAGCTTTCCAGCAGTTCTCCTGTTTCCTGCTCATACAATTGCAGCACAGCGCCAATGACCGGTCTGCCTTCATCATCAATCTTTTCAACATCATACCGGATCTTTGCATTGACGATCTCCAGATGCAGATCTTTGTCTTTTTCAACCGTAAACACTTTTTCTTTGATGCCATAGTATCCGTACAGGCCTGCTGTTTCTTTCAGCGTATAGGTTTTGCCAACGGTAAGATTGGAAAGCTTTTGCTCTGTGCCATCCGAGATGAGTGTATGAACGACATTGCCTTCTTCATCCATGATTTCAAAAGTGACACCAGACAAAGGACTGCTTTCATCATCGATCTTCTCAATCGTTGTCTCTACATCCTCCATGGAAAGATGCAGATTCTCTTTGCCAGGCGTAAAAGGAATGTCATTTGCCTTTGCATATCCTGCCGGGGCCAGATTTTCATGCAGAATATACTCTTTTCCTTCTTCCAGGTTGATGATGGCATGGGAAGAGCCGTCACTGATCCATGCATCAACTGTTTTTCCTGTATCTTTTTCAATGACGCTCATATGGGCATCTTTGACTTCCTGGCCGCCGAGATCTTCCTTGGAGATTGTAACCTGTGTGTTTTTGACCGCAAGCCGATGACGGCCTGGCGTACCTGGCTGGCTGACATCAAATTCTTTCAGGCGGACATAGCCTTCTGGTGCTTCCAGCTCATACAGGATGTAGGTTTCCTGAGGATCAAGACCGGTGATGACAAAGGGATCCCTGCCTGATACCCATGCGGCAATCTCCTGATGATCTGATGCCCGCCGCAGTGACAGTTTTGCTCCAGTTAAGACCTGGCCATCCATATCTTCTTTGACAATTTCCAGATATGTCAGCTGATTGGTTACCTGGAACTGCACATCATAGATCTCTGTAGTTTCATCCGTCTGTGAAATGACAATGGGAAATGACTTCTTCTCCAGCAAAATGCCTGCCGGTGCTTCCAGTTCCTTCAGATCGTAGCTGCCCAGCGGGATCTGATCCAGAAGGTATGTGCCATCACTGTTCAGATAGAACGAAGAGAACAGTTCGCCCTTGTGCAGCAGGATACTGCCATCTGCCGGATCAATGATCGTATCTGCAGCGTACATGCCGAATCTGACTTTGGAAAGATCCTGCGGCTTGACTAGAGATACATCTGACTTGATCTCTTCGAGTTTCTTCCGCAGATGCAGACGACCATAGACCGGTTGATTGACAACCTCTCTGCGTACAATCTGGGTTCCATCCTCTTTGATTTCACTGATGCCGGATGCTTTAACTTCAATGCGCAGCGGGCTGGTTTTCACAAAACCTGCCGGCGTTTCCACTTCCTCAATCAGATAGATGCCTGCTTTGACTTTCAGTGGCGTCGTGACTGTGCCCTTTTCTTCATAACTTGCATAGATGGTGCCGGTTGGCAGAAACAGCTGCGATGATGCTGTTCGGAATGTATCCACAGTGCGCAGGCCGACTTTCTGGGTCACATAGACATTTACAGGCTTGCCAGAGCCATCCTGGATCTGCTTGATCTTGAAGGCAGCCGAACGGTACGTGATATACCTGCCGGTTTTCCCATCTGTCTTGATTAATTGCAGGGCATATTCCTTTTCATCATTGGTAAAGGATACCTGCTGAATCGGATTGTTCTGGGTGCCGGAAATACGGAATTCATACACATCCCGGCAGATTTCTGCTTCCTGATCCACGGCATGAATCTGTGCAGCAAAATAGGTGCCATAGGCAAGATCCTTTGAAGCGGCACGGCCGTCTTTGCCTGTTGTCATGATGTCATATTCCATCGCTGCAAACTGATCCTTGTGCTGGATTGCTTCTGACACTGAACCATACTGCTCGACATACTTTTTCAGCACGACTGCAAAGACTGCACCTTCTTCCGGTTTGTCATCAATCTCAGAACCCGGTTTCTTATTGTAATGCTTATAGATGCCAAGTTTTCCAGATACCGGATGCTCTTTGGCCTGGGCATCAATGGACCGGCGATTATCCACTTTCACCGTCTTGGAAAGAGAAAGCATGATCTTTTCTTTGGAAAGCAGATATCCTTCCGGTGCTTTTGCCTCAATGGCATAGTAGTCACGGTCAAACGGCAGACCGCGGATGATGTTGGATGAGCCATCCGCTTTGATTACAAACTGATTGGTACCAGTAATGCGTGCATCAATTTTCTGATTGGTCTTTGCATCATACACATCATAGATGGCTCCGGCAAGGGTGGCATCTCCCTGTGCCCTGCCGGCAATGGCATCCACCTTATGAATCTGGATGGATGTGTCTGCTGTATTTGTCAGAACTTTGTGCACAGGATGATCAATCCGTTCCAAAGCACTGCCCAGTTCAATCCTGGCACCATTGTCAGCAAGATAGCCATCCGGTGCCCTGGTTTCCATGGCGTAGAAGCTTGTATAGGATGGATGGTAATACAGTTCAAATGAACAGTTTCCATTTTCATCAGTCAGCACTCTTGCCGGCTGACCATTTGTCATGGTGGCAACCGTGCCATTTTCATGGAACAGTGTGAACTCTGCCCCGGCAAGCTTGACAGATGAATCATAGCGGTCCTGTTTAGAAAAGGAAACACGGATCCGCTTTGGCTGGTTGGCAACGGGAATCACAATTTCTTTGTCACAAGCAGCTGTAAAGGTGACCGGCGGTGCACTCTGATAGCCTTGCGGCGCACTGGTCTCCACAAGTGTATATCTGTTCCCTTCTTCCAGATTTTCCACCCAGTGGTCACTGCCATCGGAAGTCCATCTGTCTGCCACACTGCCATCTTGCCTGCGCACTTCAAAGACAGCCCCAATCAACGGCTCACCGGTCACAGCATCCGTTTTCACAACTTTCAAACGGCCGTCTTTCATCTGGCAGGATGCTGTCTGACCAGCATTGACCACAACCGCAACAGGCTTTGCCTTGATGTAGCCTCTGGGTACTTCCAGCTCACGCAGTTCATATGTCCCGGGTGCGGTTTTGACAACATGCACACTGCCATCGCTGATCCATTCTTCTATCAGGCGGTCATTCTGAAACAGACCAAGTCTTGCCCCGGCAACACCGGCACCAGAAGGATCTTTTTTCACAACTTCTGCACTTCCTTCCGGCATGGTCAGCTCAATCTCGCCGCCATACTGCACGGTGCGGCCAACTGTCTGATAGTTTACGGTGACACCATTGTTGTATCCGGTAAGCGGACGGCCGCGCGGAGAGAGCAGCGGATCCGTGTACATGGAGATGGCAATGGTACCGGTGCTGCGGTCCAGCCGGGTAATCTCGGCATGGTAGGTGTGATAGACTGGTGCATACATGCCATAGACGGAAATATCTTTGGTTGGTCCAATGCCGCCGGGATTCAGACAGTGCAGCATGATTTCGCCGTTTGTAAACAGATGAGAAATCTCTGCCAGGCCGCCATCGAGCCAGCTGACATGGAAGCGGTTGGCATAGATATCTTCATTGGACAGTGTGAGTCTGCCGGTGAAGGTATCACCCTGCTTTGCATTGGCAAACGATGATGGTGCTAATGCTCTTGCTAGTCTTCTTCGCCTGGGCGAAGTGCCATAGTGAAATGCCTGCGATTGTTCTTTGGTGGCAAAGCTAAGCTGCATCATCTTTGTATGTCCAAAGACCACAGATGCCTCTTCACTGACAGCCATGCCATCACCAATGGTCTTTGTACTGCCATCGCTATTGAACATGCCCCACATAGCAGTCACAAGACCTTCATCTCCCTCAGCATAAATTGTGATTTCCTCATCCATGGCGCCGGCAATTTCAGTGTCCAGCGGCACTTCATCCGAAACAGAAAGAACTTCTTCAGAGCCATCACTTCTGACAATGCGGATCGTACCGATGCCATCCGCACGGATGAGCATATGTTCGTTCTGTTCTAGTGTCTGTTCCTGACTTTGCTCAGCTGGAAAAGAGCTGATGGGATCAGGACTCTCTTCTGCTTGGATGGGTGCCATCCCACTGCCCAGCAGCAGGAATGCACCAAGCATTTTCAGCATTCCTTTACACTTCTTGTGCATACTTCCCTCCTTTTTCCTACAACAAGAAAAGGAACCGGTATTTCTCCGATTCCTCATGTCTACATCATACGTATTCCAAAAGAGATTTCAATCGTCACTGTCCGCCAGTACCGCCAGATCACATGGGTGCAGACCATGCAGATCCAGCTTGAACAGCTGACTGGCTGTTTTGGCAAGGAAGGAGCGGTCATGAGAGACCATGATGACCGTGCCGGGAAAAGATGCCACTGTGGAGGCAATCACAGGTGCTGAAAGCGGCGAAAAGTTCCGGGTAGGCTCATCCAGCAGAAGGACATTGTCATGTTCCAGCTGCATCTTCAGCAGAAGGATTTTACCCTTCTGGCCGCCGCTGAGAGTACGAATCGGACGTTCCATCTCTTCACTTGTATACCGCATCGCCCCAAGCATCTGCCGGGCATGTGTCACTTCCTCTTTTTTGCCAGAAGGACACAAAAAGGAAATGGCAGTGTCGTCTTCGTTTAAAACCTCATCATAGTTCTGCGGCATCCAGCCAATCCGCAGACTGTGATCTGCTTTCAACTGAGTATAAATCTCTTTCATCAGCGTTGTCTTGCCGCAGCCATTGCGGCCAATGATGGCAAGGTGAGCAGGACCGCGCACTGTCAAAGAGATATCCTGAGCCAGCACATGTCCATCAATGCATAATTGGGGAAGATGCAGATCCAGTACCATGCGGCCATTGGGAATGGCAGTGTCTGCAGGAAAACAGAACAGAATTGCCTCTTCTGTTTCCACCTTCTGATGCATATTCTCTTTTTCCTGATCCAGCCGTTTTCCCTGTGCCTTGATACTGTGCATCTTCTTTTTCAGCAATTGACCGGTATGTGGATCCTGGCGGGACACATTGCGCAGATCATGTTCCACCTGCTGGCGGACCCGCTGGTACTTCTCCATCTTTTTTGTATAGTTCTTCTGATCACTGACAGCCAGAGCATCCTGATGATGCAGATTCAATGCGCGCTGCTGCAGATAGTCTTCATAACCGCATCCTGCCACGGTGATCCGTGCTGTCTGCTTTGCCTTTAACAGTTCCATATGCACGATCTTGTTGGCCGTATGGCGCAACAGAACCTCATCATGCGATACATACACAATGATACGATCCGGACAGGAAACGAGAAATTTCTGCAGCCAGTTCAATGTTTCAAGGTCCAGATCATTGGAAGGCTCATCCAGCAGTAATAACTGTGCTTTCGAAAATAAGAGCCGGCTCATGCGGATCTTGATACTTTCGCCACCGGATAAGCTATCCATCATCTGATCAGAATAGAACATCTCTACCGGCAGATTCACACTGGATGCAACAGAGGCAATCTCATCAGAAGCTGCATAGCAGAACAGCGGTTCCTCACACAGATATTCATACACAGTGCCAGGATCATGTTCTCGAATCTGGGCCAGATATCCTTTCTTTAACGGGCAGGAAAAAGATCCTGATACATCCGCATAATCCTTCACAAGCGAAGGATCATACATCCATTTCAGCAGCGTTGATTTGCCATTGCCCTCCTCACCAATCAGGGCACATACATCACCCTCATTCAGGGTAAGAGAAAAGTCAGTGACCAGACTGCGCAGATCACTGCGGCATATAATTGTAAGATGATTGATTTGTAACATGCACACTCCGTTCTACTCCCACAATAAGCTGAAAATGCAGCAGATTACGCGGGCAAATGCCAGGAGACAATTCATTTACCAGCAGAACTTAATTGCGCATGCCTATCACTTCCTGATTGCTCAGGCCTTTCTACGGGCGAAGATTGTACCATACCAAAAGAACCGTGCCAAATTTCCGATTCTGCGGATCCATGTCACACTGTTTACAATCCAATGATGAAACTGGCTGGCATCTTCGGTATCTTGCGCAATGAAGACGAACGAAACATGATTGAGATCAGCAAGGTTTACCAGCAATACATCGGTTCCGATCAGAATAAATTGCGCGCAGGACGAAAATCAGCATCTGATCCAGGGCGAAATCCCGGACGGATGCCTTTTTTTGGCGCGTGTTTTGTGCTGACAATCTATTTAAACAAAAAGCCAAAAAATGTTAAGATTTTTTGAAAATGTCCCATCTTGTTATAAAACTTTGATGTATCACAATCATTTAGTTTTTTCTTCCGCCATCTCATTGAGAACTTTCTGAAGTTCTTTCTCGTTATTAACTGAATAGAT
>Ga0256406_1000558_pt1 | contig 67177 bp, 54 predicted proteins | sample RumenRJG_03DNA_FD_185986 | JGI IMG/M metagenome (GOLD analysis project Ga0256406, IMG submission 185986) | Bovine rumen microbial communities from Lethbridge, Alberta, Canada - RJG_03 | ecosystem: Host-associated > Mammals > Digestive system > Stomach > Rumen | place: Canada: Alberta | collected... | reverse complement strand
TTGCTATTTCTGATTTGGTCTTCCGTCTCAAGGGTGTTTCCTCACGGCTGATACGGCAAAGGAACTATCACTCTGTTACCACTGAACTTTGGGGACATCATCTATGGTCTCCCTCCTATTTCGCGGCATCCTGTGGCGGAGCTCCCATCTCTATCATCAGACAATACATTGAAAACCAGAATACCCCCGATTAGGCGCCTTATATCCCCGGGCTGAAGCCCGGGGTTTTACGGCGCTTTTTTGATAAAAATCCCCGGCACTCTGCCGGGGATTTTTATTTCGATTCAAACAAGTTACGGCAGGACGAAGCCTATCTTGCGGTAGACGTCATCGAGGGTCTTCTGCGCGCGCTCGGCGGCCTTGTCAGCGCCGTGCCTCAGGATCTCCCTGAGATAGCCCTCGTCGACGCGGATCTCCTTGTAGCGCTTCTGGATCGGCTCGACCATCGCAACCACGGCGTCGCCGACCTCGCTCTTGAAGGTGCCGTACATCTGGCCCTTGAAGTGTTCGACCAGATCCTCGATGCTCCTGCCGGTGGCGGCGGACATGAGCTCGAGCAGGTTCGAGACGCCCGGCTTCTTGTCCCAGTCGTAGGCGATGACCGGCGGGTTGTCCGAGTCGGTCACGGCGCGCTTGAGCTTCTTGATGATCGATGCGGGATCCTCGAGGAGCCTGATGACGTTGTTGGGGTTGTCATCGGACTTGGACATCTTCTTGGTGGGATCCTGGAGGCTCATCACGCGGGCACCTGACTTGGGGAAGTAGCCCTCGGGCAGCGTGAAGGTCTGTCCGTAGAGCGAGTTGAAGCGCTCGGCGATGTCGCGGGTGATCTCGATGTGCTGGCGCTGATCGTCGCCCACCGGCACCAAGTCGGCCTGGTAGAGCAGGATGTCGGCGGCCATCAGCACCGGGTAGTCGTATAGGCCTGCCGAGACATTGCCTGCGCCGTAGCGCTTTGATTTGTCCTTGAACTGGGTCATGCGCGAGAGCTCGCCGAACTGGGTGTAGCAGTTGAGCACCCAGGAGAGCTGGCAGTGGGCCGGGACGTGGGACTGTAGGAAGAGCACGCAGCGGTGCGGATCGATCCCCGCGGCCATGAAGATGGCCAGCACGTCGAACGAGCGCTTGGCCAGATCCTTTGGATCCTGCCTCACGGTGATCGCGTGCTCGTTGACCACGCAGTAGACGCAGTCATAGTCGTCCTGGAGCTTGACCCAGTTGCGCAGCGATCCGATGTAGTTGCCGATGGAAAGCTCGCCTGACGGCTGGATGCCGCTGAAAATTATCTTTTTTGACATATTTGGCCCGTGAAAAGCAAAATCATGGCGCCGCGCCGCCAGGCGGCGCGGCTTGTGTGTACGCAGGGATCATACAACATCAGGCTTGGGCATTGGGGCGCGCACCATTGCCAGCTGCGCCGGCAGCCGCGGCTCCGGCGCGGCCTCAGATGGGCAGCGACATCACGAAGCGCGTGAAGTCCGGGAAGGAGTCGAACGAGGCGTCGGGGCTGATGTCCCTAGGATCGCCTGCGTAGTAGCCGTAGGTTAGGAAGGCCGAGGGCATCCCGGCGTTCTGGCCGCCTAGCACGTCGTTCTCGCTGTCGCCCACCATAACGGCCTCAGAAGGCCAGGCGCCCACCCTGCCGCATGCGTAGAGCACTGGCGCGGGATCGGGCTTGCGCCTTGAGAGCACCTCGCCACCTAGGATGAAGTCAAAAAGCGGCGCGAGCCCCATGTCACCTAGAAGCGGCACTGCGAACATCTGGGGCTTGTTGGTGCAGACGGCCAGCTTGATCCCAGCCTGCTTGAACTCCAAAAGTCCCTCGCTAACGCCTGGGAAGACCCGGTAGTCGGATGATAGCCCTGCAAGGTAGGCGCGGTTGAACGCCTCGCGGGCGCGCTTTAGGAGCGCTTTGTCGGCCGTGCCCTGCACGATGTCGCGGCGCCCCAGGATGCAGCGCTCAAGCAGCATCCAGACGCCGTTGCCCACGTAGGTGCGCGCCTCCTCGTAGGCAGGCTCCTTGATCCCGCACTCCATGCAGGCTGCGCATGCGGCCTTGGCAAGCTGCGGGAGCGTGTCGGCGAGCGTGCCGTCCAAGTCGAAGATCAGCGCCTTGGGGCGCTTTTCCATCTTCATGCTTCGAGGGCCTTTTGGAAGCCCCGCATCGCCTCCCGGCGATCCTTCTGCCCGAAGAAGGCCGATCCCACCACGAAGATCCGCGCGCCGGCGTCGGCGATCTCACGGATGTTGGCGGCGGAGACCCCGCCGTCGACCTCGATCAGGATCTTGCGGGCAGTCTCCTTGACCGCCATGCGCCTGACATCCTCGACCTTGCGCACGCAGGCGGGGATGAGCTTCTGCCCGCCGTAGCCCGGGTTCACCGTCATCACGAGCACGAAGTCCAGGCGGTCCCAGAGGTAGGAGAGCATCTGGGGCGGGGTCGAGGGGTTGAGCGCCAGCCCCGCCTTGAGGCCGCGCGACTGGATGTGCGCGAGCATCCTCTCGGCATGGGGGCAGGCCTCGGGGTGGAATGAAATCCACGAGGCCCCGGCATCCGCGTAGGCGTCGACGATGGCGTCGTCCACCGGATCCACCATCAGGTGGACGTCGAAGACCGCGTCGGGGAAGCGTTTGCGCAGCTGCTTTAGGAACATCGGCCCGAAGGTGAGGTTCGGGACGAAGTGGAAGTCCATGACGTCGAAGTGGATGACGTCAGAGCCGGCGTCGAGTGCGTCCTGCACGTCGTCGCCTAGCCTCAAAAGGTCGGCCGAAAGGATCGAGCCTGCGATGAGGTACCTCTTATCTGCCATTTGATGAAAGCCTTTTCTCTGTCTGGATGCGATCGAAAGTCTTTGCAAAGGGGCGGTTGGCGCGCAGAGAGCCCGGGAGGCTGCGCGCGTCGCGCAGCGCCGCCGCGGCGGTCGCGTAGTCGCCGGTCACCAGGACGTACCAGGGCCTGCCCTCGCGGGTGGTCTCGTAGATCCAGTAGCGCCCGGACACCGCCGCGGAGGCCTGCACGACCTGATCGCGGCTGCGCCCCGCTATGACCTGCAGGCTGTAGTGGTTCGGATCCTTGGTGTCAAGCTCGGCCGACGCACCGGGCACGCCCCCGCCGTACCTGTAGGAGCGCGCAGCGCCGCGCGATGCGCTGCGGCGCTGCTGCCTGCCCTGGGCCTTGCCGCCCTGGGCCTTGGCGGGCTGGTCGTCGAGGGCTGCTGCTGCGCGGTCGGCGATGGCCTTGGCCTTCGCCTGCTCGGCGGCTGCGGCCTCGGCCTCGGCCTGGTGCTCCTGCGCGTACTTCAGATCGGCCAGGCGCTTCTCCTCAGCCTCCTTGGCCAGCGTGGCATCCTCCTTGGCGATGTCATCCTGGCGCAGGGAGTTGTCCGCGCGCGAAAGCGTGCCGTCAGAGGCCTTGCCTGCGTCCGCGGCGCCATTATTTGCCGGGGCGGCGTCCTTTACTTCAGATCCTCCCACTCCGCGTCGGGGTAAGCCCGGATCTTTTCCTGATCCGGCCTCGCTGTTCTCGATCTTCTCGAGCGTGTCGCCACGTAGTGTCACGGAATTCCTTGAAGTCTGATCAGGGGTCTTGGCCTCGATGCCCTCGCCCACGTCCTGAAGCAGCGCGCCGTCATCCTTCTGGGCGACGTCGGCAGTCCCCTTGGGGGCGCTATCGTCGACCTTGATGTCGCCGACGGCAGGCTTCGAAGTGCGAAGCGGGTTGGCCTCGGCGCTGGCATCGGCAGAGCCGCCGGCGCTGCCTGAGGCATTGCCGCTGCCGCCCTGCGAGCCATCGCCCTGCTGCGCGCCGCCAGAGGCTGCGGCGCCGCCTTGGGCGGCAGAGCTCTGCTGGGCGCCCTGCTGGACGACCTCCTCGGTCTGCGCCCCGTCCTTGCTCCCGAAGATGCTCGAGAGGAAGCCGGTGCCCATGAAGAGCGGGACCATGCACGCGAGCACGATGACCACGCACACGATCGTTATGAAGATTCCCGCGCCGTGCTTCCGGCGCTCCCCACCGGGCTCGCCGCCCGGACCGGGCATGCCGCCCGATGCATTCTTAGGATCTGCCATTAGGTTCTCCGTCTGTCTGATCACTGCACCTATATTACCCTTGCACTGTCCGAGCACAACGGCAAGCGCCGGCATAACGGCGCTGAAAACGTCCGAAAGCCCCGCCCTCTCATAGAGGCCGCGCGCGACCTCGAGGCTCTGCGCCTGAGTGAGCGCGGGCATCGGGAACTCCTCCATCTTGGCGATGCGGGTCTGCCGCACCGCCTGCGCCGCCCACAGCGGATGGCAGGCGGCGAGGAAGGCGAACCTGCCGGTGCCTGAGACCTGCATGCACAGCGTCTCAAGCTCCGAGAAGAAGCCCGAGACCGCCTTGTCGATGTCATCGGCGATGACGAGGATCTTGCGCCTCCCCGGGATCGGCACCTTGCGCAGGTTGTCAGGGAGGTTCAGCGAAAGATCCCACTTGCTCCCGGGCAGCAGCTGCTGGAGGAAGAGCTCGCGCAGCTGCCTTGGGTCCTGATCGCGCGTGCAGGGCAGGAAGATCGTCTGGTAGCGCGGCTCGAGCATGGATGAGACCTGCTCGCACTCCGTGGTGCGCCCGCTGCCGCTGTCGCCTGAAAGCAGCACGAACTTGCCCTCGGCGTCCAGGGCATTGGCGACCTTCGAGGCGAACTGCGCCTCGATGGTGGAGATGACGGCGCTGCTGTCAGCCACGCTGCCCGTCCTTGAGCGAGGCGACGATGCCCCGCGCCTCATCGTCCGAGACGTCCGAGTAGACGGCAGCCTGCCCGAAGCGCTTTAGGAGCACGTAACGGATGGAGCCGTGGCGCACCTTCTTGTCGTGGCGCATGAGCCTTATGAAGTCGTCAGGCCCCATGTTCTGCGGGATCTCGGTTGGAAGATGGCAGGCCTTTATAAGGGCCTTGAGCCTTGAGAACTCCTCATGGGTGATGTAGCCGCGCCTCTGTGAGAGGGCGCCTGCGATGACCATGCCAAGGCCCACGCCCTCGCCGTGCAGCCAGGTGCCGAAGCCCAGGAAGGCCTCGATGGCGTGCCCGAAGGTGTGGCCGAAGTTCAAGATGGCCCTCACGCCGCCCTCGCGCTCATCGCGCGAGACCACGTCGGCCTTGACCTCGCAGCACCTGCCCACGATATGGGCGAGCACCTCGGGATCGTGCTCGAAGACCTTGTGGCAGTTATGCTCGAGGTAGCTGAAGAAATCCGTGTCGCAGATGGCGGCGGTCTTGATGATCTCGCCCATGCCGGCTGCGATCTCGCGCTCAGGCAGTGTCTTCAAGGTCTTGAGATCGGCCACGACCGCCTTGGGCTGGTGGAAGGCGCCGATCATGTTCTTCCCAAGCGGGTGGTTGATGGCGGTCTTGCCGCCGACCGAGGAGTCGACCATCGCAAGGAGCGTGGTCGGAAGCTGGATGAAGGGCACCCCGCGCTGGTAGCAGGCGGCGGCGAATCCCGCCATGTCGCCCACCACGCCGCCGCCCAGGGCGGCCACCGCGCAGTCGCGGCCAAAGCCCGACTCCAGAAGAGCAGTTAAGATCTGCATCCAGGACTCGGCGGTCTTGTACTTCTCGCCGTCGCGGAGCACGCAGGACCTGGCCTTGAAGCCTGCATTCTCAAGCGATCTTGCCGCCTGCTCCAGATAGAGCAGCCCCACGGTGTCGTTGGTGACCACCATGATGTCGGTGCGGTCGCCGAGCGCCTTGCGCGCCTCGGCGCCGGCATCGACCTCGCTGCCGCTTCCAATTACGATCGGATACGAACGGTCGCCCAAGCCGACCACGATTGTGCGAGCACTCACAGCTGCCCCCTGTCCTTGTCCAGTTCCTTCAAGCGCTTGCGGATCTCCGCCACGCACGCTCGCACGCCCAGGCGGCCGCTGTCGATGATGATATCCCCGATCTGGCGGTACAGCGGGTCGCGGAAGGCGAAAATCTCGGCGAGCCTGCCCCGCCTGTCTTCGGTTGCGATCATAGGGCGGTTCTGGTCGTGCATCGTGCGCTGGTACTGCGCGTCGACGTCGGCGCGCAGGTAGACGACGGTGCCGCCGTTCTTGAGGATCCCGAGGTTTTCAGGAGTTACCACCACGCCGCCGCCGGTTGCGATTACCGCCTCGAAGTTGAGCGAGTCCTTGAGGATCGCCGTCTCGCGGCGGCGGAACCCCGCCTCGCCTTCGCGCTTGAAGATCTCGGGAATGGACATGCCGCTCTTCATGACGATGCGCTCGTCGAGATCGATGAACGGCTTGCCGAGCACAAGCGCCAGGCTCCTGCCGACGCTGGTCTTGCCCGCTCCCATGGGCCCCACCAGGTAAACCCTCAAGAAGCGCTCGGACATGTTCCCTCCCAAGGCGCAGGGCGCCCTTGTCCAATGGTAAAATGACCAGATTGCGGCCCTGCCATTGCTCGCGGCAGGCCGCCCGATTTTTCAATAATATCATTAACAGGCGGCGGCCACCCCTGCCCTGCTGTGCCAAGCGGGGCCTGCGGCCGCCCTGCGCGGGTTCTCCCGCGATGGATGTGCGCTTTGACTTTGAGAAAACTGCTCGGTTCAGTCTTCTGGGCCGGCCTGTTCATGGGTGCGGTGTCATCGGCCGCGGCTGCCGGATTCTACTACAAGGCCTTGGGCGACCTGCCGGACGTCACGGAGCTCAAGACCGTGACCTTCGAGACCCCGATGCAGATCTTCACCTCAGACGGCAAGCTCATCGGCGAGTTCGGCGAGGCCAAGAGGATCCCGGTGCCGCTTGACGCCATCCCGCTCAAGCTCAGGCAGGCATTCCTCGCCATCGAGGACAGCCGCTTCTACGAGCACTCCGGCATCGACCCCATCGGCATCCTGCGCGCCATCGCCGTCGCTGTTGGCAACTCGGGCAACGCCACCCAGGGCGCCTCGACCATCACCCAGCAGGTGGCCAGAAACTTCTTCCTCACCCGCGAGAAGACCATAAAGCGCAAGCTCAAGGAGATGTTCATCTCGCTGCGCATCGAGCAGATCCTCACTAAAGACGAGATCTTCGAGCTCTACTTAAACAAGATCGCCTTAGGCCACAACGCCTACGGCGTCGCGGCCGCCGCGCAGATCTACTACGGCAAGGACCTCAAGGACCTGACGCTGGGCGAGATGGCGACCATCGCAGGATTGCCCAAGGCGCCGTCCAACCTAAACCCGATCTCAAACCCCGAGCGCTCGCGCGACCGCCGCGCGGTCGTGCTCTCGCGCATGGTGGACCAGGGCTTCATCACCAAGGCCGAGGCCGATGCGGCAAACGCCGAGCCGTACAAGGCGGTGAAGCACGGCGCCCCGCTTGAGGCCTACGCGCCATACGTCGCCGAGAACGCCCGCCAGTTCGCGCTGGACACCTTCGGGGAGAGCGCCTACACCGACGGCCTGAAGATCTACACCACGGTGAACTCAGCGCGCGCCGAGGCGGCGCACCTTGCGGTGTTCAAGGGCGTCACCGCCTACGACCACCGTCACGGCTACCGCGGGCCTGCGGGCAACGTCCATGGGATAAAAGGCTTTGTGGACAACCAGGACGGGCGCGACCACGTGCTGCGCGGCTACGACCGCTACCACTACATCTTCCCGGCGATCGTCGCCTCGATAAACGACAAGGACAAGAGCGCCTCCATCATCAAGCTAGGCAGCGCTACAGGGACGATCGCCTGGGACAACATGAAATGGGCCTCGGCCTTCAAGACCGACCGCTCGCAGGGGCCGGCCCCGCGCAAGCCCTCTGACATCATGCGCCAGGGCGACATCATCTTCTACTACAAGGCAGACTCCGGGGCCGACGTGCTCACCCAACTGCCCCAGGTCGAGTCGGCGCTCGTGGCGCTCAACCCCTATGACGGCGGCATCGAGGCGTTAGTCGGCGGCTTTGACTTTGAGAAGAGCAAGTTCGACCGCACCACCCAGGCCAAGCGCCAGGTAGGCTCGAACTTCAAGCCCTTCCTCTACTCCTCGGCCGTGGCCAAGGGGATCTCCATAAACTCGCTGTTCATGGACGAGCCCATCAGGACCTGGGACCCTGGCTCGCGCACCTGGTGGGAGCCCAAGAACACCCCCAACCGCTACGACGGCATCATGACGCTGCGCGAGGGCCTGGCCCGCTCGAAGAACATGGTGTCGGTGCGCCTCATAAGGCAGGTCGGCGTGCACAATGCGGTGACCCACATCCAGAAGTTCGGCTTCGACATCCCGAGGTCACAGCAGGTCGAGTCGATGGCCCTGGGCACCGTCGAGGTCACCCCGCTTGACCTCGTGACCGGCTACGCCACCTTCTCAAACGGCGGCTACAAGATCACCCCCTACCTCATCACCAAGGTGCTCAAGGACGGGAAGGTGATCTACGAGGCCAAGCCCAAGCGCGCCGATCCCAGCGCGCCCGACCGCGTCATCAACAGCATCGAGCTTGCCTACGACGACAGCGTGCCTGAGAACCCGGACCTCGCGCCCCAGGTGCTCTCCCACGGCAACGCCTACATCGTCGCCGACATGATGCGCTCGGTGATCTACGGCGGCGAGGGCGTCACCGGACCCTACTGGGGCACCGGCGGCAGGGCCCAGGCCATCACGAAGCGCACCGATCTGCACGGCAAGACCGGCACGACCAACGACGTCCACGACGCCTGGTTCTCAGGCTTCAACACCAATTTAGTGGCAACGTCCTGGATGGGCTTTGACACCGACCGCGACCTGGGCTACTCGGCAACCCAGGGCCCCGAGGGCGGCGCGTACTCGGCGCTGCCGGTGTGGGCGGAGTTCTTCAAGCGCGCCGAGGAAGGCGTGCCGCAGACTCCCATGCCCAAGCCACTGGACATCATGCAGTGCACCAACCAGGGCATCACCGACATCTGCCTTAAGGGATCGGAGGCGGTCTCAGAAGGCGGCGTCGACGACGGCCTGGTGGGCGATGACGGCACTGTGAGCGGTGGGGCATCCCCGTCAGGCAGCGCGCCTGCGGGCGACGGAAGCACCCAGCCTTCAGGCGATGGCCAGGCCCCGGCTCCAGCACCCAGCAAGGGCAACAGCAGCGACACCGGCACGGGGTCTGACGACATCTTCTGACGAAGGCTCAGAGCCAAATACGCGCGCGCCCGGCTGGGAGGCCTGCCGGGCGCGTTTTTTTACAGATATGGCACTAGTCGGACGTCGTCATGTAGTCGTACATCGACCGCTCGACCGGGCGGTCGAGCGTCCACTCGAGCTCGACTATTGGATTGCCATTGGCGTCAGTGGTGTTCTTCGAGTTCTTGAATCTCATGTCGCCGAGGAAGTAGAAGTTCTTGCCCTCGCTGCCATTGCCCGAGGTGCTCTTGCGCATGAAGAGCCCCACGCGCACGCCGTTTTTGGCAGACTCGCGCATCCGCTTCACGTCAGGCGATTCCGTGGTCCTTTTGTTCTTTGACATCGAGATCAGCTCCGTCGGGGAGATGAAGCGGTCGGCATAATCGATTGACTTGTCGATCGCCTTGTCCTTGACGTAGTTGATGAAGATCGGCAGCGTCCTGGTCTTTTCGTTGTAGGCGTAGCCGCCGATGTTCTGCGCCACTGGCGCGGTGTCCCAGTTGAGCAGCCTCGCCACGTCGCGGTAGCTGTAGCTGCGGCCGATGGAAAGCATCGTCGACCCGTAGCGATCCTTGTAGTCGCGCTCATAGCGCGAAAGCCCGAATGACACGAGGGCGGCGACCTGGCTGCGGAAGGCCTGGTTGCAGAGCATCTCTTTCATCGAGCGCGAGGCGCACAGCTTGCCGTCCCGCCCCTGCCCTGCAAGGACGCACTTGTTGAAGATGCTGCCCTGGCCCTCCTCGAACCTGCCTTCCATGATGTTGCCAAGCTGCACTGGATTGAGTATTGCCGGATCGCCAAGACCGTAATCCTGCGACAGATGCTCCCGCACATAGGCTATGAGATCGCCGCATCCCTCGAGCATCCCCCTGAGCATGAGCAGCTCGTGAGGGCGCTTGCCCGAGGCGAAGCGGCAGGAGATGAACTGCACCGCAAGCTCTTCATCAGCGTTCAGCGCGTCCTTGTCTGGATAATCCGGCTCGTACTTGCGCAGGAAGGTGTGGTAGCTGCGCAGCTGCGGGTTGTCGAAGAGCCTGAGGACGTCCATACCCGAGAGTTTGTCGTAGTCGGAGATCGTGGGGATCCGCCCGAGCCGGTCCTTCAAGTTCTGGTAGCTCTTCTTGATGTTGGCAAGCGAGCTGAAGTTCGCCGTATCGATGGACGCGTAGATGCGCTTGCGCGAGATCTCGTCGAAGTGGATGGTGGACGGCCCCTTGATGACCTTCGAGCCCTCGGCGACATAGCGCCTGTAGCTGTCCTTGTCCCAGGAGCGGTCTCCAGACAGCGCCAGAGGCACCATGAAGTTGTTGCGGTAGTTTGCGATGAAGTCCAACACCACCGTGAATTCCTTGCCATCATTGCGCCTAAGGCCGCGGCCCAGCTGCTGCACGAAAACTATTGGTGACTGGGTGGGGCGCAGCAGGATCACCTGGTTTACGCAGGGGATGTCGATGCCCTCGTTGAAGATCTCCTGCGTGAGGATGTAGTCAAGCGCATCATCCCCGTCTGACTCAAGCCGCCTGACCGCATCAAGGCGCGCCTCCTGCGAGTCGGAACCTGAAAGCGCGATTGTGCGCAATCCGGCCAAATTGAACTTTTCCGAGAGATCCCTCGCTTCCATGAGGCTGCGGCAGAACATGAGCCCCCGCACCCTGCTGCCGCTGAAGCCGTAATACCTTGCAACGTCCAGAATATGCTTGACGCGCTCGTCGCAGGTCAGGCGCGAGAAATCCGACTCCTCGTCAAGCGGCTTGCCGTCAACGCTAATGTCGCAGACGCCGAAGTAGTGAAAAGGACAGATCAGGTTTTCCTCGATGGCGTCATGCAGCCTGATCTCAAGCGCGACATTGTGGTTAAACAGCGTGAACACGTCCTCGCTGTCCTTTGAGTTTTTGGTGCGCTCAGGGGTGGCGGTCATGCCAAGGAGCATTTTTGGCTTGAACCACGAGATGATCTTCTTGTAGCTTGCAGCCTCGCTGTGGTGGGCCTCATCGATGATCACGTACTCGAAGCGGTCTTGCTCGAAGCTTCTGAGGTTGTCGTCCTTCGAGATGGTCTGCACGGTCCCGAAGACATAGTCTGCGCAGCCTGCGTCCTTCTGCGCGCCGCCCATGAAGCCGTAGGTCGCGCTGTCTCCAAGCACTCTTCTGAAGCTCTCAAGCGACTTCTTTGCGATCTGCTCTCGGTGCACCAGGAAGAGCACGCTGCGCGCCCCAAGCTCCCTCATTGCAAGCGCCGCGGCAAAGGTCTTGCCGGTGCCGGTGGCGGAAATGAGCAAGGCCCTCGACTCGCCGCTGCTTATCAAGTTCTTCAGAGCGTTTATGAACTGGGCCTGCATGCTGTTTGGCTCGATGCGCCTGGAATCGCGCTCCCGCACCGCTGCCTCCACCGCGCCCGCGCGGGCCGCCTTCGCCTTCTCGTATTCCTCGCGGTAGGCTGGAAGCACTGACCTGACGTCCTCGCCCAGGCTCCAGAGATCCTCAAAGCGGCGGCGAAACTGGCCGGCCATGGCCCCGCCCTTGGCGCACACCAGGCTCACGTTCCATTCGTGGTTAAGCGTCAAGGCGTTTGACGTTATGTTGGAGCTGCCGACGATGATGCGCATGGTGTCGTCTGACTGCGAGAAGATATAGCCCTTGGTGTGGAACCCGACCGCTCCCGCGCAGCGGTACATGCGCACCTGAAGGTTCCTGAGCGTGAGCAAGGGCTCCAAGGCTGACGGCTCGGTGAAGCACAGGTAGTCGGTGGTGAGGATCCTGCCCTTCACGCCCCTGGCATCAAGTTCCATGAGCTCGGCAAGCAGGGGCTCTATCCCGCCCCTTGTCATGAAGGCGACACTAAGGTCGAATGAGCTGCACTGCCTGAGCTCGTCCTCGATGGCGGTGAGCACTTTCTCGCCCTTCTCCCAGACGTTGGTAACGAGCCTTGGCGCCTGGCCGCTCTCGTCGCGCTTGCCATCGCCGTCCACGAACGAGTACTGAAGCTTGACGCCCAGATCGCCAAAAGGGTCCAACTGATTGTCCACTGACATGAAGCTCTCCTGATCTTTTGCCCAGGATAGCAGCGAAAGACCAATTTTGCAGATGAGGCGCGGGCTCTGTCCGCTCAGGGTTTTGATTATTGAATGGCGCGCAAGAAAAATCCCCTGGATCCTTGCGGACCCAGGGGATCTTCATTCAGGGCTTGCGCCCTTCAGGCCATGGGCTTGATTACATCATGCCGCCCATGCCGCCCATGCCGGCAGCAGCCGGGTTGGGCGCAGGCTCGTCCTTCTTCGGGGCGTCGGCGATCATGCACTCGGTGGTGATCATGAGGCCGGCGATCGAGGCGGCGTACTCGAGAGCCGAACGGGTGACCTTGGTAGGATCCAGGATGCCCATCTCGATCATGTCGCCGTACTCGCCGGTGGCGGCGTTGTAGCCGAAGTTCTTCTTGCCTTCGCGGACCTTGTTGGCAACGACCGAGGCTTCCTCGCCGGCGTTGGCGACGATCTGGCGCAGAGGGGCCTCCATGGCGGTCAGGGCAACCTTGATGCCGGTGTTCTGATCCTGGTTGTCGCCCTTGAGGTCGGAAAGCTTAGCGGCCACGTGCAGCAGGGCAACCCCGCCGCCCGGAACCACGCCCTCTTCAACGGCGGCGCGGGTGGCGTGCATGGCGTCCTCGACGCGGGCCTTCTTCTCCTTCATGGCAACTTCAGTGGCGGCGCCGACCTTGATGACGGCAACACCGCCGGCCAGCTTGGCAACGCGCTCCTGGAGCTTCTCGCGATCGTAGTCGGAGGTCGACTCTTCGATCTGCTTGCGGATCTGGGCGACGCGGTCCTTGATCGCGTCCTTGTCGCCGTTGCCCTTGACGATGGTGGTGTCATCCTTGGTGATGACGACCTTCTTGGCCTCGCCGAGATCGTCGAGGGTGGCCTTGTCCAGCTCCATGCCGAGCTCGGAGGAGATGACAGTGCCGCCGGTCAGGATTGCGATGTCCTGCAGCATGGCCTTGCGGCGGTCGCCGAAGCCAGGGGCCTTGACGGCAGCAACCTTGACGATGCCGCGCATGTTGTTGACGACCAGGGTCGCCAGGGCCTCGGACTCGACGTCCTCGGCGATGATCAGCAGGCTCTTGCCGCCCTTGGCAACGCCCTCGAGGATCGGGAGGATGTCGCGGATGTTGGAGATCTTCTTGTCGCAAAGGAGGATGTACGGATTCTCCAGCTCGACGGTGGAGGTGTCAGCCTTGTTGACGAAGTACGGTGAGAGGTAGCCGCGGTCGAACTGCATGCCTTCGACGACATCCAGCTGATCCTCGAGGCCCTGGCCGTCCTCGATGGTGATGACGCCGTCGTGGCCGACCTTCTCCATGGCCTCGGCAATCAGGTTGCCGACAGTGGCGTCGGAGTTGGCGGAAATGGTGCCGACCTGGGCGATCGACTTCTGGTCGTCGCACTTGGTGGACATCTTCTTGAGCTCGTCGGTGGCGGCGGAAACAGCCTTGTCGATGCCGCGCTTGAGGTCCATCGGGTTCATGCCCGCAGCGACAGCCTTGAGGCCCTCGTTGACGATGGCCTGGGCCAGGACGGTGGCGGTAGTAGTGCCGTCGCCGGCGACGTCATTGGCCTTCGAGGCGACTTCCTTGACCATCTGGGCGCCCATGTTCTGGAATTTGCCCTCAAGCTCGACTTCCTTGGCAACGGTCACGCCGTCCTTGGTGATGAGCGGTGCGCCGTAGGACCTGTCGAGGACCACGTTGCGGCCCTTGGGGCCTAAGGTGACCTTGACTGCATTGGCGAGGATGTTCACGCCCTCGAGCATCTGGGAACGGGCTTCGTTTCCGAAAAATACCTGTTTAGCTGACATGTTGTGATTCTTCCTAGGTTAATAAAATCTGACGCTTTGTTTAGTCTTCGACGATGGCCATGATGTCGCTCTCGGAGAGGATGAGCACGTCCTCGCCGTCGAGCTTCTCCTTCTTGGAGGCGTAGCCCTCGTTGTACACCACGGTGTCGCCGACCTTGACTGCCATCTTGGCGGTCTGGCCGTTGTCGAGCAGGCGGCCGTTGCCGACGGCGATGACCTTGCCGCGGGTGGACTTCTCAGCCTGGGAGCCGAGCAGGATGCCGCCCTCGGACTTCTTCTCTTCCTCAAAGGGCTTGACAATAACGCGATCGTACAAAGGAACTAATTTCATGATGACCCCGGTAAAAAACCAAAAATCTAAAAACTCTCAATGGACGGAACGGCCCCGCCCCCGGCCCGCGCCGACAGGCGCTCTTTTTCAACAACTCATAAAATGGGGGCGCTTTGCGGCGTTTCAAGGAAGATCGCCAGAATTTTTTAAACTCGGCATTAACTGCATGATCTTTTAATGTTTATTTCTTGTTTTCCGCACTTGAGGCACAGCTGCAGGGTTTGAGGCGGCTACGGAGAAACGGAACTGGTGCATGCTCTCAGGATGCGGCAGGCCGCCCAATGGGCGGCCTGCCGCGCCTTGGGACCAGATCCCAATGACTTGCTGGCGGGAATGCGCTACCTCTTGGCCTCGGAAGGGCCCGCGCCCTCGCCGCCGTCCTGCGCCGCCTGGGCGGCCTTGCTCTTGGCGGCCTTGATGACGCTGTGCGATCCGCGCCTTGAGGCGGTCTTCGAGCGCATGGTGAGCACCATGCCGAACAGGATGATCGCGCCGCCTGCCATCTGCGCAGGCAGCAGCACCTCGCCCAGGAAGAAATGCCCCATCAGCGCGCCTGCCACCGGGATTATGTACACGAAGGCCCCGGTCTTGCTCGCGCCCACGCGCAGCACGCCCCAGTTCCAGCCCACGAACGCCGCGATGCCGGATCCGAAGACCATGTAGGCCATCGCGAATACCCCGTCGAGCCCGAAGCCCTCGCACCTGATGTCACCGACCGCCGCGGCATTGGAGAGGCACAAGATGGCTCCGAATAACCCGGACCAGGCGGTGGCGCTCAGGCTCCCCTCCTTTGATGGAAGGTACCAGCTGATGACGGTGTAGATGGACCACATCGACTCGGCGACAAGCACGATGACGTCGCCCTTGTTGATGTCAAGCGAAATGAGCGCGTCGAGCGATCCCCTCACGACGATGCAGATGGCGCCGGCGCACGAGATGGCGATGCCCAGCCACCCCTTGGGGCTGAGCCTCTCGCCTATGACGATGAACGCCAGCACGCTCGTCACCGTGGGGCCGATGCTCTCGATGAGCGCGGTGTTCGAGGCGGTGGTGTACTTGAGGCCGGTCATCAGCACGGTGTTGTGCAGATAGATCCCGGTGAGCCCCATCAGGAAGATCACGATCCACGCCCGCCTGCCGTGCGGGAAGAATTCTTGACGGCCCTTCTTCGTGAGCGCGAGGAACAGGAAGATGATCGCCGCCATCATGAGGAAGCGCACGCCGGTGAGCGTGAGCGGCGGCATCTTGGAGACGAGCACCTTGCCGCATGCCGGGGTGCCGCCCCAGAGCACGCAGGTGAGCGCGAGCACGAAATAAGCCTTGGCCTTGTTCATGCGGCCTCCTCTAGGAGATCAGGACCTGCCTTGATCCTTCGGATCGCCGCCTGGGCCTTCTTCATCGCCGTCCTTGCGCTCCTCGTGCACCTCGGTGTACTCGGCGTCGATGATCCTCCCGCCGCTGCGGGGATCCTGGGCGCTGCCCTGGCCGTAGAACCAGAACGACTTGCCCGAGTTGAGGCCGTCGGTGATCCTGCGCTCGAGGAAATGCTGGACCTGCGGGATGAGCAGCAGCACGCCGATGGCGTCGGAGACGAATCCCGGGATGAGCATGAAGAACCCGGCAAGCGGGATCCACAGGAGGTGCAGCGAGGGCCTGGGGTTGTTCTGCATCTCCACGAGCGCGGCGCGGAAGCGCGCCTTTACGAGCGCGACGCCTAGGATCATGAAAGCGAAGAGCGCCGTGACGGTGTAGAGCGCGCCGATCCTCGAGCCTACCTCGATGATCACGATGATCTCGACCACGAACAGTATGAAAAGCGCCGGGATGATGTGACGCATGACCAGACCCCCAGTGTGCAAAGGCCCGCGGGGGCTTGCGCCGCCGCCATGGGCTATCATATGGGCTTGATGCCGCTAGCGCGGAAAGCCACCTGCCTATGATACAGGGTTGAACGACGCCCAAATGAGAAAATTCCTGACGCAAATCCTTGCCCTGCTGGCGATCCCAGCACTGCTCTGCCTTGCAGCGCCAGCCTTGGCCGGCGATGAACTCGACCCGATGTTCGACCTGGGGCAGGACGCACCCTCAGCGCCTGCCGATTCCCCCTTTTCGGGCACGCTCTCCTTTGACAGCGCGAAGAAGGAGCTGGTGCTGAGGGTCGAGGTGGCATCAGGCGCCTACGTCTACCTCGACAGCATCAAGGCTGAGGCCAATGGCGCCAGCATAAGCGCCTCCAACCTCCCGCAGGGCGAGGCCCACAAGGGGCCTGACGGCAAGGAGCGCGCGATAGTCGCGCGCTCCTTTGAAGCCCGCTTCAAGGTCTCAGGCGCATCAGTGGGCGCCTCTGCCACCGCCTCGTTCCAAGGCTGCGACAGCGCCGGGGTGTGCTACCCGCCCGTGGAACTGCAAAGCTCCATCCCTGCCTTCAAGTCCGGAGGAGGGCAAGCGCAGGATCCAGATGCAGCAGGAGATCAGGACAGCGCGGCCACAGGCGGCAGCGCCGGCACCGCCGCGCTCGAGGCCCAGCGTCAGGAGGAGTCCTCCGTGCTGCCAGGCTCCTTTGCCATCACGCTGCTCGTGATGCTGCTAACCGGCATGGGGCTTGACCTCACACCCTGCGTGCTCCCGCTTTTAGGCGTGTTCTCGGCGATGATCATGGGGGCAGGCCGCCGCAGCCTGCGCACCGCCGTATTGCTCAACGCAAGCTATCTATCCGGCCTGGTCGCGGCCTATACGGCGCTTGGCTGGGTGTTCGCCTCGGCCGGCATGCAGGCACGCGCGATCTTCGCCTCCCCTGCGATGGCCATCGCGATGGCCGCGCTGTTCCTGATCTTCGCGGCCGACTGCGCCGGGTTCATCTCCATCAAGGTGCCCGCGCTCTTCAACGCGGCCATCCAGAAGCGCCTCTCGTCGCAGCGCGGCGGCGCAGTCCCCTCGGCCTTCATCTTCGGGGCGCTCTCGGGGCTGCTCACCACGCCCTGCACCAGCGCGCCGCTTGCCGCGGCGCTGCTCTACGTGGCCCATGACGGGAGCGCGCTGCGCGGCACGCTGATGTTCATGGCCGTGGGGCTGGGCATGGGGCTTCCGCTTGCCGCCGCCGGGATCTTCGGGGCGAGGATCCTGCCAAAGCCCGGTGCCTACTCGGTGTATGTGAGAAAGCTCATCGCGCTGCCTTTGGTGTTCGCAGCCTGCCTCGTGCTGATGCCGCTATTGAACTGGAACCGCTATTTCGAGGCCGGAGCCGGCGCCTTGATGATGTTCTACTTTGCATACGTCACCATGGATTCCCTGCACGTGCCAAGAAAGATGCACAAGGCCGTGGTATCCGCACTCTATGGCCTCTGCACGCTCTTTACCGTCTTCGTGGCCGCCGCGCCGGCGGGGCAGCTGCCATTTGAGGAAGTGGGCTCGATTGAAAGGCTCGATGAGCTTGCCGCAAGCTCCCCGCTCTACGTGACCTTCAGTGCCTCGTGGTGCGAGAACTGCCACGCGCTCGACGATGACGTCTACTCCAAGGAGAAGTTCGCAACGCTGCTTTCCGGCAAGGGGCTCAAGGGAGTGAGGATCGATCTTTCAGATCCCAAGTCGGAGTTCTCGCGAAAGGTGGCAAGGCGCTTTGGGATCTCAGGCGTGCCGGCGGCTGCAATGGTCGAAGGCAGGAGGGCCTCGCCCCTGCTCTCAGGCTACCAGGGCTTTGGTGCGGTGCGGAAATTCATTGAGAAGCATCACGCGGCAGAATGAGGCAATTCCCCCAAAAGGAACTTTTCCACTCCAAAACCAGCATCGAAGGCAATTTTTCTCACTTGCAGCCTTCATGCAAAATGTTGGACATGCTGGTTGGCTATCCATTGTTTTCCCATTATTTAATTTCACAAAATACCTGCTTTAGAACATCTTCATCAGTGTTCTTGCACTAATATTGCACATCGTATTTTCAATACGGTGCTTAAATCGCCCAAGCAATGCATCATTTTGACGCGTTGGCAAAACCATTCATTTTTTTGCGAACTAATTGCCATTTCACGGAAATTTCAAACTATCTGAAATTCTCAAACGTCATGGCATACAAAATGCCCTTCATAAAGCTTGATGTAGATCAAAATATTAGTTGAGCATGCCCATTAAAAGTGAACCAGTCTCAAATCAGTCATAAGACGTCTAAACATCTGCCATTTCGGTGCTGAGTGCTACTTTCTGATCCGTGAAACCGCCATCCACCGCGGCATTTTGGTTCAACTTTTCTTCGGAGTTCACGGCATGTCAGATAACACTTTCCCCTCATACAAGGTTGCGGCAATTCAGACCGAACCTGAAATCGGCAACAAGCAGAAAAACGTCTCCCACATGGTCGAGCAGATCCGGACCGCCGCCGGCAATGGCGCGCTCCTCACGGTGCTGCCGGAACTTGCCAACACCGGCTACGTGTTCAACAGCCGGGAGGAAGCCTTCTCGCTGGCCGAAACCATCCCGGATGGTGAAACCTGCAAGGTCATTGGGGATCTGGCCCGGGAACTCAAGATCTACATCGTCTTCGGCATCACCGAGCGCGATGGCAACTGCCTGTACAACTCAGCCGCCTTCTTCGGCCCTGACGGCTTCATCGGCAAGTACCGCAAAAACCACCTCTGGTGCGACGAGAACCTGTTCTTCGAGGCAGGAAATCTCGGGATGCCGGTCTACAAGACCCCGATCGGGCGCATCGGCATGCTCATCTGCTACGACGGGTGGTTCCCGGAGCTCTACCGCCTCGCCTCTATGCAGGGCGCCGACATCATCTGCACCTGCACGAACTGGGTGCCCATGGCAGGACAGCCTGAAAACTGCCTGGCCATGGCGAACATCCTCGCCATGGGGTCTGCTCACGTCAACTCGCTCAACGTCATCTGCGCCGACCGCGTCGGCACTGAAAGGGACCAGCCCTTCCTGGGCCAGAGCATAGTCGTGGGCCCCGAAGGCTGGCTCCTCGCAGGCCCTGCATCCAAGAGCGCCGAGGAGATCATCTACGCAGACATCAACATCAAGAAAACCAGGGCGCACAGGCAGACCAATGCTTTCAACAACATCGTCCGCGACCGCCGCGATGACCTCTACGACCCCATGCTCGGGGCAGACATGGATTTAACCCGCTGGTAGTTTTTAAGGAAGAACAATAATATGAAAACTTCAATCGCCGCACTTTCCCTGGCACTGGCATCTGCTATCGCCGCCTCCTCGGCTTTTGCCGAGGACACCATCAAGATCGGCATTCCGGTCGGCCTCTCTGGCGCCAACAGCGTGGTCGCCCCTTCAGTCGTGCAATCGGCCGAATTCGCCGCCGACGAGATCAATGCAAAAGGCGGCATCCTCGGCAAGAAGATCGAGCTGGTCGTGGCCGATGACGCCTCAGGCGCGGTAGGCGCGCAGAAGGCCTTCGACTCCCTCATCTTCGACAAGAAGGTCGACGCCATCATCACCATGGAGACCTCGGCGGCCAGGAACGCCGCCTTGCCGGTAGTCTCAAGGGGCAAGGTGCCTTACATCTACACCGCGTTCTACGAGGGCCACTCCTGCAACAAGTGGATGTATGTCAACGGCTGGGTTCCCGAGCAGCTCTCCTCGGCGATGGTCGACTACCTGAGCAAGGAGCACAACGCCAAGAAGTTCTTCCTGATCGGCTCCGATTACGCCTTCGGGCGCGGCGTGCTCAAGTTCACCCGCGAGTACATCGAGAAGGCTGGCATGTCCATCTGCGGGGATGAATACCTCCCCATGGATGGCAGCGACTGGACCGCGATCATCGCCAAGGTGAGGTCGGAGAAGCCTGACGCGATCATCAGCTGCACCGCAGGCGGCGTGCCCAACGTGACACTGGGCAAGCAGCTCAAGGCAGCCGGGATCAACATCCCTTACGGAAACCTCGCCCTCGACGAGGGAACGGCCAAGGACATGGGAAAGGCTGCCGAGGGGATCATCATCGCAGGCTCCTACATGACCGCGCTCGACACTCCTGAGAACAAGGCCTTCCTCGAGAACATGAAGAAGAAGTTCGGCAGCGACCTGAAGACTCCGAACGAGCTTTCGGTTCCCGAGTATGACGCCTTCTACTCGTACAAGGCCGCGGTCGAGAAGGCCGGCAGCACCGATCACAAGGCCGTCATCAAGGCCCTGGGCGAGGTTGAGGCGCAGGGCCCGCGCGGCACCATCAAGATGGATCCGCACAACCGCCACGCCGACCTCGACATGTACCTAGGCCAGGTGCAATCCGACGGCTCGGTGAAGCTCGTCTCCTCCATCAAGAACGTTCCGGCCGGCAAGCAGTGCAGCTTCTGACAGCGGCCAGAGCCCGGGGAGGCCAGCCCTCCCCGGATGAAACGCCGCACCGTTCCAATTTCATCAGATAGAAGGAATAAATCATGAAGGCAGCAAGAATTTTCATCGCCGTTGCAGCGGCGGCAGTTTCAGCCTCCTCCTTTGCTGGCGACACCATCAAGATTGGCGTTCCTGTAGGGCTTTCAGGAGTGCACAGCGTCCTGGCCCCCTCTGAGATCCAGTCAGCTAGGCTCGCGGCAACCGAGATCAATGCCAAGGGCGGCATCCTCGGCAAGAAGATAGAGGTGGTGGTGGCGGACGATGGCTCGGGCGCCGTAGGCGCGCAGAAGGCCTTCGACTCGCTGATCTTCGACAAGAAGGTCGACGCGATCATAAGCTCCGAGACTTCAGCGGCCAGGAACGCGGCGTTGCCGATCGTCTCCCGCGGCAAGATCCCCTACATCTACGCCACTTACTACGAGGGGCACTCCTGCAACAAGTGGATGTACATGAACGGCTGGGTGCCTGAGCAGCTCTCCTCGGCCATGGTCGGCTACCTGAACAAAACCTACAAGGCCAGGAAGTTCTTCCTCATCGGCTCCGACTACGTATTCGGCCGCGGCGTGCTCAAGTTCACCCGCGACTTCATCGAGAAGGCGGGGTTCGAGGTGGTCGGCGACGAGTACCTGCCCCTCGACGCCAGCGACTGGACTCCGATCATCTCCAAGGTCAGGGATGCCAAGCCTGACGCGATCATAAGCTGCACCTCCGCAGGCGTCCCGAACGTCACGCTGGGCAAGCAGCTCAAGAGCTCTGGCCTGAAGCTCCCCTATGGCAACCTCGCGCTGGATGAGAGCACCGCCAAGAGCATGGGCGCCGATGCCGACGGCGTCGTGATCGCAGGCACTTACATGACTTCACTGGACACGCCTGAGAACAAGAAGTTCCTCGCGGCGATGAAGGAGCAGTTCAAGGACAAGTACCAGACCCCCAATGAGCACTCCGTCCCGATCTACGACGGCTTCTACTCCTACAAGGCCGCCTGCGAGAAGGCCGGCACCACTGATCCGAAGGCCGTGGTCAAGGCCCTGGGCGAGGTTGAGATCACAGGCCCGCGCGGCGTGATCAAGATGGATCCGCACAACCGCCATGCCGACCTGAACATGTACCTGGCCCAGGTGCAGCCTGACGGCTCGGTCAAGGTAGTCGACTCGGTCATGGGCCTCAAGCCCGGCGACCAGTGCAAGTTCTGACGCTGATGCGGATCCGCCAGGCGTCAGCTTGAGCGGATCCGCCTTTTCTTGAGGGAAATGCTATGGGACTAGTCCTAGATTTCGCCACAACCACCGCCATACTCTTCATCGTGACCTCAGGCCTCATGATGATCTTTGGCGTCATGCAGATAGTCAACTTCGCCCACGGGGCGATCCTCGCCATCGGCGGCTATGTGGCATTCGTCATCACCAGGGTTGGGATCCCCAGCCTTTATGGATGCTTCTTCGCGTTCATCGCAGGATTCCTGGTCGGGGCGCTCATAGAGCGCTTCGTCGTGCGCCCGCTCTACCGCAGGCCGCTTGACGCCATCCTGGCCACCTGGGGCCTGGGCATCGTGATCATCCAGGTGATCGTCATGATCTTCGGGCGCGGCGTCCAGCTCGTCGAGTCGCCGCTCCAGGGCACTTGGAACATCCTGGGCACCGAATACTCGAGCTACAGGATCATCATGATCCCGGTTGCGCTGTGCATCGGCGGCATCATCATCGCCCTGCTCAACGGCACGAGGTTCGGCATCAAGACCAGGGCGGTGATCATGAACGAGAACTTGGCCGAGAGCCTCGGCATCAACTCGGGCATGATCCGCTTCATCTCATTCAGCATCGGCGCCGGCCTCGGCACCATGGCAGGGTTCTTCATAACCCCGCTTTCAAGCGTCGACCCCTACATGGGCGTGGCGTGGCTCACCAACGCCTTCATGCTGGTGATGGTCTCCGGCCATTCGTTCCTCGCCCTCGCAGGCGCATGCCTCGTGTTCGGCTCCATCCAAGTGCTCGTCAGCATTTACGTAAACCCTGTGCTAGGCGGCATGGCCATCTCGGTTTTGGCTGCCGCGACGCTGCGCATCAGACCCAAGGGGTTCAGCCATGACTAAATCAAAAATCTCAACGCAGATCCCGATGCTGCTGTGCCTGATCCTGGTGGTGGCAGGCCCTTTTGCCTTCGACACCTACATGGTCAACACCCTAATCAAGGCGTTCTTCTTCGCAGTCGCCGCGATCACGGTCGACCTGCTGTGGGGCTACACCGGCTACCTGACCTTCGGCCAGTCGGCATTCTTCGGCGCCGGCGCATACTGCGCAGGCCTCGTTTTCACGCACCTGGGCTTTTCAAGCGAATACGCCCTGCTCGCAGGCGTGCTGTCGGTGGTCATTCCAGGCCTCTTGGCGCTCTTCGTAGGCTGGCTTTCCTTCTACCACGGCGCGGCACCGTTCTTCTCATGCGTGATCTCGCTCGTAGTTCCGATCGTGGTCTATCAATTGGTGCTCTCAGGCGGCAATTTCACCGGCTCGAGCTCAGGACTCACCGGCTTTGAGACCTTCGACTTCGAGATCGAAAGCTGGTACTGGATCGCAGGGGCGATCATGCTCGTGGCGGCAATCGCAGCCGACATCTTCGTCAAGAGCGACGCAGGCAAGATCCTCGTGGCCATAAGGGACAACGAGCAGCGCTGCGAGTACCTCGGCCTTAACACCTATGCCATCAAGACCATGCTGCTAGGCGTGTGCGGCGCGCTGGCCGGCTTCGCCGGCTTCAGCTACGGCGCCTTCAGCGGCGTGGTCGCCCCGGAGCTGACCGGATTCTCCTTCGGCACCGAGATGATAATCTGGGTCGCCCTAAGCGGCAGGGGCACGCTGTGGGGCCCGGTCATCGGCACCGTCCTCATCACCGTGATCTCCTCCTATCTGAGCAACAGCATCCCGTTCGTCTGGCAGCTCATCCTGGGCATCGGCTTCGTCTCGGTCATCGTCTTCCTGCCCAAGGGCCTGCTGCCTTACGTCATAAGGCCGCTCTCCCGCAAGAGTTCGCTCGATGCCCCGATCAAGCTTGAGGAGGCGAAGATCCAGGACAGCAACGTGTCCGGACATGCGATCGTCATGGACCACGTCACCAAGAGCTACGGCTCGCTCGACGTGCTCAAGAACATCACCCTGACCGGGGACCCCGGCGACCTGATCGGCATCATAGGCCCGAACGGCGCCGGCAAGACCACCCTCATGCGCTGCATGGGCGATGGCGAGCACCGCACTGGCGGATCGGTGGAGATCTGCGGCAGGGATCTCGGCAAGAAGCATCCTGAGGAAGTCGTAAGGCTCGGCCTTGGGCGCAAGTTCCAAAACGCCAACATCTTCCAGACGCTTTCCGTGTCCGAATGCCTGAGGATCGCAAGGACGATCCGCGAGCGCCCTTCGCTCGTGCGCACCTCGAAAGTCCTGGCGCTGCCCGCGTACGTCCTGGACGTCATGAAGGTCACCGGCATCGACAAGAAGCTTGGAACCGCGGCCAAGGATCTATCGCACGGCGAGCAGCAGGCCCTTGAGCTCTCGATGGTGCTTGCGCTCGAGCCCAAGGTTGTCCTCCTGGACGAGCCGACCGCCGGGCTCACGCTCTCGGAGAGGCGCAGCATCGGCGCGATCTTCAGCGCGCTGGCGCACAAGTACAGGTTCTGCTGCCTGCTCGTCGAGCATGATCTCGAGTTCGTAAAGGAGATCGCCACCAAGATCGTGGTCCTCTACCACGGAACGATCCTCATGCAAGGCGATGTGGACGAAGTGGTCAACTCCAAGCTAGTCCAGGACATTTACACCGGCACCAAGTCCAGTGCCAGGAACAGCGAGGCGGAAAAATGAAAGCAACTGCGCTTGAAGTAGAGAACATGACTTGCGGCTATGGCAACGCCATGATCCTGCGCGACCTCTCCATGAAGATCATCTCAGGGGAGTCGGTCTCGGTGCTCGGGAAGAACGGCATGGGCAAGAGCACGCTGCTCAAGGCCATCATGGGCTTCCTTCCCAAGGCCAGGGGCAGCGTGAGGCTCTTCGGATTCGACACCACGAGGACGAGGCCGCACAACATAGCGCGCCACGGCATAGCCTACGCCGCCCAGGAACAGCCGCTGTTCACCGATCTGACGGTCCGCAACAACCTTGAGATCGCGCTTAAGCATCCTGAGACCTTCGATCAGCTGTTCAGGCCGATCACCCACCTCTTCCCCGTGTTCGCCAACAGGCTCGACCAGCCTGCCGGCACGCTCTCAGGCGGCGAGCAGAAGATGCTCTTGGTCGCGCGCTGCCTGATGCTCAGGCCGAGCTTCATCATGCTCGACGAGATCACCGAGGGCCTGCAGCCGCTGGTGATCGACAACATCGCCGAAGCCCTCAAGTGGGAGAGGGAGTCGCACGGCACCACGATGCTCATCATCGAGCAGAACATCCAATTCGCGCTCAAGGTGACAGACCGCTTCCAGATCATGTCAAAAGGCGCCCTGGTCGATTCCGGGTGCTGCGATGAGGACGGCGCCTCGGAGAAGATCCTGAGGCACCTCTCGGTGTGACGGCATTTGACAAGGCGCGTGCTGCAAAGGCGCGCCTTATCGCTTGGATAAGGAGCCTGCCATGGGCGGCAATTCCCTTTATTTTGAGAAAAGCGTCCTTGAATACCAAGAGGAGATGGAAAGCGGGGCCATCGACTCCAGATCGCTTGTCTCATACTTCCTGCGCAGGATCGCCGTCTACGACGGGATCCTGCGCTCGCTCATAACGGTGAACCCGCATGCCTTGGACGAGGCCGAACGCCTTGACCGCGAACGCCAGGCAGGACGGGTCCGCGGGCCCTTGCACGGGATCCCAGTAGTCCTCAAGGACAACTGCGACACCTGCGACATGCCGACAACCAGCGGGGCCCTGGCGTTCAAGGACTTCGTGCCTGCGCAGGACGCCGAGACCACCAGGAGGCTGCGCCAGTCCGGGGCGGTCATTCTCGGCAAGGCGAACCTCACAGAGCTTGCAAACAATGGCATGACCATAAGCTCAGTCAAGGGCCAGACGCTCAATCCATACGATCTCACGCGCACGCCTGGCGGATCCTCAGGCGGCACCGGGGCGGCCGTGGCTGCAAGCCTCGCGGTCATTGGGACAGGAACCGACACCATGAACTCGATCCGCTCGCCTTCAAGCGCCTGCTCCCTGGTAGGCATCCGCCCCACGCGCGGCCTAGTCAGCCGGCGCGGGATCTCGCCATGCTCTGATCTCCAGGACATGTGCGGCCCGATCGCGCGCTGCGTTTCCGATGCGGCCATCATGCTCGCCTCGATGCAAGGCTACGATCCAGGCGACCAGTCCACTGAAGCCATCAAAGGCAAGGCGCTGCCAGATTACATGGACGCACTCAAGCCCGATGGGCTAAACGGCAGAAGGATCATGCTCCTTGAGAATATCGCAGGCTCGGATCCTGACGTGCTCGAGGCAGTTGAGAGCACCGCCAGGCAGATGGAGCGCCTGGGGGCCGTGGTCGTGCGCTCAAGCGTCCCGGAGCTGTTTGTCCCTGACATGTACAGGTTCAACGACGTGCAGATGTGGGAGCAGAAGCCCTGCTTTGACCGCTATGTCGCCTATGAGGAAGGCAGGCTGCCGGTCCGGAGCTTGCAGGAGTATGTCAAGACCGGGCTTATAACGCCATCTGTCGAAGCCGACCTCAAGCCCAAGTCGGAGGTGGTCGATCCGCTTGACGCCCCTGAATACCTTGCCAGGCTTGAGAAAAACCGCAAGCTCAGACAATTCATGATCTCCTTACTTGAACAGGAGCGCCTTGACGCCTTCATGTACCCGCTCCAGACTGTGCTTGCGGTCAAGACCACCGAAGAGAAGGGGCAGCATGGGCGCAACGGCCTGATGGCGACCGTGACCGGGCTTCCGGCCATCGACTTCCCCGGGGGATTTTCAAAGCCGGACGCCACAGCGCCCATCGGGGTGCCAATCGGAATGGAGCTGCTCTCGCGCCCTTTCTCAGAGCCAGAGCTGATCTCCATGGTGTATTCCTTCGAGCAGGCCGCCCGCGTGCGCAGGCCGCCTGCAGGCTTCCCCGATCTGGATTTCAGCTCGGTCGTTTCCAACGCTCAGCATCAGGAGCCATCCCATGAACGCACTTGAGTGGACGCAGGCGCTTGTCAAGCAGAACACGATTTCCCCGTCCGGCAACGAAGAACACGTCTTGTCAATGATCGCAGACGAGCTCCAGCGGGCAGGATTCTTTGTCACGCTGCATCCGTACGACCAGGGCATGCCGGGACGCTGCTCGCTTACTGCAAGGCTGTCCCCGAATGCCATCTCGCCGGCGCTGCTGTTTGGCGGGCACATCGACACCGTGCCTTTGGGAACCGCGCCCTGGTCGCACGATCCCTTTCTCGCCTGCTGCGAAGGCGGCTTCATCCATGGGCGCGGCAGCGTGGACATGAAGTCAGGGATAGGGTGCATGCTTTCAGCCTGCCTATCCATGGCCGGAAGGCTCAAGGGCCGCGATCTTGCGATCCACATCTATGGCGGCGAGGAAACCGGCAATCTGGGCTCGTCAAACGTCGCCAGGCATCCCGAGCTTTTCAAGGGCGTCGCCGCCGCCATCGTGTGCGAGCCCACCGCATGCGCTCCCAAGCTTGGCCACCGCGGATGCCTCTGGCTCAAAGCCAGGTCGGCTGGCAAGACTGCCCACGCCAGCATGCCCGAGCAAGGAGACAACGCACTGTGCAAGCTCATCAGGAGCCTCGCCCCGCTCACCGATTTCAATTTCCCCGACGTCCATCCGGTGCTGGGGAGAAGCTCTTTCGTCATCTCGACCATGAAGGCCGGCATCAACATAAACTCGGTGCCTGACTTCGCCGAGGCGACCATCGACATCAGGTGCCTGCCGGGGCAGACCGCGGAAGTGATGATCGAGCAGGTTCAAAAGGCCGCAGGCCCGGATGCCGCGATTTCCGAGATCCGCATGATCCCAGCCGTCTGGACCGATCCTGGCAACAGCTTTGTCAAGAAGGTGTTCTCGCTGTTTGGAGGCGGCGTGAAGGCAGAGCCCGTGGCCTTCTTCACGGATGCATCATCCCTGCAGGGCATACTAGGCGGCGCCCCGATCATCATCATGGGGCCGGGCATGACCGAGATGGCGCACCAGACCGATGAAAAGTGCGCGCTCTCCGACATCGCCTTCATGGAGGACATGTACAAGAAGGTGATCGCCAGCTTCTACGGCCTCTGACAGCAGGGCTTGGCGGTTCCTCCTGCTGCAAGGAGGGCGGCTTGCGCCGCCCTCCATTCCAAACGCCCTTTGCGCCAGATTAGAAATCCGGGTAGTACTTGAGGCAGATGCCCCTGGCGCGCGCCCACTGGCTCCAGGGCTTTGAGAAGTCCGTGTCCTTGGCGTAGAGGTAGAACTGCTCCAGGAAGATCCTCCTTTCAACCGAGGCCTTCATCTTGTAGTGGGTCTTGCCGGTCACCGCAAGCTCCGCCCTCACATCGACGGGCCCGATGAGGCCCTGCCTTGCGGCGATGTCATCGAAACTCGCCTTCTTGTAGTTCTTGAAGATGTCGGTCATGACCATGAAGTTGGTGGTGCGGCCCTCGCCGGCGTAGCAGTGAATGAAGAGCCACCTGTCCTCAGGAAGCTTCTTCATGAAGTCCACGTAGAGGTCCACCTCGTGATCATCGGGCCTGAAGTGGTTGGTGGTCGCCAGGTGGTAGTAGGAAGCCCCAGTGGACTTCACAAGCTCCTCCTCGGTCTGAAGCTTGGGCGACTTGAAGGAGAGCTTGGGCTTGGCTATGTCCGCGCCCCACTTGTCGTCGGTTGAGTACATTTCAACCGTGCCCTTTCCCCTCAAGCTGTCCACCAGCTTCTTCTCAGAGGCGACCACCTCCTCGGTCGGCTTGCCCTCGTTGACGTAGTTATTGGGGATCCAGCTCATGAAGACGTTGCCGTCGATGAGGCCGTGCGTCTCGCCCCTTAAGTCAAGCACTGTGATGTTGCCCGGAGCTGCGCTGCCTATCTCCTTCATCTTCTTTAAGATCCAGTCAAACTGCTTGGCCGTGAAGTCCGCGCCGCCTGCCGCGTGGATCTGATCCATGCCTTCGCGGCTGACCTTGGTCGAGTAGCCGAGCCTGCCCAATGCGTCAAGCTTCGACTGGGGGAATGGATCGAGCGAGGTCCTGAAATTGGCGTGGAAGTAGTCTGCGGGAAGGTCGCTGTTCAGATAGTCAACCTTCAAGACAGGATCGGGCTCGCCTGCTGCGAAGGCGGCGGAGGCGAATGCGGCCGCGGCGAGCGCCGCGATGGCGAGGGTCTTGTTCAATCTTTTCATGCTGAGCCTTGGCAATGCCGTTTGTTGATGGATTGCCTGTAGCGTATCAGCAAGCCCGGCGCGGCCGCCGTTTTCGGGCGCGTTGTGCGTTTTCACGCCATTTGCTGGAGTTTGGGCCTTTGTCGGGCAGTCCGGCCCGATGGGCCAAGCTGCCTGTAAGATGGAATGTTAAGCAAATGCCGCCAGGCCTCAATGCCTGCCTAAGACAGACTCGTAGAGCGCGATGTACCTGCGCGTCATGGCCTCGGCGGTGTTGTCGGCGGCAACGGCCTCCCCGCCCTTGACGAGGATCTCCTTGAGCGCGCTGTCATCGCGGATCCTGAGGATGGCATCGGCGAGGGCCTGGCTGTCGCCCTTTTCAACGAGGATCCCCGACCTGCCGTCCTGCACAAGATCGGGGATCCCGCCCACATTGCTCGCTACCACCGGGACCTTCCAGGCCTGCGCGTCCAGGATCACGCTGCCAAGCCCCTCGTTGTTCGAGGGGAAGGCGAACACGTCCATGCAGGAGATGTAGTCCACCACATCGTCCTTGAAGCCCAGGAACTCGACGGGAAGCCCCGCCGCCTTGGCCTTGAGCGCCTCGAGATCCGCTCCCCTGCCCAGGAAGACCACCTTGAGATTCGGGATCCTGTCTTTGAGCAGCGAGGCGGCCTTGATGAGCGTCGACTGGCCCTTGTGGCGGTCGACGAGGGCGCCTGCGTGGCCCACGACAAAGCAGCCCTGCCACGCGCGCCTGATCTCCTCCACCCTCGCAGGATCAGGCTGCATGCCCGAGGAGGCCGAGTGGATGGTCGCAGCCTTCACCCCGAAGGTCCTCTCCATCACCCCCGAGATCACCGACGAGACGCCCACGAGAGAGGCGGCCTTGCCATAGAGCGCGCGGTTGAAGCCGTTCTGGCGGATGCGGTCGTCGACGCGCCTTGTGATCACGTAGGGCTTTTTGAAGATCAAATGGTGCAAAAGCGCGCTGTGGGCTGCAAGCGTCTCGTGGGCCTGGAGTATGTCGGCCTTGCCTGCAAGGGCCAGATGGCCCATGAGCCTAGCGTCGGGACGGTTTGGCACCTTGATGAGGGAGAGCCCTTGGGTTCCTTCAAGGTGCTCTGCAAGCGGGCTGTCTGCCCTGCAGACTAAGTACTGCCTCAGGCCGTGCGATGCCAGGCCTCTTATGAGGAGTTCGGTCTGGCGCTCGCCACCGCGGAAGCCGTGGGCGAGGTTGAAGTGGGCGATGGTGAAGTCAGGCATGAAACCCCCATAGATGCTGCCGCTTTGGATTCTGGCAGACGACATGCCATTTTACAGCGCATCACCATTTCCACTGCGAAAGCAGGCGCCTTACGCGTCCCCCTATGGATGGATCCTCGGCGAAGCTCTCAAGCCAGGGGCGCGGGATCCCGTAACCGTGTGCAAGCTGCATCGCCGCTGCGTTGTCGCCCCAGAGCGCGGCTGCCAGGGCCAGCACGCGGCGCTTTGACGGATTGCGGGTGCGGCAGGAGATCTCGACTATCTCCACCGTCGAGTGGCACAGGGCGCAATGCCACGCGCGCTCGGCCGTGGCCCTCGTGAGCGCGCCGCTCATGAATGCGCCAGGCTTCAACCTTCAAGCATCCTCGCCTCAGCGCGGCCTCCGCCTTTTTGATTGGAAGCCTGGGGCATGCCTGTTACGTCTTATGAAAAATTTCGTGATTTATTATTGTTAATCTTGAATGTTAAATACCTAACTCTTTATTGTAATAAGAAAAAAAGAGCGCGCCATCTGGCGCGCTCCCCTGCGCGGCGCCTTGAGGCGCCGCATCATGGCCTTGGGTTACTTGGACTCCTTGGCCTCGTCCTTCTGCTCGTCCTTGCCTTCTTCCTTGGCAGTGGCGCTCTTGACGCCAACGAGCTTCACGTCGAAGACCAGCACGCTGTTCGGGGCGATCGCCTCGCCGGCGCCGGCCTCGCCGTAGGCAAGCTCAGCAGGGATGTAGAGCATGTACTCCGCGCCCGGCTTCATGAGCTTCAAGCCCTCGATCCAGCCTGGGATCATGTTCTGCAGCGGGAAGTCGACGTTCTGCTTCTGCTCGTCGAAGACCTTGCCGTCGATGGTGGTGCCCTTGTAGGTCACGGTGACGGTGTCGCCGTCCTTCGGGGTGTCGCCGGAGCCTTCGGTCACGACCTTGTACTGCAGGCCCGAGGAGGTGGTCTTGACGCCGTCCTTGGCCTTGTTGTCCTCGAGGAACTTCTTGCCGTCCTCGAGGTTCTTCTTGGCGGCAGCCTTGGCCTTCTCGGTCATCGAGGCCTTGATCTTGTCGTCAAGGGCGTGCAGGGTCTGCTCGATGTCCTTGTCCTTGAGCTTGGACTTGCCCTTCAAGGCGTCGGTGAAGCCCTTGATGACGAGCTTGTTGTCGAAGGGGGCGACGAATTCCTTCTGCTGATCCTCGATCCTGCGCAGGTAGGAGCCGACGCTGGCGCCGACTGAATACGCGGCCTTCTCTTCGAACGAGCTCTTCTCGCTGATCTGGGACTTCTCTTTCTTGCCGCCGCAGGATGCGACAGCCAGGACGCAAGCAGCGATCACGGTGACGACGGCTGCCTTTCTTGCAATCTTGTTCAAAGCAATTCTCCAAAAAACCTTTGCCGCTCAGAAATGCTCAAAGGGCTTCCTCGCGGGTGTGACGATCTTATCATCTTTCATAATTTTCAACGAACGGCCGCAAAGCCGCCCGATACAGGTGACGGAAACGCCCGTGCGCGCGGAAAGCGCCCTCACCGCCCCGGCCTTGCCGGGCGCTGACGTGAAGAGCAGCTCGTAGTCGCCTCCGCCGTAGGCCGCATCATAGATGCGCGCATCCTCGTCAGGCAGGAGCTGCGAAAGCTCATCTGCCTGCGGCAGCGCGTCGAGGTCGAGCTCGGCGCCCACGGCGCTGCGTTCCACGATGTGCCTGAGATCCCCAACCACGCCGTCTGAGACGTCGATGGCGCAGGAGCTCAGGCCAAGGCGCAAAAGCTCGGAGGCAAACTCGTGGCGCGGGGCTATCAGCATGCTCTTTTCGCAAAGCAAGGAGAGCTGCTCTGGACTCGCCTTGACCTTGCCGTAGCCTGCGTCGACGTAGAGCCCGGGAAGCCCCAGGGTTCCGGTCACATAGATGAGATCGCCTGCCCTGCCCCCGTCGCGGCGCAGCGCCCTGCCCTTTGGCAGTAGGCCGAAGGCCTCGATGGTGACAGAAAGCGGGCCTCTTGAGGTGTTGCCGCCGATGAGCCCCATGCGGCAGCGCGAGGCCAGATCGAAAAGCCCCTCGGAAAATGGCCTTAGGAAGGACTCGGATGAGTCGGGTATGGTGAGGGAGAGGGTGAAACACCAGGGCTCGGCGCCCATGGCAGCGAGATCCGAGACGTTCACGAGCAGCGACTTCCAGCCAAGGAGCCTTGGATCCGTCCCCTTGAAGAAGTGCACGCCCTCGTTCTGGGTGTCGGTGGTGACGGCGACGTCCCTGTCCATGGGCGGCGCCATCACCGCGCAGTCGTCCCCGATCCCAAGTGGCACGGACGGCGTGCGCCCGTGCCCCTCGAAGTATTCCCGTATGAGATCGAACTCGCCTGCCATCAGGCGATGCCCATCGAGTGCACCACCTTGTCGAGCACGCCGTTGACGAACTTGTGGCTGTCCTGCTCGGCAAAGTCCTTTGCCAGCATGATCGACTCGTTGATGACGACGCGGTAGGGGACGTCCTTGCGGTACTTGAGCTCGTAGGTGCCCAGGCGGAGGATCGCCTTGTCCACGACGTCGAGGTCCTTGAGCGGGCGGCTCAGGAACGGCTCGAAGGTGGAATCGAGCTCCTCGCAATGGGAGATCACGCCCTCGATGAGGCTGTGCATGTACTCGCGGTCGGCGTTCCCCAGGGGCTGGTCCTCCTCGAACTGCGACTCGATGTCCGATGCCGCATCCCCTGTCATCGCCCACTGGTAGAGGGCCTGGAGCGCGAAGTGGCGCGCCTTGTGACGGGTGGCCGGAGTCGCAGAGTAGCGCGGCCTGCGCTGTTCCTGATTGTCCTGCTGTTCCATATCGCCTGCCCTTCAGATCTGCCTGATGACGTTTACCAGCTCGAGCGCCGCGCCGGCGGCCTCCGCGCCCTTGTTGCCCATCTTCGAGCCGGCGCGCTGCACGGCCTGCTCGAGGGTGTCGGTGGTGAGAACGCCGTTGGTCACCGGCACGCCGGTTGAAAGCGAAACGTGGGTGATGCCCTTGGAGCACTCGTTGGCGACGACCTCGAAGTGGTAGGTGGATCCGCGGATCACGCAGCCGCAGGTGATGACCGCGTCATAGCTGCCGCTTTTTGCAAGCTTCTCGCACACCAGCGGGATCTCTATGGCGCCGGGGACGTGGACTACGGTGATGTTCTCCTCCTGAACCTGGCCCTCGCGCTTTAGCACATCGAGCGCGCCTTCAAGCAGGCGCTCGCAGATGAAGCTGTTGAAGCGGGAGACCACGATGGCGAAGCGGCCGTCGGCGCAGGGCAGCACGCCCTCGATTTTCTTGTATGACATAGTTACTCCAGATTAGAACCCGTTTTCGATGAGCGATTCCATGGTAAGGCCGCCCTGCGGCTTGCCGCCTGCGAACTGTGACAGCCGCTCGAGGTAGCGCGCGATGACGTCGGCCTCGAGGTTGACCCTGGCGCCGGGGCGCCAGTTTGAAATGGCCGCAGCCCCCATGGTGTGGGGGATGAGCGTCAGGCGCATGAGATCGCCTTCGATGCCGTTGACGGTGAGCGAGACGCCGTCCACGGCGATTGATCCCTTCATCGCCACGTACCTGAGCATTTCACTGGGCAGCGCGATGATGATGTCCGTCGAGTCGGGCTTGTCGGCGCGCGTCCTCACGGTGCCGATCCCGTCGACATGGCCCTGCACGATGTGCCCGCCAAGGTGGGTGCTCGGCGTGCAGGCGGCCTCGAGGTTGATGAGGGTGCCGCGGCTGTAGGAGCCAAAGCAGGTGACCCTCATGGTCTCGGAGGACATGTCGGCGGTGAAGCTGCCCTGCCCAAGCGAGGTCACTGTAAGGCAGACGCCGTTGCAGGCTACTGAGTCACCAAGCTTGACAGCCTCGCGCTCCAGGAAGTCCTGCGGGGCGCTTATGGAGGCGCTGGCGCCTCCTGCATGCGGCGCAACCGCCATGAGGCTGCCCACGGCCTCGATGATCCCGGTGAACATCAGCGTCCTCCATGGGAGGCGAAGGCGGACATTGCCTCGGCGCCAAGGTAGTGGAGCCTCACGTCGGCCCCGAGCTTCTTCACGCTGTGCAGCGCAAAGCGCGGGGCGTCCGAGAGCGCCTGCGGGGCGTCAAGCGAGAAAGCAGACTGCGACTGCGCGCCCAGGAGCGCCGGGGCGACGAAGGCGTAGATCTCGTCCACAAGGCCCGATGCGATGAAGGCTCCGCTCAGCGTGCCTCCTGCCTCGACGAGCACGCGGCGCATCTGCATCTGCCCCAGGAAGTCCAAGAGCGGCCTCAGCGAGATCCTGCCGCCTTCAGATGGCAGGCACACCCGCGTCACGCGATCGTCGATGGCTTCCTTCCTTATCTCATCATCCCTGCCCTTCAAGGCGGTGCACCAGAGCACCTTCCCGCCCGACTTGAAGAGGTCGAAGTCAGCGGGGCTGAGCCTTGCGCGCGAGTCGAGCACGACCTTGACAGGCTGGCGCACTTCCTCGCGCGAGACGAGCTTCTTCGCCTTGGGCGGCAGCTCGTCGTAGCGCACGGAGAGCCTGGGGTTGTCGGCCATGACGGTGCCGGATCCCGTGATCACGGCATCGCAGCGGGCCCGCAGGTCCATGCCGCAGGCGCGCGCCCTTTGACCCGTGATCCACTGGCTCTGACCGTCCCTGAGCGCTATCTTCGCGTCAAGGCTCATGCCTGACTTCAGCGTCACGAAGGGACGGCCCTGGGTGATGGCCTTCATGAAGGCGCGGTTTAAAAACCACGCCTTTGACTCGAGGACGCCGGACTTCACCTCGATCCCAGCGCTCTGAAGGATCTTAACGCCGCGCCCTGAGACCTTGGGGTTGGGGTCCCCGACGGCGATGACGCAGCGCTTTATCCCCTCGTGCACGAGCCTTACCGCGCACGGAGGAGTCCTTCCGTAATGGGAGCACGGCTCCAGGGTGACGTAGGCGGTCGCGCCCTTGACGCTACCGCCCGCATCCCCCAGGGCCATGATTTCGGCGTGGCCTTCTCCGGCACGGTGGTGCCAGCCCTCGCCGATGATCTTGCCGCCGCGCACGATGACGCATCCCACCGCCGGATTTGGCGAGGCGGTGTAGAGGCCGTGCGACGCGAGCTCAAGCGCCCGCGCCATGTAGCGGCGGTCAAGCTTGTCCTGGGACTTTTCCTTCAATCCCGGACCCTCAGTCCTTGTAGACCGGGAAGCGCTTGCAGAGGTCGATTGCGCGCTCCTTGCACTTGGCGATCACGGCGTCGTCCTGGTAGTTGTCCAGCACGTCGCAGATGATCGCGGCGAGCTCCTTGATCTCAGGTTCCTTGAAGCCCCTGCGGGTGCAGGCCGGGGTGCCGACGCGGATGCCGGAGGTGATGAACGGGGAGCGCTTCTCGCCGGGGACGGTGTTCTTGTTCACGGTGATGTTCGCCCTGCCCAGCGCCGCCTCGGCGTCCTTGCCGGTCATCTCGCGATCGCTGAAGTCGACGAGCATCAGGTGGTTGTGGGTGCCGCCGGAGACGATCTTGTAGCCGCGCTTCTGGATCTCGGAGGCCAGGAGCTGGGCGTTCTTGACGACCTGCTTCTGGTACTCGACGTACCAAGGCTCCATGGCCTCCTTGAAGACGATGGCCTTGGCCGCGATGATGTGCATCAGCGGGCCGCCCTGGTTGCCCGGGAATACGGCGGAGTTGAGGCGCTTGTAGAGGTCCTGGTCGTGGCAGTTGGAGAGGATGAAGCCGGAGCGCGGGCCGCCCAGGGACTTGTGGGTGGTCGAGGTGACGACGTGCGCGTAGTCGATGGGGCTGGGGTAGACGCCTGCGGCGACGAGGCCTGCGACGTGGGCCATGTCGACCATCAGGTAGGCGCCAACTTCATCGGCGATCTCGCGCAGCTTCTTCCAGTCGACGATCCCGGAGTAGGCCGAGAAGCCGCCGACGATCACCTTGGGCTTGCACTCCAAGGCCTTCTGCCTGACCTCGTCGTAGTCGATGACGCCGCTCTCGTTGACCTCGTAGCCGACGGCGTTGTAGATCTTGCCCGAGAAGTTGACCTTCGAGCCGTGGGTCAGGTGGCCGCCTGAGGAGAGGGACAGTCCGAGGATGGTGTCGCCGGGCTTGCACATCGCCGCATAGGCGCAGGCATTGGCCTGCGAGCCTGCGTGCGGCTGCACGTTGGCGTAGTCGCAGTGGAAGAGCTTGCAGGCGCGCTCGATGGCGAGGCGCTCGACGACGTCGACATACTCGCAGCCGCCGTAGTAGCGCTTCCCCGGGTAGCCCTCAGCGTACTTGTTGGTAAGCTGCGAACCCTGGGCCTCCATCACGCACCTGGACGCGTAGTTCTCGGAGGCGATCAGCTCGATGTGATCCTCCTGGCGCTGGTTCTCGCCGGAGATTGCCTTCCACAGTTCAGGATCGTAATCAGCGATTGACTTGGCCTTGTTGATGTAGCTCATTCGATATTCCTCAGACTCAGACGCAAATGCCTAGACCAGGCAAAAAACACGTGACGATTTTAACATTTTTGGGACTGTTTCCCGGCATGGGGACAGGGATTTTGCGCCGGGGAAGGCTTGGGCATGCGCTTGCCTTGCACGTCTTGATCAAGTTCAGATCAGGCGCGGCGGTTTGAAGCCGCGCCACTGGCCCCTAGCCTTGCAGGGCAGTCGGCGCCTGCCCTGCCTTGGCGCCCAGGCAGGCAAAGAATGCATCGGATGACAGCCTGTTTGCCAAACGGAACCTCGCGTTTACGCATCCTCCAAAGGTCAGGTAGCCCATGCGCAAAAGCAGGCGCACCGCCTCGTCAAGACCCAGGGCACCGCCGCGGAACGGCCTTGCCTCCAAAGCACCGGGGGCGGCGATCTGCCCGTATCTTGCCAAGGCATCGCAGATGCATCTGCGGGCTTTTGGATCTGCAAGGTTGAGCAGCGCGCTAAGCCTTGCGGCGGGATCGCCGCCATTGCCCGGCGCCTTTTTTGGAAGCGCGCCCCTCCTTGCCACGCTGTAGAGGAAGGCAAGGCACATGTTCGGGTTGAAGACGCGCTCTTGGGCATCGTCTGAGAAGGAGTAGCCGTCGTAATGCTCCTCCATGGCCGCCATCAGGCCATTCTTCTCAAGCTTGGGCATTGCGGAGAAGTCCAGCGTTTCATCGGCAAGCCTTGAGAGCTCGCCATGGGTGAAGCCTGCCATGGCGCTGAACTTGCGATCGGAGCTGATGTCCCTGGCGCACTCAAGCCCTTGGAACAAGGGCTCCAGTGAAACATCCGTGACTCCGGTGATGAAGAGCCTGCTGATCGGGTTGCCTGCGCCTTGGCCATGGAAGCGCTGCAGGCAGGCGTAGAAGTCCCTTGCAAAGCCGTACTGGCCCGGCCCATGGCTGGGTTCCCCGCCGATGCCCTGGAGGATGCCATTTGCAAGGAAATCGCACTCGTCGATGATGAAGAGCCTCTCGCCGCCTCTGGCGGAGCTCATGAAGTGTTTGGCGAAGGCCTCCATGAGATCGGCAGGGCAGGCGCTGGAATACTCGTCCAACTGCTCGCAAGGCAATCCGAGATCGGGATACCTGCAGGCGAAGTCGCGCATCGCGCATGCTAGCTCGTCGGCCATGCTTTGCCCGGCTTCCCCGGGATCTGACGAGACTGCCGAAAAGTCGAGGCACAGGCAGCAGAAGGAGCCTGCCTCCCTGGTCTTGTGCGAGTAGATCCAGGTGCCCTTGAAGTTCTGCTCGAACTCCCCGGCAAGGCTCTTGTCGTAGTAGCAATACAGCATTTCGGCCAAGAAGGTCTTGCCAAAACGGCGGGGGCGCAGGAAGACCGGGGCGGGAGTCCCGCATTCGTTCTCAAGGAGCGCCAAGTACCGCGTCTTGTCGACGAAGGCCCATCCTTTTTGCCTTGCCATGGAAAACGAGGGGGTTCCAATAATGATCCTTTTTAAGGCCATGACGTAACCGACACTGCTTTATTTGAATTAAAAACATTTTAAAGCATGTAAAATCATGAGAATGTAATTTCTCCACGTGCGGATCCTTGGGACAAGGCGGGCGTTTGCATCTGCCAGGCCACTTGCAACTGCCACTGTCCCGCAAGAGACTGCACGACCTCGGGCGCCAGGTACAAGACGGATCTAAGCGTTCCTTGAAGCGCAAAAAGCAGCCTGCTGGCGACTCGTTCCGGCAGGCCGAAATAGAGGCCGCCCAAGGGGGCGGCCGAGGGAGGATCAGACCGAGAGGAAGCCCGAGACCACGTTGGCGTCGGTCTCGTCGCGCATCTGGTCGTAGACGATGGAGCCGCGCTCCATCACCACGATGCGGTCTGCAACATCGAGCGCGAAGCTTAGGACCTGCTCGGAGACGAAGATGGCCAGCCCGCGCTCGTCGCGGATCTGCCTAAGCACCTTTGCCATGTCCTTGATGATCGAAGGCTGGATGCCCTCGGTGGGCTCGTCCAGCAGCAGGAACTTGGGGTTTGAGGCCAGCGCCCTGGCGATCGCCAATTGCTGCTGCTGCCCGCCTGAGAGGTTGCCGCCGCGGCGCTTGCGGAACTCCTTTAAGATCGGGAAAAGGCGGTAGAGATCCTCCGGGATCTCTCGCTCCCCCGTCACCGTGAGCCCGGTCTGGATGTTCTCTGCAACCGTCATGCTGCCGAAGATCATCCTGCCCTGCGGCACGAAGGCCATGCCCTTGCGCACCCGCTCGAAGCTCTTGAGGCGGGTGACGTCCTCGCCTTCGAGCAGGCACTCCCCGCCCAAGGGCCTGATGACACCCATCACCGACTTCATCAGCGTGGTCTTGCCCATGCCGTTGCGGCCCAGCAGGGCCACGATCTCGCCATTGGCTATCGAAAGATCCATGCCGGGGATGACGACGCTCTCGCCGTAGCCTGCCTTGAATTTCCTAAGTTCCAGCATAAGCGCCTCCTTACTGGCCCAGGTACACGTCGATGACCTGCTGGTTCTTCTTGATGCTCTCCATGCTGCCCTCTGCAAGCAGCTTGCCCTGGTGCATCACCGTCACGCGGTCCGCGATGTCCTCGACGAACTTCATGTCGTGCTCGATGACGATGACCGAGCGGCCCTTGGTGATGCGGCGCAACAGCTCGGCTGTCTGCTTGCGCTCGGCAACCGACATGCCGGCCACCGGCTCGTCGAGCATCATCAGCGCCGGGTCCTGGATGAGCAGCATTCCGATCTCAAGCCACTGCTTCTGGCCGTGGCTTAAGAGGCTGGCCTTCATCGAGAGCTTGTCCTCAAGGAAGATCTCCCTTGCAACCTCCCGCACCTTGTCGATGACCTCCTGGTCGCGCCTGAAGAACAGCGCGCCGAAGACCTTCTTGCCCTTGGGGTAGGAGAGCTCGAGGTTCTCGAACACCGTGAGGTTCTCGTATATGGACGGGTTCTGAAACTTGCGGCCCACCCCGGCATCCACGATCTCGTTCTCCTTGAGCTTGGTGAGCTCGGTGCCGCGGAACCTTATCGAGCCCGACGTGGCCTTGGTCTTGCCGCAGATGAGGTCGAGCACCGTGGTCTTGCCCGCGCCGTTGGGGCCGATGATCACGCGGATCTCGCCTTCATCGACGTAGAACGAGAGGTCGTCCACCGCCTTGAAGCCATCGAATGAAACCGTGAGGCCCTCGACCTCGAGCGCGAATTCCTTCTTTTTCATGACAGGCTCCTCCCGTCGTCAATACCATCCATTCCATCGCCGCTTAGGAACTGCGGCGGGACGCCCAGCAGCACCTTGTCGGCAGGGACGTCCCTGAGCGCCTCGATCTGGGCCTCGCGGTCCTCGCGCGCGCCCCTGAAGGCGCCCTTGAGCCTGCCGTCGAGTCCTGAAAGGAAAGGCATCACGTGGTCCGCGTAGAGGCCTGCAAGCCCCTTGGGGAAAACGAGCACGCAGCCGATGAAGATCGCGCCGATGAGCAGCGACCAGAGCTCGGGGAAGTTCTCGGATATAGCGGTCTTCGCAACGCTCACTATGAGCGTCCCGTAGATCGCCCCGTAGATCGACATCCTGCCGCCGACGGCGCAGAAGACCACCATCTCGATCGAGGCCACGATGCCGACGAAGCTCGGCGACATGAAGCCGGTCTGCAGCGTGAACATCGCGCCGCCCACCGCCGAGAGGAAGGCCGAGAAGCAGAGCACGAAGATCTTGTAGTTGGCCACGTCATAGCCTGAGAACCTCACGCGCTGCTCGTCGTCGCGGATGGCGACCAGAAGCCTGCCGGCCTTGCTCCTGGACACCCAGGTGCACAGCAGCACCGCGAGCACGAGCAGGAAGACGCAGAGGTAGTAGAGGAAGAGCTTCGCCCCGTTGGTCCTGATGTCAAGGCCCATGCAGGTCTTGAGATCGGTGATGCCGTTGATGCCGCCGGTGTAGCCCTGCTGGCCGACGATCAGGATGGTCATGATGCAGGCGATGGCCTGGGTGATGATGGAGAAGTACACCCCGCCGACGCGGCGCTTGAACATGCACAGCCCGAAGAAGTACGCGAACACCGTCGGCACGAGCAGGATCAGGACCAAGGTCAGCGGGAAGCTCTTGAACGCCTCCCAGAACCACGGCAGCTCGGTGAGCTGGTTCCAGTCCATGAAGTCCGGGATGCCCGGGGTGGTCTGCGAGGCCGTGTACTCGGGCGTGGATGCTTCAAGCTTCAGGAACATCGCCATGCAGTAGCCGCCCAGGCCGAAGAATATGCCCTGCCCCAGGCTCAATATGCCGCCATAGCCCCAGCAGAGCACCAGGCCCATCGCCACGAACGCGTAGCTTAGGTACTTGCCCATCATGTTGAGGCGGAAGATGTCCATCGAGGACGGGAACACGAGGACGAGCAGCGCCAGGAGCACTGTCAGGTTCAGCGCGAACCCCTTGTTTGACGATGCCAATGCAGGTGTTTTCATGGCTATTCCTCCCTTGGTTATTCCTTATTTGCGGACCTTCACTGAAAACAGCCCCTGCGGGCGGATCATCAGGATGCCGACTACGATGAGCAGCGTTATGACCTTGGCCATGGAGCCTGACATGAAGAACTCCATGACGCTCTGGGCCTGGGCGATGCCGAAGGCCGAGCAGATGGTCCCGATGAGCGTGCCCGCGCCGCCGAACACCACCACGAGGAAGGTATCGACGATGTAGAGCTGGCCTGCGGTGGGTCCGGTGGATCCGATCATCGTAAACGCGCAGCCGGCAATGCCGGCGATGCCGCACCCGAACGAGAAGGTGATGCGGTCGACGAGCGCGGTGTTGATGCCGACGGCCCCCGCCATCGGGCGGTTCAAGACCACGGCCCTCAGCTGCACGCCGAGCCTTGAGCGGAACATGACCGCCCACATGAACACGGTGACTATGAGCGTGAGGACGAGCACGATTAGGCCGTTGATGGGGATCTCGATGCTGTCGGTGACCTGGAGCGCGCCCATCATCCAGTCAGGCAGGATGACCGTCACTTCCTTGGCCCCGAAGATCGAGCGGTAGACCTGCTGGAGGATGAGGCTCAGTCCCCAGGTTGCCAGCAGCGTGTCAAGCGGCCTTGAGTAGAGGTGCCTTATCACCGCCCACTCGACCAGCGCGCCCAGGGCGCCGGCGGCGATGAACGACACGGCCACGGCCACGAAGAAATAGATTGGAAAGAGTCCCGGCGCATAGGCCTGGAACAGGTTTGAGGTCACGTAGGTGGTGTATGCGCCCAGGATCATGAACTCGCCGTGCGCCATGTTGATGACGCCCATCTGCCCGAAGATGACCGCAAGCCCCAAGGCCATGAGCAGGAACACCGAAAAGAGGCTCAGCCCGGCGAAGCCCTGCATCGCGAATATCGAGAGCAGCTCTGAAGCTGTGTAACCGGAAAGCATGTCTGCATCCTCCCTTTTTGATCTGCCAAGGGGCGGGGGTGGCCCCCCGCCCCTGAACTTAGATGCGCGTCAGTAGCCCTTCATGAACGGGTTGGGCTCCATGAGCTCGCTCCCGTGGACGATCTTGAACTGGCCGTCCTTCTGGGCCTGGCCGATGTAGGTCTTCATCCACATGTAGTGGTTCTCGTGGACCTTGACGTAGCCGTTGGGGGTCTTCACAAGCTCGATGCCCGGAAGCGCGGCCCTGACCTTGTCGATGTCGAAGGTGCCGGCCTTCTCAACGGCGGCCTTCCAGATCCAAGGGCCGAGGTAGGCCGACTCGGTGGTGTCGCCGATGACCGACTTCTCGCCGTAGGCGGCCTTGAAGTCCTTGACGAACTTCTCGTTCTCCTCGTTCTTCATGGACTGGAAGTACTTCATGATGGAGTAGCCGCCCTCGATGTTCTCGCCGCCGATGCCCAGGACCTCGTCCTCGGTGACCGAGGTGGTCAGGAGCAGCGGCTTCTCCTTGGCAAGGTCGATGCCCGCGGCCTTCATCTGCTTGTAGAAGGCGACGTTCGAGCCGCCGACGACGGTCGAGAAGATCACGTCAGGCTTCTTGAGCTTGAACTTGTTGATGACCGAGTTGAACTGGGTGTGGCCGAGCGGGTAGTACTCCTCGCCGACGACCTTCAGGCCCTTGTCCTCGATGTACTTGCGCGCGATCTTGAAGGAGGTGCGCGGCCAGATGTAGTCGGAGCCTATGAAGTAGAAGGTCTTGGCCTTCTTCTCGTTGATGACCCAGTCGAGGCCGGCGATGATCTGCTGCGTCGCGTCAGGCCCCAGGTAGATGATGTTCGGCGAGGACTCGAGGCCTTCGGTGAACACCGGGTAGAACAGCAGGTTGTCGTGCTGCTCGACTATGGGCAGCACCGCCTTGCGCGAGGCCGATGTCCAGCACCCGAAGATCGTCGCGACGTGATCCTTGAGGATGAGCTTCTGGGCCTTCTCCGAGTAGGTCGGCCAGTCGGACGCGCCGTCCTCCTGGACGTACTCGATTTGGCGTCCGAGCACGCCGCCCTGCTTGTTGATCTCCTTGATCGCAAGCTTCTCGCCCTGCACGGAGCCTGCCTCAGACAAGGCGATGGTTCCGGTGATCGAGTGCAGGATGCCCACGGTCACCGCCTTGTCGGTGACGGCGATGGGATTGTCGCCTGCCAGGGCCTGCCCTGCGGCGCATGCGAGCGCCGCGCCGATGAGAACTGCTGAAAGTTTTGCTGCAATTTTGCTTTTCATGGTCGTACCCCCTGAACCGTCCGCACCAGCGCGGACGTTGGTTTCAGTATCAGGGCAGGCTGCCTTAACTCCCATACGGCTGTCTGCATAGCCGTTACGCAAAATTGCGTAGGGCGCGCTCCGCCCTCACGGCCGCGCGCGCCCTCCCGCCCACTTGCCGTGCAGTTTTTCACCAGCACGATGCAAGCCCTCGCCAATGGTGCACACGATGCCCTGCTGCATCCTGAGTGTTGGAAACTTGTATGGCGGGAGCGGGAGACGCCCAATACATGAGGCGCCAGGAGGGGAGAATTGAAAGGGATGCTCGGCGAGTTTGACGACTACCCGCTGCAATCGGTGCCGGAGGAGGCCAGGACCATCAGCCCGTGCAGGCTCGGCATGACCGCGTTCGGTTCGATGTCCTTCCTGGCGCAGGAGTCGATGGGCGCGATGATCTCGATGCAGTTCGGCTTCCTGCACCTGCTGCTCGCGCTTGCAGTGTCGGCTGTTGCGATCATGCTGCTCTCGGTGCCGGTCGTGCGCGTGGCCACGCGCCAGCACATCGACATCGATCTCATATCAAGGGGCTGCGGATTCGGGTACCTGGGTGCCTCGCTCTCCTCGTTCATCTACGCAGGCTACATCTGTGCCTTCCTGGCCTTCGAGAGCATGATCGTGCTCGACATGCTCAGGGATCTCATGGGGATCCCGCCTGGGATCGGCTACTTCCTCTTCAACACCGCCGCAGCGGTGCTCGCGATCTTCGGGATCAGGGCCATCGCCAAGTTCCAGAACCTCACGAATGCCATCTGGATAGTGCTCTACGCGATCATCCTGATCGCCTTTGGACAGGCCATCGCAGGCGGCGGGCACGGACTGCCCGATGCATCTTTCAGCGGCTTCAGCGCAGCCTGCCTAGGCGGCGCCACCGGGATCACGCTGGCATTCGTGACCCAGACTGGCGAGCAGGTCGACTACCTGAGGTTCTCAAACGCCTCGGGCCAGGCGGCGTCCTTCTTCAACCTGCTAGGCGGGATCTTCTGGTTCTTGCCGGTGATGGCGAACATGGCCATAGGCGGGATCATCTCGTTCTGGCTCCTAGCCGGCATGGCCGACAGCGTCTCGGCCGCGCAGCCCTACCTGATGTTCTCCTACGTGCTGGGCTCAGGCGGCTTTCCGCACAACGCCGTGTTCGCCATCGTCGTGATCTTCGTGCTGCTCTCGCAGCTTAAGATCAACGTCACGAACATCTACTCGGGGTCGCTGGCCTGGTCGAACTTCAGCGCCCGCGTCACCCACGTGTTCCCGGGCCGCGCCTTCTGGGCGGTGTTCAACACCCTGCTTGCCTTCGTGATCATCGAAAGCGAGATCGTCGAGATGCCACTGTACATCTTCAGCATCATCTCGATCCTTGGGCTCTCCTGGTACGGCGTGCTCTTCACCGACATCACGGTAAACCGCGCGCTTGGGCTGCGCCCAAGGAAGATCCTCTTCAAGCGCAGCCAGGTCCCGGACATCGACCCGGTGGGCGTGATCGCCATGGCGCTGGGGGTTGCAGCCGGGATCGCCGCGAAGATGCATCCTGAGGACACGCTGCTCTCATCAAACGCCCACTTCGTGAGCCTTGGCGTGTCGATGGCCTGCACGGTCGTGCTGGCCGCGCTGCTGCGGGGAAGGCAGGTCCAGGCATCCGTCCAGGACGATCCCAAATCGCCCGGGGAGTGCTGCTCGTGCCACCGGACCTTCAGCTCGGAGAACCTAGCGTGGTGCCCTGCCAAGCGCTCCTATATCTGCGCCGAGTGCTGCTCGCTCGAGGCCGGGTGCTACGAGCAGTGCAAGCGCGGCGCTGCGTTTTCAGGATCCAAGGGCAGGCTCCCGCTCGTCGCCAACTACTTCGCGGTCATGGGCGCGTTCTCGCTGCTGCTCTGGGGCATCGCGGAGGTATCGTTCCGCCGCGCCGACATCTCAGAGCAGGTGGTGCGCACCTTCAGGACCGTGTTCCTGCTCACTGACCTTGCAGTCGGGATCTTCTACCTCATGTTCCTCTTCGTGCTCCAAGGCAGGCGCAAGGCGCTGATGGATCTGAACCTCAAGAACCTCGCGCTCGAGGAGGAGGCGGCAAAGCGCCAGGAGACACAGCGCCAGCTCGTGGAGGCCAGGAACAAGGCCGTGTCGGCCAACCTCGCCAAGAACCGCTACCTCTCGGGCATCAGCCACGAGTTGCGCACGCCTCTGAACACCATCATCGGCTACATCCAACTCCTCCAGCGTCAGAGCGGGATCAGCCAGTCGCAGCGCCGCATGCTCGACATCATCAGGACCAGCGGCGGGTACCTGGCAGATCTCATCGAAGGGCTCTTGGACATCTCGAGGATCGAGGCTGGCAAGCTCGAGATCCGCGACGAGCGCGTGAGGCTGCGCGCCATGGTCTCGCAGCTGGGTGCGTACTTTGCCGAGCGGGCGCGGCGCAAGGGGATCTCCTTCTCAGTGGACGGGCTAGAGCGCCTGCCTGAGCTCGTGCGGTCCGATGGCAAGCGACTGCGCCAGATCCTGACGAATCTATTCTCGAACGCCGTGAAGTACACGGTGCAAGGCGGGGTGGACGTCAGGATCTCGTTTCGCGACGAGGTGATGTCGATGACTGTTTCTGACACCGGGGTCGGCATGACCGGTGAGTTCATGAAGCGCATGTTCGAGCCCTTCGAGCGCGCCAAGGATCCCTCATGCCAGAACGTGCCGGGCACCGGGCTTGGGCTCACCATCACGAGGCTGCTCGTGACCGTGATGGGAGGCGGGCTTGGCGTCAAGAGCGAGTACGGCAAGGGCACGGAGTTCAAGGTGAAGCTCAAGTTCCGTGTCTGCGAGGACCAGAGTCTCAATGCCGACGAGAAGGCGATGGCAGTCAAAGGCTACATCGCCCCAGCAGGCAAGGCATACAAGGTGCTGGAAGTGGACGACAACCCGGACCACTGCTCGCTCATCTGCGGCATGCTCGAGCCCGTGGGCTTCAAGGTCGAGTGCGCCTCGACGGTGAAGGAGGCGCTGGAAGCGGCGGAAAGGTGGCGCCCCGACGTCATACTCCTTGACATATCGCTGCCAGACGGCACCGGATGGGACATCCTGGGCTGCCTCAGGGCCATGGGCCACCGCGAGCCTGTGGTCATGGTCTCGGCCGAGGCTGCCGAGGAGCATGTACCAAACGATCTGCGCCACTCCTACAACGGCTACATCATCAAGCCCGTAGGCATGGCCGCGCTCTTTGACATGCTGGGGCGGCTGCTTGGGATCAGCTACTACTCGGACTGCCGTGAAGGGGCAGCCAGGCCGCAGCAAGGCGGCGCCCCCGCCGCCTTGCCCTCCATGCCATTGCGCTTAGGCGATGGCGAGATGGAAAAGGTGAAGGCCTTCCTGGGCATAGGCTTCCTAGGCGGCGTGGAGCAGGCCGTCGACCGCGGCCTAAAGGCCGGGACGCTCGACGAGGCGGGCGCGGACAGGATCAAGGGATGGATACTGGGCGCCGATCTAGCGTCGCTTAGGAGGTGGGCAAATGGCAACTGATGCAAACGCAGGCTCGAAGAAGATGATCCTGGCCGTGGACGACTCGGCCGAGACGCTTGGCATGATAAACCAGGCGCTGACGAAGGCCGGGTACTCCGTGCTCATCGCGCTGGACGGGGTGCAGGCCCTTGGGATCTGCTCGCAGCTGACGCCCGATCTCATCCTCATGGACGCCAAGATGCCGAACATGGACGGCTTTGAGACCACGCGCCGCCTGCGCATGGATCCGCACCTCACCGACATCCCGGTGATCTTCATGACCGGGCTTGAGGTGGGGGACGGCATGGCGCCGAGCTTCGATGCCGGGGCCAACGACTACATCAAAAAGCCCGTGGACATAGGCGAGCTGCTAATCAGAATAGAAGGCAGGATCCGCAGCGGCAGGTCGCAGGCCGCGGTCAAGGAATCCATGGACAACGCAGGCTCGCCATCCGTCGCCGTCACCTCGGGCGGGAGGATGGCCTGGGCCACGCCGATGGCCCTGGATCTCCTGTCAAAGTCAGGCCTGGACCGCGACTCCATAAGCGTGCTGCTGCCAGCGGAGCTGCTCAAGGCTGCCTCGCGCGGGGACGGCGAGTTCCTCATCCAGGGCACCAAGCCTCCAGTCTACGCCGCGCTTGAGGAGCGCAACTCCATGGGCGACATGGTGTTTAGGGTGAGCGCAAGGGATCCGGCCGCAGGGGCGGCCGCGCTGCGCGCAAAGCTTGGCCTCACCTCGCGCGAGGCCGAGGTGCTCTACTGGATGAGCCAGGGCAAGTCGAACAAGGATCTGGCGCTGATCCTGGGCATCAGCCCGAGGACCGTCACGAAGTTCACCGAGCTCATCTTCCAGAAGCTCGGGGTGGACAACCGCACGAGCGCGGCCAACATCGCGCTCAAGGCCATAGGCTAGGGCGGGGACACCCCACCTGGGCGGGGGCGGCACGGCCGCCTCCGCCTTTTTCATCATTTTGATTTGGAGTTTCTTTTTGAGGCATTTACGCATAATTGCGTAAGGCATGGGACTTTTGGCTGATTCTGCCCAAGGCGCCTTCTGGATAACCTGAAGACAACGTAAAACGTTGCTTGGTTTTCTTTTTGGAGGATTTAATTATGCCGCATGGTGACATTTCCTGCAGTGCCGACAAGGTGGGCCTGGCCGTAGTCAACTGGAAGATGCCGCGCTTCCACACCAAGGCCGAGATCATCGCCAACTGCCACAAGATCGCCGACTACATCAAGGGCCTCAAGTCCGGCATCCCCGGCCTCGACATGATCGTGTTCCCCGAGTACAGCACCCACGGGATCATGTACGATTTCAACGAGATGATGGATCTTGCCGCCACCGTTCCTGGCGATGAGACCGACATCTTCGCCCAGGCCTGCATTGAAAACAACGTCTGGGGCGTGTTCTCCATCACCGGCGAGCGCCACGAGGAGCACCCCAGGAAGGTTCCCTACAACACCCTGGTCCTCATCAACAACAAGGGCGAGATCGTCCAGAAGTACCGCAAGATGTGCCCCTGGACCCCGATCGAGGGCTGGTACCCTGGCGATCGCACCTACGTCAGCGAAGGCCCCAAGGGACTGAAGGTCAGCTTGATCATCTGCGACGACGGCAACTACCCTGAGATCTGGCGCGACTGCGCCATGAGGGGCGCCGAGCTCATCGTCAGGTCCCAGGGCTACATGTACCCGGCATCGGTTGAGGAGCAGCACGTGGTGCCGGTCATGGCCTGGTGCAACAACGTCTACGCCTGCGTGGCCAACGCCACCGGCAACGACGGCGTGTACTCCTACTTCGGCCACTCGGTGATCTGTGACTTCGACGGCAGCGTGCTCGGCGAGTGCGGCACCGAGGAGAACAGCTACCAGTACGCCGAGCTGTCGGTCAGCGCCATCCGCGACGCCCGCGCCAACTGGCAGTCCCAGAACCACCTGTACAAGCTGCTGCACCGCGGCTACACAGGCACCATCAATTCAAAGGAAGACCGCTTCGGCGAGCCCAAGTGCCAGTTCGAGTTCTACCGCAACTGGGTCAACGATCCTGAAGGCACGCAGAAGAAGGTCGAGGGCATGACCCGCTCGCTGCCGGGCGTCAAGTACGCCCCGATCGCCGGCATTCCCCATGAAGACTGATCCCTCGAAAGCCTAAGTCCAAGCGGAGGCGCAAGCCTCCGCTTTTGTGTCCTTGCACCCCGCCTTCATCGCCTGCTCCTGGCGAGTGCGCCAGATGCGGCGCCATTCCAGGATCCGATCACAATCATATTTTTATATTTATTTTTACAAAAACAAGAATACCTGCATAAAAAACCTTATACTGTCCTAAACACAGCAAACAAACAGACATAACTATCAACATCAATGAAGTTCTCGCTTGACGAGCTCATCTCGATCGCCAAAAGCAGCAGGAGCTGGAAGCTCCTGCGCGCGCAGACCGCGCCCTTCACGCTCTGCTTCCTGCACCGCGCCTTCACCGACAAGGGCCGCTCCTCGGCCTCCGAGACCGATCTCGTGCACGACCTCGAGGACCTGGTCTTCATCGCCCGCGACCTCAAGTCCTCAGGGGCGCTCGACGATGCCGCATTCGACCAGGCGATCCCATCAGACGCGCTCTCATCCCCGGTCAAGGTCCTCACCAAGTGGACCGACGAGTTCTGGCTCACCTCCTCGATGCCCGAGGGGAGGAGCGAGCCATGGTACGACATCACCCCTGACGCGCAGGACGCGCTGGCGTTCGTCCAGAGCCTCGACCGCTTCAAGTTCGTCGGCACCGAGTCGCGCTTCCGCACCCTCATCGACATCCTCAGGCAGATCCGCCTGGGGCGCTTTGCCGAGCCCGGCGAGTACCTGCAGGAGCTCAAGGAGCAGCGCAAGGCCCTGGACAAGCACATCGAGGATGCGTCCAAGGGCATCGTCCCGCGCCTCACCGACCGCGAGATCCAGGAGCGGCTGCAGCAGTTCATCCAGCTCTCGCGCTCGCTCATCTCGGACTTCCGCACCGTCGAGTACAACATGCGCGGGATGTACCGCGACCGGTGCATTCAGATCACCAAGTGGTCGCGCTCCAAGGGCGAGCTTTTGGAGAACATCTTCGGGGAGGAGCACTCCATCGAGAAGTCCGATCAGGGCCAGAGCGTCAAGGCATTCTCAGACCTGCTATTGAATCCGGACATGCGAAGCCAGCTTTCAGAGGAAATAGAGAGGCTCTTTCGCGAGAAGGTCATCAAGGTCACTCCCGCCGACCGCAACCTGCGCGACCTCTACCCCACGCTGCTTGATGAGAACTCGCAGATCCTCGGTACCATCGCGATGCTCTCAAAGCAGCTCAAGCGCTTCATCGACGACAAGGCCTACATCGAGAACGCCCGCATCATGGACATCATCCGCGAGATCCAGCGCCACGCCCTGGAGATCACAGAGTCGGGCGCCCCGGTTCCGCGCACGCTCATAAAGCTCGAGCTGCCGTACGCCGACGTGAAGCTCCCGCTGGAGCGCCCGCTCTTCAAGCCGCGCGAGCGCGTGGCCTTCGACTCGGACGGAATCAAGGAGGGCGTGGGAGATCCCAATGGCGCGCAGTCGCTCTTTGAGATGGAGTACATCGACGAGAACCGCCTGCGCCACAACATCAACATGGCGCTCGACGAGAAGGGCGGCAGCGCGGATCTCCCTTTCATCATCTCGCGCTTCCCCCTGGAGCACGGGCTTGAGGAGCTGCTCTCCTACGTCACGATGGGCTATGCCGAGTACCAGGTTATAGTGGACGATGAGACAGAGGACTCCTTCGAGTGGGACGAGAACGGCATGGGCGGTAGCCTTTTGAACCCCAATCTCGAACGGCGCAAGCTCAAGATGAAGCGCGTCGTGATATCGCGCCGCGACGAGGAGACGCTGATCCCCAAGAAGGCACCTGACGCCGCAGATGAGGGCGGCGCCTCAGGCGGAGATGGAATTTTGCAGGGCGGCGGGAACAGTTCCGCGCCCACCGAGGATGAAGATGGCAGATGAAAAGGCAGCCGGCTCCGCCGCGCTCTCACGCAAGTTCCAGGCAGGCACCGTGCTTGCAAACCTCCTGCTCGGTGTCGTCTACAGCGACGCAGGGCGCGGGCTATGGCAGGCGCTTTTGGACCTGAGGCCGCAGGTGTCCGACCTGGCCTCCCAGCTTGGCCTCAAGCTCGTGGTCTACGAGGACGAGGGCTTTGCCTTCTTGAAGACCGACGAGACGCTTGAGGAGGGGGAGTCGGAGTACGTGCTCCCGCCGCGCCTGATGGCGCGGCGGGAGCTCACCTTCGAGCTCAGCCTCCTGCTCGTGCTGCTGCGCCAGAGGCTGCTCGAGTTTGACACCGAGGGCAACGGCACCAGGCTCTTAGTCTCGTTCTCGGAGATGCAGGGGATGATGCGCGTCTACTTCCCCGACACCGGCAACGCCATGCGATCGGAGAAGCTCATCCGCGCCAACGTCTCCAAGGCCGAGGAGCTTGGGTTCCTGCGCAGGGTCGATCCAAAAGGCAGCGACGTCGAGCGCTACGAGGTCATGCGCATCATCAAGGCCTTCTTCGACGCAGACGAGCTCTCGAAGATCGACTCGCTGCTTGCAAGATACGCCGAATACGGCAAGGAAAAGGCCGAGAGGCTTGCCACCAGGTCAAAGGACGGGGAATAAATGGGCGCGCAGGATTTCGAGGAAGAGAACCTCAACACCGATGGCTACCGGCTCGACCGCGCCGAGGTCTACAACTGGGGCAGCTACGACGGCAAGGTCTGGATCATGCCGCTGTACGGGCAGAACGGCTTCCTGGTCGGCGAGAACGGCTCTGGCAAGTCGACGCTCGTCGATGCCATAACCACGCTGCTCGTCCCGCAGGGCAAGCTCGTCTACAACCGCGCAGCCGGGGCCAAGCGCGACGAGAGGACGCTGCTCTCCTACACCTTGGGCTACACCGGATCGCACAGCGAGGAGAACAGCGCCGAGGGCGTGCACACCCGTCTGCGCGGCAAGAACAGCTACACGGTGATCCTGCTCGTCTTCAAGAACGAGCAGCTGCGCGCCCAGGAGAGCCCCTACGCCGACATCACGCTGGCGCAGGTCATGTGGCCTGACGACACCAAGCCCCGCGGGGTTGCGGTCATGTACGTCGCGGCCGACGCCGACCTCTCCATTAAGCGCGACTTCTCAGGCTTCGGCCGCGACATGAGGAACCTGAGGCGCAAGCTCAGGCAGTCGGGGGCGCAGGTCTTCGACTCGTTCACCCCCTACAGCGGCTGGTTCCGCCAGCGCTTCGGCATGAGCGGCAGCCAGGCCGTCGACCTCTTCTACCAGACCCAGAGCATGAAGAGCGTAAGCGACATCACCTCGTTCGTGCAGGAGAATATGCTCGAGCCATTCGATGCCGACACGCCCATCAACGCGCTCGTAGACCACTTCCGCGACCTCACCGCCGCCTACGAGAAGGTGATCCGCACCAGGGAGATGCGCGACGGATTGAAGCCCATCTGCGAGGAAACCGGCGCCAGGCTCATGGACACCAGGGGCACGATATCCTCGGTATCCGCGCTTGCAGACTGCCTGCCCCACTACCTGGGGCTCAAGCGGCAGAGGCTGCTTGAGGAGGCCATCGCCGCCGACAGGCTCAGCCTTGAGAAGGTCCAGGGGAAGATTGACCACGCCAAGCGCCTTGCCGACGAGTACCGCGCAAAGCGCGAGAGCATTCAGCGCAGCATCATGGAGAACGGCGGCTCGCGCCTTGAAGGCATCGCAACCGAGATCGCCGCCTGCGACCGCGAAATAGCCAAGGTCTCGCACGACCGCGCAAGCTACGCGGCCCTCATCAAGAACCTAGGCGGCAAGCTCCCCGACAGCGAGGACGCCTTCATCGAGCAGCGCGCCTGGATAGCCGCCGAGAAGGACGCCGCCACCGCGCAGTCTGCAAAGAACCTCGAGGATCTGGTTGCAAACGGGGTCGAGGTGAAGCGCACGGAATCCGAGCACGCCAAGCTCAGGGCCGACTTCGACCTCCTCAAGAGCCGCCAGTCCAACATCAGCGCCGACCAGCTGCGCATCCGCAGCATGCTCTGCCGCGATCTGCACCTGCGTGAGAAGGATCTGCCCTTCGCAGGCGAGCTCATGGAGGTGCGCGACGAGGAGAAGCCCATCTGGGAGGGCGCCATCGAGCGCGTGGTCCACGGGCTGGCGCTCTCGATGCTCGTGCCCGAGGAGCGCTACGGCGACGTCATGCGCTACGTGGACGGGCACTTCCTGAAGGGCCGCCTCGTCTATTTCCGCGTGCCCGAGCGCCTGAACGCGCGGGAGCCCCAGCTGCCGCCGCGCTCGCTGGTCTCCAAGATCCGTCTGAAGCCCGATTCGCAATTTCGCGACTTCCTGCGCGACCGCCTCGTGCGCAGTTTCAACTACGAGTGCTGCGAGGATCTCGCGTCCTTTGCCAAGTCCGACATGGCCATGACCCCGCAGGGCCAGGTCAAGGCGCCCAACGGCAGGCACGAGAAAGACGACCGCCACGACATCTCAGACCGCAGCCGCTACGTGCTCGGCTGGAGCAACGCCGACAAGCTCGCACTGCTTTTGCAGATGATGGAGGAGAAGGCCTCGGCCATGAAGGAACTCAAGGCCAGATCCGCGATGCTGCGCGATCAGAACAAGGCCCTCACGGGACGCATCAACGCCGCCTCAATACTTTTGAGTTCCGCTCCCTCCTACTCCGACATCTGCGCCGACGAGCGCAAGCGCCAGCGCGAGGACCTGCTCAAGGAGAAGAAGGCCATCGAGGAGAGCTCTGACATCCTCGCCAAGCTGCGCGATGACCGCGACAACGTCGAGAAGCTCATCAAGGACCGCGAGAAGGACATCGAGGACGCGACGGGCCTGAAGGGCCGCCTCGAGGGGCAGATCCAGCGCAACGAGGGCGAGCTCTCGCTGCAGCTCAACGTGCTTGAGGACACCAAGGAGAACTGGGACGAGGCGCTTGCCCCAAAGCTTGACGAGGAGTTCAAGCCCTACCAGCCAACCTACGCCCTGCCCACCGCTGAGTCGGTCGAGAAGAGGATGCAACGCGCGTTCGACCAGAGGCTCCGCGATCTGCGCGAGGCGGCCGAGAAGCTCTCAAACCAGCTCACCGCGCAGATGTCCGCCTTCAAGAGCAAGTACCCGCCTGAGACCTCAGAGCTTGACGCCTCCGAGGAGGCGCTGCCGGGGTTTGCCGATCTGCTGCGGCGCATCGAGGAGGACGACATTCCCCGCTTCGAGCAGGACTTCAAGCGCCGCCTGCGCAGCACCACCATCGACTCGGTGGCCAACCTGAGCGCCAAGCTCTTGAACCACTGCGACGAGATCCGCCGCAAGATAGACATCATCAACGGCACCTTGAAGGGCATCGACTACGATCCGGGCTGCCACATCCAGCTTGACATCAACAACACCAACGACATCGACATCCGTGACTTCCGCAAGGAACTCAAGGAATGCACCTCCAACACCTTCTCGACCCACGAGGAGTTCTACGAGTCCGAGGCCAAGTTCAAGCAGATCAAGAACCTCGTCGACCGCCTCGCCGGCCGCAGCGCCAGCGCCGATACCGATCAGCGCTGGAGGGCCAAGGTCACCGACGTCAGGCGCTGGTTCACATTCGCAGCCGAGGTGATCTCAAACGAGGACGGCTCGCAGGTGACCTACCTGCGCGACTCAGGCGGCATCTCAGGCGGCCAGAAGGAGAAGCTCGCCTACACCATCCTCGCCGCGGCCCTCGCCTACCAGTACGGCACGGCCGACAACCGCGAGGGCGATCCGCGCACCTTCCGCTTCGTCATCATCGACGAGGCCTTCGGCCGCGGCTCGAACGCCCTGGCAAGCTATGGCCTCGATCTTTTCAGGCGCATGCACCTGCAGGTGCTCATCGCCACCCCGCTCTCGAAGATCGGCGTGATGGAGCGCTTCGTCCAGCACGTGTGCCTTGCCACCATGAACAAGGCCACGAAGCGCACCTCGCTGCTCACGATGACCATCGAGGAGTTCAGGCGCCGCCAGGACGAGCAGCAGGCCAGGCGCCTGGCGCTTGCCAAGGCCAAGTTGCTCATCGCAAAAGGCAAGTTCGATCCATCAGAACTTCAGGCGGCGCTTGAAGCAGCCTCAGGCCAGGACGCGCAGGACGGCGCGGCGGCACAGGAAGGCAGCGGCACCGCGTCAGAGGCTCAAGCCCCGGATGAGGATTCCGGCAGTACCGGGGCTTCCGCGACAGATGGCGCCGCGCCTGGCACAGTGCCTGTGGATGAGGGCTTGGATGGCGATGGCGCATCAAGGCCCGGGGACGATGAGACGGATCAGGCCCAAGGGCAGGACGCAGGATCCGCCTCATCCATGGACGGCGATGCCGCGGATGGCGGGGCGAAAGCCGCATCGGCCGCCGGCCAGGATGAAAGCTTGGGCATGGATGCTTTGGACGACGAGAGCCTCGAGCATGGAGGCAAGTACATCATCGAGGATGATGAGGCTGAGATTGCAGACAGCGACGATGCTGCGGCGCTCTCCGGCGCAGACGCTCAGGGAGGGGAGCCCGGCGTGGCTCAAAAGCCCGGCGCAGGCGCTGCGGCGCCAAAGCCCGATCCAGTTCAAAAGAAAACGGCATCCCATGACTCCACGGCCGCCAGCACCTCTCTCATGAAGGCCTTGGGCGACATCATGGACATGGCCAAGGAACGCGAGCACGGGAGCAAATAGCCAGGAGGAGGCGCATGGTTGACGAGGAGTTCAAGGGGCGCGGCTGGTCCGATCTCAAATGGCTCAAGGACCGCCTGATGCGCCAGTGGGAGAAGGGCGAAATCCTGCGCCTGGCCGCGCAGGAGCAGCCGGTGGTCGAGGGCTGGGTCTTCCTGAACATCCCGCTCAGGCACCCATCGTCTCGCGACATCACAAGCGACTTCGCCGCCGCGCGCGCCTTCGCAAGCTACTGGAGCAGCGCCAAGGGGCTGTCGGTGGAGCTCTCCACCATGCCCACCCGCCGCTTTGGAACCCAGAAGGTCCCCACCGCCGCCTGCTTCGATTCTGCAGCCTCGGCCGCCGCCTTCATCGGCAAGAGCGCGCAGCTGCGCGACTACATCGCGATGCGCGAGCGCTTCACCGCGCGCTTTCCCAGGCTTTCGGCGGTATTCGACAGCCATCCCGTCGAGCTGCTCAAGAACCGCGGCTGCGCCGATCTGCTGATGGCCGTGGCCGAGTTCCTGGTGGCGCACCCGCGTCCTGGGATCTACGTGCGCGAGGCCGACATCCGCGGCGTCGACACCAAGTTCATCGAGAACCACTGCCGCGTGCTCGGGCTCATCCTCGACGAGGCGCTGCCGCCGGACGCCATCGACGAGAGCTTCAAGCCCAGCGCCAAGGAATTCGCACAGCGCTACGGCTTCCGCCAAAAGCCCCTGCGCGTGCGCTTCCGCCTGCTCGATCCCGACCTGCGCCTGGGCAAGGACGAGCCATGGTTTTCTGACATGGAGGTCGACGCCGGGAACTTTGCCGCCCTGGATCCCCCTTGCCTCAAGATCGTCATCTGCGAGAACGAGATCACCTACCTCACGCTGCCCAAGCTTCGCGGCGCCCTCGCAATCTACGGCAGCGGATACGGCTTTGAGGCGCTCAAGGGAGCCAAATGGCTCTCCAAGGCCGACACGGTCTACTGGGGCGATCTCGACACCCACGGCCTTGCCATATTGAACAACCTGCGCCGATCCTGCCCCTTCATGAAGGTGCGCTCGGTGATGATGGACGTCGCCACCTTGGAGGAGTTCCTGGATCTCTGCGTCGAGGAGCCCAAGCAGGCGGCCATCGAGCCCGAGTCGCTCACTGACAAGGAGTACGAGGCCTTCGAGGCGCTGCGCGACAACCGCTACGGCACGCGTCTGAGGCTCGAGCAGGAGCGCATCCCCTACTCCTACGCCTGCAATGCCTTGAAGAAGTCGCTCTTCGGCTGAAGCCACCTGGCGCGGGACGGCCCGTGGCGCCGCCTTCTGATGGCGGGGGCGTCAGGCCTTCTCAAAGGCTGCGGGCTTTTCGCCTGAGAACACGACCGCCCAGCAGTCAAGCCGCGGGATCGCGGCTATCTTCGGGGCAGCCTTGTATTCCAGGATCTGCGCCTTCGCCTCCTCGAGCCTGGCCGCGACCGCGGCATCCGTGCGCCTGCCCTTTGGAATGTACTTGAGCTCGAACAGGAAGTTGCGCCCGGCAGGGTTGCTGTTCATGACTACGAGATCGGCGCGGCCGTGCCCGCCGGTGTCCGCCTCAAGATGCGGCCTGAGCTTGCCGCTGGAGTCGGTCCTGACCGCGAAGTTGAAGCACATCTGCAGAGTCTTCTCGTTGAAGAGTGCGGATCCCGTGTCCGGCAGCTCAGAGATCTCCTCCTCAACGCTCCTGAGAAGCGGCGCGATGTCGGCCTTTTCAGACGCCATGTCGCCGAGGTTGATCTGCCTTAGTGCCGCCAGGCCGCACCTGCCCTCGCAGTAGCGCACGAAGATCTGGTAGTAGACCTCGTTGGGGCAGCGGTATTCAACCGAGCCATCTGCTGAACCGCTGCTCTTGGCAAAGCTTAGGTAGCCAAGGTACTTGAGCAATGAGACGAGCCCGTTGAAGTCAAAATAGTCCACCTGGTTCAGGTTGAGCCTTTCCGGCAAAGCCGATGTCACATTCTTCCTCGCCAGGATCAGATCGGATACTTCATCGCGCGCAGAAGGCACTGCGAGGTTCATCATGCCCCTAAGCTTCGCTGAATCAGCACTTATGAATATGTCCTGCGCCCTGTCAGGCAACCGGCCCATCCTGATCACCTCGTTGAGGTAATTGAGGCACATGTCGGTATTGAACACGCTCTCGGCGCCAGGCTCATCCGAGAACAAGTAGCCGTCAAACTGCCTCTCCATAGCCTCGATGAGCCCAGCCTTGTCCACGCTGCGGATGCGGCTGAAATCGACCGTCTCGTCGATCACCTGCGACAGCTCTCCATGGGTGAGGCCGACCATGGCCGCGCACTCCTTGCGGCCGCTGATGTCGTTGGCGATGTTGAAGCCAGAGGTGATCGAGTCAAGCGATACCGAAGTCACCCCTGTTATGAAGAGCTTTTCGATCGGCGTCTCTGGATCGCCGCCGAAATAGGACTTGAGGCTGGCGTAGAACTGCCTTATGAAGTCATAGTCCTCCGCTGCGGCGTCCGCGCGCGCCCTGCTGCCTGAGAGCACCGCATTGGCAAAGTGGTCGTATTCGTCGATGATGACGTAGAGCCGCGACCTGCCGCCTGAGGCAATTGAGAAGTGATCGAGGAACGCCATCATAATTTCTGCCGGAGAGTCATACAGACGCGGGTCGAGCTTTGAGGCTGGCAGGCCGAGTTCAGGATATGTTGCTGAAAAATACATGAGGCCGCTTGCCAGAACCGCAATAAAGCTGCCCAGCGCCTGTCCTGGCTTTGACGAAACTATGGAGAAGTCAAAGCTCAGGCAGCAGTAGGAGCTAGCCCCGGGAGTCTTGTGGGCGCCGATCCAGGTGCCTGCGAAGTTCTCATCGAAGCGGTCCTTGGACGCGATGTCGTAGTAATTGTTGAGGAGCACGGTGAGTGTGGTCTTGCCGAACCTGCGCGGGCGCATGAACACCGGCACATTGGTCTTGGCGTCATTCTCAAGCCAGGCTATGTACCTGCTCTTGTCGACAAAGAGCAGGTTATGCTCCCTGACCATCTCCATCGACATGATGCCAGGCAGGATATTCTTGTAGTTCATCGCTTCTCCAACACGAGCCACTGGCAGCAAATGCAGCCCGCCTTGGCATTATCTCAAAGCCATTGCGCGCCTTGAAACGGGATCCCGGATTGATTGGAGGAGGGCTCTTGGTTTGAACGGCAATGGGCTTGCCGCAGCCTCATTGAGGGAATTGCGGCATGGCGCATCATGATGTTGCGCCAGTTGGGGAAGGGCGAGATCCTGCGCCTGGCAGCGCAGGAGCAACCGGTGGCCGATGGCTGGATCTTCCTGAACATCCAGCTCTGGCCACCTTCTCAGGCGACATAACCAGCGACTTGGCCGCCGTGCGCGCCTTTGCAAGCTGCTGGAGCCACGCCAATGGACTTGCTGTGCAAGCCTGGCCATGCGCCTCAATCGGCTTCCTCCTCAAGGCCGTCGAAGGAGTCAAGCGCCACCTTCCAGCGCGTCTTGGAGACCTTGTAAAAGTCGAGGTAGAAAAGGTCGTTGTACATGTCAGGATTCATGTACTCGACCATGTACATGCCCAGGGCGTGGCGCTTGTTCTCATCATCGATCGTCACATCCTGGAACGTGACTGCCTTGACAGGAGCTTTTTCCTTCTGCCTGCTTTGGATCTCCGTGAGAATTGCCAGCGGGGAAAGCTTGCACATGAACATCAGGGCCTGCACGCGATCCTGCTGCGGGAGCAGGCCAAAGTCGCCTATCTTGCTTTGCATCTCTTCGCTGGGCGTGATGTTCCCGCAAACCCAAATCATGTCGCCTTTCATGATCTTTTCAATGGTTTGCCTTGCAAAGCCCTCGAGATCGGATTTCGCGCTCAAGTCCGCAGCCTTGACATCGCTGTCTGTGTAATTCTTGGCAAAGCCCGACGCCGCCGCATCGAGATCCGCCTGGCCGCCGTGGCCCGCCCTTTGCGCGCTTCCTTGATCTTGCTCCTGGGGGCTCGGTGCCTCAGGGCTCACGCTTGCGCCAACAGCCACGCCAATTGCGCGCGATGCGATGTCCGTGACCGCATAAGCCCCGCTTGAAAAAAATGCAATGGCAGTGGCCAGTGCAGATGCTGACAAAAACTTCCTCATCAGAAAACTCCTCTCTCACGCCCTTTCCGGCGCAATTAAAAAAAGCCTGCCTTGGGAAGGCAGGCTTCCGAATCGCCGCCGCCCCCGATCAGGGCAGGGCTGTTGCCTCAGCCTCTGAAAGGCGTACGCAGGATGAGTCAGTCCTCATCGTCGTCGTCATCATCATCATCATCATCATCATCGTCGACGTCGTCTTCGTCGCCGTCATCGGCGTCGTCATCCTCATCGGAGCCATCCCCATAGCCATTGCCGGGGCGGCCCTGCCCGCCATTTTTTGAATCGCCTTCAGAGGCTGCGTCATGCCCCTCGCTGTCTTCTTTCTCGAGGTTTTCCTTGATATCCTTTGAGATCTTCTCTACTGCCTTGGAGAATCCGCCATGGCCGGAGTCGCCCCCGGATGCCGCAGCGCCAGCGGAGGCGGCCTGGTCAGGCTGGCCGCCTGCAGCCGAGGCTGCGACCGCGCCTGCTGTGGCGGCCATGCCGGCTGATGCAGGGGCAGCGCCTTGGAAAGCCCCGCCTTTTGAAGCTGTGATCCTGCGCTCCTCCTCCACAGGATTGGGGCCGTAGGCATTGTCCCCGGCCTTGCCACGGATGAAGATGAGCTTGACGTAGAAGTAGATCGTGTAGCCCAGGATGAACAGCGAGCCGCCGACGAGGAAGGCCTGCATGGCCCAGTCGGGGATCTCGATGCCCTTGTACACCCATTGCGTGGCCAGGATCTCCGGCGCGAAGGATTGGACGCATAGCAGGAGGATCACGCAAGCCGGCCCGACAAACGCCTTCTTGGTGGGATAGCCGAGGTCATGCGCCCGGCGCGAGGTCACCGCAAAGACCGGGATTATGCAGAGGACGGCCAAGGCAAGGAAGGCGAGCATCATCAGGGCGCTGCCTGCCATGAGGCCCGCCAGTGCGGCGATGAAGAGCAGCAGCTCGAAGAGGTTGAACCAGTTGAACTCCGAGCGCGAGGCGCGCCCCTTGAACGAGAAGAAACTGGTGAGGCAGTGGCCTATGGATTTTGCTGGGGACATGTTTGCTCCTTGTTTACCATGCTGCGGGCGGTGCGCCCGGAATCGTCAAAACCTTCCCGTCACTTGCCCTTGAGCGAGGCTGCGGCCTTGCAACCGTCCTGGTAGCCAAGGTCGCAGGACTTATGCAGGTACTCGATGGCAGTCTCCTTGCTCTTGGGCATGCCGGCGCCCTCGTAATAGGCGGCGCCCAAGTTGTAGCAGCCCGAGGGGTCCCCAAGCTTGCAGGCGCGGGCGTAGAAGTCGGCGGCCATGGCCTCGTCCTTGGCTATGCCCTGCCCGCCCTCGTAGGAGAGCGCTGCGTTGAAGCAACCGTCAGAGCTGCCGACATCGCAGGCCTGCTTATAGAGCTTGAGCGCGCGATCGGGGCTCTTCTTGAGGCCATTGCCCTCGTCATATAGCAGGCCCAGGTTGACGCAGGCCCCGGCATAGCCGCCCTTGCAGGCGTCGTAGTAGAGCTCCGCGGCGCGGCGGTAATCCTGCTTGGCGCCCTTTCCTGTCTCAAAGGCGATGCCGTTCTCCACCATCTGGCGGCATACCTCTGGCGTGCTGGCGCTGCAGACTTTGGACGCACTCGAAGGCTGCGCCTGAGCATCTGCTGCCTTGGGAGCGCTCTCAGGCTGGGGCTGCGCGGCCTCCTGCGCCGAAGGCTGCTGGGGCGCCTGCTGCGCCTTGGCATCCCCAGCCGGCTCCTGCTGTGCTGCTGCCTGATCGCCTGCCCCCTTCTCCGGCATGGGCTCGTCCTCAGACTTGCTGTCAGGGCTCACCCCGTACTTCTCGCACCACTTGCCGTTGATCCCGCAGGCCTTCACCGCGTAGTCATGGGCCTTCTGATCGTCCTTGTCATCGCCTTGCGCGTAGTGGTCGGAGAGGCGGGCGCAAGCCTCGTCGTCGTCCAGCAGATCGCAGCTTCCCAGATCCTTTGCGGTGTCGTACTTGTCGGTGACGCTCTTGACCACCGAGTTGTCCGGGTGATCCTCCGCAAAGTTCAGCGCCTTCTTGGTGAGCTTCAAGCCCTTTGAAAGCAGACTCTCCCTGGCGTCGCACTCAAACGAGGCCGCAACTGCGGCGACGGCCATGACCGCCGCCACGATCATCAATTTCCTTTCCTTCATGTCTTGCCTGTTCCTTAGTTCACTTGTCCGGCAGCTTGTCCCAGAGCCAGCGCGAGTTTTCATTCCTGACCAAGTCGAAATCGACGAACTCCCCCAGGGCGCCGGGGTCCTCGTACTCGATCTCAAGCTCGACGCGGGCGCTGCGCCCGCGGTCCTCAAGCCTAAGGTCGGTGACGCGCACGCCCTTGACGCCGCTGTTGCCCATCCGCGGACTGCCCTGACTCATGAACATCGTCCCGAGCATCGTCCTGCATGCCTCGAGCGGCATGTTCGAGTGCTCGCAAAGCCAGCCCCAGTCCGCATCGCGGTACATGGCAAGCCCCACCTTGACAGCGAACGCGGAGGCGCCGCCATCGGGCTGCGAGGTCTGGGCGGGGCCGCAAATGGGCGCAAGCGCCATCAGCGCCGCCAGGATCCCCGACGCTTTCATTCCCGCCCCGTCATGACGAGTGGTCGAGCACGTAGAAGCAGATCATCGGATTGCCCTCCTGCTTGACCTGGCTCCTGAGGTTGCGGCTCTCGCCGTTTTCCTCCTTGAACTCGAGCCTGCCCTCGATCCTCATCTGCTCGAAGCGGTCCATGGCCCTGCCAAGCGACTCCGAGGCTTTCTGATCGCCTTTCAGGATCCCTGCGGCGATCCCCTCTAGCGCCTCGATGCGATCGCTTGAGAACACGAAGACGAGGTTCTCCTCCCCCAAGTGATCGTCAAAGCGCCAGGCCCCCTTTTCAGGGACCGCGTACTCAAGGCCCTTCCTGACGCGGTTGTCCGTCCCGCCTTCCTTTGAGGGGAAGAGGACGCTGTACGATCCGCTGCTGCCGCGGGAGAGCCAGTAGGCGTAGCCGTCCTGGTTCGTCGAGAACCTGAGCCTCACCTTGTCCCCGGAGATGAAGCCTGCGTCGGGCGTCACCATCCAGGTGCCGCCGCCGCGCGTGAGATCGATTGAGGCTGAGACCGCGTAGTACTGCTGGGGGCTGTCCCAGTCCTCGCCAGGCGTTGTGATCTTCTCGGCGCTGGCCATCTGCTCGGGCTGGCCCAGCAGGATCCGGTTGCCGCTTTCATCTGATGCGTCAACGCGAGCGTCGAGGCTGCGGGGCCTGGAGTTGGCCTTCCTGTATGTCTGCACCAAGCTCGCGCCATTGGCGCCCTGCCGCAGCGTGTAGGTGTTGTAGCGCGTGAGCTTGTTGTCCTTGAAGGTGAGCTCGCCGCCACCCTTCTGCCTGACGCTGATGTCCCAGAGCTTGAAGTCGCTGTAGAAGTTGGGGCCGATGTAGATCTTCTGGCCGCTCCTGAGCTGCTCCTTGATGAGGTTGCCGAACTTGAAATCGCTGTTGCGCGAGGGGGCGATGGTCACGTAGCTGATGTCAGAGCCGCTGCTGTTCTCGAGCATGAAGTTGAGCCTGCCGCGCGCGGAGGCCTCGTTGGATGAAGCGGCGATGACGGCCATGGCCGCAAGTGCTGCTGCAAGCTTTCTTATCTCAGCTCCCTCAGATGCGCCCGGCCTTTTCGGCGTTGTAGATGGCCCACTCCTCGATGAGCTGGGCGCGGTTCTTAGGGTTGTAGCGCTTGAGCTTCTTCAAGGCCTCGGCGCGGCCCTGCTCATCCAGGGCCTCGTAGCCGCGCTTGCCCTGCTCCCTGAAGGATGCGTCCTCATCCCAGCGGATGTGGAGGCGCTCGTGGTTCAGGTTGAGCTCGAAGGTGCGCTTCTTGCCCGCTGCGGCCGAGAGCACGTGCGAGACCTTGCCTGCGGCGACGTACACGCCGCGGTCCTTTGCTATGACCTTGTCCTCTTCAAGGCGCTTGATGAAGCCGAGCTCTTCCTCGCTCTTGGCGGCGCGGCCGTCATTGGCCCATTCGAGCACCTGTGAAATTGAATAGTGGCAGCCCTGTACTCCGCGCAGGAACAAGTCCTTTGGCGTGTCGGGCGTGATGTCCCCGGTGTGGATCGCAAGCGAGTAGATCTCAGATGCGAGCGCCACTGAGGATCCGAAGTGTGATTCGTAGGTGATCTCCCGGTACTTCCACGACTGCCTGAACAGCGCCTGCTCGGCCTTGCCAGAGCGGCCGATCATGCGGCCTGGGAAGCGGGGATCGGATGCGCCTGCCTGATCGGCGGCGCTGTCTGCGGTGATCCCGCCTATGACTGCGGGGAAAAGAATTTCGCCTTGAGCCGCGCAACTCCACCAAAGTGCAGCGGCGGCTGCGGCTGATGCGATGATCTTTTTAGAAGCCATGCCTGCCAGCCATGGCCGGCCTTGCCGGCCCTGTCCGTTTCCTTGAAAAAAATCCCCCCGCGGGATGGACGCGGAGGGATGGCCGGATTACAGGCCGCTGATGTCGCTGATGGTGTCGGCGACGTTGGTGCCGAGGCTCTTGACCATGTCAAGCAGTCCGCTGACAGGCTTGAGCAGGGCGGCAGCCGGGTTGTCGCTGGAAGCGGCAGAGGAGGCGCAGGAAGTCAGGCCGCCGATGCCGCCGGAGGTCACCTGATCCTTGATGTTGGAAAGGAGGGTGGTGACGGAGGTCATCAAGTCCTTGACCTCGGTCGAGATGGCCTGCAGCTTGGGCAGCGTGTCGGACTTCAGGAACTGCTTGTCGGAATCGGACATGGTGTCCTTGACATCGGCATAGAGGTCCTTGCGGGCATCGGCCAGCGCGCCCTGGGCATCGGAAGCGGCGCTGATCGCATCAGCATCGAGATCCTTGAACAGGACGTTGGCATTTGCCAGCAGAGCATCGCCGAGTGCGCGGTTCTGCTTTGCGTACTTCAGGCAGTTGCCCTTCTCCTGGAAGTCTGCAAACTCGTAGGCGATGGACTTGACGCTGTTGGCGGCATCAAGGCCGGCGGACTTGGTGGCAGCAGAAACAGGGCCGTTTGCAGCCTCGGCCTTGGCCTTCTCAGCCAGAGACTGGTACTTGTCGGTGGCGGCCTTGAGCTTCTTCGAGTAATCTCCCCACTTGTTCCAGTCGACGTTGGCCTGCGGAACCTTCTTAGTCACAGCAGTTTTGGCAATCGAATTCTTTCCCGTGAGATCAAGGGATTTGATGACGAATTGAGCCTGGGTATTTGCGGTCGCGACAGTGGTCTTATCTGCCTGAGCCTCCAAGTTTGCAGTAGCCCATGTAATTGCAGCCGCAGCCAAAAGTGCGGTTCCGATTACCAGGACTTTGCGTTTTTTCAGTGCTGCTAACATAGTTCTCTCCTTAAACACATGAAGTTATGAAGCAAGGTTGAAAAAATCATTTTCCGAACATTCCGCCTACAGCCCAGAAGAAAGGATGCATGGCAGAGTAACTTCCGTACTTTTTGCCGTCATTCTTAGCTGCCGAAACGATTTTTCTTTGGGCTGCATTGAATGCGCTCACGGCATCCATATGGTTAGACGGATCGAAAAAATTTGAACTGAAATCTGACATGAGATCCGACGATGCCTCATCATCAGCAAACCAGAATGTGCCGTATACATTTTGAACACCGCGGCGCATGAACAAATCGACTAGGCTGACCTGATCGGCACCGGGGATCCAGCCCTGCTTGCGAAGCATCGACTCGATTTCCTTGTCCTCGCCTTCTTTTACATCAAAGTCCATTTTCAAAGCACCAGGATTATAAGTAACTGCAGTATTGCAGGCTGAAAGAATTACATTCTTCGTAGCAGAGAACACGCTGTCGGGCAGATTAGCTATTTCCTTTATTTGCAGAATGCCGTCATCTTGCTCGTCAATTTTTTTATTTAGTTCTTTAGGATTAAAATTCTGATTTTCAGAACTCAGATATACGAATCCATTAAAAGGATTTGCTCCATACAAGTTCTCTCCGTAGAAGTTGATCGATCTTTCAAACGGCGGAATGCTATCAAAATTAAGCTTTTTCTTTAATCTATCAATTTGCTTCGGATATGTTTTGGTACTAGAAATTACTACGTCAGATGCCGGCATGCCATGAGTGGCAAAATATAAGGTCTCATATTTATATTTTGCAAGATGCTCTTTCACCCATTTTTCGGTCGGGCTATTTGGGAGTTCTTTAAATTCAGGATATGCGCGAGAAAATTCATCATTGCTTATCTTTTCTAGCCAGGGATCAAACGATCCTTTTCCAGCTTTCTTAAGTTCAATTCCCACATCCACAGCCTTATTGTTTTCGGTGAGGAGTTTATAAGGCTTACTGATTTCTTTGATCGTTCCTTCCAAAGTAATCATCTGGAAGTCTATGTTGTGCGGATTGGCAACTGCTAGCATCGCCTTATCAGGCTTACCCTTTTTCTGACTTGCAAAGTTGCTTACAAAAGACGGTCTCAAATATGCGATTTCATATTTTTCTACAAGATAAGTCGGTTTTGCTCCATTCTCTTCCGTAACAAGTGCGGAGAAAGGAAGCTGAGCCAGGAATCCGTCAGAAACGATGTAGAGTCTGTTCTTGTCTTTAATAAGATCTTTAACAGGATCGATTAGATATCCATATAGAATATGAAGTTTATGCGCTACATTTTCCAAATCTCTATCTGAACGCGCATTGTCTCTTCGATTTATGTAATCGATGGCGATGTCCTTCTTAATTAGGTCATCGATTACTTTCTTTTTCACATCGACGCTTACGCAGGAAACTCTGTTATTGCTGATGACAGTGATGAGCATCTTCTCAGGCAGTGTTACGTACTGAAGCATTGCCTGGCCATCAGAGAGGCTTTTCTTGATTGATGCTATGTCAACGCGCGAGCTCGAGTCGAAATAAAGCGAGTCGCCAGGATATTTCTTTTTCCATTCGTCAAAGACTTTCTGGTAATCATTGCCGAGTGCTGCTACACGCGCCTTTTGCGTCTTGATTTCGTTGTCGACGTACTGCAGGCGAGTCGCTACCTCGCTAGAAGGCTTCTTTGCGTTGGCAGCAGAATCATCCTTAACAGGCATGGCGTTTTCGGCCTGAGCCAAGGCTTTGCCAAGCTTGTTAAGCTTCTCAAAGAGCGCTTGCTTCTCCTTGTCCTGGAACTTGAGGCTCGAGAGACCGGCGCTCGCCTTCTGGACTTCGTTGCGCAGCGTGTCGGCATAGGCCATGTTGAGCGCTATGTACTTCTCGTCATTGGTCTTCTCGTAGAGGGCGCTACAGACTTCCTGGGCCTCGCTGTAGAGATCTTCCTTACCTGCCATGAACTCGCCCAAAGCCTGCACGGCTGAAAGCGAGTTGTACATGCCAGTTACGATGCCGATCGCCTTGTCATAGTGGTCGAAGGCCTTTTCAAGGTTCCCCTTGCGGTACTCGGCTTTTCCCAGGATCTGGTGGCAGGACCAGATAAGTGGAAAATCCCACGAACCTCGACCGATAATCTCACGCGGCTCGACCGCTGATCCCAGCAAGATCGACCGCAATTCTCAAGGTTCCCAAGGCCGCCGCCGCTCCCAGCAGCCCCGACCGGATCTCCCA